>Ga0208754_100043_pt1 | contig 113788 bp, 115 predicted proteins | sample LakWasMet55_HOW8_2_FD_183889 | JGI IMG/M metagenome (GOLD analysis project Ga0208754, IMG submission 183889) | Freshwater sediment methanotrophic microbial communities from Lake Washington under simulated oxygen tension - Sediment Metagenome... | ecosystem: Environmental > Aquatic > Freshwater... | reverse complement strand
GTTCACCGGCTTAAAGCCTGGCACCTACAGCGTCCAATTTGACAAAACCACCTTACCGGCCGGCTACGTCTTCACTGCGCAAGATGCGGCAGCGGGTACCGATGCGACTGATTCGGATGCCGGCATTGTGGACGGCAAAACCGTGCAAACCGTCCTTGACTCCGGCGAATCCGACCTGAGCTGGGATGCCGGCATCGTTGCACCTGCAAAAGCCTCTATCGGCGATCGCGTCTGGAAAGATTGCGATGGTGACGGTATTCAGGATGCAACTGAAAGTGGTGTGGCTGGCGTAACTGTTAAGCTCCTCGGAGCGGACGGAACGACAGTTCTAAAGACGACTACTACTGATGCAAACGGTAACTACTTGTTTAACAATTTGGATGTGGGTAACTATGCCATTCAGGTGGTAACGCCGAACGGTTACAAATTTACTGCTAAGAATCAAGGAGCTAACGATTCAATTGATTCAGATGTAGACCAAGTGACCGGCAAAACAGCGGTTACCAGCTTGGTTGCCGGTGAAAACGATCTTAGCTGGGATGCAGGTTTAATTGTTCCTGCCAATTGTGTTGATTTTAACTTTAACGGCAGCTCCGGCACCGATGGCACCGACGGAAATATACGCACCTATACCGTTAATGGTATTTCGGTTAATGCCAGCGCATTTAGCAGAACCGATGCCGGCACTTGGTCTACTGCCTTTTTAGGCAGCTACAGTGGTGGTCTTGGCGTTACTGACAGTAGCGAAGGTTCAGGTAGCGGCAGCAGTCATACCGTTGATAACTACGGACGCGATAACTATGTGTTGTTTGAGTTCAACCAATCTGTCGTGGTTGATAAAGCCTATTTGGGGTATGTGGTGGGCGATAGCGATATGCAAATCTGGATTGGTACAACCAACACCCCGTTCAGTAACCATTTGACACTGACCGATGCAATTCTGAACGGTATGGGGTTCACGGAAATCAACGCAACTACGTTAACTACGGCGCGTTGGGCTGAACTGAATGCAGGTGGATTTGTTGGTAATACTTTAATTATTGCAGCAGATACTACCGACACTACACCGGATGACTACTTCAAAATCCAAAGCCTGTCGGTTTGTGGGCCAACGTGTGCCAACCCTAAAGCTAGCATTGGTGATTTTGTCTGGGAAGATGCAAACTACAATGGCATTCAAGACAGCGGTGAAAAAGGTATCGCCAATGTCACGGTTAAGCTGTTGAGCTCTACCGGTACTGTGTTGCAAACCACAACAACCGACGCTAATGGCAAGTACGGTTTTGACGTTGATGCCGGAAGTTATAAGGTCCAGGTAGTAAAACCAACTGGTTACTATGTCACGAAGCAAGATCAAGGTTCCAACGACGGTATCGATTCAGATATTAATACTTCCGGTATAACTGGCTTGTATATGGTTACTGCAGGCCAGCAAAACCTGACTATAGATGCAGGCTTATATAGAAAAGCCAGTATCGGTGACCGGGTTTGGGAAGATTCTGATCATGATGGTGTTCAAGATTCCGGCGAATTCAGTATTGCAGGGGTTAAGGTGTACCTGCAAAACAGCAGCGGCGTAACTATCGCCAGTACTACAACCAACTCCTATGGCAACTACCTATTCGCTAATCTTGACCCAGGCACCTATCGTTTAATGTTTGATAAAACCGATGTGCTCCACAACAGCTATTGGGGCGGTACTTACAACATGAACGATTGGAAGTGGGGTGTAAAAAATGTGGGTTCTAATGACAGTATCGATTCTGATGTAACCGGTGACGGTATATCGAAAGTCAATAAGACCTACACTGATTATACGTTTTTGCAATCCGGTGAAGATGATAGGAGTTGGGATGCGGCAATTACCCCAATTGTTATCGATCTTAATGGCGATGGAATAAAAACTGTATCTCGCGCTGATTCTATAGGTACTTTCGATCTGCTGGGTAACGGCAAGGAAATCCAATCCGGTTGGCTGTCTAATGACGATGGCTTCTTGGCGATAGATCGAGATGCTAACGGTAAAATCGACAATGTCTCTGAGTTATTTGGTGGTTCAAATAAAGGTGACGGTTTTGCCAAGCTGGCAAGTTTTGACAGTAATGGCGATTCGTGGATCGATGCTGGTGACGCCAACTTTGCTAGTCTCTTAATTTGGCGTGACGGCAACGGTAATCATCAAACCGATGACGGCGAACTGCTGACACTGGGTGATGCTGGTATTACTCAATTGAATGTGAATTTTACCGAACTTCCGTTTGTTGATGCTCAAGGTAACTTGCATTTCGAAAGAAGTAGCGCTGTTCTTGATAATGGCAATGCAGTGGATATGACTGACGTTTACTTCAATGTGTCTCTCGCTGATGCAGCCGAAGCAGGCGTACAATTGTCTAGCATGGTGGATTTACTGGGTGAAAGTGTACAGCCCGAAGTGGTTATCACAGGGGCTGTAAATGTAGCCCCAGAGATTTATGCAGGCGTTTAGTCGACAATATTACTTTCGCTAGAGATTCACTTTTGTTGGTATAAAAAGAGAAATTGAGCTAGTTTTTTAATATATAGCAATATTTTAAGCCCGTTATTCAACTATGAATAACGGGCTTAATTTTTTTAATGCCAGGAGTTTTATCTATTTAAGTTCTTAACGCCTAAAGACGTTGTTGTTCTATTAATGATTGCCGGGAGTGCAAATATCCATAAATCGATAATATTACCTATCAGATATAGACAGTCGCTGTCGACATTATCGATAAAGTCCCTAATTTGTTTGGTCTTATAGCTATTTTGTGTCCAGATGGGGCGGAAACCCAAATTAAACGATAGTACAGAGTCATGTTGTTAATTTTTAAACGCTTTGAAAATTAACAACATATCTATGGATTGATTCAGACTGGTAACCAGCTAATGACGTTTTTGTTAAAGGTTGAATGCCTGTTATTAAAACGTCACTTTGGCGTTGATTGCGGGGTAAGTCGGGGTTAAGTGTTAGATAGCAGCTTGGAGTTTTTGCTGTTACGGAATATCAACGGTTTTTCATTTGCCGATTCCGCACTGGCTTTTGCTGAATCAATGGCTTCTTGGATAACACCATGCTTCGGTGATTTACTGCAAACCGGGTCGGTGCTGGTCATATCGCCAGTTAACAAATAAGCCTGGCAACGACAGCCACCGAAGTCTTTTTCTTTTTCATCGCAGCTGCGACAAGGCTCCTGCATCCATTCAAAGCCTCTGAAGAAATTGAAGGCTTTGGATTCATTCCAGATTTGCTCAATGCTGAAATCTTTGACATTCGGACAGTCCAGGCCCGGCAAGTCACGTGCTGAATGGCAGGGCAGCGCAACGCCGTCCGGCGCAATCGTCAAAAATGTCGTTCCCCAGCCGTTCATGCAGGCTTTGGGGCGGTCTTCATAAAGATCCGGCACGACGTAATAAATCTTCATTTTACCGGCGACTTTTTCTTTGAACGCTTGGGCGATAGCTTCGGCTTGTTCAAATTGTTCCTTGGTCGGAAGTAACAAATCCCGGTTAGCATGCGCCCAACCGTAATATTGGGTATTGGCCAATTCCAGATAATCTGCACCCAGCTCTTCAGCCATGGCGAGAATTTCCGGCATTTGGTGGATATTTTCGCGGTGGATAACCACGCATAAAACCATCGGATAGCCGTGTTTTTTGACCAGATGCGCGACTTCTTTTTTGTGTTGGAACGATGTAGTACCGGCGATATGGTCGTTTAATTCCTGGGTGCTGGCTTGAATGCTGACTTGAATATGATCCAGCCCGGCTTCTTTGAGCTGGATGATTTTTTCTTCGGTCAAGCCGTAACCGGAAGTGATCAAGTTGGAGTAATAGCCTAAATCTCTGGCATGTTTGACCAGTTCGACCAAGTCTTTACGTGTTAATGGTTCACCGCCGGAAAATCCTAATTGCACAGCGCCCATTTTGCGGGCTTGAGTGAGTACGCGCTTCCAGTCTTCAGTATCCAATTCGGATTGATAGTTCGCATAATCAATCGGATTCGAGCAATAAGGGCACTGTAACGGGCAGGCATAAGTGAGCTCAGCCAGTAGCCAGCGCGGCGGGGTGATTTTAATGTTGTTGGATCCAGCCATTTTTTAAAGCGACCTCTAAGAAAGCGGTAATGTCTTTGGTAAGCCCCGAAGTTGCAAACTTTTCTTCCAGATCGCTGACGATTTGTGCAAGGTTGCGAGTACCGTCGCATAATTTCAGGATTTCAGCAGAGCTTTGATTGAGCTCGACCATGCCTTCAGGATAAAGAATCACATCTTTTTGCTGGGCTTCTTCCCATTGCAGACGATGCATCGGGGAAAATCTAATGATTTGATCTGGATTAATGGTCATTTTAAATATGTTAGGTAGTACAACTTTACTTGGATTATTCCTGAAACGAAGAGCGCCTATTTTTCGATATTAAAATAAGGCGGTTGATTGACGATGTAAGCTAAATACATCGCGTCCGCCATAGTCCACAGTATGTCCAGTTTGAATTTAAGAATTTGTACCATGCGATCTTGTTGCTCGCGGGTTTTGTACCAATCCAGGGTAATCGCCAAACCATGCTCAACATCACGACGTGCTTCGGTCAGACGTTTACGGAAATAGCTATAACCTTCTTTATCGACCCAGGGATAATGTTCTGGCCAGTTATCCAGACGTTGTTGATGAATTTTGGGGGCAAACAGTTCAGTCAATGACGAGCTGGCTGCTTCATGCCATTCGGCACGGCGGGCAAAATTGACATAAGCATCGACTGCAAAACGCACACCCGGCAGCACATGCTTTAATGAAGTGATGTCTTCGCGGGTTAAGCCGACTGCAATACCCAGCTGTATCCAGGCCTCAATGCCGCCGGGGTCGCCAGGATGGCCGTCGTGGTCCAGGATGCGCTGAATCCATTTGGCGCGCGTTTCACGATCCGGGCAATTGGCTAAAATGTTGGCATCCTTGATAGGAATGCACACCTGATAATAAAAGCGATTAGCGACCCAGCCCTGGATTTGTTCTTTAGTGAGTTTTCCTTCGTTCATCAGGGTGTGGTAAGGATGATGAATGTGGTAATACTTTTCCATACCGCGTAATGCAGCTTCAAATTCTTCTTTTGTCCAAGGGGTGTTGTCAGGTGTGCTCATGGGATGTCCTTTACAAATCAATTTCTAAACCGTCGTAAGCGACTTCAATACCGGCAGTATCGAGTATTTTGCGCTGCTCGGAATCATCGTCCAGAATCGGGTTGGTGTTGTTGATGTGAATCAATATCTTGCGGGCTTTGGGCACGCCGTTTAATACTTCAATCATGCCGCCTTCGCCCGATTGCGGCAAATGGCCTATTTCACGCGCTCTTTTCTGGCTGATACCCATGGTGACCATTTCATCATCGGTCCAAAAAGTGCCGTCAACCAATAAGCAATCAACGTCTTGCATGGCGGCCATAACATGCAGTTCTATTTCGCCCAGGCCGGGTGAATAAAACACTTTTTTGCCAGTGGAAATTTGCTCGATGATGACGCCGATGTTGTCGCCTTCGTGAGGGTCGTGACGATGTGGCGAGTAGGGTGGCGCTTTGCTTTTTAACGCCTGGGTATAAAAGCGTAAATCTTCGATTGCTGGAATGGTAAAGCTGCTGCCGTCAACCGGAACAGGATGATGATTGACGGTGCAATAGTCTTTAAGCATGTTAAACAGCGGAAAGCCTGACGTCAGATCTTGTCTCACCATTTCTGTGCAGTAAATGTCCAGCGGTTTGCCTTCCCGTAACATCAACAAACCGGTAGTGTGGTCAATCTGGCTGTCGATGAGCATGATGGCTTTAATGCCGGTGTCGCGAATGCCGTCTTTAGGCTGAATGGCCGGAAAGGCTTCCAGTTGCGCGCGAATATCTGGGGAGGTATTAAAAAGCAGCCAATTTTTATTATCGGTACTGACAGCAATTGACGATTGAGTGCGGGCTGTCCCGCGCATTTCACCGTGCCGTATGCGATGGCAATTATGGCAATTGCAGTTCCATTGAGGAAAGCCGCCACCTGCGCCTGAACCGAGTACTCTAATTTTCATTTGGTTATTCCGAAAGAATGGGTTGCGGAATGATAAGGGAATAATTTTTTTCCGGCAAAAAAAAGGGGCCTTTGACAGCCCCTTTTCTTAATCTTGACCGCAGAAATTAACGGTTATAGATGTACATTGTTACTTCAAAACCGAAACGCAGGTCAGTGTAGCTTGGTGTTTCCCATTTCATAAATAAACCTCCAGAAGTACTTTTTGAGTTATATGCTAGCTTGATCAAGTAAGCCGCTTGTGAGTATACGATGAAGTTTTTTCTAACGCAACTATTGCCCTGCACAACCAGCCATGTAAGGGATGTTTTTTTAATTCGAAGAGAGTATTATCAAAATTTACTTAAAAATAATAAGACATTAATGATGTAAATCATGAGGGGGTATTATGGGTGGAGTAATTGAATTGTTTGTGATTATGCTAATTGTCGCTGCTGCTGCTTTCGCGCCGTTAGGGTATTTTATTTATAAATTCACGCAAAAAAATGCTGAGCCATTTGGAGATATTGAACCGCATGGCGACAGTCCGTCTTTAGTTAATGACTTGGCTGAAAAGGCTATTAACTCTATTAAAGGATTGATTGCTAAAAAATAATAAATAGTTAGCGTTAATCACTTTAATAAACCTCCAGGAGACTACGTTTTCTGGAGGTTTTTCGTTTTAGGGTTTTAGCTATTTGCAACTACATGTTGGGCAGTTGGCATTTTTCCTGAATTTCATTGTGTTCCATTCCATGCTCAAGCCATCCAGCAGTAATAATCTACCGATCAATGGCTCGCCAGTCGCAATGATTAGCTTTATAGCTTCTAATGCCTGAACGCTGCCAACGATACCGGTGATTGGAGCCATCACGCCATTAGTAGCGCAATTTTGTAACTCCTCGCCATCGTTGGTGTATAGACAGTTATAACAAGGACTATCGTTGGTACCGGGAGTAAATACCGAAACCTGGCCTTCAAAGCGTATCGCGGCTCCCGAGACTAAGGGCTTGTGGTATTTTACGCAGGCGCTATTGACGGCAAATCGCGTAGTAAAATTATCGCTGCAATCCAACACTACGTCAGCTTTACGGACTTCCGTATCTAACTCATCACCGGCTAACTTTTGCTTAATGACATGGACCGCAATGTCGGGATTAAGATCGTTAAGCGTTTGAGCGGTTGAAATCGCTTTATTAACCCCTATATCGTCATTGCAATGAGCAATCTGTCTTTGCAGATTTGATAGGTCGACGATGTCATGATCAGCAATGCTGATATCTCCTACACCCGCGGCAGCAAGGTACATCGCAGCGGGCGAGCCTAGACCGCCGGCCCCAATGATTAGCACCTTGGCAGCGAGTAACTTAAGTTGTCCCTCAATATCGCATTGAGGCAGCATGATTTGTCGGCTGTAGCGTAAAAGCTGGTTGTCATTCATAAGCGTGGTGATAGCGGTGGCGGGCCGGAATGATGCCAAAGATCTTGACAGACTGCAAAAGCTGTTTATTATTAGCACTCGTTGCTAGTGAGTGCTAATAACACGTCTAATCTTTAATTTTAAAACTTAGGAGAGAGTAAATGAGTATACGTCCGTTACATGACAGAGTGATTGTCAAACGCGTTGAAGAAGAAACCACAAGTGCTGGCGGCATCGTTTTACCTGGTTCTGCCGCTGAAAAACCTAGCCAAGGTAACGTTGTGGCAATTGGTACCGGCAAGCCATTAGATAACGGTCAAGTGCGTCCACTGGATGTTAAAGTTGGCGACAAAGTGTTGTTTGGTAAATACGCGGGTAACGAAGTTAAAGTTGATGGTGAAGACCTGATTGTTCTTCGTGAAGATGACATCGTTGCGGTTCTTGGCTAAATCTTCTTTTCCACTAATCACATTCAACCTATTCAAGGAATAAAAAATGGCAGCAAAAGACGTATTATTTGGTGATGACGCACGAGTTCGCTTGGCGCGTGGTGTAAACATTTTGGCAAACGCAGTAAAAGTAACGTTGGGTCCTAAAGGCCGTAACGCAATCTTAGACAAAAGTTTTGGCGCACCGACCATTACTAAAGACGGTGTATCCGTTGCAAAAGAAATCGAATTAAAAGACAAATTCGAAAACATGGGCGCGCAGTTAGTTAAAGAAGTATCTTCAAAAACTTCTGATGTTGCTGGCGACGGAACGACTACTGCAACAGTATTAGCGCAATCTATCGTCAACGAAGGCTTAAAAGCCGTCGCTGCTGGTATGAACCCAATGGACTTAAAGCGCGGCATTGATTTGGCTGTGACTAAAGTAGTTGAAGCGATTGTGGCTTCTGCAACGCCTTGCACAGACAACAAAGCCATCGCTCAAGTCGGTACTATCTCTGCAAACTCAGATGTATCAGTCGGCAAAATCATCGCAGAAGCGATGGAAAAAGTTGGCAAAGAAGGCGTTATCACCGTTGAAGAAGGTTCAGGCCTTGATAATCAACTGGATGTTGTTGAAGGTATGCAATTTGACCGTGGCTACTTGTCACCGTACTTCATCAACAAACAAGACAACATGAGCGTCGAACTCGACAATCCGTTGATCCTGATTTACGACAAGAAAATCTCCAACATTCGTGAATTATTACCCGTTCTGGAAGCCGTTGCTAAGTCTGGTCGTCCATTACTGATTATTGCTGAAGATGTTGAAGGCGAAGCCTTAGCAACTTTGGTTGTTAATACTATCCGCGGCATCGTTAAAGTTGCAGCGGTTAAGGCACCTGGTTTTGGTGATCGTCGTAAAGCGATCCTGGAAGATATTGCCGTATTAACTGGCAGCACCGTTATTGCCGAAGAAGTTGGCTTGAGCTTAGAAAAAGCTGAGTTGGCGCAATTAGGTACTGCAAAACGCGTTCAAATCACTAAAGAAAACACCACTCTTATTGACGGTGCAGGTTCTGAAGAGCAAATCAAAGGCCGTGTTGCCCAAATTCGCGCACAAGCTGATGAAGCAACTTCTGACTACGACAAAGAAAAACTGCAAGAACGTTTGGCCAAATTGGCTGGCGGTGTTGCCGTAATCAAAGTCGGCGCGGCGACTGAAATCGAAATGAAAGAAAAGAAAGCTCGCGTTGAAGATGCCCTACATTCAACTCGCGCTGCTGTTGAAGAAGGCGTAGTTGCCGGCGGTGGTACTGCTTTGGTTCGCGCATTGTCTGCCTTGGTAGGTTTGGAAGGCATCAATCATGACCAAACTGTTGGTATCAACATCTTGCGTCGTGCCATCGAAGAGCCTCTGCGTCAAATCGTTGCTAATGCGGGTGACGAGCCTTCAGTAGTATTCAACGAAGTAGTTAAAGGTACTGGCAACTACGGTTACAACGCCGCTACTGGCGTTTACGGCGACATGATCGAATTCGGTATCCTTGATCCTGCCAAAGTAACTCGTACTGCGCTGCAAAACGCAGCATCAGTTGCCGGCTTATTGCTGACTACTGAAGTGATGATTGCTGATGCACCAAGCGATGATAATAATGCTGGCCCAGATCTACATGGTCATGGCGGCATGGGTGGAATGGGCGGCATGATGTAATCATGTAGCCTTAAAGCCAAGTTGCTTTAAGCAAAAAGCCCCGGTTGTTGAAAAACAGCCGGGGCTTTTTTTATGGGTGCAATAAATGCATTACTCCAGCGGATAAATGAAACCAAGGTTATCGTTAAAAATAAATTCCCACTATGGAAAAATTCCAAGCGACTTTGTCAAGCCGATCATGCTTCAACTGTGCTCTCGGCAACTGCTCCATGCGTTGCCCTACCTCCCGCTTCCATGCGGTCGAGTACGAACGGCTTGACGGTTGATGGATATTGGCGGAATTTTAAAGCCCTTCCCAAGGCGTATACAAACCGTCCACATTAACGCCAAACATATCCAACACCCGGCCAACGGTCTCATTAACCATTGCCATCATAGAATCGGTTTTGCTGTAAAACGCCGGCATCGGCGGAAACATAATTCCCCCCATTTCGGTTACGCTGAGCATATTTTTAATATGTACCAAGTTTAACGGTGTTTCCCGCGGCATAACGACCAAACGACGACGTTCTTTCAAGACCACATCGGCAGAACGCGAAATTAAATTGTCCCCAAAGCCATGCGCGACCGCTGATAGCGTTTTCATCGAACAAGGCGCGATAATCATGCCCTCAGTTTTAAAGCCGCCGCTGGAAATACTTGCAGCAATATCGTTAACGCCATGCGTCACATCTGCTAGCGCGGCTAAATCAGAGCGCTTCATGTCCATTTCGTGTTTTAAGTTAACTACGCCCGCAGAAGAAATCACCAAATGTGTTTCCCATTCCGGCTGAGCCTGTAAAACTTGCAGCATCCTTACTGCGTACACCGCGCCGGTCGCGCCGGTTACACCAATAATCAGACGTTTTTTCTTGAGTCCTTCAGAGGAATTGTTCATTATTTTTTAAACAGAAAGTCTATTAACCATCGTATCCGTGGCATTCACCAAGGCATCAATCATCTCGTCACCTTGTGCAATATGCCCTGCAGTTGCCAATACAACAAATTCTGCATCCGGCAATGTTTTATGCAAGCTAAAGCCAGCTTCCATCGGGCAAACCAAATCTTGTCGACCGTGAATGATGATGGCAGGGAGGTTGGATAGATGTTTGCTGTTATCCAGAATTTGGTTTTCGGCGATAAAGTACCCATGCTTGGCAAAATGCAATTCCATGCGGACTTGTTTGATCATGTCTTCAGTTACCGATTCATTTGCCAAGCTGCCTGCTTGATAAGCGCTACCCAAGGCCACTTGTGCGCCCCAGGCCATCCAAGCATTAGCTGCGCGCTGTTGCAGCGCAATGTCATCATGCCAAACTGTAGAAAATAATCCCGCCAATAAGTTATCACGCCAGTGTACCGGAATGCTTTCAACCAATTCCTGCCAAAGCTCAGGATAAATCAGCCCGGCGCCATTACCCAGAAACCAGTTCATATCCTGTTGCCGGGCCAAAAAGGTGCCGCGCAAAATCATACCCAACACTTGGTCTTGATGTTTTTGGGCATACAACAATGCCAGTGCCGCGCCCCAGGAGCCGCCAAATAACAGCCATTGTTTGATGGCTAGCTGTTCGCGAATGCGCTCCATATCATCAAGCAAATCCTGCGTGGTGTTATGTTCCAGCTCACCAAAAGGCAGCGACTTACCGCAGCCGCGTTGATCAAACAAAATAATGTGATAGTGCTCGGGATTAAAAAACCGCCGATGATCGGGCTTGGTGCCGGAGCAAGGTCCGCCATGTAAAAAGATGACCGGAATGCCATCAGGATTACCGCTTTGCTCAACATGAACCAAGTGTTGGCTGCCGGTTTCCAGCATAAAGGTGTGGAAGGGAAGGATTTCAGGGTAGAGGGCTTTCACGGGCTAAATTGGCTTAAATTCGATTAAGGAAATGTCTTTAATAATCCGATAGTGTTTCGTATTGGCGTTGCGTAGGCTGGGTAGAGGCGCTAGCCGAAACCCAGCGCTTAAGGTATCTGATGCTCCATGTTGGGTTTCGCGGTGCTCTACCCAACCTACATCAACATTAAGAAAATCGGCTCTTTCTTAGGTTTTGTAGGTAATCTTCAACAGAGTCAATATCGTCACGGTCTGCCCAAATGCCGAACAAGCCATCTTTTTTATCCGGCACAAGCGGTTGGGCCGATTCTTCATACGGAACAAGCTTTGCACAAGGTTTACCACGGAAGGTAATAACAACGTCTTCTCCGCGACTAACTACGTCAAGTAGTTCTTTTGAATGTATTCTCAAGTCTCTTGCAGTTGCTTTCATAGTCACTTCCGTCTTAATGTTCTATTTTCGAAGTATGAACTTGAGGGCTTTTGTCGTCAATGAAGTTACTTTCAGGCACAAAAAAGGAGGGGATTGACGTCCGCCATTACGCCTTTCAGGTTTCATAGTGATAACGGCAGGCAATGATGGTTAAGTGCTGATCATTTACCGCATAAACTAGCCGATTGGATTCGTCAATTCGTCGAGACCAAAAGCCCGATAAATTTTCTCTTAGTGCTTCCGGTTTGCCTATGCCTTCAAAGGGTGCTCTTTTGGTGTCAGCAATAAGGGCATTGATGCGTTTTAATGTTTTTTTATCCTGACCTTGCCAGTATAAATAGTCTGACCATGCAGCATCCGTCCAGGCTAACTGTCTAGTCATCAATGGTTTCTCGTTCTTTACTGTTGCCGGTTTTATATTGTTCTATAGATTGGGCCAGGTGGGCCGCATTAGCTGGGGATTTTAGTAAATGTACGGTTTCCATTAGGCTGTTGTAATAGTCCATGGACATAACCACCGCATTGTCAGCATCGCGACGAGTAATGACAGTGCAATCGGCATCATTCACCACACTATCCAACACTGATTTCAAACTGTTTCTTGCTTGGGTAAAAGAAATTATACGCATCACACACCTCTTATGTACTTGAAGTGGTACAAGTCTACGGTAAAAAGAGTTGCCATTCAAATTGGAGTGTTTTGGCAACATAGGTTGGGCAGCGGCCGTAGCCAAAACTCAGCGCGTAAGGCATTTGGAATGTCATGTTGGGTTTCGCGGCGCTCTACTCAGTCGACACTGGCTATTTTATTGGGCTTCTTTCAGGCACAAAAAAAGGAGGGGTTTGACGCCCTCCTTTTTATTGGGTTTGGTTTTAAGCGTGTAGCTTAGAAACCTATACCGAGGTAACCGCCGGCAGTTACGCCGTCAGTGTTAACGCCGTCAACATTATCAGCAGAGTAGTGATAACGTGCGTCAGCACCAACATAAAGATCTTTCCAGATTTTGTAATCAGCACCAGCGCCAAACTGCATGCCTGGATTTAATACGGTTACTGCACCAGATGGAGGACTAATTACGCTGATTTCAAAGCCAACAGGGATTATCCAAGGTCTAAAAGCACTGCCTTTGAAGAATTTAACTTTTGGAGAAGCTGCCAGAGTAAATTGATTTGAAGTAACTGATTGACCAGTCAGCACGCTTTGTGTGTTACTTGAAAGCTCTTTATAATCAAACATTAATTCGGCCAACACTTCAGTGTTGTTCCACAAACCAAACAGATTGTCGTTCAAGCTAAAATCGAAACCAGCTCCGAAATACCAAGCATCTTTATCGGTTGTATTGCTGCCAACCAAAAGATCACCATTTACACCGCCTGGGAAAGCACTGACGGAAACATCTCCGCCTCTATTGTCGTTGCTATGTGAAAAACCGCCACGGAAAAACACCATGTTGTCTTTGTTTTCTAACTTCGCTTGTTTAGCGGTAATAGATTTTGACCACTCATCCAATTCTTGAACCTTGGCAGATTCAGTAGAAGGGCGGTTTTGTGAGGCTCTTAAGCTGCTTAATTCAGCTTGCATAGCTTGTAATTGCGCTTCTAAGGCATCAACACGGCTGTTGGTTGATGGTGCTGCTGCGTAGCCTTCATTAGCGGGCGCTTTAGCTTTGGTTTTAGCCAAAGCTTGTGGAGATGCTAATGCACCTACTATTGCTACAGTTGCGGTAGCGATAACGCCCCATTGCATATTAGTTTTTTTCATATTGCCTCCATTGAGGTTGTTATTTTACAAATTTTTGCTTTTACACAACAAAGCGATTTTACGGGGCTAATGGTAGCAGCAAAAATCGATTCCAACAAGGTTTTAGATTAATTTTTTATCGCTCATAAATTGATTTATATCAATAGCTTAAGATGTAAATGTGATTTATTTTTTAGAATGTATCAAATAAACAACAGCTTTTTATGGGGTTTTTATTTTAACCACAGAGCACAATTCGCCTCAAAAAGGGGCTTTCGTGGTAAGTTATTCCCAGTGCCGTTCATTTCTTTGTTTTTAATTGGTTTTCACTTTAATTATTCATGATTTCTGACATTACTATCATCGGCGGCGGCGTTATCGGCCTATTAACAGCGCGTGAATTTGTTAAAGCGGGTGCCACGGTTACCGTTATTGAAAAAAATCAACTTGGGCAAGAATCGTCCTGGGCCGGTGGCGGTATTTTGTTACCGTTGTATCCGTGGCGACAGCCGCAAGCCATTACTCGCCTGGTAATGCAAAGTCTAAAGTTATACCCAGAGTTAGCCGCGCAATTGCTGAACGAGACCGGTGAAGACCCAGAATGGACGCCATGCGGATTATTGATCACTAAAAATCCGGATGTGATGGCCGCGATTGATTGGTGCTGCCACAATCACGTAACATTTTCTCCAACGATGCCTGATAGCGCTACTGCGCTGCAAACGACTCCGGAGCACCCGTTGTGGTTACCGAACATTGCTCAAGTGCGTAATCCCAAACTGGTCAAATCTTTAAAGTTAGATTTACTCGCTAAAGGTGTCACCTTGCTGGAACATTGCGCTTTATCGGGTATTTCGATTGAGCAAAATCAAGTAACAGCACTCAACACCAGCACCGGACGGCTTGCTGTAAACCAGTTAGTCATTACTGCCGGCGCATGGACAGGGCAGCTGTTTGAACAGTTTTTTCCGGTGACCGCCACTAAAGCTCCCAAAATTGCGCCAGTTAAAGGGCAAATGCTGTTGTTTGAAGCCTTGCCGGATACCCTGCCTTATATGGTGTTGGATGGTGATCAATATTTAATTCCGCGCCGCGACGGTAAAATTTTGGCCGGTAGCACGGTTGAAACCGATGACTTTAATAAAACCATCACACCTGAAGCGCGCGATAAAATCAGCCACTTTGCCGTTGAACTGCTGCCAGCGTTAAAGAACTTCCCAATTATCCGGCATTGGGCTGGATTAAGGCCCGGTACTGAACAAGGCATACCTTATATATCTAAGCATCCTGATATAAGTAACGTAAGTATCAATGCCGGACATTTTAGAAACGGCTTGGCGATGGGCCCTGCATCTGCACAATTGCTGGTTGATTTGGTATTGAATCGCCGGACAGTGATTGCGCCTGGGCCTTATCAATTGACTAGTCAGCATTAGGATAGTGACGACATCCGATTTACTCAGAACTAAAAAACATCTATGAACCTTTACCCTTTACTTCGACCCTTACTATTTTCGCTTGATCCTGAAACCGCTCACCACGTCACGCTCAACTTGCTAAATGCAGCGGAGAAGATCGGCCTGAGCAAGCTTGTTTACCCAGAAGTTGTTGAACAACCTATTAAGGTGATGGGGCTGGAGTTTAAAAATCAGGTGGGCTTAGCGGCAGGTTTAGATAAAAACGGCGATTATATTGATGCGTTGGCCGCGCTGGGATTTGGTTTTATTGAAATTGGCACCGTTACGCCGCGCCCACAGCCGGGCAACCCTAAGCCGCGATTATTCCGTTTGCCGGAATATCAGGCCATCATCAATCGTATGGGGTTTAATAATCTGGGTGTGGAGCACTTGCTAACGCAGGTAAAGCAAAGTCATTACTCCGGCATTTTGGGGATCAATATCGGCAAAAATTTTGATACGCCAATTGAGCAAGCAAGCGAGGATTATTTAATCGGCTTGCGTAAGGCTTATCCTTTTGCCAGTTACATTACTATCAATATTTCCTCGCCCAACACTAAAAACTTGCGCCAACTACAACAAGGTGACGAGATTAAAACGCTGCTGTCGCTATTGAAAGATGAGCAAGTAAAACTACAGCAACAACACAATAAATACGTGCCGCTGGTTTTAAAAATCGCTCCGGATTTAACCAGCGATGAAATTAGCCATATCTCCGCGTTGCTATTGGAATTTGAAATTGACGGCGTGATTGCCACCAACACGACGATTGCCCGAGATAAAATCGCAAATCATCCCTTAGCCCAAGAAGCCGGCGGCTTAAGCGGTGCGCCGGTTAAAGATGCCGCAACTACTGTTGTTCGTGGCTTGGCTGCGGAGTTAAATGGTCGTTGTGCCATTATTGCGGCAGGTGGAATATTAACTGCGGCTGATGCACAAGAAAAAATTCAAGCCGGTGCCAGTCTGGTGCAAATATACAGTGGCTTAATTTATCAGGGGCCGCAGTTAGTAGCCGACATTGGGCGCGAACTAAGTAAGGACCACTGATTATCAACATTTAAGCAGTTGGCCCGAGATTGCATCGGTTTTTGATTTGGCAGATCATGTGAAGCTCAAATTATTGGAAAGATATTATGGCAACAGGTAATAACAGACCCACCTCCCCGCATCTGCAAGTTTATCGGCTGCCGCTAACCGGGATAATCTCCATTACACATCGTATGACTGGCGTGTTTTTGTCCGGTGGGCTGGTGTTATTTGTAGGCATAGTTGCCGCAATCGCGGCCGGTAGCGATATTTATGACCGCTTGCAGGCTATTTTGCAGTGGTGGCCGGTGCCGGTTGTGTACTGGGGCTTTGTTTACGCGTTATTTTTTCATTTGTGTCATGGAATTCGCCATCTGTTTTGGGATGCGGGTTATGGTTTTGATCAAGACCGTATGAATCGCTATGCTGCTGTGGAATTAGTGGCTTCGTTAGCGCTGACCTTGATAACGTTGATATTTGTTTAGCAGGCAACTTATGGATTACAGAGCACCTTTAGCTAAGGCGCGGGGCTTAGGCTCCGCAAAATCAGGCACGCATCATTGGTGGATGCAGCGAGTGACGGCAGTGATGTTGATACCGTTATCATTTTGGTTGGTGTTGTTTCTTAACTTAACGTTTACCGCATCTTACGCACAAACTGTTGCCTGGCTGGCCAGCCCTATCAATAGCATTGCCATGATTACCTGGATACTGATGGTCTGCTATCACGCGGCACTAGGGTTACAGGTGGTGATTGAAGATTACGTGGCCGCCAGCGGGGTTAAAATTGTCACAATCTGGCTGGTGAATTTAACGATGTTGTTACTGGCTGTGACAGCGTTGCTTGGCGTATTTCGCATTACATTATTAGGGTAAAGCATGGCTGCTTATAACATTATTGAACACGAATACGATGTGGTCGTGGTGGGCGCCGGTGGCGCGGGGTTGCGGGCTACCTTGGGAATGGCGGAAAGGGGTCTGAGTACCGCGTGTATTAGCAAAGTATTTCCTACCCGCAGTCATACAGTCGCTGCGCAGGGCGGTATCAGTGCGGCGTTAGCCAATATGGGCGAAGACGATTGGCGTTTTCATATGTATGACACAGTTAAAGGTTCGGATTGGCTGGGTGATCAGGATGCAATTGAATACATGTGCCGCGAAGCCATCCCCGCTGTTATCGAGTTAGAACATTATGGCGTGCCGTTTTCCAGAACCGCGGACGGTAAAATCTATCAACGGGCTTTTGGCGGTATGACCACGCATTACGGCAAAGGCACCGCACAACGTACTTGCGCGGCAGCGGATAAAACCGGTCATGCGATTTTGCATACCCTGTATCAGCAAGCCTTAAAGCATAAGGCCGAGTTTTTTGTCGAATACATCGTGCTGGATTTGATCATGCAGGGCGGTGAATGTCGCGGCGTGCTGGCGTGGTGTTTGGATGATGGCTCCCTGCATTTGTTTAAGGCGCATGTCACGGTATTGGCGACTGGCGGCTATGGTCGGACTTTCTTTTCTTGTACGTCGGCGCATACGGTCACCGGCGATGGCAATGCGATGGTATTGCGGGCAGGGTTGCCGTTACAGGATATGGAATTTGTACAGTTTCACCCCACCGGTATTTACGGCGCGGGATGTTTGATTACCGAAGGCGTGCGCGGGGAGGGCGGCTATTTAACTAACTCCGAAGGCGAGCGTTTCATGGAGCGTTATGCCCCGTCAGCAAAAGACCTGGCATCACGCGATGTGGTTAGTCGCGCCATGACTATCGAGATTAACGAAGGTCGTGGGGTCGGTAAATTAAAAGATCACATCCATTTACACATTGAGCATTTGGATCCAGCCATCATTCACGAACGCTTACCAGGCATTGCCGAAACCTCGAAAATTTTTGCCGGTATCGATGTCACTCGTGAGCCGATTCCGGTGTTGCCAACCGTGCATTACAACATGGGCGGCATCCCAACTAATTACAAAGCGGAAGTGGTCACACTGGCTGGCGATAATCCCGATACAGTCGTACCCGGCTTGATGGCTATCGGCGAAGCGGCTTGTGTTTCTGTGCATGGTGCTAATCGGCTGGGTTCAAACTCATTGCTGGATTTAGTGGTGTTTGGGCGCTCGGCGGCAATTCGATGTGCTGAATTGATTAAACCCCGAACTGCCCACAAACCACTGGCAAAGTCGGCCTGCGATCAGGCGCTTGCTCGTTTTGACGACATTCGTCATGCCGGCGGCAACCTTAGTACCGCCGATATTCGTTTGGATATGCAAAAAACCATGCAAGCGAAAGCCGCGGTATTTAGAACTCAAACCACGCTCGATGAAGGCATCGAAGCCATTGCAAAAGTACGTGTGTCTTTTGCTGAAGTGGGCGTTAAGGATAAATCGTTGATCTGGAATACTGATCTGGTAGAAACCCTGGAGCTGGATAACCTGCTGGCTCAAGCGGTGGTGACGATGACTGCTGCGGGTAATCGCCAAGAAAGTCGAGGTGGTCATGCCCGGGAAGATTATCCAACAAGGAATGATAACGAGTGGTTAAAACATACGCTGACGTGGTTGATTGACGATAAAGTTAACATCGACTATCGGCCAGTGCATTTGTACACCTTAACCGATGAAGTTGACGCTATTCCGCCAAAAGAACGAGTCTATTAGGCGCTTTTACATCTCAGATAAATGGATTAAGCAATGGCTGGCACGGCGGCAATTAAAAAAGCGGTAACCTGTGAAAACTGTAGTTTGGACAATTTATGTATTCCCAAAGGTTTAAGTCAAACCGAAGTTGAGTCCTTAGGCGAAATAGTCAATCGCAATACCATACGGCAAAAAGGTGAAGCGTTATATCACGCAGGTAGCGCCTTTAAAGGCATTATTGCGTTACGTTCCGGCAGCGCTAAATTATTGGGCGTTGACCGTAATGGCAATGAGATCGTGGTGGATTTTATGTTGCCGGGTGAATTACTCGGGTTTGACGGACTGTCTACGCAATTTCATCAATGCACAGCGATTGCCTTGGAAACCGTCAATTATTGCCGTTTACCCGCGCAACAAATCGAGTTACTGGCTGGTACTATTCCAAGCTTGAGTCAGATTTTATTGCAACGCTCCGGCGAACAGTTTGACGCTCAAATTCAACGCATGATGCTTATGCGCCGAACCGCTGAAGAACGTGTAGCGTGTTTTATTGTGCAAGTTTCAGAACGTCTTAAAGCGCGCGGCTATGCCGAGCTGGAATTTCGCTTGAGCATGTCGCGTGAGGATATAGGGAGTTATTTATGCATAGCGCATGAAACTGTCAGCCGCATCATGCATCACTTTCAGACTTTGGGCTTGATCGAAGTTCGATCCAGGCAGCTGAAAATAGTCAATAAAAAAGGGCTGCTTGCTCTTTATTCAGAATAACGAACAAATCAGCCCAGTATTGGGAGGGTGTTTAGAAATGACTACAGAACAATCTGTAGTGGTACAGCATTACAACAACTTACGGTTACCGCAAAACAGCGTTACTTATTTTCTGAAACGTGCTGTTTGTAGCTAGGATCTTCTGCGATCGCTTTTGACGCGCTTTCATACTTATCATGCTCACTGCTTTTGATAGTTACGACTAAGGCAACTGCCGCCAAGATTATGCCGCCTATATAAAGCCAGAAATTGTCTTTTTCTTGTACTTCACTCATGAAAAATCTCCTCGTTATTTTTGATTGGATAGCTGCTTTGTGATAAAGCGCGGCCATTAAAACAAAATCAGACATATTTAAATTGAGCTAGATCAATAAAACTGTACGTGACGATTACCAGCGTAACTGCTTGTTAACGAAGTTAGTATGCCAAGGTCTGGGATTAACTGCGGACTCTAATGAAGCCTCAGTGTTATCGTCCAGGTGACTGAAAAAATCTAATCCAGTCTGGGTTTCTATGTCATCAATGCTGGTGATGAATTTATGTAAAGGCTCTTTGCCATTTACTGACTGTGGAATTAAAAACGCTAGGGCGATACTTGGCTTGTTAGCAGTAGCTTCGGTAATATAGATTTTGAAAAATGCATCAGGTATTTCGACAGTCCAGTTTTTAGGTAGTCGCTCAATATTCCGATTAAAAATCGGCCCCGTGATAACCCAAATCTTCCCAAAATGGGTAGTAAAGTGCCCAGCTTCTAGTTCCTCCAGACGCTGCCAAATGCGTTGGTTAAGATTGGATTTTTGCGGCGTAATGTTGGTCATTAAAAAACTGTCGGCTTGCCCCGGCTTACCATAGAGTCGACTTATTGCGTGGTTGGGTGCCATGTGACCACGATCATAACCGCTGTCGCGAAAGCTATCATGATTGACGCGATTGAGGCTGCGCCAATCTGTCTCAAAGTGGCTGGGGCGCTTGAGTGCAGATGAATTGGTTAAGTTTGCCAATGCATATTCCACCCACAACGGATTACCTCGTAAATCTGAATAACCCAGAATAAAACCATGATTGCGTAAGATGCGAAACCAAGTGTCAGTATTACGTTTATCAATAGCTTGAGGAGCTCCCTGAAAAAGCAAGGGCGGTCTGGCGATGTTGACCTCGTAAGCGTATTCGCCAGTACCTAAGCCAATTAAAACTAGAAATAAGACTGGGTGAGTACTGCTGAATCGAAACAGGCTAATCAATAAACTGAAGATAACGGGGGCTTAGTAGTCATTGGTGCGGCGGGTAATAAATGTTGGAATTACGGGGGGCGTTAAATTGTATCCGCCAACACAGCCGTCTTTAAGTTAATGTTGAAGAGATAGCCTTTGTTAAGGCAGTGGTCCAGCCACTTTTGCAAAAAATAGTTCAAGCGCCATTTGTAATTCATGATCTCACGGCTGTGGCCGGCATCTTTAAAGACCTGGGCCACTTCGCCTCGAATATGGTCGCTTAGCACTTCGGCCAATTGCGCATCCTGATATATACGAATTTTAACGGCTGGTGCGAACAGGGCCTTTAAATCGCCACTGAAGCAATGGCTGAGTTCAACTGTTATCGTGTACGGTGTTTTCTCAATAATACTAATGTGTAAGGCTGCGTGATGAGGAGCAAGTCCTATGGCGCTATCGACGACAGAAGTTAATTCGGGGATTAAGCGAAAAAGCTTTAGATAATTAGATGCACAAACCTGTTCTAGGCAGATTGATTTGTTGACCGGGTTGACCAAAGCCATGGTAATAATCAGTTTTCGCTGTAACTGGCATAAGCGCTGGCTGTTTCCCATAAGGTTACTTGAGCTACATTAAAGCCAGATTTCTTTAGATGTTGGTATAACATTTTGCTTAAAACTTCCGCGGTGGGATGCTCGTCAAGGGCTAAAAAGCGTTCCTTATTTTCAATGAGCATTGGAATGATCGGATCATCTTTATGCAGCAGAAAGTTATGATCAAGATGTTGATCAATATAGCCTTCAACGCAGTCTCGAATATCTGCAAAATCACACACCATACCTTGCTCATTTAGTTGCTCGTGCCGAATAGCAATTGAGGCTTTAACGCTGTGGCCATGTAAATTGCGGCATTTGCCCGCGTGATTCATTAGACGGTGACCATAGCAAAAGTACACTTCTTTGGTAATTGTGAACATGGGGGAATGTGAAAATTAGACTTGGTGATGTATAAGATTAATTGCCTTTGATACTCTTGATAGAGGCTGCAATTTCGTAACTGCCATCCTCATTTTGAGAGCTTCTTACAACTTCTATAAAAGCAGTCATTGGTGGAGTAAGGGCGTTTTTTGTCAGTACATTTATTTCCATCGCCTTACCGGCATCGAACGCTTGGTTGGCGGTAAAGGATACTCCTGCACCACTAATTGAAGAGCAATGCCCCCGGTGTAATTCATCTGAATTGGCCAGCCGATAGGTGACTTCGCAGTCTATTTCCATGCGAATATAATTGCGCTTCTCATCGTAATCCAACATGTTACGTCCTCTCTAGGTTATTTTGGCAAGTTAATAAAGCGCTTGAAGTGTACTATAAAAAACTCAAACCGGAAGTGGCGTTTGCTCTCTCAGGCTGGATATTACGTAGAATTTATGTGAAAGTGCAGGCTGTTACGCAGTTAAAAAAAATTCAAATAATAGAACTTTCGAGTGTTACCCAATGACTAAAGCAATCGTTTTGACCGGCATTACCACCACAGGCACACCCCATTTAGGCAATTACGTTGGCGCGATCAGACCCGCTATTGCAGCTAGCAAGGATGCAAATGTATCGCCGTTTTACTTTTTGGCTGATTACCATGCGTTAATCAAATGCCAGGAACCTGAAAGAGTCAGACAATCAAGCCTGGAGATTGCCGCGACTTGGTTGGCTTTGGGGCTGGATACTTCCAACGCCGTGTTTTACCGGCAATCGGATGTGCCGGAAATCATGGAGTTAACCTGGATGCTGACGTGTGTTACCGCAAAAGGCTTAATGAACAGAGCGCATGCCTACAAAGCGGCGGTTGCCGAGAATGAAGAAAATGGCGATGCGACTACCGGTAATGATCCAGACAAGGGCATTAACATGGGATTATTCAGTTATCCGATACTGATGGCCGCTGATATATTGATGTTCAATGCCAATAAGGTACCGGTTGGTAAAGATCAGATCCAGCACATAGAAATGGCCAGGGATATTGCTGGGCGTTTTAATCACATTTACGGCGAACATTTTGCGCTGCCGGAAGCGGTAGTCGACGAAAACGGTGCAACTTTAGCCGGTCTTGATGGTCGTAAGATGAGTAAAAGCTATAACAACACCATTCCGCTGTTTGAGCCCGAAAAGAAACTGCGCAAGTTGATTAACAAGATCAAGACTAATTCGCTGGAGCCAGGCGAACCTAAAGAGACTGAAGGTTGTACGTTATTTAGTATTTATCAGGCGTTCGCAACGCCTGTGGAAGTAGCGGAAATACGCCGTCGTTATGCCGAAGGTATTGCCTGGGGGGAAATGAAACAGGTATTGTTTGAGCATATCAATCAACAAATAACGCCAGCCAGAGAACGTTATGACGCGTTGATGCAAGCACCTGAACATATTGAAGAACAATTGCAGGAAGGCGCCCAAAAAGCCCGCGCAGTGAGTGCCCCGTTCCTTAAAGAATTGCGTAAAGCGGTCGGGATTTCGGCGATTACAGTGTAGGTTTGCTGGATATAGGTGCGACGAATTTGCAGTCGCATCTATATCAATTGACCTAGTGAATAAGCGCCAACATAAGTTGTTATAAAGTAGATTAACGACATGACTAGGCTGGCAGGCGTATTAACAGCTAGCGTTCGCTTTAAAATATACGCGATTATTAAAAACTCCCAAAATACTATCCCGCCAAATACATAGTAGCTCAGCAAGTCATCAGTCACTGTAAGCCAAGCAAAAACAGGCGCGCCAAATATAGAAGCGACATTTTCTGAGAACAATAATGCCGAAGATATTTCTATATAAGCGTACAGAGATTTATTGAGCACTAATATCAGCGCAATAAATATCAGCGTGAGCATTGTCTCTATGCTGATTTCAAAAAAGGCTTCTACTGGATTGTCGACCATATTAGTTTGCATAAAATATTCGACAATAAAATAAAACAGTAGATTCCCTTTTAAAAAATTAAACGATCTGGGCAACTCAAATGGGTTGCCCTTTAACCAGCATAATGGAAGGTATTGTTTTAATATTTCCATGAATCTGTCATGGCGCTAGATATATAGGCTTAAAAGCTATCGCTCTTGTCGCTATTATCAGCGGAAAGAGCTCTATTCGTTATAGATACTGAAATTATCATTTAACTCTTGCACTAGATCTTTGGTTTTATCAGATAACTGAGTCAATCGTGCCTTGGTTTTCTTATTCCAGCCCACAGGATCACTGACAGGTAGCAACGTGCGCCAGAAGGTAATATTTTGCTCGAAGGCATTTGCTAGGTTTTCCAGCAAATTCAATTTCTTTTGTTGGTTGTTCAGTTGATTGATGATGATTTTGGCTTGAAGCTTACTAATACCCAAATGAAGCGGAACCATAATTGCAATTAATAAAAGTATCACGGCAGGCCCAATAATAGGATCAAGCAAAGATCCCAAAATTATGCCGGTTTCTATTTCCGCGAAAATAGCCAGTGTTGCAAAAAAGCCCAAGATAATAAAACTAGAGAATGCTGAGCGCTCTTTCCAAAGCTCAATTGCTTTTTTGAGCTCCGGCATAATAACGGTATCAATTTCTTGAATGTTTTTTTCTATAGTATCCAGCACTCTGTATGAGCGATCGTTTTCAACATTGGAAACGCGTCGGTCAATAGCGGAAAAATCGCCTTGATTTTGCGAGCTTACTCCAGTGGCTTGATTAGGCAGGATGATAATTTGCCCGGTATAAAGGCCATGTTCAGAGAGCTTTCTTTGCCAGGATGACAAAATCTCGCTATTTCGTGATGCCGTTAGTGCTGCGGTAGCGTCATCAACTAAATATATAAACTTGTTGGAATCTTGGTTAGCGGCAATGTAAGCCACCAATTCATCAAGTGCAGGTGATGCTGAATCAAAAATATCCGTAAAAACCAATACCAAATCGGACTGTGCGATCACATGCTGCGTTAGCATAGATGTTACCGGATTAGTGGGCGCTCCACTCAAATTAGGCATATCAACAATAAGCTTATTTTTTACCCGGCTGCTGTTAATTGTTTTTAATTCCAAATAAGCATTGATACGGCTTCCTTCGCCTTTTTGTAACTGTTCAATTTTGCGGCTTATTTTATAAAACGGATAACGATGATCAACATCCAGGGCTGTGCCAGGTAAGGTCGCCGTATTGGCTTGCGGACTATGCGAGAGTACCGTAAATTTTTGGTTCGATGCTTGTATGCTGGACAGCAATTGCTCAGTACCCAAATAACTACTAAGAAATTTGGCTTTAGCTGCCGAATTACCTGCAACCAAGCTAATGACGGGCCACCATGATCCCTTGCTGGCAGTGGTATCATCAGTATCTAAAAATCCAAAATCGTATTCAATTTGGTCAAGTTCATGAAAAAGTTTTGCCGCTTTAAGCAATATTGGATTATCGCTAGCAAATTGTTTTTCAAGGTTAAGCAAGTATTTGCTGGTGGTCTTTTCAGTCATTAGATGGGCACCGTAATTATTTAATATCAGGACGCGAACTTTCAAGAGTATACACCCGGATTAAGACCGGTCAATATTGGGTATGTTTGCTGTTGAGTATTTACTGATTGGCAGTTTTTGTGCTCAAGCGCGCTGAGGTTATAGTATATTGGTTGTTATTTACTTGGTCTGACAACAGGCATTTAGATTTAGATTAAAGAGGATTAGAACGTTGGTGAGTCATCGAAGTTTAGTTGTGGTTTTATTTGCGATGCTGTTGCCGGGGTGTGGTTGGCTGTGGGGTAGTTACGGCGTCAAAGGTCAATCCCGAGAAGAGTTTGAGCGTTATGTAGAAAACGTTTTCAGGTTACAAAACAGTTTGACCAGCGAAGTGATGATGCTGCAGGAAACCGAGGACTTTAAAAGCCCAGAACAGCTACTTCAGGCTGAGCAACATATGCGGCGGCAGTGCGCTGCACTAAACGAATATGTTGCCCGCGATGTTGATGGTCAAAGTAGCGGATTTTTATTGCGGCGGCGCGTTGAAAACACAGCTGCCGAATGTGAACGCGCAGCAAAAGATCTTAGGGAGCTAATAAAACCCGGAACAACGGCAATTAATCAAAAAAACTAAGTTCGAATATTGTCTGGAACCAAGATAGTATTTTGGGGGTGTTTGCTGTTATCTAATTCAGGGTAATCTAAGGTGTAATGCAACCCCCGGCTTTCTTTGCGGTGTTGGGCGCAACGTATGATCAACTCAGCGACAATTAATAAATTGCGTAATTCCAGCAAATCACTGGTTACCCGGAAATGGCGATAATATTCCGTGATTTCTTTTTTCAGTAACTCCACACGATTCATTGCTCTGTGCAGGCGCTTGTCGGTACGGACAATACCCACGTAATCCCACATAAATTGGCGTAATTCGTGCCAATTATGGGCTACCACTACCTCTTCGTCCGAATCGCTGACTTGTGATTCATCCCAATCAGGCAACGCCGGAATGGCCGGAATAGTGTTGAGTGTTTGCAAAATATCTTCACTGGCCCGTTCTGCGAAAACTAAACACTCAAGCAACGAGTTACTGGCCATCCGATTGGCACCATGCAACCCGGTACAAGCCACTTCGCCGACGGCGTAAAGCTGAGCAATGTCTGTTCTCGCAAAACTGTCGGTGATGACGCCGCCACAGGTGTAATGGGCGGCCGGCACTACCGGAATGGGCTGTTGAGTTATATCGATACCGACATCAAGACATTGCTGGTAAATAGTCGGAAAGTGCTCCCGAATAAATTCGGCGGGTTTGTGGCTAATGTCTAAGTAAACACAATCGATACCACGCTTTTTTATTTCGTGATCAATGGCTCGAGCAACAATATCTCTTGGTGCCAGTTCGCCACGCGGATCAAAATTTTGCATGAACGAACTGCCATCCGGCAAAATTAATTTGCCTCCTTCGCCTCTAACTGCTTCGCTGATTAGGAATGACTGGGCGCTTGGATGGTAGAGGCAGGTGGGGTGAAATTGCATGAACTCCATGTTGCTGACCCGACAACCAGCGCGCCAGGCCAAAGCAATGCCGTCTCCGGTCGAGCTTTGGGGGTTGGTGCTGTAAAGATATACTTTGCTGGCCCCACCGGTGGCGAGCACGACAATGCGTGCCGGCATGGTTTTGACAATTTGTTGTTTTGAATCGAGAACATAAGCGCCAACAACACGTTTGCCGTGTTTATTGTCGTTAGGCCGAGTAATCAATTCGACAACATTGTGATGTTCTAACAAGTCGATATTAGGATGTTCTTGCGCCCGATCAATAAGTGACAGAGACACTGCTTTACCAGTGGCATCGGCATTATGAACAACGCGGCGATGCGAATGCCCACCCTCCCGGTTCAAGTGCAGCTTGGTTTCTCCAGAAGGTGATTTTTCCTCAGTAAAGACCACACCTTGTTGCTGCAGCCAATCGATAGATTTTTTCCCATGCGTGACTGTTAGCCTGACAATTTCTGGGTCACACAGTCCGGCACCCGCATCTAAAGTATCGTCAATGTGAGACTCAATAGAATCATCAGCGTCGAACACCGCCGATATGCCACCCTGCGCGTAATAAGTGCTGCCGGCCGTGAGTGCAAACTTTGATAACACGGCAATGCGCATGGCTTGGTCAGCAAGTTTAAGTGCTAAACTCAGGCCGGCACCGCCGCTGCCAATGATAAGTACATCATAAGATTGAGAAGAAGGCATTACATCGGGATGGTTAAGTTGGAAACAGGGTGATATTGTTAGCTTGCTGAAAATGACTTACATACCATTCGTTATGGATAATAAAGCTTTTTAGTATGTTGGCAATTTTTTTTGGACGCGTGCGCGGTTACCCCGCATTGCTATCGATGTTTACTAATGGAGTGATTTATGTTTAAAAAGTTGGCTTGGTTTTGGTTTTTGACTTTGCTATTTTCTCAAAACGTATTAGCGCAATTGCCTGACTTTACCGAAATGGTAAAAGCAAACGGCAAAGCTGTTGTTAATATCAGCACCACCCAGAAAGCTTCAGCTGAAGCGACGGCGGCTATACCAGAAGAGCAGCAAATACCCGAAGGTTTACCGCCGGAAATGGAAGAGTTGTTCAAGCGCTTCTTTAATGGTCAAGGCCAAGGTGGCGATACACCACGCGACACTCAGTCATTGGGTTCCGGATTTATTATTTCGCAGGATGGTTATATTTTGACTAATCATCATGTCGTCAAGGATGCAGATGAAATAGTAGTAAAGCTAACTGATCGTCGTGAATTGGTAGCCAAACTCGTAGGTTCTGATGCGCGGACGGATGTTGCTTTATTGAAGGTTGATGCCAGCGATTTACCTGTTGTGGTAATCGGGGCTCCAGAAAAATTACAAGTCGGCGAATGGGTGTTGGCAATCGGTTCACCGTTTGGCTTTGAACAATCGGTAACAGCCGGCATAGTTAGCGCCAAGGGTCGCAGCCTACCCGGTGGCAATTACGTGCCGTTTATTCAAACCGATGTCGCCATTAATCCTGGCAATTCAGGCGGTCCATTGTTCAATATGGATGGCAAAGTTGTTGGCATAAACTCGCAAATCTATAGCCGCAGTGGTGGTTTTATGGGTCTTTCATTCTCCATTCCTGTGGATGTGGTAATGAATGTTGTTGAGCAAATTAAAACCAAGGGTAAGGCATCACATGGCTGGCTAGGTGTGCAGATACAAGATGTTACCAGGCAGCTGGCAGAATCTTTTGGCATGAAAAAACCCCAAGGCGCGTTGGTCGCTAAAATTATCCCAGGTAGTCCGGCTGAAAAATCTGATTTGCAGATTGGCGACGTTATTACCGAATTTAATGGCCAAGCCATAGATAAATCAAGTGATTTACCACCACTGGTAGGTTTGACACCGATTGATGAAACCGCGAAATTGACCGTTATTCGACAAGGTGAAGTCAAAACAGTGACATTTAAAGTTGGCTTATTACCAGAAGAAGTAAACCAAATTGCAGACAATAAAACGGCTCCCCAGCAAAAAGCTACCGATCGATTAGGTCTGATTGTTTCTAACCTAACGGATGAGCAAAGAGAAGTTTTACAAGGCCTTAAAACTGGTGTTCTGGTACAGGAAGTCGGTAAGGGTGCAGCTAAGGAAGCAGGCATTCAACGTGGAGATGTAGTGCTGCGAATTCAGAATAATGTCGTCCGTGATGTGGCTGATTTTGATAAGATAGTAAAAGAACTTCCTGTGGGTAAATCAATTGCTTTGTTAATTCAACGGCAAGGTAGCCCCATCTTTTTAGCCCTAAAATTAGATAAGTAACACGTGGATTTAAAACATATAAGAAATTTCTCCATTATTGCCCATATAGATCATGGCAAATCGACACTTGCAGACCGCTTCATTCAAATCTGTGGAGGCTTAAGTAACAGGGAGATGTCTGCACAAGTGCTCGATTCCATGGATATTGAAAAAGAGCGAGGTATTACCATTAAAGCCCAGAGTGTAACGCTGGACTTTAAAGCCAAGGATGGCGAAACCTATCAGCTCAATTTTATCGATACCCCTGGGCATGTGGATTTTTCTTATGAGGTCTCCCGATCATTAGCCGCCTGCGAAGGCGCGCTATTGGTTGTGGATGCTGCTCAAGGTGTTGAAGCGCAAAGTGTTGCTAATTGTTACACCGCGATAGAGCAGGGGTTAGAAGTAGTGCCGGTACTCAACAAGATTGATCTACCTTCGGCTGAACCTGAGCGCGTGATGACGGAGATAGAGGAAGTTATTGGTATTCCGGCTGATGAGGCGTTGATGATCAGCGCTAAAACCGGCTTAGGTGTACAAGATGTATTGGAACAGCTGGTTGTTAAAGTTCCGCCACCACAAGGCAATATTGATGGGCCGTTACAGGCACTGATTATTGACTCCTGGTTTGATAGTTATTTGGGCGTGGTATCTTTAGTACGGATTATGCATGGCAGTATCCGCAGAAAACAAAAGATCACCATTATGTCTACCGGCCGGTCCTTCATCGCCGAAAAAGTGGGCGTATTTACACCTAAACGGTTGGAGAGAGATATTTTAAATACTGGCGAAGTTGGCTTTGTAGTCGCTGGTATCAAAGATATTTTTGGCGCACCGGTTGGCGATACCATCACTTGGACCGATAACCCTGCCACCGAACAACTTACCGGATTCCAACGAGTACAACCCAGAGTGTTTGCCGGACTCTATCCGGTCAGCTCCGATAATTATGAAGATTTGCGTGAGGCGTTAAATAAATTAAACCTCAATGACGCAGCCTTGCAGTTTGAACCGGAAACCTCACAAGCGCTTGGCTTTGGTTTTCGTTGCGGATTCTTGGGCATGTTGCACATGGAGATCGTTCAGGAACGTCTGGAAAGAGAATACGATGTTGACCTGATTACTACCGCACCCACGGTAGTTTATGAAGTAATCACGCAAAATGATCAGGTATTGATGGTTGATAATCCCGCCAAACTTCCGGATGCCGGAATTATTAAGGAAATCAGGGAGCCAATTATTCGCGCCAATATTCTGGTGCCGGAAGCTTATTTGGGTGGTGTTATCACGCTTTGCATCGAAAAGCGCGGCGTCCAAAAAGACATGCAATATGTCGGTCGACAGGTATCTTTACATTACGAGATGCCACTCAGCGAAGTCGTGTTGGACTTTTTTGATCGCTTAAAGTCAGTCAGTCGTGGTTTTGCTTCGTTTGATTACGAATTTTTACGTTTTCAACCTGCAGCCTTGGTAAAGCTTGATGTACTCATTAATGCCGAAAAAGTAGATGCGCTGTCGATCATAGTGCATCGTGATTTAAGCCATAACCGAGGTCGTGATCTGGTCGAGAAAATGAAAGACCTGATACCACGACAAATGTATGAAGTAGCAATACAAGCAGCTATCGGCTCGAAAGTGATTGCTCGTTCAACCGTTAAAGCAATGCGCAAAAATGTTATTGCTAAGTGTTATGGCGGTGACATCAGTCGTAAGAAAAAACTGCTTGAAAAACAAAAAGCCGGTAAAAAACGCATGAAACAGGTTGGCAATATCGAGATACCTCAAGAAGCCTTCTTGGCAGTTTTACAAATTAACAAGGAATAAGACAAAGGGCGATTTATTCGCCCTTTCTGCCAAATACATTCCATACTTCCTCATTCTTTTTTAAATACAATTTCTATGGACGTTGATTTTTCTTTTTTTCTGTTAGTTGCCTCAGTGGTTACCGGCATTGTTTGGGGTGGGTACTTGTTAGTACTGAAATCCAAAGGTGAAGCCTTTGACGAAAAAAATGAACCTGTTTTGGTTGAATATGCCAGGTCATTTTTCCCTATCGTACTCATTGTGTTGTTACTAAGATCATTCTTAGCCGAGCCGTTTCGAATTCCTTCCGGTTCAATGATGCCTACCTTGCTGGTTGGGGATTTTATATTGGTGAATAAATTTACCTATGGCATCCGTTTACCCGTAATCAATAAAAAAATTATTGAACTGAACGAACCTCAGCGCGGTGACATTGTGGTGTTTCGTTACCCTAAAGATCCGACTGTCGACTACATCAAGCGTGTGATTGGCCTGCCCGGTGACAAAATCTCTTACCACAATAAAAAACTAACCATCAACGGCACAGCCATTGAGCAAGTATCGTTGGGACGTTATGAGGGTGTCGGCCAAGGTCAAGATATGACTGGTGCTGAAAACTTGCTGGAAAATTTAACCGGTGTCGAGCACAGCATTTTAATCAGAAATGGCGCGCCTACGGTTGAATTTGATTACATCGTTCCGCAAGGTAACTACTTTGCGATGGGCGATAACCGCGACAACAGCAATGATAGCCGCTACTGGGGCCCCGTTCCTGAGGAAAACCTGGTAGGTAAGGCCTTTTTTATCTGGATGAGTTGGGATTGGCAGCATAAGGGTGTGGGCTTTGATCGGATTGGCACGGTTTTGAAATAAACTACACTTGTTGTTTATTCATCATTTCTGGAGCCGATCATGAACGTAACGGTTAAAAGCCAACAAGGTTTAACCTTGATTTCCATTCTGTTTATTTTGGGGCTGATCGCTTTTTTTACCTTGCTCACACTTAAAGTAGTCCCGATTTATATGGATCACGCAAAAGTGGTCAATGCACTTAAAGCTATCGAGCAAACCCCCGGTATTGAGACTAAAAGTGAACATGAGGTTAGAGACAGCTTAAATAAACGTTTTAACTTGAATTATGTCTACGATGTCACTCAAGATGATATTAAAGTCGTTAAGCACGGTAACTACCTGAAAGTGACTATTGAATACGAAACAGTGCAAAAAATTGCCGGTAACTTGAGCGTATTGGCTGAATTTAATGATTCCTTTGAGGTTGGGCAGGAGTGACAAAAAATCCAGACGTCTTATCTAAACGATTAGGCCTGCGTTTTAATGATCCGCAACTGTTTATCAGCGCACTGACGCATCGTAGCGTAGGGTCTAAAAATAATGAGCGCTTAGAATTTTTAGGTGACTCTATTCTAGGATTTGTGATCGCCCACCAATTATATGATGCCTTTCCTTCCGCACCGGAAGGGGTATTAAGTCGCTTGCGAGCCAGTTTAGTTAATCAAACATCACTTGCGGAACTCGCCAGGAAACATCATTTAGGAGAATATCTTCTGCTAGGTTCTGGCGAACTTAAAAGCGGTGGATTTCGCCGCGATTCTATTTTATCGGACTCGCTGGAAGCCATCATCGGCGCATTATTTATCGACCAAGGGATGGATGCCTGTCAGCAGTGGGTGGTGTCATTATTTCAAGAAAAGCTGCAAGCCTTGTCGCTTGATAACTGGAAAAAAGACCCTAAAACTCAATTGCAAGAATTGATGCAGTCTAAAAAAAATGATTTACCTGAATATACTTTGATAAGCATGTCCGGACTGGGCCATGAACAAACCTTCAAGGTCAAATGTACCGTGCCTTTGAGCGATCAATTTTTTATCGGCACTGGGGTTTCAAGAAAAAAAGCAGAACAAGCAGCGGCAGAGCAAATGCTTGAATTATTAAAAGGCGTGTAATGAATTGTGGTTTCGTAGCCCTGATAGGGCGCCCCAATGTGGGCAAATCAACACTGATGAATCATTTGCTGAAACAAAAAATCAGCATCACCTCTCGTAAACCCCAAACGACCCGACATCGTATCTTGGGTATTAACACCACCGCAGCAGGGCAAGCCATTTATATGGATACGCCAGGCATGCATGGTAATGAACAGAAAGCTCTCAATCGTTATCTAAACAGAACTGCAGAGACTACCTTACTAGGTGTTGATGTCATCGTTTGGTTGATTGACGGCCTGTCTTGGCATGAATACGACGAGATTATTTTTAAAAAGCTCGAACAGGCAGGATTGCCGGTTATCTTGGCCGCCAACAAAGTCGACAAAGTTAAAGATAAAGAAGATATTTTGACTTTTTTTTCCGAAGCTCAGCATCGCTTTCCTTTTGCTCACATGATTCCCATTTCAGCCTTGAAGAGCACCAATCTTGAAGAGCTCGAAGGCTTGATTATGGAGATGTTGCCTGAAAGTGATTTGATATACCCGGAGGATCAAATTACCGACAGGCCAGAGCGATTTTTATGCGCGGAAATTGTCCGGGAAAAACTGACCAGACGGTTAGGCGATGAGTTACCTTATGCGATAACCGTCGAAATAGAACGCTACGAAGAAAAGCCCCATATCACCAAAATCTACGCCATTATTTGGGTAGAGCGGCTTGGACAAAAAACTATTGTGATTGGCGATAATGGCGAAATGCTAAAAAAAGTCGGTACTGACGCCAGGCTAGATATAGAAAAATTGCTGGACAAGAAAGTCTATATCCAACTGTGGGTCAAAGTGAAAAAAGGTTGGTCTGATAATGAACGGGCGTTACAAAGCTTAGGATTTAATGACTGAAACAGCAGTCTATTTACAACCTGCCTTTGTTCTACAGCAGCGCAATTTTCGCGAAACCAGCCTAATTATTGAGGTATTGACGCGTGACTTTGGCAGACTCTCGGTCTTGGCAAAAGGTGTGCGAAAAGCAAAATCAAAAACTGCCGGGCTTTTACAGCCCTTTGTGCCAATATCGATTTCCTATGTTGGCAAGGCAGAACTTAAAACTCTCACCACAGTTGAAATGGCTGATTCTTTTGCTAAATTGACTGGTCTTGCGCTGTATTGTGGTTTTTATGTCAACGAGTTGATCGGTTGTTTTTTGCATAAACACGATCCGCATCCTGAAGTATTTGTTCATTACCAGTCTTGCTTGACCAGGCTAGCTCAAGAAGCAACCCTAGAGCCTGCCTTAAGAACCTTTGAATTGGATTTGCTGGAAAGTATCGGCTACGGCTTACATGCGGAGACAAACAATTCATCTATACGCTCAGCAAGTTACTCGTTCGACAATGATCGCGGACTGGTGGCAGATGCCAAAGGCTTGTTGTCAGAGAAGACTGTGCAAGCGATCCAATTAAGACAATTCAACGATTCGCAAGTGTTAAGCGAAGTCAAACTGCTGATGAGGCAAGTCATTGATACCCATCTACAAGGCAGGCAGTTGAAAAGTCGTGCCGTTATCAACAAACTTATTAAGCGATCAGAAACATGAGCACACAAAATATTCTGCTAGGCGTCAATATTGATCACATTGCCACCTTAAGGCAAGCCAGAGGCACCCGCTACCCTGATCCCATTCAAGCGGCGTTGATTGCCGAGCAAGCTGGGGCGGATGGGATTACCGCGCATTTACGGGAAGATCGCCGCCATATTCAAGACCGTGACATTTATTTATTGCAAGACATGCTGCATACCCGGCTGAATCTGGAAATGGCAGTAACCGAAGAAATGATCGCAATAGCCCAGAAAGTAAAGCCATTCGCCTGCTGCCTGGTGCCAGAAAAGCGTGCCGAGCTAACCACTGAAGGCGGGCTTAATGTCGCTGGGCAGCTATCAATTATGCAATCCGCGTGCGAAAGATTAAAAAGCTCCGGCATTGAGGTGTCATTATTTATTGATCCTGAGCAAGAACAAATTGATGCGGCGGTACAAGCGGGTGCGCCGGTAATTGAATTACACACGGGTCGTTATGCCGATGCAGAAAATGCGGCTGAGCAGGCGGAAGAGCTGGAGCGCATTCGCCAAGCGGCTTACTACGCGCACACTGCGGGCCTACAAGTTAATGCCGGACACGGGCTTAATTTTCATAATGTTGAAGCCATCTGTGCGATACCGGAAATTGTCGAGCTTAATATCGGTCATGCCATTATTGCTCAGGCCGTGCTAACCGGTTTGGCGCAGACGGTCAGTGATTTGAAGCAGCTTATGCGTAATGCCAGATTGCACAGCAGGCAGATTTAGCACAATGGCATTCGAGTTTTATCAACTCACATCTGCGGGCGACAGGGAAAGCAACCAGGATTATATGGCACATATCATCAATGATGATTATGCCTTGCTCGTGGTAGCCGATGGCTTGGGTGGTTATAGTGCCGGTGAAAAGGCGTCGCGTTTTTTTTGCCAAGGCTTGTTAGCCACGGCAGAAAGCTACAGCAAGCGTATACAGGAAAATCCAGTTGCGACTTTTTCTGCCTGGTTAGATGCGGCGATTGACGAAATGAAGTTGCTGTTTCAGGATGACAAAGTGGCTGGTAAAGCCCATACCACCTGCGTTTGCCTATTTATCGATAGCCAGCGCGTATTAACTGCCCATTGTGGCGACTCGCGCATCTATCGGATGAATCCTAAGGAAATCTTGTGGCGTAGCGAAGATCATTCTATTCCTCAGCAATTGCTGAACGCCGGTAAAATATCCGAAGAGGAAATGGGGCAGCATCCTGATCAAAATCAGCTAACGCGCAGCATCAATATATTGAAAAAACATCAACCTGAAATACGCGAATATCCGGCAATTCAAAAGGGTGAGACTTTTTTGCTATGTACGGATGGATTTTGGGAGAATGTAAAACAAACAGAATTATTACAATTGGCTCAATCTGCCAGTGGCAAAACCATATTAGGTAAAGTGGCTCAATTAACGGTATTGCGTGCGCTTGGTCGAAGCGACAATGTCACCGTGCAATGGTTACGCTGTCTTTAACGCAGCATATTAATGCGATATGGAAAAGCCATGCTTTTGCATTCGATATAGCAATGTATCCCTTGATATGCCTAACAATTTTGCTGTTTTTGCGCGATTGCCGTTAGTACGTTGCAAAGCTTGACTGATTAAATCGGCTTCTAAAGAATCCAATTGCACCCCTTCTGCCGGCAAAATAAAATCGCCACCTTCAGGCAATTGACCAGTGACAGTCACACTGAACTCTGCGGGAAGATTTTCCGGTTCAATAACTTTACCTGCCAATAACACGCTCAATCTTTCGCACAAATTGCGCAATTCTCGAATGTTGCCCGGCCATTTATAGTGTTTTAAAACTTTTAGCGTGGCTTTACTTAGCTTAGGCACGTCAATCGAATGCGCTTTAGCAAATAAATTTAAGAAATGTACCGCCAACGGCTCAATGTCTTCAGTGCGTTGAGACAGTGCCGGCAGTTCTAAAGGGACGACATTTAACCTGAAATATAAATCTTGTCTAAAATCGCCCTGGCTAATTTGCTTGGTCAAATCGGAGTTGGTTGCGGCAATCACGCGAACATTTACCTTGATTGGCTTAGTTTCGCCAACTATAAGACACTCCCCAGAATCCAGAAAACGCAAGAATTTCGCTTGTACCCCTAGCGGTAATGAGTTGATTTCATCGAGAAATAAAGTGCCGCCGTCAGCCGCCTGTAGCAATCCTTGGGTGCTGGAACTAGCGCCGGTAAAAGCGCCTTTTTTGTGACCAAATAACTCAGACTCAATTAAGCCTTCAGGAAGAGCTGCGCAATTGACAGTGATAAAAGGCTTGTCAGAACGCGTACTGGATTTTTGAATGGCTTTGGCAAATACCTCTTTGCCGGTGCCTGTTTCGCCTTTCAGTAAAACAGTGACGTCGGTTGTGGCCACAATTCGTGCACTACGAATTAGTGAATCCAGCGCGGGAGATTGACCAATAATCGATCTAAAATAAGCCATATTACTTCGCTACCTCCTGAGTATGTTGCCAACGCATCGGGTTAAGATCCGGAATTACCGCTAACAAAGCCAGTGCAATCATTAACAGACCAATGACTTGTCTAAATCGTTGTAGGCCAGAAAGTTTTGTCAGTATGCCGGTCATGAATCCTATGCCCATAACCGCAGGAATAGTACCGAGACCGAAAAACAACATAGTTAAAGCGCTTTGTTCAACGCCTCCTGCGGTCGAAGCCAAGGCAAGAGCGGTATAGACGAGACTGCATGGCAACCAGCCCCATACCATGCCAAATAAGTAGGCCTGGGAATAAGTTTTTACTGGAATAAGACGTCGACCAAAAGGTTCAATCACTCGCCAAAAATGTAAGCCAATCTTTTCGATATACGCAAATCTAGGAAACCAACCGGCAAGATATAAACCGGCACTTGCCATGACGATAGCCGATAGTATTTGCAATACTCGATAGCCGGTAGATTCGTCCATGCTCATCACCAGCACGACTTGAACAAATCCTAATAACAGACCCGCCAAGGTGTAACTGGTGACTCTACCCGCGTTGTAATTAAAGACAAAAGGCAGCAGGCGTTTTTTATCGTTGCGTACTTCAGCGCTTAAACTCAGCGTTAAGGTACCGATAATCGAACCGCACATGCCTACGCAATGCATGCTGCTGAGCAGGCCCATAGTGAATGCGACCAAGTACGATGAGTTAAAGGCGTGGTCAAATTCCATAGTGGCTAAAGTTATCGCAGGGTTGAAGAAAAGCAAATGTATCCAGGCTTGATGAATGAGGACTATGTTATATGGCTCATTTGATTAGGGCATATAACATAGTTTAATTATCCTGCAATGCGCGGCCTGTTGACAATGTATTGTTAAGATTGGCTTAAAAAACCATAACAATGGCAATCTAAGTTGCCGGTTTGCCCGGTTATTATTGAAACTCAGCCAAAATTTGCGCCTGAATTTTTTCGGCCATGGCTTTGCGATCATCGGCATCGCGGATTGGGCGGCCAACCACAATGTAATCGGCGCCGTTCTGAAAAGCCTTGTCTACGCTAACCACGCGTTTTTGGTCGTCGTCTTCGCGATTATCGACCGGCCGGATGCCGGGAGTGATTACCAATAAACGATGATCCAGATGTTCACGCAGCATTGGCGCTTCAAGGCCGGAAGACACCACGCCATCACAGCCGATTTCCAAAGCACGCTTGGCGCGCGATAACACCAGCTCCCGCACATCACAGCTGAAGCCCAAATCATCAAGATCGCCACGATCCAGGCTGGTTAACGCCGTGACTGCCAGTACCTTAAGATTGCCTTTCTCTTTGGCGGCCGCTTCCATGATGGAATCGTTGCCATGAATGGTGGCAAGGTCGACACCTTTGCTGCTTAATGCACGGATGGCACGGCCCACCGTGGCAGGCACGTCAAAAAACTTCAAATCCACAAACACTTTTTTGCCGCGCTGCTTAAGCCATTCGATAAAACCGAAATAATCGCCGCACATGAACAACTCCATGCCGACTTTGTAAAAAATCACCGAATCACCCAGTTCTTCAACTAACGCCTGTGCTTCAGCGATGCTGGGAACGTCCAAAGCCATAATCAGGCGTTCACGGACAGGGATAGCTTTGGTAGAGCGAATGGATTGTGGCATATGGCTGACAAAATGAAGGCTAAAAACAACGGCTATATTACCGGAACTTGATTACTCGGTGAATGTTAAAATTCGCCGCCCGACACATAACATCAATTTATGAACTCAACGCTGATTCAAATGACCCTGCTGATGGCTTGCGGTGCCGGTTGGCGCATCCTCAAGCCGGGCGGGCTAAAAGCAGAGCAAACCCGGTTGGTATTAACCACGGTTGTGTATTATTTGCTGCTGCCGGCGATGGTATTGGAAGTGCTTTGGTCGGCCGATATTGGCGTTCATTCGCTGCAATACACCTTACTTGGCATTGCCAGCATTAGTTTTGCGATTGTTTGCATTTGGTTGGTGGGCGCGTTATTCAAGTTTGAGCATCGACGCTTAGGGGCCATGGTTTTAGCCGCTGCATTCCCTAACGTTACTTATTTAGGCTTGCCGGTTTTAGAGCAGACTTTCGGCAGCTGGGCACGATCGGTGGCGATACAAATCGATTTGTTTGCGACCGCGCCATTTCTGTTTACGGTTGGCATTTTACTGGTGCGGCATTACGGCGAAGACAAATCAGAAAACCCCAAATCAGTCATCGCTTTTCTAAATGCACCACCATTTTGGGCAGCGGGTCTGGCGGTATTGCTGAATATCAATCACGTTGTTGCGCCGGATTGGCTGCTTGGTGTACTGCAAAAATTGGCGGGTGCCGTGGTGCCGTTAATGCTGTTTTCTCTAGGATTAGCCTTGAGTTGGACGGCAGTCAGAGCTCGCAATATTCCTTATGTCTTGCCGGTCATCGTGATAAAAATGGCGTTGATGCCTTTATTCGCCATGCTCTTGATGAGCCAACTCAGCATCACCGGCGATTACCGGGCGGCCGCAGTGTTGGATATTGCCATGCCCAGCATGGTGCTAGGGATCGTCTTTTGTGATCGTTACCATCTGGACAGCTCACTTTATGCAATGGCTGTTACCGTGACGACTGCACTCAGTTTAATCACTCTGCCATTGTGGCATGGCCTATTGATGAAGAGTTTTACATGAATCCGACACTGGAAATTTTCTCCCAAGGCGAAGAAGTCGTTACCGGGCAAGTTGTCGACAGCAATGCCGCGTGGCTGGCGCAAGAGGCTGTGCAGTTAGGTTTTACGGTAACCCGGCATACCTCAGTAGGCGATAAATTGGCTGATTTGGTGGCGTTGTTACGAGAAATTTCCGAGCGCGCCGATTGCTGTTTATGTACCGGCGGCTTGGGGCCGACCACCGATGATTTAACAACCGAAGCCGTTGCCCAGGCTTTCGGTTTGCCGCTGGAATTTGACGAAATCGCTTTTGCGCAAATCAAACAGTTTTTCGACTGCCGCAATCGAGCAATGCCCGACTCCAATCGTAAACAAGCCATGTTGCCGCAAGGAGCCTTACGATTGGATAACGAATGGGGCACCGCACCCGGTTTTGCGCTGCAAGGCGGTCGCTGCTGGTTTGTATTTATGCCCGGCGTGCCTTCGGAAATGCGCAATATGTATTTGGAAAAAGTACAAGCTATGCTGCAACAACGCTTTGTGTTGCAGCCGCAAACATTGATTACCATTAAAACCATAGGCATCGGGGAATCGGACCTGCAGCAACGCATTAAGCCGATAGCCATCCCGGATGTTGTGCAGCTTGGCTTTCGCGCCAGCTTGGCCGAAGTGCAAACAAAATTGTTGTTTCCGCATGATTACCCGTCAGCAGCTATTGACGATTTAGTGAAGTCCATTGCCGGGAAAGTAGGCGATGCAGTGTTTGCGATTGATGGCTTGGGAGCGGCTAACGGCGACTTAATTAGTTTGCTGGATCAATTAATGACAGACGGCAAGCACAGCCTGGCGGTGGTCGAAACCGTCAGCCAAGGCATGATCGCAAGTTACTGCACCGCATTACCCTGGCTTCTGGAAGCTCGTTATCATCAATCTCCAGACATTTCTAACGACACCTTTACGCTTGCAGCTAAAAAAATCGCCATTGAGGTACGAGCCAAAACTGGTGCCGATTTTGTGCTGGTGCAACTGCACGATGGCGATTTAAAAGCAATTCAAGACAAGGATAGCGCCATCGTTCTATATAATGTCCTACTTACTGGACACCAATTTCATCAAACCACATGCACCGTGGCCGGTCCCGGCAAACGCAAACAACACCAGGCCGCCTTACTGGCCCTGGATTTATTAAGACGCTTTTTACAACACAAAGATCTCTGATATGCCTTTATTACGCTTAACCAATGTCTCCATCGCTTTCGGTACTCATGCTTTACTAAAGGATGCTGAATTCCAGCTCGATCCTGGCGAGAGGGTAGGATTATTGGGCCGCAACGGCGAAGGCAAATCGACCTTAATGAAAATTATCGCCGGAGATATTCTGCCCGATCATGGTGATATTTGGCGGCAGCCCGAATTAAGACTGGCTTGGCTGGAACAAGCCCCGGACTTACCTGACGACGCCACCATTTACGATGCCGTCGCTGGTGGCTTAGGCGATTTGGGCAGCTGGATTACTCGCTATCATGCGCTGTCCATGACGATGTCTTACGATGATGACAAAGCCTTGCAAGAGCTTGGCGACCTGCAACACAAATTGGAAACCCACAACGGCTGGCATTTTCAGCAACGGGTTGAAACCACCTTAACCAAGCTGGATTTGCCCGGCGAACTTAAAATCAGCGGCTTGTCCGGCGGTTGGAAGCGTCGTGTAGCGTTGGCCCGAGCCTTGGTAATCGAGCCCGAAGTATTACTGCTCGATGAGCCTACCAACCATCTGGACTTTGAAAGCATCGCCTGGTTGGAAGAACAAATGCTTAATTTTCAGGGCGCGGTGTTGTTTGTAACGCATGACCGGGCCTTTTTGCAAAAACTGGCGACCCGCATTATCGATCTCGATCGAGGCAATTTAGTCTCTTGGCAAGGTACTTACGACGATTACTTGCGCCGCAAAGCCGCAGCGCTTGAAGACGAAGCCAACCAAAATGCCGAGTTTGATAAAAAACTGGCAGAAGAAGAAGTCTGGATTCGTCAAGGCGTTAAAGCCCGCCGGACGCGCAACGAAGGTCGGGTCAGAGCCCTGGAAAAATTGCGCGACGAACGCGCCCAGCGTCGTAATCAGCAAGGCACCAGCAAACTGACACTGGGACGAGGTGATGCTTCCGGCAAAAAAGTTATTGAAGTCACCGACATCAGCTTTGCTTATCAAGACCGACAAATCATCAAGAAATTTTCTACGCTCATTCAACGCGGCGACAAAATCGGTTTGATCGGCCCTAACGGCGCGGGCAAATCGACGTTATTAAAACTGCTGCTTAAACAATTGGAACCCGATAGCGGTACCGTCGATCAAGGCACCAAGCTGGAAATTGCCTATTTCGACCAATTGCGCGATCAACTCGACCCGGAAATTTCTGTGGCCGACACCGTGGCTGATGGTAACGACTTTGTCGACATCGCCGGTAACCGACGTCATGTTATGTCTTATCTGGGCGACTTCTTGTTCGCCCCGGCCAGAGCGCGGTCACCGGTAAAAAGTTTATCGGGTGGTGAAAAAAACCGTTTGCTGCTGGCGCGATTATTTACTAAACCTGCCAACCTAATCGTGATGGATGAGCCCACCAACGACCTTGATTTGGAAACCCTCGAATTGCTGGAAGAAAAATTGGTCAACTACGATGGCACCTTGTTATTAGTCAGCCATGACCGTGCCTTTTTGGATAACGTTGTCACCAGCGTATTTGTGCTTGAAGGCAATGGCGAAGTACAAGAATTTATCGGCGGTTATACCGATTGGATGGCCTATTGCGAAGCGGTCAAAAAAACTGAAACAGCGAAAAAGCCAGTCGCGGAAAAATCGACTAAACCGACCACGTTTGTAGCGCCTGCCACGCCTAAGAAAAAACTCAGCTTTAAAGAACAACAAGAGCTGGAGAAATTGCCTGCATTGATTGACCAACTGGAAACTCGGCAAGCTGAGTTAACTCAGCAGATCAGTAACGCGAATTTCTACAAACAGGATCAAGCGCTAATAGCAAAAACCTTGGACGAATTAAAACAAACGGAAGAAAAGTTGGAGCAAACCTTTAAGCGCTGGGACGAACTCGAAGCGCAGAAAAGCTAATCGTTAAGAATTGTAGGAGCTGGCCTTGCCTGTGAACGATTAAGGATAATCTTAAAATGTTCTAAGTTATCGCGGGCACGGCCCGCTCCTACCTTGTTGACCTGGGGAAATGCACATGGGCCAAGAAATCAGCACCATTGAATTCTCAGCTGAAGACTATACAGTTTTCCAGGCTCATTTGCGGCAGGAAACAGCATTGCTCGGCAAGATGCTTAATTCCGGCAATTTCGATGATCAAGCCCATGTTACCGGGTTTGAACTCGAAGCTTGGCTACTGGATCACAACCATTTCCCTGCAGCTATCAACACGACTTTCCTTGAGCGTATTAACAACCCGCTGGTGGTGCCGGAATTGTCGCGTTTTAACATCGAACTCAACGGCACCCCGCAGAGTTTGCAAGGCTTTGCTTTAAGTCGTTTGGAAGCAGAGCTGAGCAATACCTGGCGGCGTTGCCTGCACGTAGCACATGAGCTGGAAGCCACGCTGATCATGATCGGTACGCTGCCTACCTTGCGCAATGCCGATTTATGTCTGGCCAATATTTCACCTTTCAAGCGCTATGTAGCATTGAATGAACAAGTTCTCAAGGCCCGAAGGGGCCACCCAATCCGATTGGATATTCAGGGCCGCGAGCGATTAATAGTCAGCCACCATGATGTTATGTTGGAAGCGGCAACCACCTCGTTCCAAGTCCATCTGCAAGCACCGGCCAAACAATTTCCGCGATACTTCAATGCCTCATTACTGCTGTCCGCGCCGCTGGTGGCGATTGCTGCCAATTCGCCGTTTTTATTCGAAAAATCATTGTGGGATGAAACGCGTATTCCGGTATTCGAACAAGTCGCGAACACTGGCGATGACGCCCAGTCAGGTGCGCAACGAGTGAGCTTTGGTTCGGGATATATCTCAACTAGCCCCGAAGAATGCTTTCAAGAAAACCTGGCGTGCTATCCCGTACTGTTGCCGATTAATTTCCACGGTGAAGCCAGTGAACTACAACATCTGCGCTTCCACAACGGGACCATCTGGCGTTGGAATCGCCCGTTGATTGGCTTCGATGCCGAGGGCACAGCGCATTTGCGCGTCGAGCACCGCGTCATGCCTGCAGGCCCCAGTATTATCGATATGATTGCCAATGCGGCTTTGTATCTGGGGGCCACCTGTTTTCTGGCAAACATGACGGCGCCGCCGGAAGCAGATTTATCATTTGGAACCGCGCGCGACAATTTTTATTTGGCTGCGCGGCATGGGCTGGATGCTCAGCTACAGTGGTTGGACGGCAAGCAATATAAAGTTCGCGATTTGTTACTGGACGAATTGTTGCCCATGGCGGCGGAAGGCTTGAAAATGTTAGGAATTGCACAGGAAGACAGTCATCGCTATCTTGGCATCCTACGTTCACGAGCGCGTACCGGCCAAAACGGGGCTGCCTGGCAACGGGCTTATGTTGATGCCCATGGCCGCGATTTTTTTCGTCTCACTGCCGCCTACCTGGAACATCAATATAGCGGCATGCCGGTACACGAATGGAATATTTAAAATTGGAAACACCATGCTGAAAATAATCGATCATTACCCTGACGGCTTTTTGGATATTGACGCCCGACATCTGCACAGCATCTTGCCGCAACCCACACTGATGCACTTAGCCGGACGTCAGCAGCCCGCTCTGTTTGTAGCCATCTTGTTGCATGGCAATGAAGACACCGGTCTGAAAGCCATTCAGCAAGTATTAAAAAAATATGCCGAACGCGAACTGCCGCGCGCCTTATCCATTTTTGTCGGCAATGTCACCGCGGCTCGCGAAGGCTTGCGCAGGCTGGACGGCCAACCGGATTTCAACCGTATCTGGCCAGGCACCGAACACGATGCGCCGGAGCAACAGGCGATGGCCCAAGCAGTAATCAACGAAATGCAGCAGCGCGGCGTATTTGCCAGTATCGACATACACAACAACACCGGCCTTAATCCGAATTACGCCTGCGTCAACACTCTCGACCAGCGTTTTCTGCACCTGGCGACCTTGTTTTCGCGCATCGCGGTGTACTTCATTCGGCCCAAAGGCACACAGTCCGCTGCATTCGCTAAACTGTGCCCCTCCATCGCAATTGAATGCAGTAAGCCCGGCAACCCTGAAGGCGTGGCGCGCGCAGCTGAGCTGGTCAATGCCTGCCTGCATCTTACCGACTTCCCCGCGCACCCAGTCGCCGCTCACGATATTGATTTATTTCACACTATTGGACTGGTCAAAATCCCCGAACACATCAGCTTTAAATTCGGCACCGACGATGTCGATCTCAATCTGGAATCAGCCATTGACCATCTTAATTTCACAGAAGTTCCGGCCGGCACTTGCTTAGGCGCAACTAGGCAAACCTGCGTACCGCTACAAGTACTCGATGAAGCAGGCAATTGTGTCGCGGAACGATTTTTTGAAGTCCGCAACGGCCAGCTGCTGACCCGCTGCAACGCAGTCCCGGCAATGCTGACCCTGGACGAACGCATAATTCGGCAAGATTGTTTGTGTTACCTAATGGAACGCCTACCGTTGCCGACTGCGTGACAGGCCGCCGGGTTTGCAACCAAAGCCGAAATCGATTATCCTACGCGCCCTCTCAAGCCATTGAGAGGATTGTGGAGAGGTGGCCGAGCGGCTGAAGGCGCACGCCTGGAAAGTGTGTATACGGCAACGTATCAAGGGTTCGAATCCCTTTCTCTCCGCCAAACAGTAATAATAACTCATTGTTTTTATGGGTTTTTTCTGTTTTTTAAATTCTACCGTACTTTAAGATTTGCAATATATCTTTTAGTTATCGCCCTCGATTAATATTTACCACACACAAACCCCGCAAAACTTGATGTCTCCGCGCAGCAAACCATCGTACTCGAGTAAGCGTTGGTCGCCGCCAATCGCGAACTGATTGCCCGCCTCGAGAAAAAGATTCAAGCCACCCTCGCGCGTGTTTGGGGCGAAGAGGTTGAGCATTCATAGATAGGACGAAGAAAATCCTGCTCACCCATGTTAATTATGCCTTCAGACTATCCAGTTGGATTGGCAAAGGGCTTCCCAATTGAATCTGTCATTTTGGCGACCAGTGTTTTCGTTTTGTTTGCCTGTGCAATTCAACCTTGGACTCGTTGTGATTTTGGTCTACAGGTGGTCTGTGATCAGGGAACGTGCTTTAGGGCTTTGGCGAATAATGCGGTTTATTGTAATCGTGGTCATGGGATGGCGTTGAGAATGGCCTATTTGACCAATATCGCTGATTTAATGCTGGTGTGACTTCGATTGGAGTGGCATTTTGACGTTGTTGTGCGGCAAGCGCTTGTTGCTCTTCGGCAATGGCGGTACGACGTTCTAACTCTAAGCTTTCTTGGCGATCCGATTCGATTTTTCTTTGTTTTTCTAATTCATTGCGCGCAGCTTCCTTGATGGCTTGTTCTTCCTTCCAGGCTTGTAATTGTGCTTTGGCTTCTTCAGCTCGTTGCGGATCGATTAGTTTTATTTCGACAATATTCTGGATGGCGCCGTTCTTTGGGCAGGGGCTGGCTTGATAGATAACTTTGCCTGACACCAGTTCGCATTTGAATACTTCAGCATTAGCCGAGCCAGACAATACCATCAGCAGTATAAGAATGTGTCTGGTAATTACCATATTTGAATCTCAAGGTATTGATACGTTAGTTTAAGCCGAATTTAACGGCTACCAATACTAGCGTTGCACTTTTAAGCTTAAGCGCGGGTGAATAGCGTGAGCGGATAATTATTAGAGGTTTTCAATGTTAAGACGAGCTAATACTTCTTGCCAGAGTTGCTGATAGGCGGTGAGTGAGGCACTTTTTTTGGTAAATCCGCCCAAAGGCATGCGTTCCAGGCCCATGCGCTCAATGTCGCTGGCATAGGGAATGGCGGCGTTTAATATGGTCGGGTATTTTTCAACCAAGCTAAGCATGATGTCGCGGTGCATTTTTTTGCGTCGATCGACCATGGAAAAAAACGGCAGTACCGTTAAATCATGCAGTTCGTGTTCGTGGATAAAGACACTGAGTTGATCCAAGGTTCGCAATGACAACGTGGTCGGGATGATGGGCGATAACAGCATGTCGGCGGCTTCAAACACCGCTTCGGAAAGTAGCGAGATATTCGGCGGGCAATCTAAAAAAACAAAATCGTAGTCGTCAGCCAGTGGCTTGATGAGTTTTTTTAATTGTCGGGTGGGTTTTTTGCTGGCATCCAGCACTAAATCGAGGTTTCTGAATGAGAAATCGGCGGGTAATAAATCCAGATTGGCAAAGTCGGTACCTTTAATCAGGTCGTCTAGCTCGCGTTTGCCGGCGATTAAATCTTTGCTGCCGCCTTTGATTTTGGGCTTGATGCGAAAGTAATAACTGCTCGCTCCTTGTGGGTCCAAATCCCAGACTAATGTTTTATAGCCTTCATTGGCGGCGATGTGTGCCAGATTGACGGCGCTTGAGGTTTTGCCGACGCCGCCTTTGATGCTGTAAACCGCCAATACTTTCATGGGTGTTTCCTGTGGGGTTTGTTGGTTGCGAATAATGTGGCAAAAGCCTGCTGGGTTTCTGTGCTGGCAAATTCGGAAAACCGGGCGGTAAAGTGCCTGCGAGCGTGATATTTGCGAGTATCCAGTTCTTGAATAAGTACACCCATGGCCAAAAAGGTATTGGCAGGCGTGTTTAAGGTGATCATTTCTTCGCTAAACACGCGTAGATTGCTTTCTTGCACAGAATAATCCTGAAAATCTCCCAGTACCTCTTGCAGGTTTTTTAAGTTTTTAATGAGGTATTTTACTTGTTCTTCCGGGTACAGCGATTGGAAAAACTCCAGTAAGTAACGCAGCTTTTTACAGGTTTTTCTTAATTCATGTAAGTCTTCTGGCGGCGAGTATCGAGTAATGTCCTGGCCTTCTTTTAATACGCGGTTAAACATTTTCCAGATTCTGTGATCGGCCAGTTCCTTGATGTTGAGTTGCGCATTGGCTTCGGTAGGTTGTTTATTTGAGGGTTCTTTTAGATAAAGTTCCCAGTCCGCCAGAGTGTTTATGTATTTGTCCGAACGCAGTTTTTTTGCCAGTTCTTGATGGGTCTTTTTTTGTGTGCCGAGTAAGAAATCATGCAAAGGATTAAGATCTTCGCGGATGGACTCGGGTAGGCTTTCTTTATAATGCTCAAAATTTAACAGGTGTACATCCAGATCGCGGGTCGGGCCGGTGATTTGTCCTAGCCAAGAAAAAAAGTCTCTAAAACGAGCACTAATATTGTTGGGTAATACGCCTTTGAGCTGACTTAAGCCAGAACGGGTTCGTCTGACGGCGACTCTAAAATCATGTAGAAACTCGCTGTCAAGATCAGTAATCGCACCTTTTTCATTAGCCTTCATGGTGTTGAGTAGGTGGCTGTAGAGGTATTTGCAAGCAATATCAGCACGTAACTCAGGGGCTAAATCGATGTTGAGCTTTGATGAGTAATCGTAAGCTTTACGGCCGTTGAGCTGTAATGCAGCTGGCAGCAGCGAGTGTTTTATAGCTGTCAGTTCAAACGGCGGGCTGATAAGTGTTTCAATGAGATGTTCGCTGGCTTTATCGTAGCCTTTAACTGGATAAACAAGTAAACGATCGGTAAGTTGTTCATAGTCTTCAATAACTAAGCGGACGACGATTTTTTGATCATCGTTAAGAATGTTAAGTTGAACGCTTTTAAAGTTAAGGGTGCAAAGCGGTAGTAAAGCGCGCATTTCCAAAATAGGCGCTAGATGCTGTTGCCAGGTGTCGTCAGGGAAATCTTTTGCAAATACCGGTACGCCGGCAAGTTCTGTATTGACAAGGTTGCGGCCATCAGCTAAATCGATTAAAGCCAGCAATGATGAAGTTTTTGACTGGGTCAATTCACAGCTAATACCGGCCGAAAACAAGCGCCAGTCAAAACTGTCGTAATAAGTTCTATGGCAATCATGCCGGGACAGTAACTGTAGATTGGTTATATTGCCCAACTGGACAATAAATGCGTCAGCGGTCAGGTGGCTGGGGAATTCAAAAGATAGCGGCATCTGGGTACCTGAAAATGGCTGGCGGTGAGCAAAATCCCCAAAATAGCAAGGCTAAGTTAAGGTTTTATGACAACCTGTAATCGGATTATGTGACGTAACCCTTTTGGACGCAAACGCTATCTACTGTCAAACAGGTTTTGTTTTTGTCATAATTCTGTCATCTTGCTTTATGATAATAGCGATAGTTAAAATCAACTCTGGAGTGAATAATGCAATTATCAAACAAAACAAAGTCCCTGCTTACTGCAATGGGATTTGCTGCTGCTAACTTGATCAATGGGGCAGCCTATGCTGCTGCAGAGGTTGATGCGAATCTGCCTGCATATCAAAAAGCCAGCGGTGTGTCTGGTAACTTGTCTAGTGTCGGTTCCGATACGCTGGCTAATTTGATGACTTTGTGGGCAGAAGAGTTCAATCGTCTTTACCCTAACGTTAATGTGCAGATTCAGGCGGCTGGATCTTCAACCGCGCCACCGGCACTTACTGAAGGTACTTCAAATTTGGGCCCAATGAGCCGGGAAATGACTGATAACGAAGTTGAAGCCTTCGAAAGCAAATATGGCTATAAGCCAACCGCTATTCCAGTAGCTATTGATGCGCTGGCGGTAATGGTTAATAAGGATAATCCCGTCAAAGGCTTGACCATTGAGCAAGTGGATGGAATTTTCTCATCAACGCGTAAATGTGGTGGGGACAAGGATATTGAAAACTGGGGTGATGCCGGTGTTGCTGCGTGGGGCGCGAAAAGCATTCAGCTTTATGGACGTAACTCAGTCTCCGGTACTTATGGTTACTTTAAAGAACACGCTTTATGTAAAGGTGACTTCAAAAGTAACGTCAACGAGCAGCCCGGCTCTGCCTCTGTAGTACAGTCGGTAACTACTTCAGTTAACGGTATTGGCTATTCAGGTATGGGTTATTCAACATCCGGCATTAAAATGGTACCGCTGGCTAAAAAAGGCAGCACCACTTTTGTTGAAGCAACACCTGCAAATGCTATCAATGGTACTTATCCATTGACACGTTACTTGTATGTTTATGTGAACAAAAAACCTAACCAACAGTTGTCACCGTTGGACGGAGAGTTCATAAAAATGGTGCTGTCTAAGACCGGTCAACAAGTTGTAATTAAAGATGGCTATATTCCTTTACCGGCCAAAGTAGTTGAAAAGGTACTGGCTAATCTGAAGTAACTTTACCCCAATAAAAAAGCACAGGGCGAGGCGGATTTATCTTCCTCGCCCTGTGCTTTATGAGTTTTGAGCATGCCTGAAATAATAAAAAACACAAAAAAGCCCGCTTCAATACAGATTTCCCCGGCTTACCAGCAATGGCGATTGCTTAAAGACAAACTGGCTCGCTATGGCGTTGTGGCTGGAGGTCTTGGCGTAATCGTAGCCATCGTATTGATATTCTTTTATTTGCTGTATGTGGTTTATCCGCTGTTTATTTCGGCAAGTGTCGAACCAGTTGATCACTATGCCGCACCTGAACAGGCGTTGGGTAAAACCATACTGCTGGAAATGGAGGAGCAAAATGAAGTAGCTGCAAGATTTACCGAAAGCGGGCAGGTCGTGTTTTTTGAAGTGGCGACTGGCAAAGTGATGTTGACACAGGCTGTTGCTATTCCAGAAGGCGTTAAAATTACCAGCTTTTCTCAGGGCAGTCCGATCAATGAAGGTGCGGTAATTTATGGGTTGTCGGATGGCCGAGCTATTGTTGTTAAGCATCAATACAAAGCAACTTACCCGGACAATAAACGTCTAATCACGCCGTCGCTTAAATACCCATTGGGTGAAACGCCTTTGGTGATTGATACAACCGGTGCGGCGCTTGAAAAAATAGCCGTTAAGATCGGTAGTGATGCGTCGACAGTCATTGTTAAATCGGCCGGAAAGATCCGTTTAGTTAACTTTGCCAAAGAGCAATCGTTGTTTGCCGATGAAGCCGCGTTGACTCGCATTGATGCAGTGCTGGAGGTGTCGGCGGAAAATGTTGAGACCATTCTGGTTGATAAGGATGAAGCCAATCTTTACTTATTAAGTGCCGATGGGCGCTTAAGTTATATCGACATCAGCAATAAGAGCAGTCCATTGCTCAGGCAAGAACAAAATGTCGTCACAGCTGGACAAACAATCACCAGCGTGAAATTTTTAAATGGCGATCTTTCGCTGTTGATCGGCGATTCCACCGGCCAGGTATCGCAATGGAGCATGATCAGAGATAAGCTGAATCATCGCACCATGGAAAAAATCAGGGTATTTAAAGTATCTGATAAAGCTGTTGTAGCAATTAATGCGGAACAGCGCCGAAAAGGGTTTATGGCAGTTGATGCCGATGGTGTGCTGGGCATTTACCATTCCACGGCAGAAAGGCAATTGATTAAGCAGCAAATCGGACAAGCTCAGCCAGTCGCAGCGGTGTTATCGCCGCGTGCGAACGGTTTATTGGTTGAGTTAGCTGATGGGCAAATGCACTTTTGGCGAGTAGATAACGAACATCCTGAGGTATCTATCAAATCACTATGGCAAGAAGTTTGGTACGAGAGCTATCCCAAGCCGGATTATATTTGGCAATCTTCTTCCGCCAGCAACGACTTTGAGCCTAAATACAGCTTAACGCCATTGGTGTTTGGTACGCTTAAGGCCGCGTTTTATGCCATGTGGGTGGCGATTCCCTTGGCGTTGATGGGGGCTATTTACACCGCGTATTTCATGGCGCCGGGAATGCGTATTTATGTCAAGCCGACAATCGAAATCATGGGCGCATTGCCTACCGTGATTTTGGGTTTTTTAGCCGGTCTTTGGTTGGCGCCATTCATGGAAGCTCACCTTGGCGGCGTATTTGCGCTACTGATGATATTGCCGCTGGGCGTGATGCTGTTTGCTTATGCCTGGTTGCATTTACCCAAAAAACTGGCACAAAAAATACCCGAAGGCTGGGGCGCAGCTTTCCTTATCCCGGTGATTTTACTCAGTGGCTGGTTCGCTTTTTCCGTTAGCGTTCCGCTGGAAACATGGCTGTTTAACGGCAGTTTGCGCGACTGGTTTAAATCCGCACTTGGTATTGGTTATGATCAGCGTAATGCCTTGGTGGTTGGTATTGCGATGGGATTTGCGGTAATTCCGACGATTTTTTCGATTGCCGAAGATGCCATTTTTAGCGTACCCAAACATTTGACGGTTGGATCGTTGGCATTGGGCGCGACGCCTTGGCAAACCATGAGCCGGGTGGTGCTGTTAACCGCCAGTCCGGGGATTTTTTCCGCGGTAATGATTGGTTTCGGTCGCGCCGTTGGCGAAACCATGATTGTGTTGATGGCGACAGGTAATACGCCGGTGATGGATTTGAGCGTTTTCCAAGGCTTGCGAACTTTGGCGGCCAATATTGCCGTTGAGATGCCTGAATCGGAAGTCGACAGCACCCATTATCGAATATTGTTTTTAGCTGCCTTGGTGTTGTTTGTATTCACCTTTATTTTCAACACGTTGGCTGAAGTCATTCGTCAGCGTCTACGCGAAAAATACAGTTCATTATGATGAAACTATGGTTTAAGAGCGGTGCCCCTTGGATATGGCTAAATGCAGCCGCAGTGAGCGTGTGTCTCATTATGGTGGTTGGTGTGTTGGGCTTGATCATTGGACGAGGTATTGGCCATTTCTGGCCTGGACAGGTGATCCAATTTACCTATCAGGACGAAGGACAGGTTAAGACCATCATCGGTGAGCATGTTGATAGCAGTATCACGCCGGCAGCAATGGCTAAATCCAGCGGGATTACCATGGCCGACACGGAAGAAACGCTGGTGCAGTATTTAGTTAAAACCGGCAACCGGGATGTTACCGGGGGTGATTTTCGCTGGATACAAGAGAGGCAAATAAAATCACAAGAGACACCCGCTAATTTGGTGGTAGTTGAGCGCCGTGAATGGGGTAATTTTTATGGCGAGCTGGCGGCGGTCAAAGAGAATGGCCAAGTCATTGCTAGCGGTCAGGAAGCCTGGGCAGTGTTGCAGAGCAAAATTGCCGGTGTGTTGACTCTTTATCACGATATTGCGCATCTGGAAAAAAAGGAAGTGGGTGCGATTAACTACGCATTAGAGCAATTGCGACTTGAGCAAAAGAGTTTGCAGCTTAAAAACCGCTGGGATGACAGCCAAGTAAAACGTATTAACGACAAAAAAGCGGCGCTGGATGTTGACTATAAGCAATATCAGGCTCAGTTAGCGGAGCTCTATCAGCAAATCAGGCGAGACAGCTTAGTTGCTAAAACCCAAGATGGTGCCGAGGTAGAAATATCCCTGTCCAAGGTCGTCAGGGTTTACCAGCCTAATACCATGAGCTTTTTTGATAAAGCGGTTCATTATGGCGCCAAATTATTTGAATTTTTGACGGATGATCCGCGTGAAGCCAATACCGAAGGCGGTATTTTTCCGGCTATCTTTGGCACCGTAATGATGGTGATGATGATGTCAGTAATTGTTACGCCATTTGGTGTAGTAGCGGCGGTTTACTTGCGCGAATACGCCAAACAGGGCTTTACCACTCGGCTAATCAGGATTGCCGTCAATAATTTGGCCGGGGTGCCATCTATTGTTTACGGAGTATTTGGTCTGGGCTTTTTTGTTTATATTTTGGGCGGCAATATTGATCGCTTGTTTTATCCTGAGTCAGCGCCTGCGCCAGTGTTTGGTACACCAGGCTTGCTATGGGCATCCATCACCTTGGCGTTGTTGACCTTGCCGGTAGTGATTGTTTCTACCGAAGAAGGACTCGCACGTATTCCTAAAGCCATACGCGAAGGTAGTTTGGCATTAGGTGCTACTAAGCTTGAAACACTGTGGCGCACAGTACTGCCAATGGCCAGCCCTGCAATGATGACCGGATTGATTTTAGCTGTTGCTAGAGCGGCCGGTGAGGTAGCGCCGTTAATGCTGGTGGGCGTAGTCAAGTTAGCGCCTACGCTGCCCTTAGATGGCAATTATCCCTTTTTGCATTTGGACAGAAAATTCATGCATTTAGGATTTCATATTTATGATGTGGGCTTTCAAAGCCCTAATGTTGAAGCGGCAAGACCGTTGGTTTACGCGACTTCGTTATTGTTGGTGCTGGTGATTATCGGGCTGAATTTAGCGGCGATATTGATCAGGAATCATCTGAGAGAAAAATACCGGGCATTGGAAGGTTAATACATGACAGCACAACACACCCCTACACATGCGATAGACATGAGTTCTGTTTTGCAAGGTAGAACGACTCACGATGAGCAGACCGAAGTTTGTATCAAGGTGGAAAATCTTCAGCTTTTTTACGGTCAAAAACAGGCCTTGCACAGCATTAATATGGAAATGCCCAAGAAAAAGGTGACTGCCTATATCGGCCCCAGCGGTTGCGGCAAATCTACCTTATTGCGTTGCATCAACCGGATGAATGACCTGGTTGATAACGTCACTATCGAAGGCCAAATTTTGCTGGATAACGAAAATATCTATGACAAATCGGTCAATGTCGCAGCGCTACGTAGACGCGTCGGCATGGTGTTTCAAAAACCCAATCCATTCCCTAAATCTATTTTTGAAAATGTTTGTTACGGGCTACGGATTCAGGGCATCAATGACAAACGCATACTCGAAGAAACGGTTGAAAATGCTTTGCGTGGCGCGGCGCTCTGGGATGAGGTGAAAGATCGCTTACATGACAATGCCTTAGGCTTATCAGGCGGTCAGCAGCAGCGCTTGGTGATTGCCCGGGCCATTGCGATAGAACCTGAAGTATTGTTGTTGGATGAGCCGGCATCGGCATTGGATCCAATTTCAACACTAAAAATTGAAGAGTTGATCAACGAACTCAAAGAGAAATACACCATCGTTATTGTTACCCACAATATGCAGCAAGCGGCCCGTGTATCTGATTACACGGCGTTTATGTATATGGGCGAACTGATTGAAATGGGTGCGACGAGCCAGTTGTTTACCAAGCCCGTGAAAAAACAAACAGAAGATTACATCACCGGACGCTACGGTTAATTAGGAGCACGCATGGACAATAGCAAAATAGGTCATCATATTTCTGAACAGTTCAATAAAGAGCTGGAAGATTTACGTAACAAAGTATTAACCATGGGCGGTCTGGTTGAACAACAGATCGAGCTGGCAGTTAAAGCCTTTACTAATGGCGATGTAGAGCTGGCAGAACAGGTTATCAAGCAAGATAATCAAGTTGACGCTCTGGAGATGGCTATCGACCTGGAAAGTTGCCAGATTTTGGCGTTAAGGCAACCCGCCGCATTTGATTTGCGACTATTGCTGACCGTCATCAAGGTGATTAACGAGTTAGAGCGCGTCGGCGATTTGGCTGAGCGCATCGCCAATATGGCTATTCATCTGTCAGACTCAATAGGCAAGCGTGATGATTATTACGAATTACAACACATGGCCGATTTGGTTAAAGAGATGTTGCATGAAGCCTTGGATGCCTTCGCCAGGATGAACATCGACACCATTACCGAGATTACCGGTCGTGATGAAAATGTTGATAAAGAATATGCCAGTATCTTAAGACAGCTGATTACTCAGATGATGGAGGATCCAAGAAACATTACGCGTACTTTGGACATACTTTGGACAGTGCGCGCCTTGGAAAGAATCGGCGATCACGCCCGCTATATCTGCGAGCATTTGATTTATATGGTCAAGGGTGAGGATGTTAGGCACTTAACTCAAGCTCAGTTAGAGAAGAAAGTTAAGGGCTAAGGATTTTTAATTATGCGAAAAAGGGCGGGATCTCATAAGAGGCCCCGCCCTTTTTATTTGAATCTAAGTTTTTAAAAAGTATTGTTATTTTTCCAAACCGATAAAGTCCCATACTTTGTGTGAGAAAGTAGCGTCTTTATGTTCAGGCACAGGCGGGCCATTAGGGAAGTTGAGATCGTAAACTCGAGCGACATCTTGAGCTAAATCCGGCTGATCAAGTTGCGTGTAGGCGTCCTTCATAACTTCTAGTGCATAAGGGACTGCCGGAGTGCGTTGGTATTTTTCAACTACCGTTTTAGCCCGATTGGCGGCAGCGACATACGCTTTGCGTTTCATGTAAAACCGCGCCACATGGACCTCATACATCGCAAGATTGTTGTTTAGAGCGATCATGCGTAATTGTGAGTCAGCAACATATTTGCTGCGCGGAAAACGGCGAATCAGTTCGGAAAAGTTTTCGAGAGCTTGCCGGGCATTGCCTGGGTCGCGTTGGGAGGCGTCTGTGGGCAGGAATCGATCGATAAAGCCGATGTCACGGTTGTAGTTGACTAGGCCTTTTAAATAATAGGCATAGTCGACACTGTCGCTACGCGGGTTGATTTTAATGAAGCGGTCGGCGGCGGAAATCGCGGCTTCGGGATCATTATTTTTATAATAAGCATAAGCGACATCAAGCTGGGTTTGAGCTGATTCATCACCAAAAGGGTAACGTGCGCTTAAGGCTTCGTAGATTTTGATTGCCTTGTCGTAGCTGCCGGCGTCCAGGGCTATTTTGGCTTCAGTGCGAAATTTTTCTGCATTCCAGCCGACGTATTCATCCTCTGATTCAGAATCTGAACCTGCGAAAGAAGATAAGCTTTTAAGAGTTTCGCAGCCTTGCAGAGATAAACCTAAGCAGCAGATGAATAAAAATTTAATTAAATTAAATCGCATAGTGCTAATGACACGTTGTAACATTGTGGGTTTTTCTCGTTGGATATAACTGCGCTATGAGTTAGGCGGTTGCTATTGGCGAGTATAACTTAACCGTAAGTTAATCAGAAGAGCTTGTTATGACAAGACTAATGGCCGAAGTGCCTTATGAGATGGCCGGCATGCGTTTGGATCAAGCGCTGGCGGAGTTGTTTGCGGATTATTCGCGCAGCAAGTTACAGATTTGGATCAAAGCGGGCCGGGTACAAGTAAATGGTGTGGCGCTCAAAGCTAAGGATAAGCTTGAGGGGGGCGAGCATATTTCCCTGGATGCTGAAGCAGAGGTGGTGATTGAGTGTGAAGCTGAAGAGATTCCTTTAGACATTGTCTTTGAGGATGAAAGTTTGCTGATCGTAAACAAGCCTGCAGGCCTAGTGGTACATCCGGCCATAGGTAACTGGCATGGCACCTTGCTGAACGCTTTGCTAAATCATGACGCCTCGTTGGAAACATTGCCACGAGGCGGCATAGTGCATCGTATCGACAAGGAAACCAGCGGATTGTTGATGGTGGCAAAAACGTTGCAAGCTCACAATAGCTTAACGCAACAGTTGCAGGCTCGGGACATTACGCGTGAATATCTGGCAATTAGCCGTGGGCGTATGACGGCCGGTGGTACGGTTGATGAGCCGATCGGTCGGCATCCGAGTGATCGGCTGCGTTATGTGGTCAGAGAATCCGGCCGAGAATCGGTGACCCATTACCGCGTAGTACAACGCTATACGCGACATACCTTGATTAGGGTCAAATTGGAAACCGGGCGTACGCATCAAATTAGGGTCCACATGGCACATATTCGTTTTCCGTTATTGGGTGACCAAGTCTATGGTGGGCGCTTTCAAATGCCGGCGGGCTGTAGCGAACGCCTGGAAAAAGAATTGCGTAGCTTTAAGCGGCAGGCCCTGCACGCGGCAAAACTAGGTTTACAGCACCCTGTTACCGACGAATACTTGGAATGGGAAGTGCCGATGCCGGAAGATATGCAGTGTTTGTTGGATGCATTAGCCGACAATGAGCAAGAGTAAACATTGGCTTACAGCTGATTGGTCGGCGCCTGAGGGCGTTCGTGCGGCGACTACTTTGCGTACCGGCGGCGTCAGTTTGCCGCCTTACGACAGTCTAAATCCGGCATTACATGTCGGCGATGACATCGGCCGGGTTAAACAAAATCGGCAAATTATTAAAAATATGCTGGAGCTGCCTGCTGAGCCGGTATGGATGGAGCAAATACATAGCAATCGCGTAATTCAAGCAGATAACTTTACTGCCCTTGAACAAGCTGATGCCAGTTACACGCGCGAGCGCGGAGTGGTGTGTACGATAATGACGGCAGACTGTTTGCCGGTGTTGGTGTGTTCTGCTAGCGGTGACTGTGTCGGTGCTATTCATGCCGGTTGGCGTGGGTTATTAAACGGAATTATCAGTAACACGCTTGCTGCGATGGGAGCTGGCGATTATTTAGTGTGGTTAGGTCCCGCTATTGGCCCTGACTGTTTTGAAGTGGGCGTAGAAGTTCGAGAAGCATTTGTACAAAAAGCTGGGGCATTCGATGATGCGTTCACCCAGCAAAATAATGGCAAATGGCTAGCCGATATTTATCAATTAGCCAGAATTGAATTGGCCTCGCTGGGAGTAAATAAGGTATTTGGCGGTGATTTTTGTACCATGACCGATGCGCAACGTTTTTACTCATACCGCCGCGATCAACAGACAGGGCGAATGGCGACCCTGATATGGAGAGAATAACTTAGTGAATTTATTGGTACTGATCATCATCTTTACTGCTATCGGCGGTATTTTAAGTGTTATGGCGGCCTCTGTTTTTTTGTTATTGCCAGAGCGACATAGAAACACAGTGTTGCCGCATGGTATTAGTTTTGCGATAGGTGCGTTGTTAGCAGTTGCCTTTTGGGGGTTGATTCCCGAAGCATTTGAAGCGGTAGAGCCTGCACAGTTTCAAGTGTTATCAGGCACCGTTTTGGCAGGTATTCTGGGCTTTTTTGTGCTGGAAAAATTACTAATTTGGCGGCACTGTCACTTTGGTGAATGTGAGGCCCACGGTGATGAACATGAGCATGACGGCCATGGCCATGGACATAGTCACGCACATGCCACTGCAAAATCAGCTGGGTCGCTAATTATTTTGGGCGACAGCATACATAATTTTGTCGATGGGGTGCTTATTGCGGCGGCGTTTTTAACCGATGTTAAGTTGGGTATTGTCACCAGTTTGGCGGTTGCCGCGCATGAAATTCCACAAGAAGTCGGCGATTTTGCTATTTTATTGCAAAGTGGTTACTCAAGAAGTAAGGCGTTGTTTTACAACATATTGGCAAGCTTGGGTACGGTGTTGGGTGGTGTGCTGGCTTATTTTAGCCTGGAAGATTTGCACAATAGTTTGCCGTATTTTTTGGCGCTGGCGGCCTCAAGTTTTATCTATATTGCTGTTGCTGATTTAATACCGTCACTACACAAAAAAACCGATATGAAAACATCACTACAGCAAATTGCTTTAATTATCGCAGGTGTATTGCTGATTTGCACCATGCACGGTATTGCGCATGATATTGAAATATAACGGAAAGCGTCCATTGATTACTTATGGACGCTTTCCTTATTATTAAGTGATAACGTTTGGTTCGTTGCGGCCAGTGCGTTGTTTCACTTGGCAGAAATGCTCGGCTAACTCAATGAGTTCTGCTAGGGCAATTCCTGCGTCCTGATCGTGTTGAGCTGGATCGGGTTCAAATTTTTCTAAGTAAATTCTTAAAGTGGCGCCGACTGTGCCGGTGCCAGATAAGCGAAAAACAATTCGCGAGCCATCTTCAAAACCGATGCGTATGCCTTGATTTTTGCTAATACTGCCGTCAACAGAGTCGTGGTAGCTGAATTCGTCAGCATATTTAACAATATATTCACCGAAAGTTTGGCTTGGCAACGTAGACAATTGATCGCGTAGATGCCCAATAATGCCATTAGCTGTGTCGTTATCTATGGCTTCGTAATCGTGTCTGCAGTAAATGTCCCGGCCGAATTTTTGCCAGTGTTCATGGACAATATCGGCAACCGGTTGGCGCTTACGGGCAATTAAGTTAAGCCAGAACAGTATTGCCCATAAACCGTCTTTTTCTCTAACGTGAGTAGAGCCTGTGCCAAAACTTTCTTCGCCGCACAGTGTGATTTTGCCAGCATCCATTAAATTGCCGAAAAATTTCCAACCAGTGGGGGTTTCAAAGCAGGGGATGTTGTAATGAGCCGCAACGCGATCGACAGCCTGGCTGGTCGGCATTGACCGTGCGACGCCATTTAAACCTTTGGCGTATGCGGGGATTAGTTGGGCATTGGCGGCCATAATAGCCAGGCTGTCGCTAGGCGTTACAAAAATCTGGCTGCCGGTAATCATGTTGCGGTCGCCGTCACCATCAGATGCTGCGCCAAAGGTTGGGGCGTCGGGGCTAAACATTTTAGCTGCCAGCTCGTGCGCGTGGGCTAGATTGGGGTCAGGATGGTGGCCGCCAAAATCTTCTAATGGCTGTGCATTGATTACCGATTCAGGCGACGCCCCAAGTATGTCTACCAAGATCCTTTTGGCGTAAGGCCCTGTAATTGCGTGCATGGCGTCAAAAAGAAGGGTAATGTAGCCTGAACTGATGCTTTGTTTGAGTAGGTCGAAGTCGAAAATCGACTGCATCAATTCCGCATAATCCGTAACCGGGTCAATGATAGTGATTTTGAAATCGCCTATTTGCAGATCGCCAATTTTGTCCAGATCAACATCATCAATGCCAGCAATGTAATAGCGGTCAATAATTTGGCTGCGCTGATAAAATTGCACGGTATCTTTTTCTGGAGCGGGGCCGCCATTGCCGGCGTTGTATTTAATGCCAAAATCTTCGTCGGGTCCGCCCGGGTTATGACTGGCAGAAAGTATCAAACCACCAAACGCATTGTATTTACGGATGAGGTTAGAAGCTGCGGGTGTGGACAGTAAGCCGCCTTGGCCTATAATAAGTCCGCTAAAGCCATTGGCAGCTGCTATCTTGATGATAGTTTGAATGGCGCTAAGATTAAAATATCGGCCGTCTCCGCCTAAAACTAATGTTTTGCCGATACGGTCTGGTAGCGAGTCGAAAATCGCTTGAACAAAGTTTTCCAGGTAATTGGGTTGTTGAAAGACTTTTACTTTTTTTCTAAGTCCTGATGTTCCCGGATTTTGATCGTTATAAGGGCTAGTTGTGATGGTTTCAATTTGCATGAGTGGTCCTTGGCGTCAATTACGTGGTCTTAAAGTACATCAAAATCTTTATTGAGTGTAGAGCGTTTATGTTAAGAGTTTGTTTATTGGTCAGCTTGGGGTTATTTTCTTGTTTAAGTTATGCGACTCAAGATGTGTGGCTATTAATAGATACCCATGCCAAAAAAATTGAAGTCAAGAGAGGCGAGCAAACCTTGGATGTTATTGATGAAATAGCGATTGGCCGAGGTGGCGCTGGGCTTAAACACAGACGAGGCGATAATATTACGCCCTTTGGTGAGTACCGTATTGGTTGGGTTGGTGAGAAAAGTAAATTCCGTAAGTTTTTTGGTCTAACTTATCCTTCTGCAAACGATGCCGAAAACGCATTGCGGGAGGGGTTAATTGATCAAGAGACCTATGGTCGTATTGTGTCAGCCGATCATGCTCATCAAATACCCCCTCAAAACACGCCATTAGGCGGCCAGATTGGGATTCACGGCCTCGGTCGCGGTAATTTAGATGTCCATAAAGCATTCGATTGGACGCATGGTTGCATTGCTTTAACTAACACGCAGATCGATCATTTAAGTCAATGGGTTGATACTGGAACGGTAGTAAGGATAAAATAAAACTGGAAAGTGCATTGAAAAACGTGCAAAATTCAATCGGTGTTTCATTTTTTTGTTGTAATAACTCTTAGTAAGGAAAAATAATATGAAAAAAGTAATTAAATTATCGATGGTCGCTTTAGTTGCAAGTTTGGTTGTTGGTTGTGCCAGCACTTCAGACATCGAAAACCTGCAATCACAAATTGATGGCTTGAAAACTTCTGTTGCTCAAGCTTCTGCTGATGCTGCTAATGCTCAAAGTGCTGCTGCTGATGCATCTGCTAAAGCTGCCGCTGCTGAATCTGCTGCTAACCGCGCTGCTCAGTACGCACAAGACACTAACAGCAAATTGGACAACCTGTTCAAGAAATCACAGCTGAAATAATTCTACATTGCTCCTCGGAGCAATAAAAAAGCCCGGCGAGAAATCGTCGGGCTTTTTTTATGCGCTTAAATTTTGAATATCCATTGGTATGAGGTTGATGATTTGAATTCAAGCCAAAGTGGGCATGGTAGAATAAACTTTTTATAACTCATCAAGTACATGCGTTTAATTAGAGGTCTATCACAATTAGAGCCATTCAAAAACGGTTGTGTATTAACAATAGGCAATTTTGATGGTGTTCACCTTGGTCACAGGGTGGTGATAGATAAATTAGCCGAGCGCGGCAAAGCGTTAGGATTGCCAGTTGTTGTGATGATTTTTGAACCACAACCGCTGGAATATTTTCTTGCAGACAATGCGCCTTCGCGATTAATGCGATTGCGAGAAAAAGTGCTTCAGTTTAACCAACTTCCTGTTGACGATTTATTAGTCGTTCGATTCAATCGTGATTTTGCCAATGTTGACGCCGAGCAGTTTATCGATCAGGTGTTAATAAAAAAATTGCATGTAAAACATCTAGTTATTGGTGATGATTTTCATTTTGGCAAAGCGCGGCGAGGCAATTTTGCTTTGCTTAAAGATAAAGGTCACCAGTATGGATTTACAGTGGAAGACACTGGTTCCTTTCAATTGGGCGAGTTGAGAGTAAGTAGCACGTTAATTCGAGATGCGCTTTGTTCGGGTGATTTGCCACATGCCGAACAATTATTAGGACAATGTTATTCTGTTTGCGGGCGGGTAGTACATGGCGATAAACTCGGGCGCACTATCGGTTACCCTACAGCTAATATCAGAATGTTCAGGAAAAATGCGCCTGTTGATGGTGTATTTGCGGTCACTATGACCGGCATAGACAATAAAGAATTTCAAGGTATTGCCAATGTGGGCACCCGGCCCACGGTTAATGGCAGTTCAAAAGTGATATTGGAAACACATTTATTTGATTTTGATAAGGATATTTACGGACGCTACGTGCAAGTCCATTTCAAACAAAAAATCAGAGACGAAATTCGCTTTCCGTCGCTGGAACACCTTAAGGCTCAGATCGTAAAAGATGTGGCCGAAACTAAAAAGATTTTTGCCGAGTTTGTGTCATGACAATGGATTATAAAAAAACACTTAATTTACCCAATACCGCGTTCCCTATGAAAGGGAATTTAGCCCAGCGAGAGCCTGAGCGCTTAAAAAAATGGCAGGAAGCCGAACTTTATAAAAAAATTAGGGTCGCCTTCGCAGGGCGGCCAAAATTTATTTTGCATGATGGCCCGCCGTATGCGAATGGCGAAATTCATATTGGTCATGCGGTTAATAAAGTGTTGAAAGACATCATTATTAAGTCTAAAACGCTGAGTGGGTTTGATGCGCCTTACGTGCCAGGCTGGGATTGTCACGGTCTACCCATCGAGTTACAGGTGGAAAAAAAGATTGGCAAAGCCGGCGTTAAAGTATCTCCCACTGTATTTCGTAAAGCCTGCCGGGAGTATGCAGGTAAGCAAGTCTTGCTGCAAAAAGAAGCATTTGTTCGACTAGGCATTCTTGGTGATTGGCAACAACCGTATTTAACGATGGACTTCGGCTTTGAAGCCGACATCGTCCGCTCGTTGGGCAAAATTGCTCAAAAAGGACATCTAACCAAAGGCGCCAAACCGGTGCATTGGTGTACCGATTGCGGATCGGCATTGGCTGAAGCTGAAGTTGAATATGAAGATAAGCATTCGCCAGCCATTGATGTGCGTTTTCAAGTGGTCGACGAAGCAGCATTTATGGCCTCTTGCCATCATGCGCCGGAGCATGAAGGTCATGGACCTTTATCGGTAGTTATTTGGACGACCACTCCATGGACCTTGCCGGCCAACCAAGCTGTCGCCCTCAATCCAGAACTGGAATATGTCGTAGTGCAAACTGCGAATGAGCGCTTGGTCGTTGCTGAAGCCTTGCTCAAAGACGCTTTGTTACGCTATGGCATCGATGATTATCACGTTATTGCTTATTGCAAAGGTTCGGCCTTGGAAAAGCAGGTGCTGCAGCACCCATTCTATGATCGGCAGGTGCCTATTATCTTAGGTGATCACGTTACAACCGAAGCCGGTACTGGTGCTGTGCATACGGCGCCAGGCCATGGTCAGGACGATTACGTGGTCGGTATGAGATACGGCTTGCCAGTGGATAATCCTGTTGGCGGCGATGGCGTATTCTTGCCGGGGACTGAGTTCTTTGCAGGAGAGCACGTTTTTAATGCCAATGCGCATGTCCTGGAAGTATTGGAAGGTAACGGCAAGTTACTGCATCACCATGCTATTTTGCATAGTTATCCGCATTGCTGGCGGCATAAAACCCCCATTATTTTCAGGGCAACGCCGCAGTGGTTTATCTCCATGGATAAAAATCATTTGCGTGAGCTGGCACTTGAAGAAGTCAAACGCGTTGCCTGGATTCCCGATTGGGGCTTGGCGCGCATAGAAAGCATGATGGAAGGTCGCCCTGACTGGTGTGTGTCGAGACAACGTACCTGGGGAGTACCGATTACTTTTTTTGTACATAAAGAAACCGGCGAATTACATCCGCGCACTGCCGAGTTAACAGAGCAAGTCGCTAAACGTATTGAACAACAGGGTATCGATGCCTGGTTTGATTTGGATATTGCCGAGCTTCTGGGGAGTGATACTGAACAATACGACAAAATGACAGATACATTGGATGTGTGGTTTGACTCCGGTGTTACCCATGCCTGTGTGCTGGCTAAACGCGAGGAGTTGGCATTTCCCGCAGATTTATATCTGGAAGGCTCTGACCAGCATCGCGGCTGGTTTCAATCGTCTTTGCTGGCTTCTGTTGCCATGAATGATGTCGCGCCATACAAGGCTGTGCTAACGCACGGTTTTACCGTGGATGCGGAAGGCAAGAAAATGTCCAAATCCAAAGGTAATGTGATTGCGCCGCAGTCGGTGATGAAGGATTTGGGTGCTGATGTGTTGCGCTTATGGGTTGCATCTACCGATTATCGCGGCGAAATGACTGTATCCAGTGAAATTCTTAATCGCACCTCTGACGGCTATCGACGCTTGAGAAACACCGCGCGCTTCTTGCTGTCTAACCTGGATGATTTTGATCCTGCACAAGATTTGATTGCCAGCAACGACTTATTGGCACTGGATCGCTGGATTGTCGATCGGGCCTTTACATTACAAGAAGAAGTTAAAAGCGCTTACGAAAGCTACCAGTTCCAGCATATTTATCAAAAAGTACATCATTTCTGTGTGATCGATCTGGGTGGCTTTTATCTGGACATTATTAAAGACCGTCAATACACCGCTAAAGCCGATGGTTTGGCGCGGCGTTCGGCGCAAACTGCCATGTATCATGTGCTTGAGGCTTTAACCCGCTGGCTGGCACCGATTATCAGTTATACCGCCGATGAAATCTGGCAATACTTGCCGGGCGAACGTAGCGAGTCGGTATTTTTGACGACTTGGTATCAAGATTTAGTCGAGCTGGATGCTGATGCTGTATTAAATCGGGATGTTTGGCAGAAACTGATGGCAGTACGTACCGCGGTCAGTAAAGAGCTGGAAAAAAGCCGTGCCAAAGGTGATATAGGCGCCTCACTTAACGCGGAAGTAGAACTGTATTGCAGCCCTGAATATCTGCAGGCGTTAACACTACTGGGCGATGAGTTGCGGTTTATTTTCATCACGTCAAAGGCAGCAGCGTTTGCTGCGGATAGCGCTCCAGATGATGCGGTAGTAACAGAAATTGAAGGCATTAGCGTGAAAATTATCGTGTCTGAGCATGCCAAATGTGTTCGTTGTTGGCATCAGACCCCTGATGTTGGTACTCATGAAGAGCATTCAGAGCTTTGTGGTCGTTGCATAGACAATGTTGCAGGGGCTGGCGAGCAACGACATTATGCGTGAGTTGAGTATGTTGAAATGGTTATGGTTGTCGGTGCTGGCGTTAGCGTTGGATCAAGGCACCAAGTTATTAGTTGATAACACCATGCAGCTTTATCAATCCATTCCGGTTATGCCATATTTCAGTCTGACTTATGTACATAACACCGGTGCGGCGTTTAGTTTTTTAAGTGAAGCGGGTGGCTGGCAGCGTTGGTTTTTTGCAGGCCTAGCTTTGGTTATCAGTGTGGTGATTACCGTATGGATAGCGCGGTTAAAATCTCATGAAACGTTGCTGGCAGTGGCTTTGGCATTGGTGCTGGGTGGCGCGGTCGGTAATTTAATTGATCGCTTGGCGTATGGTTACGTGATTGACTTTCTCGACGTGTATGTCGATACCTGGCATTGGCCGGCATTTAACATCGCCGATTCTGCCATTACGTTGGGCGTGGTGCTGATGCTGCTTGAGTCCTTTGGCTTGACTCACCCTAAATCTGGCGACTTATCCCGTTCAACGCAATAAATCGAAGAGTCTTTGCCAGTCAAACGCTGCACCGGGATCCGTTTTACGACCAGGTGCAATATCGCTATGACCCGTAATATGCTGTTTTGAAAGGGTTGGATAATGTTTAACCAAGGCATCAATTACTTCCGTCAGCTGGCTGTATTGTTGATCGGTGTATGGGGTTTGTTCGGTGCCTTCAAGTTCTATGCCGATAGAAAAATCATTGCAACGTTCGCGCCCCTGATAAACCGATTGTCCAGCATGCCAGGCGCGCTGATCAAAAGGCACATATTGAACACAAGTGCCGTCTCGTTTAATTAATATATGCGCCGAGACTTTGAGCTGACTTATCTTTTTAAAATAAGGGTGCTCGTCGGGATTGAGCTGGTTGCAAAACAATTGATCGATATAGTTATTGCCGAACTCATGTGGCGGTAGGCTAATGCAATGAATGACCAGCAAAGAAATATCACTTGGGTCAGGTCGTTCGTCAAAATTAGGTGAGGGTGTGTGGATTATGTCGGATAGCCAATGTTGATTTATGTTCATGGGTAAACAGTCAAAGCGTAACGGAGTTTATTTGCAGAAAAGGCGTCTATTATTGGCTAAATTAATCGATACGATTAATTTTTCTGTCGCTAACTGTTGAGCAGCACTACACAACCATGGATATACAGCCAAAAATTAACAGCCTGCAAATAGGCAAGATCAAGACAATATTCTTGCAGTATTTTGCTACTTACCTAGATGATTGCATGGCGCGGCTTGAATTTGAATTTGGTTTGCAACTGGGCAAAGAGCGTGACAGGTTATCGAAGGAACAGTATAAAAAACTTACCGACTATCTGCATACCGCTAAAAAAATAATTAGCGAACAATATCTTCTTAAAATCAGCGCTGCGTTTGACGAGCTGCAGCAGCAAACGCTGGCTAAAAAAACTGAACAAATTCAATGGAATGCAGCCAAATTGCTCGATGATGAGTTTGTTAAAGAAGATTATGCCGTTAGCCAAATTATTCGTAGCTGTGAAAACCAATTTCTTGAGGAGCTGAGTGAGTTTAATCAACAGTTAGCTCTCTTGTTAGGCAAACAGGTGATGTCTTCCGGACAAAATCCAGTTTCTCCAGAAAATCTATTACGCACGTTGTTTGAAGTATTTAAGCCTTTAAAATTAAATACCGAATATCGGGTGGCGCTTTATAACGTTTTTGCTGCCAACATTTTTAGTCAGTTAGGCTTTATTTACCGAGAACTAAAAATTCACTGTACCAAGGATACGGCCGAACAGAACTTTACTCTTGAAAATGACTACACAGGAAATAAGCTCACTAACATTCACTCCGACGCCCCGCTAGCTAGCAACGTTTTTGAACCACTCCGACAAAAATTTCGGCTTTGGCGTACTAAGCATTCACCTTCTGCTTACGATGTGCTTGTAGATAATGACAACCTTGCTTATGAGCACATTGAAATCATCAATGCGCTACAAGTGCTTTCTTATGGAGGCTTTAATAAGGTCACACCAGTTTATGAGCTACCGTTAAAACATCCCTTATTGAAAAAATTGGCAGCGCTCAATTTCAGTGACGAAACTCGACAGTTGGATCAAGTCGATCAAGATATTCTGGATATTGTGGCTTTGATTTTTGCACAATTGGGCCAAGATGAAAATTTGCCCAATCCAGTAAAATTAGCTATAGCACCCCTGCAAATGCCCATGGCCGCTGTGGCATTGGTGCAACCGGATTTGTTGGTGTTGCCAGAAAGCCCAGTCCGACAGTTACTGGATAAGCTTTATGCGGTCGGTAGCTTGGTAAATGAAGACTCAACTGGTGGGCAAACCATCATCCAGCAAATAGTTGGCGTGGTAAATAAGATAACCGATAGTGGCTTTGAAATAGCCGCTTGGGTGGTGGCAGATAATGCTTTTGCTAAGTATTTGACTGCTCAACAACATGGCGTGCAACGCTATGAGGAACATTACCGGCAGCTGTTGGCTTCATCAGAAACGCCGCTGGCGGATAATGAAGAAGTAGCCATGATTGTGGCTAGCAGGCTGAATAATAAAGCCTTACCAGCGACTATCAGAGATTTCCTGCAGCAGGCCTGGCTACAAGTATTGTTAGCAGTGTATCCGCATAAAAACGAACAACCCGAATTGTGGGCAAAGCACTTACAAACCCTGGACGACTTGATTTTTAGCGTATTGCCGCCGTCTGATGAACAGGCCAGGCAACGCATTCTGACTATATTACCTGAGCTCATTAACGCATTGCGGTATGGCCTTAAACAAATTGATTTCGATAAAGCGGATCGAGCCCGGTTTTTTAAGGAATTAGCGGTGTTACATGTGCTGGTACTGGATAAAAAATCAGCCGCCAATGTCCAGACAAATGAAAATAATCCCTCCCAAAATCCAGCAGACGCAGTTATTGATAGCTACATTGCTGTGGTACAACAACTCCCAGAAGGCAGCTGGCTGGAGTTTATTGCTGATTCCGGCCAACGCTGGGGTAAACTGGCGTGGAAAAGTCTTGTTATGCAACGCTTACTGTTTGTCGATAAAAGTGGCGAAAAACTGCGGGAGTACGCTATTGCAGAATTAGCCGAGCTTATACGTTCTGGTCAAGCCAGACGAGTCAATGTTAACCAACAACCCATTACTGAACGCATCCTCGAAAACTTAACACCATGATTCCTTCACTCTCCCAAATTCAAACGTTTCTTGCAGAAGACATCGGTACCGGCGACATTACCGCCGCTATTATTCCCGCGACTATGACCGCCGAGGCTGAGGTTATCAGCCGTGAAAATATGGTGCTGTGCGGTCAAGCCTGGTTTGATGCGGTCTTTAACGCGTTGGATGCAAATATAGCGATTGAATGGTTGGTAGCTGAAGGCGCAGCCGTTACTGCCGGTGCAACCTTGTGCCGCATCAAAGGCCCGGCCCGCGGCTTATTAACAGGCGAGCGCACCGCGCTTAATTTACTGCAAACGTTGTCAGCGACGGCTAGCATTGCCAGGCAATATGCCGAAGCGGTCGCCGGCACCGGCTGTAAGGTGTTAGATACCCGCAAAACCATTCCTGGACTGAGACAGGCGCAAAAATACGCGGTTGCCTGTGGCGGTTGTTACAACCATCGTATCGGTTTGTATGATGGCGTCTTGATTAAAGAAAATCACATTATTGCCGCCGGCTCCATCGCTCAAGCTATACAGGCTGCGCGCGCGCTATCCACTGTGGCAATAGAGGTGGAAGTGGAATCCTTGGCAGAACTGCGCGACGCTATTGCAGCCAAACCGGATCGCATCATGCTCGATAACTTTAGCCTTGAAGACATGCGCATTGCCGTTGAATTTAACAATGGTCAAATTCAACTTGAAGCCTCCGGCAACATCGATCTTGAGAACATACGAGCCGTCGCAGAAACTGGCGTCGATTACATTTCCATCGGCGCGTTGACCAAAAATATCAAAGCCGTCGACTTATCTATGCGAATTAAACTGGTGCAACATGATTGAAAATATTGATGACGTCTGTAAACACCTTACTCACGGCGTTTATGTGATTGGTGTGCGCGATGGCGAACTACAGAATGCGTTTACCGCCGCCTGGGTGATGCAAGTATCCTTTGCTCCGCCGTTACTGGCGATCAGCATCAATCCTGAGCATTATTCCTATCAACTACTTAAAGCCGGCAAAATCTGCACAGTGAATGTTTTGGCAAGCGACCAAATGGCTTTGGCCGGTCATTTTGGTCAATCTAGTAAAGATAAAATGGCGGGATTTGCTTGGCAGCAAGATAAGACTGGCGCGCCCATTTTATCGAACAGTTTGGCGTATTTTGATTGTCGAGTTAGTCATTTTACCGATGCCGGCGATCACGTCGTTGCTATCTGTGAAGTAATCGATGCGGCCTTACTTAAGCAAGGAAAGCCAATGCTTTACAGCCAGACTGGCGATCTGGATGGCAGCAGTGAGTTGTATGAGTGACGTTGCCTGTCGAGCTATAAATTAGAATTTTCCGGTAATAAAAAGGCTTGTTATTTAGCCTAAGCGTTTGTTGTTCAAATCTGCAAGTTGACACAATGGTTGGCTATCATTGTGAACATAATCACTAAAAATGTGTTTTCAAAAGTAGGATTCATTAAATGACTAAAAGTATTTCTTTTATACCGTGTTACGACTTTTCAACCACGTTGAATGCTGCCTACATAAAACAAATTCTCCCGCTGATGGTGCGTCACAACGTCGCCGCCAATCCTATAAATTATGCTATCTGGTATGACTATGTGGCTGGTAATAACGTTAAATTGACTGAAGTCGTTAATAAGCTAATTAGCCAACAAATACCTATTGATAGTGAAATTAGTATCGAGCTTTACAAAAAACATGTCTGCAATGCCTCGCTTGAGTCTTTTGAGAAAATTAACGAGCATATTCAAAAAGTCATTGCGCAAGCGTCAATTTCTATTAATGACACCTATAAAAAAGCAGAAATTACTAACGATAGCTTTCAGAAAAAAACGCTAGTTCTGGAGAACATTTCCGAAGCAACCGACATCAAAATTGTTTTGCAAGAAATCATCCAAGAAACCCAGTCTCTGGCCGCCACCAGCCAAGCCATGAAGAACAAACTGGATGAAGCCAATAAAGAAATGGAATTGTTGCGTTTAGAATTGACGCAGGTGCGGCAAATGGCTGTCACCGACGGCTTGACGGGCCTACTCAATCGTCGCGCCTTTGATATGACCTTGGCGGAAATTATCGAGCAATCGGAGCCCGATAAGACTTATTTATCCTTACTAGATATTGATCATTTCAAACGTGTGAATGACGATTACGGGCATACCGTTGGTGATAATGTTATTAAATATGTCGCCGCATTAATGAAAAAGCACTCTGAAGATCATCACTACGTTGCCCGATATGGCGGCGAAGAGCTGGCGATTATCATGCCCAATACCTCTGAAGATAAAGCCATAGAAATTTCCGAAAACATTCGTAGTTCCATGGAAAGCAGCCGTTTGAAGCGCAAAGACAATAATCAGCCACTGCACAAAATTACCCTGTCGATTGGCATTGCCCAATTGCGAGCGGGCGACGACTCCGAGAGCTTAGTTGTCCGTGCCGACAGTGCGCTTTATCAAGCCAAAGAAACCGGCCGGAATAAAGTTGTTCATCACCATAACCAATAAAAGCCCCACAGTTTTACTAAGCAACTCAGCTTGCAGTCTATAGATTGCTAAAGGAGCGATTTTGATAGTGCAAACACTCGCATTTTCTAAAGCCCAGCAACATGATGCAGAACAGCTGACGACCCTTGTTAATTCTGCCTATCGCGGTGAAATCAGTAGACAAGGCTGGACCACGGAAGTTGACCTGCTAGACGGCCGACGGACCGAAGCTACAGAGCTTAAACACTTGATTGCCAGCGACGACTCCATTATTTTGCTGTGTAAAAATGCTTCAGAACTGGTCGGATCGATACACCTAGAGAGAAGCGGGGAACAAGTGCAGTTTGGCATGTTGGCCGTCCAACCGTCATTACAAGGTCGCGGTATAGGCAAGCAATTACTACACGCTGCAGAACTTGAGGCCCAGCAAGCTTGGCCCGTCCATACATTCGTTATGGCGGTTATTAGTTCAAGGCATGAGCTGATTGCTTTTTATGAGCGGCGCGGTTACCGCCGCACTGGAATAACCAAGGCGTTTCCAGTCAATCCGAGCTTGTGGACAGCTAAGGTTGCAGATTTACAATTGGAGTTTTTGGAAAAGTGCGTCATTGGTCATCCTTGATAAGGAGTGGGCCATGCCTGCGAGTAAATTGTTGTTACATCTCGCCAGCAATTACCTTATAAATTACCTGTTAATTAGAATGGCTTTGTTGCTGGTGATATTCATATAATTAGCTGCTGTCTTCATGCTAAGTCGTCTTTAAATAATGCAAGACAGTTTTAAAGAATTGATCTTCTCTTCCTGACTAATTTTTAGTTAATACGCCGGAGTTTTAAATATGAAAAAACGTTTGCTATCCAAGCAGGTAAGTCAGCTATTAATCGCTGGTCTTAGCTCATTGGCTTTTACTCATACAGCCTATGCGGTTGATGGCTTTTTAAGTAATCCTAGTTGGGAAATACAACTGACGAGTGCCGGCTATTCTGACTATCTGGGTGACCATACCCCAGGTTTTTTGGGTCGCGAATACTTGTCTGGGGAATGGGGTGCTGCAGTCGGATACACCAAAGCCGGTACCACGGTTAACCCCATCTGGCTGGAAAGAAATTTCATTTACCCGGACTGGACGACCAACTCCGATTTCGATACAACAACCGCCATCAACGGTTCGGACACTTCAGCTACGTCAGTTATCGCCAATTCAGATCTGCAAATTTCCCAAAATTTTCAAATTGTAGACACCTTGACGGGTACGCCCATGGGCATAACAGCGGCATCGGCGTTTGGTGCGGGCAAGGCGCTATTGTCTAATCGCTATGCCTTACTGCAAACCTATGACATTACCAACACTAGCGGCTCCAGTATTAGCAACCTGCAATTTTTTCAATTTTTGCACGGCTTAGAATCTCAATCTGGTGTTTACGATAACCGCAGTTATGCCGGCGCATACTCAGATTACCGTTACGACGTAACGCTTGGCGGAGATGGCGGTGCCGCTGGCCAATTTGACTATATTGGCTTCAGCAGCAAAATTGCACCGAGTGCTTTTGAGATAGGTCATTACGGTGTTGAAGGTGTCGATGACCATTTCTCTACTGGCAAGCCAAGCGTCGGCACGCACTTATCTGTTGAAAACAACGACCTAAAAAATACGGACTCTTTCTCGCCTGCAATCCGTTGGGTTGGCGGTGCAGAACGTTGGGATTTACTTGATTTAGCTGCTGGAGAAACCAAGACTTTTGATGTGTTGCTGACCATTCTCACCGGTTGGCAGGTGGCTTCCGGGGATACTGGCGGAAGCGGCAATGGCGGTTCTACTCAGGCTGGTGGCGTCGATTATGAATTTGAAGGAAACCACTCTGATGGGCAATTTTTCATAAGCTATCACCTAGAAGATGAAGCAGGGCTGCAAGCGTTGATCAATACCGGTGAAATTGGCATACCGCCTTTTGAAACCACCAATGGTCCAACCCAACTATTTGATGTTGATTTTCAAGGCGAATTTCAAGGTTTGCTTAAGTTAACCTTTGGCTATGATGTGGCCCTATTGGGCGGTGTAGAAGAGACGTTACTGCGTGTTTTCCATTGGCGTGATGGTCACTCTATCTGGGAAGATTTGGGCGGCACAGTTGATACCAATAATCACACGATTACCGTCTATACCGATAGCCTGTCACCGTTTGCTGTTGCATCAGTTGCCGCAGTGCCCGTTCCTGGCGCAATTTGGTTGTTTGGCTCAGGTTTAATCGGCCTTATCAGTATCAGAAAATCACTTGATTCCAACTCTAAAGTGACTATCGCTGGCTAAAATAAATATCGCCGTAGTAACTGGTCGCTTTACCCTTGCTGTCATCGGTGTCGGTCATGATCGCGACCGCATCGATATACCGGACGTCTTCGCCAAAATGTTGTTTCAAGTCGGCTAAGACGTCTCGTTTTTCACTAAACCAAGTGCCAGTGGGGTCAGCCGCTGACCTCATTGCAATCATCACCGCATTTTTCCCTGCATACGCATTCGGCCATACAGCCCCTTTGGCCGAGGCGTTTGCCCAAACATAATTGATGGCTTTAGTCTGCCAAAAAGCCAAGCCACCACTGATCACTACATAAACACGGGCAGCGTAATCGTCACCACTTTTGACTTGCTCGTTGCTGGTATTCAAGCGATTTTCGATACGCCAGCGCCAGTTCAGCACAGGTGTTTTTTGCAGATCAATGCGTTGTGTTTTGAATAGTCCAGACGCACTGTCGTTGCTGTTTGCTTTTAATATCCGAGAGCCATCAAGCTCGACCAGTTGATAGAGCGTTTGATTTTTGAACTGTTTACTTTCCCATTGCTCTAATGAGCCTGTTGAAAATGCGCCGAGCATTATTTTTTCTTCCGCCGGCTCAGCATAACTTAACGAATTAATTGTTAGAAATATCAATAAAATACTGAATTTTAACGTGTTGAAAACAGTGGGCATGGCATAAACCTCGGGCTGTATGTGTAACGGACTATGTCAAAAAAATCAGCTTAGGCCTAGTTTATTTTTTTTGATGTTATATAATGCGCACCTCACCAATGATTACAATGCCTCGGTGGCGAAATTGGTAGACGCAAGGGACTTAAAATCCCTCGTTCGTAAGGACGTGCCGGTTCGACTCCGGCCCGAGGCACCATAAAAAACAAGGGCTTAGGTAAATTACCAAGCCCTTTTTTATTGCCTGAAATATTTTTGGCGCACTTTTGGCGCACTTTCAAAAAAACACCCGCAACACTTGCCGAATTTTGGACACAAAAAAGCCGCATAATTAGCGGCTGTAATTATGGCTAAATTTTATCTATAAGTGTTTGATTATATAGGCGCTTATCGAACTGACTGGTTTCTGGATATTCTATTTCTATCTATTTTATTCCGGTTACACTTTGCCGTACTCTATTCCGGTTTGCTCCATTCCTTAACGCAATCCTGTAATAGCTCAACTATCGCATAGCCTGGGTGTGTATCTCCGCCATAGGGCAAAATGTGCGGCATTAACCCATTCATCAACTTTGCATCAATGTATAAGTCCAAGCGCCTACCGCCTTTCTTGCGCCAATCGTTGCGGCGTTGCTGTTGTCTTTCTTTTTGGGTTGGTAGTGTCATTATTCGGTTTCCATTCAGGATTAATTGTTACATTATCACATCGGTTTTAACGCTCAATTATCAGTGTTTTCTTTGTGTTCTATGACTTCGTTTTTTTCTTTGGGCAAAGTCCATTCATTGCTGAACGCTTTTTGCCTTTCTCAGTCTTTGCGCCGGTACTTAATCCACCATGCCATTTACAGCGGCCATTGATATAAATAGCCTTTTGTTTGCAAGGTGTTCCGGCTCTGGTTTTTGCGCCACATTCAAGGCCGATTAAATCCATTGGTATTGGTTCAGGATAACTCCGAAAATACTTAGCAAAGTATTCGTTCCTTGCTTGGTTGTAGGCTTTAAATCGTTTGCGCTGTTTTTGTGTACTCATTTTTCACCGTACCCCACCGTTACCGCTCCGTTCTATGGCTTCGCTTGTTCAAGTTAGTTAATGGTTGCCAATTTAACGCTAGTTCTGAGCTTGCCATCTAACACAATATCCATTGCCACTACTAACAGACCGAACAACATCGCTTTATCGTTACCATGTTCAAAGTCTATGCGGTCATTGTCCAGGGCATCAATTATGCTTAAGGCGCTTGTTGCTAATGCTTCTTTAAGTTCTACTTTGTTGTTTATATCAATCGGCAATCCCACTGCTAATTGAATAACTTTATCCATAGTGGGGCTAATCTGTAATATTTCTGGTTTCATTTTATGTTCCATGCCGGATTGCGGCGTTAAATTGTTTTTTCACCATATAAGCAATGGCCTGTTTTTTACTTCCAGTGCTCAAGTGCTCATTTAGGGCACTTTTACAAAAGTCTCCTTGTTACTGTTTTCTATAGGGACTTTATGAAAACAGGGTTAAAAGAGCACTTGAGCACTGTTTTACCGTCCGCTTGCTTGTCTATAACTCTCTGAATAACCCGAATCGTTAGCAGAATTGTCGGTGGATATTCCAGACCACAGCCTTTTGCCGTTGGATTTGCGGCTATAAAACCCACGTTCAGATAATCGGCGGCTTAATGCTGTGTTGCTATTCGGCTTCAACCCATTATCTAAACACCAGTTTCTATAGTTGGCGTAAAGCTCGGTTGATGATGATTCATTCTTTGGTGATAGTTTGCAGCACTCAGACAGCCAAGAACCAATCAAATCTTGTTCTTCCTGATAGTCGCCGGTTGCTTGTTCTATGGTGGCCGGTGTGTCCTTTAAGCCTCTGCGTTGCCAGTCCAGGCAACCTTCAACCATCCATGCCAATATATGCGGCGCTTCTGCTCTCAGTTTGTCCAATAGTGCCGGGTCGCGTTCTTCTGTGTTGAATGTACGCTTAAATGGAACCAGCCTCACACGCCGCCAAATACCGTAGTCACTGCCCTTTATAATGGGTTTGTGATTGCCCAACATCATCAGTTTAAATTGTGGCGTGAACTGCACAGGTGCTGTGTAAAGTTTACGCACAGTCATGGTGTCGCCAGCCACAAGTGATTTCACCAATGATTCGGCCAACGCCGCGCCGTCCTCGGTTTCCGCGCTCATCGCTAAACGTGCACCGATTAACTCGGCAAGGTCTGGCGTTGCGCTACCTGCCTGTTTTTTAGATTCGGTCAAAGTTTCTGAAGCAATAGCGCGGGCATAGTCACCGATAATGAATCGTAGCGTGTCAGCCAGAACAGATTTTCCATTGGCACCCATGCCAAAACAAAACACAAAAATTTGCTCAGACGTGGCACCGGTCAATAAATATCCACACCAACGTTTTAACCAGTCGATTAACTCCGCATCATCGTTGAACACTTGGCTTAGAAATGCTAGCCAGCGCACCGCCTTGGATGATTCGCCCAACTTATCAACCTTCAATGCTTTAGTAATAAAATCGCTTTGCCTTGCCGGTCGAGCAATCCCGGTTTTAAGGTTAATCACCTGTCTAGCGTTATCAATTCCAATGCTAAATAAATCGGCATCAACTAACGCCAGCGGTAAGCGTACTTGCTCAAAGTCTTTTAAAAGCGACGTTGCCGCGTTAATGGTGAACTCCTTTTGCGACGCTCTCGACCACTTCGCGAAATGCTCAGCATCGGCCAAATGTAGACCGCCTTCGCTGTATATTTGTTGTGGCAACTTTGCCGCCAGTCCACGCACAGCCGCGCCGTCAACATCCCATTGCCAAGCCTCACCAGACCAATGCAACCACGCCTTAGCGTCATGGATGTAATGAAGATTACCGGCATGGGCATCAAGTAACCGTTCAGCGTTACCCAGTTCAGATAATGGCCGCGTGCTGTCGGTGCCGTCCCTTGAATCAGTGCCAGATAATGCCGGGCGATTGAATGAACTTTGCACGACTGGCAATTGCACCACATCGAACAGCGTTTTTACTGCGTCCAATCCTTCCAACTGTTCAAGGTCGTTAAAATCACCGCCAGCCTCGTTACTAAACACTGGGAATACTGCCATGCCTGCGACCGCTTGCGCTGCTTCCGTGGCCTTGGTGCGTCCAGGATTGCCAGCCGTGTTAGTGTCATCATCACCACATATTAAAATCTTGGCTAACGGGTAACGTTTTCTAATCAGCTCTGCCACGCCGCGTAGATTACCAGCCGAAAAGCATACACAGACCGCGTGACCTGTCGCCCTGTAAAGCGTGTCACCGGTAGCGAATCCTTCACACAAGAGCAAGGTAGCGCCGTTTCCCGCGTCACCTAACCAGACATGACCATAGCGCATCTTGCCGCCACTAAAGAAGCGTTTTTGGCCGTCTGGGGCAATGCGTTGTAAGCTTTGCAGCTCGTCACCGCCACCATAGACCGGAACCAATAACCAGCAGTTAGCATCAATTCGCGCCATGTGCGGCTTGATAGCTTTACGCATTAAATAAGGGTGCGATTCACTGGCAGGACTAGCCGCCTCCCACTCGGCCAGGGCTTTTGCTGCTGCTTGTTTATATCCGGCCTCACGTTCTAAATGAGCGGCTTTCTTGGCTGCTTTTAATTTACTTTTGAATGTAGCTTGTTCGTGTTCATTTAACGGTTTATCTTGCTCAGCTTGCCAGATGTGTTGTTCACCGGAACGCCAGCAACCAAACGCCGCACCCTTCTCATCACCGAACAGATGTACCCAGCCGGATAAGTCAGAACGTTTGCCATTAGTTGCAAATCTGGTTGTTTTGCCGGGAGTAATCGAGTCGGGTGGCTCAAAGCCTGCCGCCCTCATTGAATCGGATAGTGTCATCATTTACACACCCACGGCAATTGATAGCCATGCCGCAAGCTTTATGAATTCGGCCTTGGCTCTTCCTATGATTGATGTAAAATGATTTTGCAGTTTTTTGATATTGGCCGCCGGTTGTTCGAGCAATTCAGCGGCCTTTTTAATGTCTTTACGCATAGTTGCCCCCAAGCCATTCACGGGCCAACACTCTATCTTCTGGCATTAGGCTATAGCGTCCGGGATAACAAGCGTTCCCGTCTTTGTCGTATCGTTCAACACGCTCACAAGGAATTGTTAAACCTTTGCTTCTTAGTCCTGCGACAAGTGCCGGGCCATTTGAACAGCCTGCGATAGAGTCCAGGTTTTCACGCATAATGCCGCCACCATTCATTAGAGCCAATAAAGCGCGTTTTTCTCGTGGGGTTAATAAGCGGCTCATTGAACACCCCCTTGATTTTGTGACTCTACCCAAGCAAAGAACTTGGCTTCATCAATCAAAACCTTTCTACCGATTCTGACTATTGCGCCGGACTTAGCAAGGCCGTTTGTATGCTCATTAAAAATAAGGGCGCGAAGGCCGCCAGTATTAAAGGCGGGGTAACGCTTTGCGAATTGCTGAACCGTGAAATATATCCAGGCTGTTTGAATTACTTCTGTGTGTTGCGTTTCAGTGGTTTGGTTTTCAGTTGATAAGGTAGGCATTGAATGATTCCAATAAGAAAGATTGTTCCCTGCTTTTGCAGGCTTTCCACGGGTTGCCCCGTGTTGGAATCATTTTTGTTTTTTTGCCAGCTCTAAAACGGTGGCGGGTATGAAATGGCCTAATTTGTCTTATAAGGGTTTGATTTGGCTGTGTACTTAGCCCATCTCCTATCAAAAGAACGCTTCTTAAATGCTTTAGTGATTTCCGGCATTATCAACCCATCTTTGTTCTTATCAAATGTTACGGCGTAATCATCGGGCGGATTTGTACACAATTGAGCCCATGCTTGTGCTTTAGTCGGCATTGCCTTATTTTTTTCGTAAAAAGCTTTTGTCATAACGTCGATAACTTCAAACCAATCGTCATTGCCGCTAGGAATATGTAGTAATCCTGAAAATGCAAACTCGTTGCTGTTTGGTTGAATAGCCTTTGAGTTTGTCTGCTCTGTGCCTCCTTGTTTTTCGCCGCCAACATTCGCCAAGGGTTCGGCTTGCTCTCCGATGGTTTTAAAGTGCTTAGTGATACGCTCATCTATTGGCAGTCCCTTACTTACTGCCCACCTAAACCAAAATTCAGGCGTTTCGCAACAAGTTGTAACTCCAGCGCCGATTATTTTCGGCTTTAAATGCTCCCCTTCGTCTGCTGTAAAAGCATCTTGTTCAAGATAGCTGTAGGCTTGAATAAAATGCGTTTGAAGCTCATCTCTGGTATTTTCGTCTGTGCCTTGTGGTTTCATGCCATGCAGTATGAAAATTGCCTGTAAAGCTGTCCATTTTCTATGTTTAAGGTATTCAGATAATCCATATGTGCTTAATGGTTCTGGTTGCGCCTCAAGTGACTCCATCGCAGCGCGCACATGCTCGCTTGTTTTATTATGTGACTTTAAAAACTCTTTTAATTCATTGGGAACAGGTAGCCGCCTATGAATTGCCCATTCAATAAACACTTTAGGCTGGTAAAAGTATTCTCCATTATGAATAACGTGTGAAAAATACTCTTTAAGGTGAATCGTATCGGCCCCCAAAAGTTCGATTTTTTCCTCAATTGCGCGCACCGTGGCATCAAAGCTGGCTGGCTCTCTTTTTTTCTGGAACTCACTATCGGTATATCCATACATCAGGCAAACGCCTAAGGTTCCAGACCATAAAGGCCTTTCTAAATAATCAAGCCATTCATTGCTAATTCTCATCACAAGCCCCCGAATATCTTAGCATTCATGCTGGCAACCACGTTGCTAACATGACCATCTGAAAGGTGGGCGTAACGCTTAACCATTTGAAGGGTTTTGTGTCCTAAAATTTCCGCAATTTCTGCCAAGCTTGCGCCGTTCATCGCCAAATATGAGGCCGTACAGTGTCGCAAGTCATGCCATTTAAAATCAGTTATTTCGGCTACCTTTAAAGCTGTTTCAAAGGTTCCCCGTAAACTTAGGGGTTTATCGGCGTGAACAATGCCAGGGAATAATAATTGTGTATCAAGCCGCCTAACTTTGGCATGTTCGCGTAACAGTTCCAAGCCATGCCCGGACAAAGGTACGCGCCGCCGGGTTCCGTTCTTGGTTTTGTGCAAGATTAAAAAGCCGTCTTTTAGGTTTACATCCGGCCATTTAAGCCCCATCAATTCGCCTTGTCTCATACCTGTTGATAAGGCCAGAATTACACAAGGGTAAAGCAAAGGGTTTGATGATTCTTTACAAGCGGTTAATAGTTTGGCGCGTTCGTCATCATCCAAGAATCGAACACGGCCTTCTGATTCGCTTGGCTTGGTAACTTTTCGAGTTGGTGAGTCATCCAGCCACCCCCATTCCTTCACCGCAATTGTGAAGGCGTGACTTAATGCCGCCATGTATCGAACAACCGTTGCCGGGCTTCTTTGGGTGTGTCGGTAAGTGGTGCCGCTTGCCAGTTCATCGCGATATTGAACAATTAGCGCCGGGGTAATATCTGCAAGCAGATAAACACCCATTTTTTCCTTCCACCATTCAAGCTGCATTTTTTGCCGTAATTCCTGCTTAGGCTTTTTGGGCAATACGTCCTTAATATATCTGTCTGCTAAATCTGCAAAGGTGTGTTTTTTGGCTTCAACCGTTTTGAAGTGTCGGCCGTCCCGGATTGCCGATTCAGTGTCTTGAATCCATTTTTTGGCATCGGTTAGGCGTTTAAAGCTTGCGGTTTGCCGTGGGCATCCCTTCATTCTAACTTCAGCCCTGTAGCGTTTTGTCCCGTCTTTTGCTAATCGCTCTGTGATGGTAGCCATAATTTACCCTTTGTTGGGGTATCGGTTGGCTTTTGATATGATGTTGATAGCCATTGCTTAACCCTGAATTAAGTTATTGGTTAGGGCTTGTTGGTGCTGGTTACACCTTCAGGCCCGCGTTTTTTCTAGGGTTACAGTATAAACCTTTGGCGCACTTTTGGCGCAATTGACTATAAAAAATGGGGAATAATGGCAATAATTGACAACAATACAAATAAGTTAAGTAATTGATTTAATTGTTATTGTTTGTTGTCGTGTGTTGCTGTTTTTAGGTTTCTTTAGACTTAAAATCCCTCGTTCGTAAGGACGTGCCGGTTCGACTCCGGCCCGAGGCACCATAAAAAATAAGGGCTTAGGTTTTTAACCAAGCCCTTTTTTATTGTCTTGAAAATTAGGGTCAATACGGGGTCAATTTTCAAAAGCAATCATCAAAATGAATGAGATACTTTTTGTTTCACTCCTCAACGCTTGCCGATAACACTAGCGTTCTTTTTTTGGCATGGGGATTATCATCCAGCCACAGAAACCTATCTATAGGCTGGTATTGTCCAGAAGCTTTCAAACTAAAAATTGCTACCCAGTTAGATTAACTACAAATACATTGGAAAAACATGAAGTTAAGTTATTACGGACACGCATTTACCGAAATTAAAACCGGTAATAAGACACGAATGCCCATCAATGATTTCATTGGCGCATTTTGCCAATTTAAAGACCCAGAATTTAAAAATAAATCTTACACAATGGGGAGCATATTTATCTGCTTCATGGCGTTGGTGATTTGTTTCTATTCATTCAGACACGAAATAAAGAAGTCATTAAAAAAATCAATTCCCTTGATACCTCGGTAGGTGAAATCTATGATTCATTAGCCAATGGTGAGATGTTAGGGTTTGCTTCCTACGTTTTTGTCATGGACAGCTATATTGGATTTGCCTCAACAATGATGGCTCCCAGATTCACTTCTTTTGGGGCATTTATTAACGATGTATTGCAGGCAATAGGTATAAATGACTATCAATTTAATCTAATACCATTCTTGCATCAGGCATCAAAAGCAGATGTGATGTCGATGCCTTTTATTGGGAAATCGACTATTCAAATCAATAAAGACAATGGCTTTTTTGACGATGTTGTTAATTGTCTAGGGGGCAGCGTAGATGAGTTTGAGGATGTCGATAGTTTTGAGATCATAATCAAGCCAAAAAATAAGAAAAATATCGAAAAAGCAGTAAAAAAAATGGTTACTGCTATTTCTGATGATGGGCTTGAAAAACTACTTATTAAAGCTAAAGATGATCTCCATCCTTCACTGATTGATTTATATCTGGCAGGTAACGGATTAGTAGCTGACAATATAACCACCCGCGACGAAAGAGAAATCGCTCAAAAAGTAAGGGAGAAAATAGCCAATAATTCAGTTCTCCAAATGAAGGTGGCCAATCATGAGCAGGATGAAGCAATCAAACAAGTTGAAATTAAAGCTATTTCTAAGTTTTATAATGATAGCGCCTGGGCCAATGCTGTACCTGTTATACAAGACACTAACTCATAATAATTTGATTGAGCCATGGCTCCTCTTCGCAAATAAGAAAGACTTGGCGAACATGATCGCAGGCTTTTCTTACACTATGCTGGGCTTTTTGGCGACAGTCATCACTATCTTGTTTGTTTTTACGAACTCTCCGAATTTCGAAGCATATAAAAGAAATGGCTATCTTGATTCGTTCTTCTGGGCTTATTTTTTTTCAATCGTTTGTTTACTAATAACGGCTTCACTTTCCATTTATGGGTTCTCGCCAAATAACAGCTCTTGGCCCTTTAATTTGTTACTTATGTTCTTTATCGATAACTTAGTTCAGGTATTCTTGGTGAGTCTTATTATTTGCAATATAGCAAGAAAATCCAGCATGTAAGTTGTCAGCTGTGTAGATTGAGTTGCAGTTTTCGCAACTCATGAGTGACATCTCTACGGCACAAAAAAAACCGGTATTGCTCGGCGTGAATTTGTTAGTCGATGTTACGGTTAGTGACTAATGGCTCGCTGCCTATCTTCAGTTGCAACTCTAAGTACCCTTGTTTTTAGGCAAAGCTGGTTCAAACTCGATAGGTTTTCTTTGGTTGGCACGATGCTATCGATTAATTCCAGCAGCTTAGTGTTGTCGACGCACTGGAACTTGATAACCACCACGCCAGGAAAATTGGTTTGATTGAGATGCAGGTGACATGCCGCGATTGCCGAATCTCGGTCCATGGAGAATAGGGTTCAATCGTTCATAAAATCGTCGTTCGGGCAATCTGCCGTGCAACTTTGTACCATTGGTTGTTTTCAAGCTGCGCTAGATCTTCGATAGTCGGAAGATTGTTTGCATCTAAGTAAGTCGAGGTTAATGGGTGTTCTTTGCCTACACAAAGATCCAGGGCTTTTCTTGATGTGTTCAGGTGGTAATTGCCCCGATGAATCATTTGTGCGCTGAATATCAATATATCTCCAGGTTCCAGGCTGATTAATACAGCGCCGGGCAGGTCTTCGCTATTTTTGTGACCGTTTAGTTCAAGCCGTACATCTCTTTCCAGGTCAGTATCCCAACGATTGTGCGTGCCGGGAATCAGCTGGATTCCTTGCTCGCGAATAAACGGGATTCGCACATGTAGGGACAGCATGTTTTGTTGTTCGTCTTTCAGAACGGCGTCATCAATCGGGCTGAATTGCAAATCCCTGTGCCAATAGGGGCGTTTGCCGTTTTCGAATGGGTTGAAGAAAAGCTGCGTGTTATGGAAATAAATGTCCCCGCCAAACATATCGTCCAACAGTTTCGTCAGTTGCTTTGCTGCGAGCGTTTGAAAAAACAACAATCTTTCAGTCTTACGACTTTCAAAATATCGTGGGTTGGTTAGCGAATGCATATTGACCAGTTGGTGTTTAATGACATTGGCCAGGTTTTCACTGAGCCATTGGTCAACAATACGATCGACGATGGTCGTTAGTTTTTCGATTTCCGGCGCGCTGAACAGGTTTTTTACGATCAGGTAACCTTGGGTGTCGAATATCCCGGTTTTTTTCATATGTCCGCTTCGAAGTGGCTACGGTATTTGACAAAACCCCGTTTCGAAGAGCCCAGGAAACCCGCACGTTCAAAGAAGCGGTGCGCGTGTTCGCGGTTGGTTGAACTGAGCAGCATGATCTTGGAGCAGTCGTTGGCAAGGCAGAAAGCTTCGATATGTCTAAATAGGGCGGTACCAACGCCCAGCCTTTGCGTTGAAGAATCGACGATGACGTTTTCGACAACTGCGTATGGTTGCGACTTGAACATGACGTCGGCGCATAAAGAAACCAGTGCGGTAGCGCAAACACGACTCTCGAGTTCACAGACAAACAGTGCGGTGTTGGGGTCTCTGGAAATTTCAGCGATTCGTTCCGGCAGCACAGCTACCGCCGGGTTGCTGACGAGCTGGGTATACAGGGCGGCGATGCTGTTTGCATCACTTGGTAATGCTCGTCTGACAGTTGCTTCGAGTGTTGTCATCAGGAAAGGCCGGAGAATTTTGGGCACGACTTTATGGGTTGCCGGATGGCGCTGAGCAGCCCTTTACTCGGGTTTCCCGGTTCTACTTGAAAACACCGCATGCCAAGCAATTTTGAGGGTTGAATATCCCGAACCGGGTCATCGCCAATCATCAGGCATTGGCCGGGTTCAAGATTCAAAAGCGCTAATGCGGCTAGAAAGATTTCGGGGCGCGGTTTCCAGTGTCCACAGTCCATAGGCGTGATAACACCAAAAATATGTTTATCCAATCCAGTGGCCTGAACTTTTCTCAATTGCTGCTCTCGATCCCCGTTGGTTATGATGACCTTGGGAATGTTTTTGGTGGACTCCAAAAATGCTTGGCAATCTGATACGAGTGACCAGGATGCCTCGTAGGTAATTAGATACGGCTCGAACGCCGCATCAGCTTCGGCATCACTGCACGAATACCTAAGAAACTCACGGACGCGAGTCCTGCGCTGGTCATGAAAGGAAATTTCACCTTTTTCAAACCGCTGCCAATGGACGGATGCAATATCACGCCATCTTTGGAGAGCTTCTTCTTCGGATTCATCTGCCCATGTCAACCGATGCGCTGAAAGGAAGGCAGAAAGCGCGACTCTGGTAGCCGTCCTGTCATCTAGCAGTGTGTCGTCAAGATCTAGGAGTATGCCGCGCATGGGTCTGCATATAAAAGATCGTTAAGATCCTTTACGCTTATTAAAAAATACAATCATTAAAGTGATGGTGCCGGTCATCATTACCATGGTGGTATTGGCAACGATCAGCGGTAGGTCGCCTTTAAGTACGCCGTACAGCAGCCATAAGGACACGCCGATAGTCAGAATCAGGTAGGTCGATAGTGACATGCTGCTGACGTCGCGGGTTTTCCAAGTTCGCCATATTTGCGGTGCAAAAGACGACGAGGTAAAGCAAGAAGCTACCAGGCCAAGAATGTCCAGTTCGCTCATGGGGCAGTTTTGTTTGGAGCGGCGGGTTGGGTTGTTTCGGGGGCTTTGGGCACCGGTACTGGCACGGGGACTTGCGGCTGGGTAAGAGCTTCTTTGGTGGCTTTTTCATTTTTTTCTTGGCGATGACCTTCGCCGAACATGGTGGCTGAGATCATGAATAAGATGGTTGAAATCACCAAAATTAAAAACCTATTAGGTTTTTCCATAAAAAATAATGGCCATTTGGGCTTTATCATGCCGATTATAAAAAACATGGCTGTCAAAATACCCAGATTTAATGCTTGCGCTACCATTTATATCTACTCCCCTATTTACTGTTTGATCTATGATAAGCCGGTGGTGCGGTTAATGCGCCACGAGTCAGGCCGATGATTTTACTTTATTTAAGACCTTAACTTAATGCGAATTTTCCGGTTTTACAGGCTATTGCCGTTTGCAGTTTAACGCGCGAGCGCTCATGTCAAGTTAAGCTACTACTCAATCCAAACCTTAGGGGGATTTATGGGTGCATTTTTTATATCGATATTGATTTTTGCCGTGGTGCTCGTTTTGATGAGCGTCAAGTCGGTGCCGCAGGGCATGGAATATACCGTCGAACGTTTTGGAAAATACACACATACTCTGACACCGGGTTTAAATATCATCATGCCGGTGATTGATCGAATCGGCAGAAAGATGATCATGATGGAGCAGGTGATGGAAGTGCCGTCGCAGGAAATCATCACTAAAGACAATGCGATGGTGACGGTGGATGGCGTGGTGTTTTATCAGGTGATGGATGCCGCTAGAGCCGCTTATGAAGTCAGCACTTTGGATTGGGCTATTTTGAATTTGGTGATGACCAATATCCGTACCGTGATGGGCTCCATGGATTTGGATGAGCTGTTATCGCGCCGGGACGACATCAATGCCAGGCTGTTGAATGTGGTGGATGACGCCACCACGCCATGGGGCATTAAAGCCACCCGGATTGAAATCAAAGACATCGCGCCGCCCAAAGATTTGGTTGAAGCCATGGGGCGACAAATGAAAGCCGAACGCTTGAAACGGGCCTCGATTCTGGAAGCGGAAGGCTTGCGGCAGTCGGAGATTTTACGCGCAGAAGGTGCGCAACAGGCGGTCATTCTGGAAGCTGAAGGACGTAAACAATCCTCATATTTGGACGCCGATGCCCGTGAGCGCTTGGCCGAGGCCGAAGCAAAAGCTACCTTGATGGTGTCGGAAGCGATCAGCAAAGGCGATATTCAGGCCATCAATTATTTTGTCGCGCAAAAATACATCGAATCGCTAAAAAGCATTGCCTCGGCTGAAAACAGCAAGCTGGTTTTTATGCCGCTGGATTCTTCCAGTGTGATTGGCGCGATTGGCGGTATTGCTGAGCTTGCCAAAGAAGCCCTGAATAAAAAAGGTTAAGCCATGACTGAACTGGTTTTTGTATTTTGGCATTGGTGGGTAATCGCGCTGGTGCTATTGGTGGTAGAAATATTGACGCCTGGCTTTTTCTTTTTGTGGATGGCAGTATCCGGATTCATTACCGGCGCGTTGGTGTGGCTTGTTCCCAGCATCAGTTTGAACAGCCAGTTGTTTGTATTTTCGATTATGTCGATCGTCACTATCAGTGCCTGGAAGTTTTACGTAAAAAAGCACCCGATAGAAACTGATCATCCATTATTGAATCAACGCGGCGCGCAATATATCGGCCGGGTTTTTAGTTTGTATGAGCCCATCGTAAATGGTCAGGGCAAAATCAAAGTTGATGATTCTATTTGGAAAGTGCGTGGTAAAGACTGCGATATCAACACCAAGGTCAAAGTGATTGCCGTGCGCAGCACGGTGTTTGACGTGGAAAAAGTACAATAAAAAAAACAGAGTAAGCCGTTTGTGGTTCGACAAGTCTCTCCTGAGCGCAGCCGAAAGGCTCACCATGAACGGTTTAATCGATCCTCGGCACCTTTTAAATGAACACCACAACACCATGAAATCACCGCAAGACCGCAACTTCGACACCCTGATTCATAAATTCGAGCAAAAAATCTACGATACCGCCAAAGGCGAGTGGCGGCTTAAGTTGCTTAAAGAAGATTTGGCTGCTTTTTATCAAACTGCCGAGCCTTTAACTATATGGGATGCCGGCTGCGGGTTTGCGCAAATCAGCCTATGGTTTGCCGAGCGCGGGCATCAACTGACGCTGTGCGATGTATCAGAAAAAATGCTTGCCCGCGCGCAGCATGAGTTTACCGATGCGGGTTTGAGTGCGGAGTTTCACCATCAAGCGGCGCAAAGTCTGGCACCGCAGCTTCCACAGTTTGACCTGGTGCTGTGTCACGCGGTGCTGGAATGGCTGGCTGAGCCGCTGCCGACTCTGCAAGTCATTGCCAATCAAGTTAAACCTGGCGGGCATTTGTCGCTGCTGTTTTATAACCGCAATGCCATGGTTTACACCAACGCACTCAAAGGCAGTTGGCGCTTGCAACAATTACTGGATGACAGTTATTTAGGTAAAGGTGCAAAGCTCACGCCGCCTAATCCGCAATATCCTCATGAAGTCATTGACTTTCTTCAGCAGCAAGGGTTTGAAATAACAACGCATACCGGCATTCGCGTGTTTAACGACTATATGACTAAAGAGGTTCTTGACAATAGTCCGAGTGAGCAATTGTTCGAGCTGGAATACCGCCATTGCCGAATGCCGACTTACCGCGACATGGGGCGCTACGTGCATCTGGTTGCGCGGCGGCTTGTTTTTTAGTGCATTTAATGAGCTGGTTTTGTGTATTTTTATGGAGGATTATTTGTGAATCGAAAATGGGTGTTTTTATTCGTCAATATTTTGATTGTATGGTTTTTTTCAGGATGTACTTCCGAACAGATTTTCGCTACGGGTCAGGCTTATCAACGCAATCAATGCATTAAAGTTGCCGACCAAGATGCAAGTAGTCAGTGCCTAAACAGATCAAACACGCGTTACGACGACTATAAATACGAAGTTGATAAAGCCAATAAATAACGTTTTGTTGCTCGAAAATGATGGATTAGTGTCCACGATAGATCGTAGGTTTGCCATTATCTTTTACCATTAAATGCAGCAACCATTCTGTTGAGTTGCAGCAAATCATTCTTTCCGTGTTGTTTTCCATAGCGCAGCTTGATAAATAGTTGAGTGATGTGTTCGATACCGGCGGCCTGTTCTGGCAATGATTTTTTGGCTCTTGTAGCAAAGTCTTTAGCACCTTCGCCCGGTTTTTTTCTTAAGCCATTCTTGGCTAGCTTTTTACAAAAACGTTGATAAGCCAGAACGGCTGGGTCGACAGTTTTGCTAGGGTTTCGCAACAGTAGCCAGCAAAGCACTGCCGTTATCACGCCGATGATGCCCGCCATCCAGTAAATCATGGTCTTTAGATCGCTAATCCCAAGTGACGATAAAAACTGACTTTGATTTTTGTTGTCGTAATTGATGACCCAGCGTTGCCATTGATAATCGACATTGCCCCACAGTTGCTGGGCGTTTTTAAGCCAGTCAACCGCCGCCGACGCCGAGTTAGGCGTAAAGCTGATAATGCCGTTGGCGACTTGTTGATCGATATTGATGTTCTGTTCAATTCTCTCCGGGGCGATTGCGGCGGTAGGATCGACTCTTACCCAGCCGCGCTGTTCTAGCCAAACTTCAGCCCAGGCGTGCGCATAGGCTTGTTTTATGTCTAAAAAATTGCCGACCTGATTGAGTTCGCCCCCCTGATAACCGGTGACTACGCGCGCGGGGATGTGGGCGACGCGCATTAAATAGACGAAAGCGGTTGCGTAATGCTCGCAAAAGCCCCGATGAGATTCAAAAAGAAACTGTTCGATGGGGTTTTCTTGCATTAATGGCGGGGTCAGGGTGTAGTAAAAATCTTCAGTTTTGAAATGGTTTAACAGCTGGCTAATGAATTTGTCCGGCGGGCTATCAAAGCCATGTAAGCGTTGAACCAGTTGGGTAACGTTGGCGGAAGCCGGGCCTGGCAATTGCGTGGCTTCTTGGTATTCATCTTTGGTGATGGTGCCGGTGTTGTAGGTCGGATAAGAGGTGATGCGGTATTCCGTGCGTTTATCCGGGTTGGCAGATGTCACTAGCTGATAATGGCTGTTGCGGCGTAGCGGGGCGGCAACATCGGCGGGCAAATCCAGGGCAAATACCCAGTTTTTATCCTGTGGTTCCATTAATAAGGTGTATTGGTAAGCGTTGCCGGTGAATTTAGGCTGGTCTATTGGTTGGCGCAGACCATTTGCATTTTGCGTCCAGCGTTTGCCGTCAGTGTGAGTTAGCACGGGGCCGCGCCAATAACGTTGGGCGGATGGCGGTATGGTGCCGGTAAATTGTACCCGGAACACCAATTCATCAGACATCGCTAGGTTACTTATTGCGCCGGGTTCCATATTGTCACTTAGGCCGGTTCTGGCTTGATGCTTGTCGTTAAAATACATCCACTTTGGGGCTTCAACCCGAGGAAATAAGATGAATATCACAATGGTCATAGGAATAGCCTGCGCAACTATTACGCCTGCCGTCTTTAATGATTGCCAGGTTTGCGAGTGATTGCTGTTAATGCAAACCAATGTCCCTAACAGAACGCAGCAGACCACCAGGATATAGGCCGCCATGAATATGCTTTGTTGGTACAAAAACAGTGACGTGGCGACGATGAATGCCAAAAAGATAATCAAATAAAGGTCGCGTTCGGATTTGATTTCCAGCAGTTTTAGTCCCAAGGCCGTTACAAACAGTCGGGTACCGGCATCTCGACCGAATATGCCTTCATGCAGGTCATACAAAATGGCAATACCGATAACGGTAAGCAATAACAGTGTCAGTTTTGTTGGCAGCCACTGCGGTTTCCAAACACCTACAAAACGCCAACTCAACAACAAGTAAAAATAGCCAGTAACCGAGGGCGGAAGATTTTCAATATGCGGTAGAACTATCAGCCCGATAGCCGTCAGCAAGAAAATTAAAATATTTTTATTGATGCTCATGATGTTTCAAATAGCGCCAATGCTTCCAAGCATTTTTGATAATGATGCTGGCCATTTGCGGGTTCTAGCTTTAGTCCAGGTATAGAAAAACCATAATTGATTCCGGCTTGCTCAGCATCAATCAGCCAGCGGCACAATTGGCTTAAGCGTTCTTCAATGCCGTGCCCGGGCGTTTGAATATAATCCAGCCAGATTTGCGCGGAACTTTCGCCATCGTATTGTTTGCTGAACACGCCCAGGCCTTTTGCGTAGGACTTCCAATGTATGTGCTTAATGGCATCGCCGGGTTGATAGCTTTGTAAACCGAAAAAATCATCGTTGCCTTTACTGGTTGCGCCTTGTTCTGATTGAGAAGCCGGTGATTCTGGAAAAGGAATTTCTGCGGTAGCAGGTTTGGGGTAAACCAACACGTTGAGATTAAAACGTAATGGCGACCAGGCACGGAATAAACCTAACGGATAAGTGCTGGAGATAGTGAGCGTGCCTGCTTCTTGCCAGCCGCGTTTGTAAGTAGCAGAGTGGAGTGTGATTTGTGTTTGACTGTGAGCTGATAGGCTGATGGTTTCAGTTGCTTGCAGTAAATTAATTTTTAATTGCAGGCGGTCTTTGCTGGTTGAGTTGTCGATGTGAATGTTAAAACCAGCGGCTTGTCCGACAAATACTGGCTTGCTTTGCCCTGGTCGTAACACTAAACCTGAGAGTGACCGGTAACTGTGCAAGATGGTGATAAAGAAAATGCTGGCTAATAAAAAAGCCAATAAATAGGCCAGATTGTTGTTGTAAACAAAAGCGATCAACAACAGCAGAGCAAGCAGGATCACAAATCCCAAGCCACGATCAGTGGGCAAAATAAAAATTCGGCGCTGGTTTAAGGTTATCGGTTCATCGCCGGCTTTCTCGCCGCTTGAAAAACGGCTGAGACTAAAGCGTTCTTTTAAGGTAAGTGAGCTCAAAGGACGGGGACGTTACTTAAAATAGGTTGGACGATAGCTTCTGAATTGGTATTGCCTGAACGTAGTCTGTGTCCAGCTACCGCGGCCAACACGGCTTGTATATCTTCAGGGATAACTGCATCACGCTGATTCATGAAAGCCCAGGCTTTGGCGGCGGTAAGCAGCGCAAGTCCTGCTCTTGGCGACAGGCCGCAGTGATAATCGGGTGAGCTACGAGTGTAATTGATAATGGCCAGGCAATAGTCCAGTAAGGCATCTGATGCATGCACCCGAGTAACGGCTTTTTGCAGCTGTTGTAATCGTTCTGGCGCAAGCTTTACCGGCAGTGAATCAATTAAATCATGCCGACGTTGTCCGCTTAATAAGGCTTTTTCGGCGCGATGGTCGGGATAACCGAGTTCAATGCGCATTAAAAACCGATCCAATTGCGACTCCGGCAGTGGAAAAGTACCAATTTGATGCGAGGGATTTTGCGTGGCGATGACAAAAAAAGGTGCCGGCAGAGGATAAGTTTTGCCTTCAACCGTGACTTGATGTTCTTCCATAGCCTCTAGTAGCGCGCTTTGCGCTTTGGGTGTCGCGCGATTGATTTCATCAGCCAACACCATTTGATTAAAAATTGCCCCTGGATGAAAACTAAAGGTATGGGTTTGTGCATTAAAAACCGATGCGCCGATAATATCAGCGGGTAAAATATCACTGGTAAATTGAATGCGCTGGTAATTTAATCCCAGTAGTTTTGCCAGCGTATGCGACAATGTGGTTTTGCCAACGCCGGGAATATCTTCAATCAGAAGATGGCCTTGGGCCAGTAAACAGCATACTGCCAGACGTATTTGACGGGGTTTGCCAAGGATGATCTGGTTAGCGGTTTGTAAGAGTTGGTCCAGGTCGTTGTGCATGAAATTTGAATTTGGTTGGCAGTGGGTAGGAATTGGATGAGTATAGGAGAAGCCACTAAATTGAACAGGTTAGCTAACAAATATGAGTAGCATTGATATGAATGAATATAAGCAGGTGCGTGGTCAGTTAATTGAGATGCTTGAGGAGCTTGGCGATCGACTGGTAAAGATTACCGATGAAGTTAAGCATTCTGATGAGCCGGTAGCAAAAGACTTTGAAGAGCAGGCATCGCAAGTTGAAAATGACGAAGTGCTGGATTACTTAGGTAATGCAGCCAGAGTTGAGATCGAACAAATCCAACAAGCCATAGTACGCATAGATAAAGGCGAATATGGTTTTTGCGAGACATGTGGTGAGGCAATTAATCCTGAGCGTTTAAAAGCAGTGCCTTTTACCAAGTTATGTATTAAATGTGCCAGTCAGGCCGGTAACTGAAAATTTATTTAACGAGAGAACAACGTAATGTTAGAAATCACAGTAATTATTATTCTTTTAATAGCCACAGCGGTTTTTTTAAAGACACAAAAAAAAGCTTCAGATGACGCGGTTAAACAAACACCGAAAGCTGCAGAAACCACCACCCAGCAGCAAGAGACAGAGGTAGCCGTCGTTGAGCCTAAAATTGAGGTTGAAACTGATGCGGCTGAGGGTGTTCAACCTGTCATAGCTCCGCAAAACGAAGCACCAGTAGTAATCGCTCCAGTTATCAATCCAGTTGAACCAGAGTTGCAGGCAAGTTTGATAACGCCAAATTATTCGTTACTGCCTGAAGATTCAGTATTAAGAAGACATTATTTTTCTCAGATCCAAGCCTTGCTTGAGGAATCTTTGCCAACTAAGCCTTCTGATGCAACGTTAAGAAGACATTACGAGGCAATATTGGCTGAGAAGCTTGAGCAGGTGCTTAACGACAAGCATTTGTTAGACCAGCTACTTGAAGGTCAACGTCGTAAAGAAGAAGTTGTGCAGCCAGCGCAAGAAGTAAAACAGCCTGAGCTTTCTATTGAGACGCCAGTAGTTGAGGAGCCGTCAATTTCTCAAACAGTTGCAGAAATACCCGAAGATTCAGTTTTAAAACGCCATTATTTTGCACATCTTCGCGCGGTAGCTGAGGCGGATTTGCCACCAAAGCCAACTGATTCAGTGTTACTCCGTCACTGGCAAGCGCTGAGCGATGAGGCTTTGAACAAACTTTTGTAGTAGAAGGGACGCGAGGTTAAAGCAGGAGGCTTTTTCAGTAATTTTTGTTAAAACCACTGAAGAAGCCTCCTGCTTTCTATGTTTTACATTGCGAAAATATTTGCTTTTGTCGCGAAAACTAAGCGATTTGTTAAAGGTATGAGCAAATTTAGCAACCGGATTTTGAAGTGGAATGGCTGCTGCTTTAGCCAACGTTTTACGTTTTTTCATGTTTTACCTCTTATATTAAAGAATTAAAGTTTGTGTTTAATCACTTGCTAATATAGCACTTCAGAGATAAGTAACGCTTGTGAAATTTAAGAAAAATTTTGATGTGATTGTAGTGGGTGGCGGTCATGCCGGCACAGAAGCAGCGCTGGCTTCTGCGCGTTTAGGCGCGAGAACGCTGTTGTTGACGCAGAATATCGACACGCTTGGGCAGATGAGTTGTAATCCTGCGATAGGCGGTATTGGCAAAGGCCATTTGGTTAAAGAAATCGATGCGTTGGGTGGTGTGATGGCGCAGGCCATTGATCTTGGCGGTATACAGTTCCGCACTCTAAATGCCAGTAAGGGTCCGGCTGTCAGGGCGACGCGTGCGCAAGCGGATCGCCAGCTCTACAAACAAGCCATTAGGACAGCGCTGGAGAATCAGCCCAATTTGTCATTGTTTCAGCAAACTGTGGCGGACTTGATTGTTGAAGGCGGCAAGGTTGTCGGTGTAAAAACCCAGATGGGTTTGGATTTTTCGGCACGAGCAGTTGTGTTAACCACAGGTACGTTTTTGGCCGGTAAGATTCATATCGGTTTGGAAAATTATAGCGGCGGGCGCGCTGGCGATGCAGCTTCAATTGCTCTGGCCGAGCGTCTGCGCGAGTTGCCGTTTCGTATAGATCGATTAAAAACCGGGACGCCGCCACGAATTGATGGTCGTACGATCGATTTCAGTAAACTGGAAGAGCAGCATGGTGACGATCCCGTACCGGTATTTTCATTTTTAGGTCAACGCGAGCAGCATCCGCGGCAGATTCCATGCCATATCACCCGCACTAACAGCCAAACACACGACATCATTCGGGCTGGCCTGGATAGGTCGCCATTGTATTCCGGCGTTATCGAAGGCATTGGTCCGCGATATTGCCCATCCATTGAAGATAAGGTTGTGAGATTTGCTGATCGCGACTCACACCAGATTTTTGTTGAGCCGGAAGGCTTGAATACCCATGAAATCTATCCCAACGGCATTTCTACCAGTTTGCCGTTTGATGTGCAGTATCAGTTTGTTCGTTCCATGCTGGGTTTTGAGAATGCCGAGATTGTGCGTCCGGGTTACGCCATTGAGTATGACTTTTTCGACCCTCGGGATTTGAAAATGTCGCTGGAAACCAAACACATGGATGGATTATTTTTCGCAGGCCAAATCAATGGCACAACCGGTTATGAAGAAGCGGCTGCGCAAGGTTTGATTGCTGGATTGAATGCGGCTCGACAGGTTCAAGAGTTAGAGGCTTGGTGTCCAGCGCGTGATGAAGCTTATATTGGTGTAATGATTGATGACTTAATTACCCGTGGAACTCAAGAACCATATCGTATGTTTACCAGTCGGGCAGAATATCGGCTGTTGTTGCGTGAGGATAATGCGGACTTGCGTTTAACCGAAAAAGGGCGTGAGTTGGGGCTGGTTAATGACGAGCGCTGGCATGCTTTTGAGAATAAACGCGCGGCTATTGCTGACTTGCAGGAGACGTTCAAGAAAAAATGGGTCCGTGCAGATAGTGAGCAAGCGATTCAAGTTGAAGCGCATTGGGGCAAGCCTTTGTTAAAAGAAGCTAGTTTGATGGAGTTATTACGCCGTCCCGAAGTTGATGTGCAACGCTTGCTATCGTTTCTTGGAGAGGATCTAAGTATTAATGAGCAGGTCGCTGAACAGGTTGAGATTCAGGCCAAATATGCGGGTTATATAGTTAGACAGCAAACGGAAATAGACAAAGCCTTACGTTATGATCATCTGCGTTTGCCTGAGGCTATTGATTATAAAGGTGTGCCTGGCCTGTCTAATGAAGTCAGTGAAAAGCTTAAAAACCAGCGACCAGAGACATTGGGGCAGGCATCAAGAATTCCTGGAATGACTCCGGCAGCTATTTCCTTATTGTTGGTTTACCTTAAAAAGAAAACTGCCTAATGGATGAATGTCGCAAAATTTTATTGGCTGGGCTTGATGAGCTGGGCTTGGTATTGTCTGAAGACAAAGTGCAGCAGCTGCTTAAATTTATCGATTTGATTGAAAAGTGGAATAAAGCTTATAACTTGACCGCCATTCGTAATAAGACCGAAATGGTGCGTCTGCATTTGTTGGATAGCTTGGCTGTGCTGCCTTATATTGAGGGTAAGCGAGTCATAGATATAGGAACAGGTGCTGGTTTGCCGGGAATTCCATTAGCTATCTGTCTCACAGAAAACGAATTTACATTATTAGACAGTAATGCCAAGAAGACACGGTTTGTACAGCAGGCAGTGTTAGAACTAAAGCTTAAAAATGTCATTGTTTGCCATAGTCGGGTAGAGACTTACTCTCCTGAGCAAGCTTTTGATATGGTGCTTTCCAGGGCATTTGCCAGCTTAGAAGAAATAATCGCAATGACTAAACACTTGGTAAATAAAACCGGGGTGTTGTTGGCTATGAAGGGGCAAATGCCCGATATTGAGCTGGCGCAGTTGGGTGAAAAAGCATCAGTAATTTCCTTGCATGTGCCCGGCGTAGATGCAAACAGATGTTTGGTCAGAATTGAAGCGTTTGAAGAGGTCGAAAGATAGTGGGAAAAATAATTGCCGTAACTAACCAGAAAGGCGGTGTAGGGAAAACCACAACTAGCGTTAATCTGGCTGCTTCGCTGGCGGCGGCCAAGCGCCGTGTGTTGCTTATTGATCTTGACCCGCAGGGTAATGCGGCTATGGGCTGTGGTGTGGAAAAAGAAGACCTGAAATATTCCAGCTATGACATCTTGATGGAAGATGTGCCAGTTTCTGAGGCTGTGATAAATCTGCCGGAAATTGGTTTTTCAATCATCCCAGGCAATTCTGATTTGACGGCTGCAGAAGTGCAATTGATGCAGGTCGATCGAAAGGAATCTCGCCTTGCTGACGCTTTGGTACCGATAAGGGCGCAGTACGAATACATTCTGATAGATTGTCCACCGTCATTGAATATGCTTACTTTGAATGCCATGGTGGCTGCTAATAGTTTGTTGATTCCTATGCAGTGTGAATACTACGCGCTGGAAGGTCTGTCGGCGTTGATGAGTACTCTGAAAAATATTCAAGATAGCGTGAATCCGGGGCTGCACTTAGAAGGTATTCTGCGAACTATGTTTGATGATAGAAACCGGCTGACAAAAGATGTCTCCGAGCAGCTGATCAGGTATTTTGGCGATAAAGTATTTAGAACTTGTATCCCTAGAAATATACGCTTGGCGGAAGCACCTAGTCATGGCTTGCCGGTGATTAGCTACGATAAATCCTCTCGAGGAGCGATGGCCTATATTGCTTTGGCTGGAGAGATGATTAGGAAAGAAAAAAATAATTAATATGAATTTGAAAAAGCGAGGGCTTGGGCGAGGTCTTGAGGCTCTGTTGGCAGATGGGGCGGGTAAAGATGATCATGTGCTCTTAGTTGGTTCTGAGAGTGAAAGTGAGCGACATGCTGAATCTCAAGGAGCTTCAAATACTGGCATAGCAATAAAGGCAACTGCCGCCGCATCGGACTTGGTGGCTAACGAGCTGAAAAAATATCAGAGCGTTGCCGAAAATAGTCGAAAACGAGTAAGACAGCTAGAAGAACTGCCTGATATGCCGACGGCAAGCTCAGATGTAGAGGCATTGTCTTCGGTAGTACGAATGCTAATCGAAGATGTAAAAAGAGATAACTTAGTTCTTCTGGAAGAGGCGGAAACATTACTGCGATTATTTGATGAGTTTGAGTCAATTATTAGTGATCGGTGAAAAACTGGTTTGGCGATATGGTTAACGAAGTGATTGTGAAAGAGAAAGTTAGGTAATGGCTGAAAAAAAACGTGGTTTAAATCGTGGGCTAGATGCATTGTTGGGCTCTGTTAGCTTATCTGAGGATAAGGAACAGCAGCTACAAACGTTGCCGATTGAGTATATGCAGCGAGGTAAGTACCAGCCACGTAAAGATATTGATCCAGATAGATTGCAAGAGCTTGCAGAGTCGATAAAAGCGCAAGGGGTCATTCAACCCATTGTTGTGCGCAAAATTAGCCTTGATAAATATGAAATAGTTGCAGGAGAGCGCCGCTGGCGTGCTGCTCAATTAGCAGGATTGCAACAAGTACCGGTGATCATCAAGGAGATAGATGATCGAACCACGATGGCAATTGCATTGATTGAAAATATACAGAGAGAAGATCTTAATCCTTTAGAAGAGGCGGAAGCTTTAAAGCGTCTGCTAGAGGAGTTTGCAATGACGCATCAGCAAATTGCTGAGGCTGTTGGTAAATCCAGAGTTACAGTGACAAACCTGCTAAGGCTGATGGACTTGCAGTCAGAGGTGAAAAATCTCTTAATTAACAAACAAATTGAGATGGGGCATGCTAGAGCAATATTGACATTGGACGGATCTGTGCAAGTTGCGGTTGCTCACAAAATAGTCAAGTCAGCTTTGACAGTAAGGGCTACAGAGCGTTTGGTGAAAGAATTACAGGAAGTGCCGAAAGAAAAAAGGATTAAAATTCTTGATAAAGATACGCTGCGCTTGCAGGAAGACTTGGCAGCAAAGCTGGGCGCAAAAGTTCTAATAGAACACAAGGAAAATGGGGCCGGAAAGTTAATTATTGCTTATTCAACCTTAGAAGAGTTGGATGGCATAATCGGGCAAATTAAATAATTGATTGTTCAAGAACTTAAGTTCATGAGTCTGAACATTGCCATCTGGGGCTATTCATCCTTGATTTAATGGGGGGCGATATATATAATCCACAGGCTTTGGCGTATGGCAAATAAAGAATATTTGGTTGTTGAAAAAATCATAGCTTACCAAGCATTAATAATACTTCTGACAATAGCGTCAGTGTCATTGCTGTCAGGTATTGAGAATGGTGTTTCAGCAGCTTTAGGTGGAGCAGCGGCGTTTTTCCCAAACCTCTATTTTGCTTTCAAAGTGCGCAGCAAGGAAGGGCAGCAAGTTAAAAAAATTGTAAGATCATTTTATACTGCAGAAGCAGGTAAATTGATTTTGACTGCGGCGCTTTTTGTGATGATTTTTCAAGTTCCAGGTCTAAAAATATTACCGTTAATGCTTAGCTATCTAATGGCATTGTCGGTTTTTTGGTTCGCGCTGCTAATGCGGTAATAAATTTAATTGTAATTAAGCGAGGAAAAATGGCTAGTGAAGCTCATGCTGCCGAAGGTGCAACCGGCTATATAATTCATCATCTTACACCGTTAAGAGTTGGAGAAGGCTTTTGGTCTTTACATCTTGATACCTTGTTTTTTTCTGCCGTATTGGGTGGATTGTTCGTTTGGTTTTTTAAGACAGCCGCGGAAAAAGCAACGTCAGGGGTGCCTGGCTTGGCGCAAAATTTTGCAGAAATGCTAATCGAATTTATTGATACACAAGTCAAAGATAGCTTTCATGGGAATAGTAAGTTAATAGCTCCTTTGGCACTTACAATATTTTGCTGGGTTTTTCTATGGAATTTCATGGATATGTTCCCTGTTGATTTATTGCCATTGATTGGATCGTTAATGGGTATAGATTATCTTCGGGTTGTACCTAGTACCGATTTGAATGCAACTTTTGCAATGTCTATATCTGTATTCTTTCTAATTATTTTTTACAGCATAAAAATCAAAGGCCCTGTGGGTTTTGCTAAAGAGTTAATGTTTCAGCCATTTGGTCCTTGGTTATTGCCATTTAATCTTTTATTAAAGCTTGTTGAGGAAATAGCAAAGCCAATATCTTTGGCATTGCGGCTTTTTGGTAATTTGTATGCTGGTGAATTAATATTTATTTTGATAGCTTTGTTGCCTTGGTATATTCAGCCTGTGTTGAGTTTTCCATGGGCTATATTTCACATTTTAATTATTACTCTTCAAGCATTCATTTTTATGGTCTTAACTGTTGTCTATTTAAGTATGGCGCACGAAGATCATTGATTTTGTTCAATTTTTTATAACTTAACTACATACGATTGGGGGTATTATGGAAATCGCACGATTGATTGCTGATGTGCAAGGTTTGACTGCTATTGCAGTAGGCTTGGTTTTGGGTTTAGGTGCATTAGGAACAGCGATAGGTTTTGGCCTGTTGGGTGGAAAGTTTCTTGAGGGTGCAGCTCGTCAGCCAGAATTAGTACCTATGCTACAAGTAAAAATGTTTGTTGTTGCTGGGTTGCTTGATGCTGTAACAATGATTGGGGTTGGTTTGGCGCTGTTTTTTACTTTTGCAAATCCGTTCTTGTCTGCTGTTCAGGCTGCCGCTGCGGGTTAAGATTTAATTTAACTGTCTAATTTTTATAATAGCAACAAGAGGAACGCATCGTGAGTATCAATGCTACTCTGATTGGGCAAATGATTACCTTTGCACTTCTGGTATGGTTTACCATGAAGTACATTTGGCCGCCTTTATTTGACTCTTTGGAAGAACGTAAAAAGAAAATCGCTGAAGGATTGGCTGCTGCAGAAAAAGGCCATGAAGAAATACTTTTGGCTGAGAAAAAAGCAAAAAAAGTTTTGAAAGAAGCTAAGGAACAATCTTCAGAAATTGTTACTCTTGCTCAAAAACGTGCAAATGAAATTGTAGAAGAATCAAAAGATACAGCCAAAAAAGAAGGCGAGCGTTTGATCGTAGCTGCAAAAGCACAAATTGAACAAGAGCGTCAGCAAGCTAAAGAAGTATTGCGACATGAAGTTGTCTCGTTAGCGTTGAAAGCCGCAGAGCAGATTCTAGGTGCTGAGATTGATCAAGGTAAGCACCAGGATATTATCAGTAAAGTTTCTAATCAATTAGGTTAAGAGAATGAGCGAACTGGCAACATTGGCAAGACCTTATGCGGCTGCCGTGTTTAAAAGAGCCAAAGAGACCAATACTATTAGTAAGTGGTCAGAAACTTTGGCCTTTATAGGGGCTGTTCTTAGTGATGAAAGTATTTCTGGCATAGTTAATAATCCAAAGTTTAGTAACCAACAGGTTTCCAAACTTATATTGAGTATTAGCGATGGACAACTTGATAAGGAAGGTGAAAACCTTCTCGAATTGCTCATTCACAATAAGCGATTAGCTCTGGTGCATTCTGTTGCAGAAATTTTTGAAGCTTATAAGGCAGAATACGAAGGTTATATAGATGTTGATGTTCAAACGGCTTATCCATTTACGGATGATGTTGAACAGCATCTGATAAAAGCTTTAGAAAAAAGTTTGAGCAAGAAAGTAAATATCAAGGTAACAGTGGACGCTTCATTAATTGGTGGCGTTTTAGTACGGGCAGGCGACCGTGTGATTGACGGTTCAATTAAAGGCCAGCTTCAACACATGCAAAAGGCTCTACAGTGAGAGTGAGAAAAAGCACATGCAATTAAACCCATCTGAAATAAGTGATCTGATAAAAAAGAAGATCGAAAACTTTGACTTGAGTGCTGAAGCGCACACAGAAGGTACTGTCGTCAGTGTAACTGATGGTATCGTTAGAGTGCATGGTCTTTCGCAAGCAATGCAGGGAGAGATGCTGGAGTTTCCAGGAAATACTTTCGGCATGGCTCTTAACCTAGAAAGAGATTCAGTAGGCGCGGTTGTATTAGGCGCCTATCAGCATATTTCTGAAGGCGACACAGTAAAATGCACCGGCAAGATTTTAGAAGTTCCTGTGGGCGAAGCATTGTTAGGTCGTGTTGTTGATGCCCTAGGTAACCCGATTGATGGCAAAGGTCCAATCGAAACAACGGAAACCTCTCCAATTGAAAAAATTGCGCCAGGTGTAATTGCTCGTCAATCTGTTGATCAACCAGTTCAACTAGGACTAAAGTCAATTGATGCGATGATTCCTGTAGGCCGTGGACAACGTGAGTTGATCATCGGTGACAGGCAAACAGGCAAAACAGCTATTGCAATTGATGCAATCATTAATCAAAAAGGTACAGGTATTAAATGTATCTATGTGGCTATAGGTCAAAAACGATCATCGATTGCTAATGTTGTACGCAAGTTAGAAGAACATGGTGCGTTGGCACATACAATCATCGTTGCAGCATCTGCATCCGAGTCGGCAGCGCTTCAGTTCATTGCACCTTATACAGGATGTTCAATGGGCGAGTTCTTTAGGGATCGCGGCGAAGACGCTTTAATTATCTATGACGATTTAACAAAGCAAGCATGGGCGTATCGCCAAGTTTCCTTGTTACTTCGTAGACCGCCCGGTCGTGAAGCCTATCCTGGTGACGTTTTCTATTTGCATTCTCGTTTGCTTGAAAGAGCTTCACGAATCAATGCAGACGAAGTTGAAAAACTAACTGGTGGTAAAGTTAAAGGTAAGACGGGTTCATTAACGGCTCTTCCTATTATTGAAACACAAGGTGGTGACGTTTCAGCTTTCGTTCCTACCAACGTGATTTCAATTACTGATGGTCAGATTTTCTTGGAAAGTAACTTATTCAATGCAGGCATTCGACCAGCAGTAAATGCCGGTTTGTCTGTTTCTCGAGTAGGTGGCGCCGCACAAACGAAGATTATTAAGAAATTAGGTGGCGGAACTCGGCTTGATTTGGCTCAATACCGTGAATTAGCGGCTTTTGCACAATTTGCATCAGATTTGGACGAAAGTACACGTAAGCAAATTGAACGTGGGCAGCGTGTTACAGAATTGATGAAGCAAAATCAATATTCCCCCATGTCAGTTGCGCAGATGGCAGTGTCTTTGTTTGCAGCAAATGAAGGGTATCTCGACAACATTGAAGTAAACAAGGTGCTGGATTTTGAATCTGCCTTGCAATCCTATATGAAGTCAGAGCATTCTCAGTTGATGGCAACGATCAATTCAACTGGTGATTTTAATAATGAGATTAGCGGTGGAATTAAAGCTGCAATTGAAAGTTTCATTAAAACACATAGCTGGTAATAGGGTCCTCTCATGGCTGTTGGTAAAGAAATACGCACAAAGATCAGTAGTATCAAGAATACTCAAAAGATCACCCGGGCCATGGAAATGGTTGCTGCCAGTAAAATGCGTAAGACAAAAGACAGAATGCAGGCCACTCGCCCATATTCGAAAAAAATAGGGCAAATAATAAAGCATCTTGCTCATGCAAACCCTGAATATAAACACCCGTTTTTGATTAGTCGAGAAACTAAAAGAGTAGGGTTGATTATTATTAGTTCTGATCGTGGTTTGTGTGGAGGCCTAAATTCAAATTTGTTTAGAAAAACAATAAGTAACTTGGTTCAATGGGAAAAAGACGGAATAGAGGTTGATGTCTGTACTATCGGTACTAAGGCGTTTAGTTTTTTTAGCAGCCTGAAAACCAATTTAGTCGGGCAAGTAAGCAAGTTGGGCGATACTCCTCATTTACAGGATATTGTCGGAATCATAAAAATCATGTTGGATGCATACAATACTGGTCAAATTGACCAGTTGTATATAGCAAACAATGACTTTGTGAATACCATGACGCAGCGGCCAACTATCCAACAACTGCTTCCAGTCATCGATAACGAAACCGAAGAAAAATTAAATAGACATTGGGATTATATCTATGAGCCCGATGCTAAAGAGGTTTTAGATTATCTTTTAGTTCGTTATATTGAATCTATTGTTTACCAAGGCTTGGTTGAAAATAACGCATGTGAGCAGGCTGCTAGAATGGTTGCAATGAAGAGTGCTTCGGATAATGCGGGTAACTTAATTAGTGAACTGCAGCTTGTATATAACAAGGCCAGGCAAGCAGCTATCACACAAGAAATTTCAGAAATAGTTGCCGGTGCCGCCGCTGTTTAAGCCCAAGCAATCAACATAATTTTAGAGGACAACGCAATGAGTTCGGGTAAAATCGTTCAAATTATCGGTGCAGTCGTTGACGTGGAATTTTCACGTGAGGAACTGCCCAAAGTTTATGACGCTTTAAACGTTGAAAGGAATGAATTGGTGCTGGAAGTTCAGCAACAGTTAGGTGACGGAGTTGTTAGAACAATAGCAATGGGAAGTACGGATGGTTTGAGCCGTGGCTTAACTGTTAGTAATACCAATGCACCTATATCAGTTCCGGTAGGTCAAGAAACTCTTGGACGTATTATGAATGTCTTGGGGCAGCCGATTGACGAGAAAGGCCCCATTGGTGAGAAAGTTAAATGGGGAATACATAGAGAAGCCCCAAGTTATGCTGATCAAGCCGCCGCCAATGAACTACTGGAAACTGGTATTAAGGTTATTGACTTAGTGTGCCCGTTTACTAAAGGTGGAAAAGTTGGACTGTTTGGTGGTGCTGGTGTTGGCAAAACTGTCAACATGATGGAATTGATTCGTAACATTGCTATTGAACATAGTGGTTACTCGGTATTTGCCGGAGTTGGTGAACGTACTCGTGAAGGTAACGACTTCTATCACGAAATGACCGATTCAAATGTTATTGATAAAGTATCGCTAGTTTATGGACAGATGAACGAGCCACCTGGAAATAGATTACGTGTGGCTTTAACAGGTTTGACAATGGCTGAATATTTTCGTGACGAAGGTCGAGATGTTTTATTCTTCGTTGATAATATTTATCGCTACACACTTGCAGGAACCGAAGTTTCGGCTTTATTAGGTCGTATGCCTTCTGCTGTGGGATATCAGCCTACATTGGCTGAAGAAATGGGCGTTCTGCAAGAACGTATTACATCTACTAAAACAGGATCGATTACATCAATTCAAGCTGTTTATGTTCCCGCAGATGACCTGACAGATCCTTCACCAGCTACCACTTTTGCGCACTTAGATGCCACAGTTGTATTGTCAAGACAAATTGCAGAATTAGGTATTTACCCCGCGATTGATCCTTTGGACTCTACAAGTCGCCAGTTAGATCCTCTTGTAATTGGTCAAGAGCATTATGATGTCGCTCGTAATGTGCAAGGTATTCTCCAGCGGTATAAGGAACTTAGAGATATTATTGCTATTTTAGGTATGGATGAATTATCTGAAGAAGATAAGTTAACTGTATCTAGGGCTCGTAAGATGCAACGGTTTTTATCACAACCTTTCTTTGTCGCAGAAGTTTTTACTGGTTCTCCTGGAAAATATGTTTCATTGAAAGATACTATTGCGGGCTTCAAAGGTATTATTGCCGGTGAATACGATGCTATTCCTGAGCAAGCTTTCTATATGGTTGGTACCATTGATGAAGCCCTCGAGAAGGCAAAGGGACTGAAATAAGCTACAAAATCATAGGTAACATTATGACCATGACCGTACATGTAGATATTGTGAGCGCTGAAAAAGAAATATTTTCAGGATTAGCAGAAATGGTGTTTGCACCAGCAGAGCTAGGTGAAGTTGGTATTTCACCACGTCATGCTCCATTAATATCAAGACTGAGACCGGGAGAAGTACGGGTTAAAGTCAGTGATAAAGAAAGTTACCCTTTTTATATTTCAGGCGGAATTATAGAAGTGCAGCCACATATAGTTACAGTTTTGGCTGATAGTGCTATAAGAGCTAAAGATATTGATGAAGCTGCTGCGCTTGAAGCAAAGGCTAGAGCTGAAGAAGATTTAGCTGATAAGACCGGTAAAATAGATTATGCGACTGCGCAGGCGCAATTACTTGAAGCTGTAATGCAGCTGAGAACGTTGGACAGGTTCAGAAAGCGCGGCGAATAGCAGTAACTTTGGCTTAGGCCTAGAATTTAAAGCCTGATAGTGATTGTTCGCTGTCAGGCTTTTTTTTGTTTATGGATATGAAAAAATGAATATAACAACGATTATTCTTGCAGCGGGAAAAGGTACCCGGATGCGTTCTCAATTACCTAAAATTCTTCATAAAATTGCCAATAAAACGTTGTTGCAACATGTCTACGATATGAGTAGTACATTGGAAAACAATAACATAACAATTGTATACGGACATGGCGCGGGCCAGGTAAGGGAAACCCTGAAACATCTGGATGCTAGCTGGATAGAGCAAAAGCAACAATTAGGCACTGGTCATGCTGTTCAGCAAGTCAGAGAGCAGTTTGCGGATAATCACAAAGTGCTTATCCTTTATGGAGATGTGCCGTTATTAAAAATATCATCTATTAATAAATTGTTGGCAAATGTTGATCAACAAACTTTAGCGTTGTTAACAGTAAAGCTCGATAATCCAAGTGGTTATGGCCGGATAGTCAGAAATGCTGAAGGCAAGGTTAAAAAAATTGTTGAGGAAAAAGACGCATCGGCTGATGAAAAATTAATAACGGAGGTTAATACAGGTATTCTAGCGGTATTTGGTGGACAGTTAAGAAAATGGCTGGGACAGCTTACAAACAATAATGCCCAAGGCGAATTTTATTTGACTGATATTATTGAAATGGCTGTAGCTGATGGAGTCGGTGTTGTTACCAGTCAGCCTGAAACTACAGATGAGGTACTGGGTGTCAATAACCGGTTACAGCTTAGTCACCTTGAACGGGTCTATCAATTGGAGCAGGCTAATTTATTGATGGAACAAGGAGTCACTTTAATTGATCCATCCCGCTTTGATTTAAGGGGCACAATTGAAAATCTGGGCCAAGATATAGTCTGTGACGTTAATGTCATTTTTGAAGGCAATAATAGTATTGGTAATAACGTTAGAATCGGTCCGAATACGCTAATAATAAACTCCGTTATTGGCGATAATGTTGAAATTTTTGCGAATTGTGTAATAGAAAACGCTGAGATTGGTGAAGGAAGTAGGATTGGTCCTTATGCCCGGCTACGGCCAGAAACAGTATTAGCTGATCATGTTCATATAGGAAATTTTGTAGAAATCAAAAAATCCTCAGTGGCGCATGGCAGTAAAATAAATCATTTAAGCTATATTGGTGACACTACTGTCGGTAGTAAAGTTAATATCGGTGCTGGCACAATTACGTGTAATTATGATGGCGTAAACAAGTTTAGGACTGTTATTGGAGATGGTGCTTTTATTGGTTCTGATAGTCAATTAGTGGCCCCAGTAACCATAGGTAAAAATGCTACTATTGGCGCGGGTTCGACGATTACAAAAGATAGTCCTGAGAATCAACTTACCTTAAGTAGGGTAAAACAGATTTCTATTGAAGGATGGCAACGACCGGTTAAACAGGATAAATAATATGTGTGGAATTGTAGGTGGGATCGCGCAACGTAATGTTGTGCCTATTTTGTTAGAAGGCCTGAAACGGCTTGAATATCGAGGCTATGACTCCGCAGGCTTGGCAGTTATCGATGATCAAAAAATTCACCGAAAAAGAGCATTAGGTAAAGTAAAAGGTCTTGAACTCATGCTGGAAGCTGAACCTATTGCTGGTAACATAGGGATTGCACATACTCGCTGGGCTACACACGGTAAGCCTAGTACCGCTAATGCTCATCCGCACATTTGCCGTAATAAAGTAGCGGTGGTCCACAACGGTATTATTGAAAATCATGACACGCTGAGATCAGACCAATTACAAAATGGGTACATTTTTACTTCTGAAACAGATACAGAAGTCATTGTTCATGAGATTTTCGATTCCCTGAATTCAGCAGATAGTTTATTAAATGCAGTAAAGCAGACCATAAAAAAACTGGAAGGTGCTTATGCCTTGGGGGTAATGAGTATCGACAGCCCCAATACGCTAATTGCCTGTAGAAAAGGTAGTCCGCTAGTGATTGGCGTTGGAATAGGTGAATATTTTATTGCTTCTGATATTGCTGCTTTACTGCCTGTAACGCAGCGTTTTATTTTTTTAGAAGATGGCGATATAGCCGCTATCACAATAGATGGGCTGGTTATTTATGATATTAATGACAACCACGTAAATCGACCCATTAAGGAAAGCCAATTAAAAGCCGATTCAGTAGATAAAGGCACGTATCGACATTATATGTTGAAAGAAATCTACGAACAGCCATTTGCGATTTCTCAAGCATTAGAAGGCCGATTTATTAATAACCGATTGCTTGAAAATGCTTTCGGACATAACGCGACTGAAGTGTTTGATAATGTTAAATCAGTGCAAATACTGGCTTGCGGCACTAGTTATCATGCCGGATTAGTTGCGCGGTATTGGTTTGAGCAACTTGCTGGTGTACCTTGTAATATTGAAGTGGCTAGTGAATTTCGATACAGAAACCCGGTATTAGCACCTGATACGCTGATAGTCACATTGTCGCAATCGGGCGAAACTGCTGATACTTTGGCGGCATTGCAAGAAGCAAAAAAACTGGGAGGTAAGTATTCATTGGCGATATGCAATGTGCCGGAAAGCTCATTGATTAGAGAATCTGATTTAGCGTTGTTAACTCGCGCCGGTCCAGAAATTGGTGTGGCCTCAACCAAAGCATTTACTACTCAACTGGTCACATTGATGATGTTGGTCATCGCTTTGGGGAGAAGATTCCAATTAACAGAATCGCAAGAGCAAAAAATTACTTCTGAGTTGTTTGCTTTGCCCGGTAAAGTTGAAAATGTTTTACAACTTGATGAAAAAATTAGTGTTTTGGCTGAGCAATTTGCCGAAAAGCAGCATGCATTGTTTTTGGGCAGAGGCACTCAATACCCGATTGCCATGGAAGGCGCGTTAAAATTAAAGGAAATTTCTTATATTCATGCCGAAGCTTATCCCGCCGGTGAACTAAAGCATGGTCCATTGGCGTTAATTGATGCGGATATGCCGGTAATTGTTGTGGCACCAAATAACAGTTTATTGGAAAAATTGAAATCCAATATGCAAGAAGTCAGTGCCAGAGGCGGACAGCTGATTGTTTTTATGGACGAAACACTGGCATCATCCAATGATGTAAATGTCCAGATTATCAAAGTGCCGCAAGTTGAAAACGAAATTGCACCTATTGTGTACACCATACCTTTACAGTTATTGTCATACCATGTCGCGGTATTAAAAGGTACAGATGTTGATCAACCTAGAAATTTGGCCAAATCGGTTACTGTCGAATAATTCTGCCTGATACACAAGGAAGTGTTGTAGGAGGGCAATAAAGTTGCATACTGAAACCCGCTCGGTCTAAACCCATTCTATGAGCAATGACTTGGCGGTTTTTTGTTGATGGCGAAAAAAATTTTACTCAAATTCAGAAATAAAGAACCAAAAGAGGGTAAAAGAGGGGCGAGGTTCTGGGCAGGGTAGTGACTATAAACCCTGGCTGACTGTTAGAGATGTTCCGTCAGAAGGACGTTCTCACCGCATTTTGGTCACAAGTCTCAGCGACCTATCACCTTCTTTCTGATCTTGAGCTAGCTGTTTTTTTGTTCTTGAATGGCATACGGATACTGTAGACATCCGAGAGCAATTTCCATTGCGATTGGAAGATACCGGAGCGCTAGCTGATGAAATGCAAATCCAGCACCCTATTTATCAAGGCGTGTTGCAAATCATGAGTTCCGATTTTTTGGTTAATACCCGCGATTCACAAAGACCAAAATTTGTCTTGCAAGCCAAGCTTTCGGAAAAATTACAAGATTCTCGAACTATCGAAAAACTGGAGTTAGAGCGCCGGTATTGGGCGCAGAAGTCGATTCCATGAATGTTGGTAACCGAGCAGGGTATTCCTAAAGTTGTATTCCAGAATATTAGTTGGCTTTACCCAGCTCAGCGATCTCAGCTGGATGAAGAGACTATGCGTGAACGAGTTGCGTTCTATGTCCATCATTAATTACCAGCCATCTGTGGCGGGTGCAGGGAAATTTAGGAAAAATAAAATGAGTCGCATCTTGTTTGCCTGGGAGCTGGGCGCCAACTATGGTCATCTGTCACGCCAATTACCCATCGCGCAACGACTGAGGCGGCAGGGACACGATGTGTTTTTCGTTGTTCGTGATACCACTGTGGCAGCCCAATTACTCGGACCGTATGGCTTTGCTTTCACCCAAGCGCCGTTCGATACTGCCGGTAAACGTTCAGTTCAGCCACCCGCCAATTATGCCGAGATATTGCTCGCGTCCGGCTATGCTGACCGCGCAGTGTTGTGGGGACTGGTGCGTAGTTGGCTCAGCCTAATCGAGATGTTCAAGGCAGACATTGTTATTATCGACCATGCGCCAACCGCGCTGTTCGCTGCTCATCTAACCGGTTTGCCGACAATACTGATCGGCAATGGTTTTGAAATTCCGCCCGACTGTTCACCACTGCCTTCAATCCGTCCATGGGAGAACATTGCAAATGATCGGTTGCTACGCGCTGAAGAATGTGTTCTGGAACGACTCAATACCATTGCCTCGTCGTTGAATGCGCGTACTCTGCAGCGCATCCCTGAACTGTTTCAGAGCACCGGCAAGATTTTGTCGACCTTTGTCGAACTGGATCATTACGGGATACGTGATGGAGAAATCTACGCCAGCCCAATTTTTTCGAGTGCAACTGGGCAACAGATGGCGTGGTCAGAGCCCGATAAACCGCATATATTCGCCTATTTACGGCCCAGCGTTCCCGGTTTCGAGCTTTTACTGAAAGCCTTATCCAAGCAGCCAGCAGAAGTGATCGTTGTCGCACCTGGTATTCGGCGAGCTCAAGCAGAAACGGTGGTTTCAGCAAACTTCCGAGTGCTCGGTCAGCCGGTCTTATTGGACTCTCTGCTGGAGCTGGCTGATTTGGTAGTCTCTACCGGCGGCACCGGCACGGTCAGTCAATGCCTCTTGGCGGGTGTGCCTTTATTGCTGGTTCCGCAAAATGTCGAACAATATCTGATGAGTCAGTGTGTAGAAGCACTGGGGGCGGGGTTAACGGCTAAGCAAAATCGTCAGGAGGAAGATTTCGCCGGATTATTGGAGTCTTTGCTACATGATCCTTGCTATCGAAAAGCAGCGGATGTTTTTGCTAAGCAGTATGCCGGATTCACCCCGGAACAAGCTGTAGACCAAGCGGTTCAGTTGATTAATACCGTATTGGCAAAATCCATGCAACCCTAGTGACTTAGTCGACGGGTAAAAGTAAGTTTGAGCTCTGCCGGCTGCGCTCAGGAGATCCCTGTCGAAGCCTGTCATGAGATCGAATGGGGTGAGTGGATTTACGCGGAGCTAAACGTATTTTTATACGACATATCAATACCGACGAATCAAAAACCGCTTCCCTGTTTTGGCAAACAGTGGCGATATTCAATTCCAACTTCATAGCAAGTATATTTCTGCGCTACATCTGAACAGATTGAATAAGCAATGTGATTAGCGTCACAAAAACATAGACATTGATATATGACTAGAGCAAAATCGCGTCCGATGCGACTTATTGGAAATGTTAGATATATTTTCAGTAAATTCAGATTTCAAAAACTCAAACACCAATACGGACACCGCAGAGCAGCCAAGGATGACAATCCACGACAGCATATCAATCGGCGTCAAATTATCAGAAAACTTGTTTTGGGATAGTCAAAATATTTACTGCATTAATGTTGGTCAACACTCCAATAACCATACACTCAACCCAAGGGGCGGTCTCTACCGCTTTATTAAAACTGACGTTAGCAGAGGAACTTTGGCCGAGGTGACAGGTACTTGGCTAGCATCAACTTCTCCACTAGAGAGCGGCTAAGGAAGACCACACACGACAGCATATCAATCCGATTGATTAACAAAAAACCGAATGAAGAAATTTGAATGAAAATCTGGGAACAAGTTGAGCCAATATATTGGATAACTCGAACGATGCGCTTCACGTTGTTCAGCACATTCTATGGGCCTAGACCCCATTATCAAAGCCTCTGGAGCGACACCAGCACCATGGCGACCACTTTAGCGGCGCCCAACGGTCACGCGCTGAGCGTTAACATGCAGAATATTGCCACCGGCAGCGCGCCCTATAATGCGGTGGTTAATGAACTGACTATCCTCGAACATTTTAACGGACGCACCTTTAACGCAGTGCCGACCGGCACTGCGGCGAATGAAACAATGTGGAAGGAGGCAGCATGAACGACTCGGAAAAATGTGATATTGGAAGACCTGCCCACAACATTTTGACTTTAACTTGGAGTAGTAAACATGCCTTTTGTTAATGAATTAATTTCCGAGGAAGAAAAAAACAATTTTGATTTTTCAGTTATAGACGTGTCGTATCAAATTCGGCCAAAACTATATAAATGGACGATAGACAGAGAGCGTAATTCTTTCTTGATCTGGGTAAGGCAAGACCGCGAACCGCCGCATCACCATACTTATGTATTTGTCTGGAAAGGGCTTCGGTTTGAACCGTTGATTCGTTATACAAGTGAAAAAACGGCCAACGGCAAGTTAATTCAAACTTGTAGGATCGACAATGTTTGTCTTCCACAAAATTTCCTTGTGCCTAGCAAAGATAATGACGAAATGTTAGATGCACTTGAAGAAGCATTGTTAGTAGAGACAACAGCACGATATCAAGAATTCGACAATACCGAAGAAATTCGAATTGAAAATCCGTTTAATAAAGGAGCCCAACAATGAGCTATACCGCCGCCGAAGCAATTACACTGCTGAACAATCCGGAATTCCAAGGCCAAGATGGTCTAATCAATCTAATTCGCCAGGTTTCCGTGGCAACGCCTGCCGATAGGCCGGGTGTAGTTACCTACACCTTCGCTTACAGTGGAAGCTCTGGGCCCAACAATACTGGGCCCAGAATGGGAGATATTGCTAAATTTATTAGCGAAAATAGTGTGTTGAGTCAAAATATCCGTGTCATCGATTCATCAGCGGTTGCAGAATTTTTGCAAACCCCGGAGTTTTTAGACGCTGGGCTTCGAGCTTTCAGCGGTGATGATGTCCTATTCGAGAATTGGCTTTACGAAGCCAAAACCGGCCCGTGGGCAGTCGCTTCGGAAGGCTTCATCGCCGCAACCAATGGCCCTATTCAACCATTCAGCACCTTTGCCGACGCTATGCGTACATTGGCATTAGTGGAAGTGCCGACAGCGCTCAATACTCAAGGTGTGAGTTATATCGATGAGATACCGAATTCCGCCTGGGATGGCTTCCGCGCCGGTTTGGTAGACAGCGGCATGACAAATGACGCAGCCACAGACGCCGTGCGGCAACTTATTTCGTTTAAATCCTCACTTGAAATACAGAACACCGCAATTGGCGTCGAATTGGTTCCTCGTGAAAATGGCGGCATGCAACAGCGTATTACTTGGATGGATACCGCCAAATGGGCGGTTGGCGTTGAAGTACCCGAATTCCCACAAGGTGCTACCAGAATGACCTTGGGTGAACTGGCTGGGCCTCCATCAGCTGAATATGTGGCATCATTGAGCAATTTCGTCACTCAACTTGAACAAACTGCCAATATCGACAGGTATTGGACAAGCGTGGAGCAAGCAGGCAAAGTCTTGGGTACGATTGGTGGTGTTCTTGCCGTGGCTGACTTGGTCAGGACGGCATTGCAGGCTAATGAAGCATGGCAAGCCGGACATCAGGATCAAGCACTTCAACTTGTTCGAGACTGGAGTCTTGGTACTGCGGGTGCTTTTTTGGCAGGTGGTTTGGCTTATCAGGGAGCAGCCTTCCTGCTTGAACCTCTGGCTTTGCTAGGTCCGTTAGGTATTGCAGCAGGAGTGGTCAGCGTTGTTGGGATAAGTATTTACTCCGCATATTGGGGACATGAAGCAGGTCATAATCTAGGACAACAGATTTCTGATCTATTCACCGCCGCCACCGTCGCCACAGCCCCCCGCCGCGACCCTCTAGTCTTCGACCTGAACGGCAACGGCTTAGAAACCACCGGCATCAGCGCCACCAACCCCATCCTGTTCGACCACGATGCCGATGGGGTCAAAACCGCAACAGGTTGGGTTAGCGCAAACGATGCTTTCCTGGTACTGGACAAAAACGGCAACGGCGTCATCGACAATGGTCGGGAACTGTTCGGCGACGCCATGCTGAAAAGCAACGGCCAGCTCGCCACCGACGGTTTCGATGCCTTGCGCGACCTGGACAGCAACGCCGACGGCAAAATCGACGCCAGCGACACCCAATTTGCCAACCTGCGCCTATGGCGCGACCTCAATCAGGACGGCGTCAGCCAGGCCAACGAACTGTTCACGCTGGGCAGCCAGAACATCGCCGCCATCAACGTCGGCAGCACCGAGCACAGCCAAATCCTCGCCAACGGCAACCA
>Ga0208754_100041_pt1 | contig 115010 bp, 67 predicted proteins | sample LakWasMet55_HOW8_2_FD_183889 | JGI IMG/M metagenome (GOLD analysis project Ga0208754, IMG submission 183889) | Freshwater sediment methanotrophic microbial communities from Lake Washington under simulated oxygen tension - Sediment Metagenome... | ecosystem: Environmental > Aquatic > Freshwater >... | reverse complement strand
GAGGACAGGCGAATTGAGCAACTGAGCCTGTTTTAGAACACAGCCCCCCTTCAGGTGGCACACATTTTAACCCGCTTTGAGCGGTTCACATATACAAGCCTCCGGCTTTGCCGGAGGTATTTTGACTTTGCGACAACCCGGTCATCATATTGCCAGAATGACTTTATGTCGGACAAATCCCCCACTTGCCTGAGCTTCTCGGCTTCATGGTTATTGCCTGTTTTTTCCAGGTACTGCTGTTTCAGGTGGACATAGTCTTTTAGCTCGCGCAGTAAGTTGGCACGATAAATTTTAGAAAAACCTTTATCCAGTTTACTTGCGCATATGCCCAGCATTAAGGGTACAGAAACGGCGATTGCGGCGAATAAATCCAGCTTGTCGCCTTGCTCGCCCAGCCATTTTAATAACACGTTGCCACCCAATGAAAAACCGGCAACAGCAAAAGGTGTATGCGGTTCGCGTTCGCGCAGGGTTTGATACAAAAAGGCAATATCTTCGGTTTCCCCGGAATGATAACTGCGCGCCATGCGGTTACTTTCCCCACTGCAACCCCGGAAATTTAAAGCTACGCTACGAAATCCTTGCGCCAGCAGCACATGCTGTAAGCCTTTAATGTAACCGGAATGGGAACTGCCGGTTAAACCGTGTAGTAAAATAACCAAAGGTTGTTTGCCCTCGCCGCACCAGTCGATATCAAGAAAATCATTGTCAGGCGTGATAAGCCTTTCCCGCCTTAACTGGTTATGGCTCAGTACTTTCCGAAATAGCGCTGGGTAGAGAGTTTGCAAATGGGCATTTTTTAACCACCAGGCGGGTTTAAATGTGGTTTGAATAAGCATATTATCCTGTCACAGGTTATGGGTCTGAAAGTGCCCGGATACTTTTAGAAATTTATGTGTTTTATAAAACAGCAGGTTTATCATGTGGATACAAAAAGAACTGTTTTTATCGGCAAAACGCCGCGGATTCCATTTAATTACCGATGAAATCCTGGCGGCTATTCCAGAACTCGGCACTATCGACTGCGGCTTACTGCATGTTTTCATCAAACACACTTCAGCATCCTTAACCATTAACGAGAATGCCGATCCGACGGTACGTCAGGATCTGGAAAGCCATTTCAACAAGTTTGTACCTGAAAAAGCACCCTACTACCAGCATGACTATGAAGGTGATGACGACATGCCTGCTCATATAAAAAGCTCCCTGCTCGGTTCCAGTGTCAGCATTCCCATTACTGATGGCAGGCTTAACTTAGGTATATGGCAGGGCATTTATCTGTGTGAGCATCGTAACTATGGCGGCAAAAGAATTATTGTGATCACTATCCAGGGGCAAACCAAGGCTGGGTAGTGATTATTTTCCTTTATTCCTTCAACCTGACACTGATCAAAATTTATTAAATGGCTTTTGCAGAGTTCATGTATTCCAATCTATACGGGAACTTCCGGTAGTCAACCGCAATCATTCACAAGCATCACTTATCACGGCATAAATCGGACACACTTTAACGCCAAATAAAAATTCGCCAAGAACCTTAACAACACTTACAAGGATTTTCTCCATGTTCAAAATAGCCACTATTTTCGCCAGCCTGGTTTTGTTCGCAACCAGCGCAACTGCAACGCAGATTTCCCAGCTTGAACGTTCTGATCTGGCACCAACCGGCAAGTTGCGCGTAGGTATCAACATCGGCAATCTGGTACTCACCGCAAAAGATCCGTCCAGCGGGAAGCCTCGCGGCATCCCATTTGATCTTGCACATGAACTCGGTCGGCAGACAGGCATACCGATTGAGATTGTTACCTTTGACTCTGCCGGAAAATTAGCCGAAGGTGTGAAGGCCGGTGCCTGGGATGTTGCTTTTCTCGGTATTGAGCCGGAGCGTGCAGAACATATTGATTTTACCGCCGGCTATGCAGAAATAGTCGCTACTTATCTGGTACCGCCCGGCTCACCGTTGCAAACCATTGGCGACGTAGACCATGATGGTGTTCGTGTGGCAATATCAGAAAAAAGCGCTTATGATCTGGTTTTAAGCCGCAGCCTGCAACACGCCAAACTGGAACGCATTCCCGGAATGCCGGGCGTCGCCGGTACCGAAGGCGCTTACAATTTGTTCATTGCCCAAAAGCTCGATGCACTTGCCGGACTTAAACCGGTTCTTCTTGGCTACGCTGAAAAACTTCCAGGTTCTCGCGTCCTTGATGGACAAATCAGCACTGTCCAGCAAGCAATTGGCTTACCCAAAGACCGAACCAACGCTGCAAAATATTTGCGGAAATTTGTCGAGGACATCAAAGCTTCCGGGCTAGTTGCCAAAATCATTGAAAACAACAAGGCTCGCGGCCTTACTGTCGCTCCTCCGGCATCCTAGCCGCCAGAACCGGAGCGCTTGATTTCACGCTTCATAAAACCATAAAGACCTTCCACCTTGTCGCGGGCCCACGGTGTTCTCCGCAAAAATTTCAGACTGGAGGTAATGCTGGGATCATGACTGAAGCAGCGCACAGGTATATGTTCTGCCAGTTCAGTCCAACCGTAATGCGCCACCAGTTCCGTGACTATCGTCTCCAGCGTGATGCCGTGTAATGGGTTGTGGCGCTGCTTGGCAGGTACATCAGGCTGCTGGCCGGATTCGGTTTCAGATAAGTCGGGAGTAATCGGTTTCATCGCTATTTTTCTGGTCTCAGGTTATAAAAATACATGGCTTCGGATAATCGTAACTGGCCTGGGATAAGGCATGGCAATAGCATATCGCGTAAGGTGTTCAGGCAGCTATTTCTTTGTCGATTCGTTAACAGTCTTAAAATCCAGGCCAAACTTGTTTAAAAACTGGATAAGTCTGTGACTATCGTTACCGGAAGCCTTGTTCAGGCGACTGACATTGAATAATTTTCTTCCGGCTTCCGCCGCAGTTTTCGAACTCTGACAGATTTGAATGACGCTTGCCAGTTGTAATTGATCAAACAGATCAACCGGCCCTTCAAGCAAGTTTTCAATACCCGTGCTCGTACTCTGATGGATTGACCGCCAATCCTGGCGAAGGCGCTGGATTTCATCGGCAACCACTGCCATCGTAATCCTGCCGCCGTCCGCCAGTGTCGCCATCCGCGTGATACTGGCATTAAGATCGCGAAAATTGCTGTTCCAGGTAGCTTCCGGCAATCTGGCAAAATGCAAGTAGTGCTCTCTGGCCTGTTTATTAAAACCAACCAGAGTATTGGTTTTCTGGCTGTATTTTTCCAGCTCATAGTCAATATTGGCATCCAGGTCTTCAAGCCGTTGTTGCAGGGATGGTAATTGGTATGACCACAAATTGATACGCGCCAGTAAATCCTCCCTAAATCTGCCCTGCTCCACTTGTGCAAACAAGTTGCGGTTGGTGCCGGCAATCAGCTGGAAACGACTGCCTGTTTCCTTATCCGAACCCAGCGGCATAAAGCGTTTATCTTCAATGGCACGGAGCAGCATTGCCTGTTCATCCAGACCGAGCTCACCTATCTCATCAAGAAATAACAAGCCGTTATCGGCTTCGGCAAGCAAACCTTTGCGCACATTAACCGCCCCGGTAAATGCACCCTTGATATGCCCGAACAAAGCCGACATGGCATTGTCGCCGCGCAACGTCGCACAATTGACTTCGACCAATGCACCGGGAAATTGGCCGCGTTTCTTTTTCAGTTGATAAATACGTCTGGCAAGCTGCGATTTGCCGGAACCGGAAGGACCGGTTAGTAAAATCGGCTCTTGCGAGCGGATCGCAACTTTTTCAACTTGCTCGATCATTTTGTTGAACGCCGGATTGCGGGTTTCTATACCACCTTTCAGATAATGCGCTCCTTCCTGATGTTCTTTGGCAAAACGCGAGGCGAGCTGATCGTATTTGGACAAATCCAGGTCGATGATCTGGTAATGGCCTGCCAGAGCTTCATTTTTTTTCGGCGGGGAAGTCTGGATCAAGCGCCCTGGAAAATACCGCGCTTCGGTCAACAAATACATGCAAATCTGCCCGACATGCGTCCCGGTGGTGATATGCAACTGGTATTCTTCCTGTTCGATATTAAACGGGTAGCTACGCGCAAAATCCAGTAACTCGGCATATACGCTTTCAAAGTCCCAGGGATCAGCAAAATTGACCCAATGATGCCGGACTTCGGTTTCCGGCGAGACCGTTTTGATATCATCGGTCAATTGCTCGGCAACATTCTGGAATTGTTTCTGGAACAATAGTTCAAGACGCTCAACAACGAGATCTTCATGCTGGCATAACGACAGGGTGGGCCGCCAACGTTCCCAACGACTGTAATTAAAGCCGCGATTGTCTAATATTGTGCCTAATAAACTGATGACAACTGTTTTCATGCTATCTATTTCGATAAATATTTATTTAATAGGATAGCAATTATCATAAATGTTTTTATCCATATTCACACAAAAAACTCCAATTAATTGATATTTATTGATTAAATAATTAAATTGCAACATGGCACCAGCTTTGCTTTGTACACTAGCGTTATGTAAGCACCAGCATTATAAAAACCTGGTTTTTCGTGCATTAGTGGAAAAAATCGACATAACACGAATAATTAACTCAAAAGGATTCACCATGAGCCAACAAAATTATGAAGTAACCCACGTTACAGGCGGCGTACCTATCAAAACCTGGACACGCGGGGTGCATTTTGAAGAAGAAGCCAGACAACAACTTATCAATCTGTCGCGCTTGCCGTTTATCCACAAATGGATAGCCGCAATGCCGGACGTGCACTACGGTAAAGGAGCAACAATTGGTAGCGTTGTGGCGACTTTTAATGCGATTATCCCTGCGGCGGTAGGTGTGGATATTGGTTGCGGGATGATGGCAGTAAAAACCGCAATCCGCGCCGGACAATTGCCGGATTCCTTGCGCGATGTCCGCCACGCCATTGAACGTGCTGTGCCGCATGGACGCGAACATAATCGCGGTGGTCGCGACAAAGGCGCATGGGGAGAATTACCAGATGACGTCGCCAAAGTTTGGGCAGCCGAATTATCAGAACCCTTTGCGCAACTATGCGAAAAATACAAATTACTGAAAAACACCAACAATGCTAACCATTTGGGAACTTTGGGAACAGGCAACCATTTCATCGAAGTGTGTCTGGATGAAAGTGACTGCGTGTGGGTGATGTTGCACAGCGGTTCGCGCGGGGTAGGCAACCGTATCGGTATGCATTTTATCGAACTGGCACAAAAGGAAATGCAACGTTGGCAAATCCAGTTGCCTGACCGTGATCTGGCGTATCTGCCGGAAGGTTCGCAGTATTTTGCCGACTATGTGCAGGCGGTAGAGTGGGCGCAGCACTATGCGCGATTAAACCGGGAATTGATGATGAAGCGGGTATTAAATGCCTTGTCGGCAACGCTGGCTTTGGATTTTGACGCGCAATTGATGGCGGTAAATTGCCACCACAATTATGTCAGCCGTGAACATCACTACGGTAAAAACGTTTTGGTTACACGTAAAGGTGCGGTGCGGGCGCGCCTGGATGAATGGGGGATTATTCCCGGCAGCATGGGCGCAAAATCGTTTATCGTCCGTGGCTTGGGCAATGAAGAAAGTTTTTGCAGTTGCAGTCACGGTGCGGGGCGGATCATGTCGCGGACAGCTGCGAAAAAAAGGGTTTCTATCGAAGAGCATATCGCCGCAACCGAAGGCGTGGAATGCCGCAAAGACCTGTCGGTCATTGACGAAACCCCGGCAGCTTACAAACCCATCGAAGCCGTTATGCAGGCGCAAAGCGATTTGGTGGAAATCATGCATACATTAAAACAGGTGGTTTGTGTCAAAGGTTGACAACATCATTGAAATTGACGGCGCGCAAGGCGAAGGTGGTGGACAGGTACTGCGTACAGCCTTGTCGTTGTCGGCCTGTCGAGGTGTGCCAGTGCATATCCGCAATATCCGGGCAGGCCGCAAAAATCCCGGCTTGATGCGCCAGCATTTGGCTTGCGTGAAAGCGCTTGCCGAGATTTGCAATGCGGAGGTTAAAGGTGCGTCCATCGGTTCCAGGGCGATAGAATTTATTCCCGGCAATATCCAGGCCGGGGATTACCGCTTTGCTGTGGGTAGCGCTGGCAGTACAACATTGGTATTCCAGACGGTATTACCTGCCCTGCTGTTGGCGGATCGTCCTTCACAGCTGACTTTGGTTGGCGGCACCCATAATCCGCTCGCGCCCAGTGTTGATTTTATCGAACATACGTTTTTACCGGTGCTGCGGCAAATTGGCTGCGAGTTTAAAATGGCGCTGAATAGCTACGGATTTTATCCGGTAGGGGCTGGTGAATGGACTATTAGCATCAAGCCACCTTCAGGCTTTTGCCCTCTGAAACTGGATACGCGCGGACAGATGCTCAATGCTAAGGCGCGTTGCATCAGTGCAGGCATTCCTGGTCATGTGCTAACCAGGGAAAAAGACCGCTTGCTGCGGCGCTTGAAATGGCCCGATGAAACAGTATCTATCCGTCAAGTGGAATCACTTGGTCCAGGTAATAGCGTGATTATCCAGGTTGAGTATCCGCCTATCACGGAAATTATCGAAAGCCACGGCGCACCCGGAATCAGCGCGGAGAAAGTCGCTGACGAAGCCGTAGATGCCTTGCGCGCTTATTTCGATCATGGCGCACCTGTCGGGCAATATCTGGCCGATCAATTGTTGTTGCCATTGTGTTTAGGTGCAGGCGGTTCGTTTGTAACCGGCGCAATGTCAGAGCACTGCCGAACCAATATAGCTGTTATCAAGCAACTACTGGATGTGGACATTAGTATTGAGGAACAAAAACCGGACAGAAGATGGCGACTTAGCGTTAACACAGGCTAGATTTTTTTACATGCTGAATTCACCACACAGTCAACGGCTAATCAGAATCTCCTTTTCTGAATATGCAACGGCTATTATCTAGTTACCCGGAACCAATACGGGTTGAAAACTGAATACATTGGGGCTATTGGTATCTACTGAAACTTTAACCCAATGCAAATTGGGGCTGCCAAAGGTTTCGAGGCGGGTAAAGTTTTTGATCAGATGGGCCTGATCGATCAGCGGCTTATCGATTTTATAAAAATGCGTGTCGCCATGAACCAACAACACCTGACCGACAAAGGCGCGGGTTTCTTGAGCCAAGATTGCCAGAAAAGTATTGTAACCATCAAAACCATTGAGGTTCCGTTCATTGACTTCCGGGGTTTCCGGCAAATCGAAGCCAAGATCGGCGTGAATAACCAGCACTAGGCCGGGGGCATTGTTTTGCCGGGCAATTTGAAACGACTCCCGTAAATAGGCAATATTAGCGGCGTCGCGAGCCAGATATTCGGCATTGTCGGCATCGCAATCCGCATGCGAGCGGGCACTCAGCTTACTAATGCAATGATCGGCAAAAACCTTGTTGTTATTGCTCCCCGGCACGTTCAAGCCGATAAAAACGATGCCGCCATGCAGCCAGCGGCTGTTTTCTGAATACAATCCACGCGCTGGCCCCTGGCGCTGGAGTTTCAGCGTGGTTTGCCCAAAACTGTAATCATCGGTAAACATCGTCCGGCGCAGAAAATCCAGCCGTTCCAGATTGTTATAACCGCCGTTATTGATGCGATGGCAATCAGTCCATTCATTGTCGCCCGGTACATAAATTGTCGGTGCTTTGGTTTTATTAAATAGCGTGATGGTCTCCAGGCCGATGACGTTATCGGTACAAATAGAACTGCCATCTTTGGTGTCACCATCAAATACCGTAAAAGCAAGTTCCGATGCGTTGATGCTGTCAAGCAGCCGGGTCATCTTCTCCCCGCTTTTACTGCCGTCATTATTTCTGGTGTAGGGCATGTCGCCCCAAAGCCCAAACGAGAATGTTTCGGCGAGTACCGCAGTCGAAACCAGCAGATTAAGAATACAGCCTGCAATAAAAACCTGTTTTATACGCTTGCCCATAGTCGATGTTATTCCACTTTTCTTAACCGATACAAGGCCGATATATCCTCATCGCCATAGCCTTCGGCAATTAGCTGTTCATAATCAGCAATGGTCGTAATGGATAAGGGAATAGGAATTCCGGCTTGTTCAGCCATCGTTCGACAAATTTTCAAGTCTTTGTAATGTAAAGCCAGCTTGAATCCGGGTGTAAATACATTATTAACCATCGTCTTGCCGCGATGATCTAAAAACCAGTTTCCTGCCGCCCCGCCTGCAACCGCGTCAATAACCTTAGCCATCGGCAGATTGTGCCTCTGGGCAAACGCCAGGGCTTCGGTCACCGCCTGGTTAATGCCTGCGCACATAACCTGGTTAACTGCCTTGGTCGCCTGACCGGAACCTGTTGGGCCTACATGGATAATGCGTGCTGACATGGCTTGCAATATCGGGCGAACGGCTTCAAGTACCTTCGTCTCGCCACCGACCATAATCGACAAAGTACCGTTTTTCGCACCTTCCACGCCGCCGGATACCGGTGCATCCAGAAATCCGACTTGTTTATCCGCCAATATTGCTGCGGCCTGCTTCGCCGTTTCACTGCTGACTGTGGACATATCGATAACAATCGTTCCAGGTTTAGCCGTCCGTGCAACTTCACCAACCACCGCCAACACATCGCTATCAGCAGACACGCACAGCAAAACCACATCAACATCAGCCGCCAACGTTTCGATTTGCTCATAAACAGCAACTTTTAACTCTTTTGCAAGGCTTTCTGCTTTTGCAGTTGTGCGATTGTAAACAGCGGTCAACAACCCGGCTTTGGCAATATTTCTTGCCATACCCACGCCCATCGCACCCAAACCGATCATGCCTGCTTTCATGCTGTTTCTCCAGATGAATTCACTGTTGCCTCCAGTACCAGGCTATTTCTGCCGCGAAAAAATCTGTTAGTCATTCACAACCATCCTGCTCGCTTCAAACGCAGATATAACAAGGCGCTACCGACAATAACACCACCTACCACAACCGGGTAGCTGTATTGCCAATTAAGTTCAGGCATGTATTTGAAGTTCATGCCATACCAACTAAAAACCATCGTTGGAATGGCGAGAATCGCACCCCAACCTGCCAAGCGCTTGACGACCTCATTTTGCCTGACGGTTTCAAAAGCCAGATGAACATGCATCGCAGAGATCAGCATTTCGCGCATACCATCAATGGCCTGATCGATGCGTTTGATGTGATCAGCAACATCACGAAAATACACTCGGACATCTTTGGGGATAATACCTTCATGAAAACGCATTAACTCGTTGCAAATGTCAATTACCGGCATAATCGCCCCATGCAGTAGCAACAACTCACGCTTTAATTCGTAGAGACCTTCAAGCGTCTCACGTTCTGAGCGATTCTCGAAGATAGCCGTTTCCAGCTTCTCAAAACGTTCCTGCAAACCGTCAATCACCGGCACATAGTTATCAACGATGAAATCCATGATCGAATACAGCACAAACCCGGGGCCTTTAGCCAGTTGTAAAGGCATAGCTTCGCATCGAACCCTGATTTTGCGGTGATCGAGCGGTGAATCATGGCGTACTGTGACTACAAACCGGCTGCCGACAAAAATATGCGTTTCGCCGAAATCGACACTGTCCCTGGTCAACGCGGCCGTGTGTAACACCATAAACAGTGAATCGCCATACTCCTCAATTTTAGGCCGCTGGTGTGCTGAGCAGGCATCTTCAATAGATAATTCATGCAGACCGAATTCTTCCTGGATTTTTAGCAGCAAATCCGTGTCAGGCTCATGCAAACCCAGCCAGACAAAAGTATCCGGCTGTTTAAGAACTTCGCTGATATCTTCAATGGTGACATCGCCGAGACTAACGCCGTGGTTATAGGCTACGCATTTCATAATCATATGGTATCAGTTTGCAAGTTCACGGCTGCCTTAGTTTAACTGTTGCCCAGATCTGCCAAAATTTTGTCTTTAACCAACTGCCCGGACAAGGTTACCATCGGCATTCCACCTCCCGGATTGACACTGCCGCCAACAAAATAGACATTATTTAATACCCTGCTGCGTTGCGCATTTTTAAAGCCCAGGTTCTTGAAACGATCAGCCACCACGCCGTAAATAGATCCCTGATTGGAATAATACTTCGCCTGAATATCAATCGGCGTCCAGCTTTCTTCACAAACAATGTGTTTGCGTAAATCCGTCAACCCCATCCGTTCCAGCTTAATCAATACCCGCTCGCGCATGGCGGCATAATCATCGGCAGATAACGGCTTGTCTGGATCAATATGCGGGATATGCGGCAAAATTTTGATAATCTCGCAACCACGGGGAGCTTGGCTAGGGTCGCTTTTGCACGGCGCGACCAGATAGATAGTTGGGTCTTCCGACAAACGGTGCTCGTGGAAAATCGCCTTGAAATGTTCGCGAGGATGGCCGGAATAAAAGAAATTGTGATGCGCGAGTTGCGGATAAATCGTGTCTACACCCAAATGTAGCACCAAGCCGGAACAGCTGGGCGCGAATTTTTCCAGGCGGCGGATTTCTTGTTCCTGCCCTTTCATCAGCGCTTTATACGCCGGAATCACTTCCATATTGGAAACGACAATATCTGCGGGAATCACCCTGCCATCAACCAAACGCACCGCCGATGCACATTCGCGTTCATGCTGGATTTCCGCAACTTCGGCATTGACCTGGATGTTTACTCCCAGCTCTACCGCCAGTTTTTGCAAGCCTTGCGCCATGCCATACATACCGCCCTTGATGTACCACAAACCGTAACCGAACTGAATATACGGCAATAAATTCATCAATGCGGGGGAATCATAAGGAGAAGAACCAACATATTTAATGAAGTAATTCAGCACATCAACCAGCTTCGGGGCTTTGATAAAGCGCCTGACTCCTTGGTCCATCGAACGAAACACATCAAATGCCTGCAAACTTTTGATCGGCCCATAATACTTGAGCAACTCCCAGAATGAATCGAGACCGTGGGCGAAATACCCCTCCTCGGTAACTTCGCAAAGTTGTTTTGAATAAGCCAGGAATTGCTCGAATTCTTTAACAGAATTCGCACCCAATTTACTCAATTCCTGTTTCATCACAACCGGATCAGAACTTAAATCCAGCGTACTGCCGTCTTCAAAAAAATTGCGCCAATGTGGCTCGACAGTCTGGATACTGACATAATCGTCCATGTTTTTGCCAGCTCGCTCAAACAACTTACGAAATATATGCGGCATGGTCAGAATCGACGGGCCTAAATCGAAGGTAAAACCGTCTTTTTCGAGCACATTTAATTGCCCCCGACTTTGTCATTTTTCTCCAGTAAATCGACGCTAAAACCTTCCGTTGCCAGGGAAATCGCTGCCGACAGTCCGCCAAGCCCGGCACCAATTACTACAATATGAGGTTTTCTTTTGTCGTTCATCAAATTTTCTCGATTTGAGTTGAAAGTCAAATGTTGAACTTAAAATCATTAGCTGTTTAGTCCCACATATCAATGAAATATCCTGGCCTTAATCTTAAGGAGCAAAAGCTAGGCACAATTACTACACGGAACAGCCACGACTACGCACGCTATCCGAGAAACAATACAAAACTCTGAAGAAAGCCTCAGCCAGTTAGCGTTGCGGTACAACATCAACCCCAAGATCGCGCATAAATGGAAGCGTCGGGAATCGGTTGAAGACCTCAAGTGCGAACGCCGTCCGGGCCAAGGCAGTGTGTTGTCCGAGGTTGACGAGGCGGTTATTGTCGAGACCCGGCGCAAGACCTTGTTGTCGCTGGATGACCTCTATGACCTGCTGTTGCCGCACTAACCTGCTCGGCAACTGCTCCTGCGTTGCTCCCCATGCCCCAGAGAGTATACCTCCTGCATCCCTGCAGTCGACCGTTGCCTGTTTATGCCCTGCGGATGCAACGCCACGGAGTGAGTCGTCTCGCTGACCTGCTGCCGGACGAGGAAAAGGCCGCAACCAAGACCTTCAAAACCTGCAAGGCCGGGCTTCCTGCACATTGACAGCGCACAGATCAACTTCGGCAAGGACAAGCTTTATCTGTTCGTTGCCATTGACCGCGCCACACGATATGTCTACCTGGAACTGCACGATTTGTGTCCCAAAGGGTACAACAAACATATGGATACCGCCACCTCTTTTCTCGAAAACACCTTGGCACAGTACCCGTTCAAGGTGAAGAAAATCCTCTGGCAATTAGTCCGTCAGTTTCCTTAGGTAGTCACACTTATGCACGTAAGTGTATGTTTTATTATAATTATTAAACTTAGCCGCGACCAGTCATACACACATAAGGCCTACTGGCTGCAATGTCGGACGATGCTCTCATGTGCCGCTGCCGTGAGTGGTTTCTGGAGTATCGGCAGACTGACGGATCCGTTCGCGTAGAGCCGCCAACCCGCCTGCATACTGGCGAAACTCACGGTTTTGCCCGGCAAGGCTTTCAGCCCTGCGCTCAACGGTTCGCTTGAGTTCATCCGTTCAAGCGCCCGTTGCTGATGACGCTTGATGAGGCTCGGGTCGACTTCCGCCAGTGTTTTTAAAATCATCCCTCATCAGGCTATTTTACTTGCCAACTTGTGTAGGTACTTATGCCAGCAGAGCAGAGAGATTTCTCATTATTTCGTGTCACCACATAATTGACTCTTCCCTCCATTTTGTTTACCGTTCCAATACTTTGTGTATTTCTCGTCAGGTAGCATTCCATGTCCAACTCGCTTACTTCTCCATCCGACGCCATTTTTCATCAGTTTTTATCCACGCCGTTGGACACGCTTCTTGCGCAACATCAAGCCGTCAATTCTGAAGACAAGGTTCTGGCTTTATTTCACCGTTGCGCGGCAGAAGTTCCCGCTTACCGCCGGTTTCTGGAAGTTCGCGGCGTAAATCCTGCCGAGATTACCTCTTTCCAAAAATTCCAGGCCTTGCCGCTGATGGGCAAGGCTGATTATATGCGGGCTTATCCGCTGCCCGAGCGTTGCCTGGGCGGCAGTCTCAGAGGTTCCGACCGGGTGGCGGTATCTTCCGGCTCTACGGGTCAGCCGACTTTCTGGCCGCGCTCTGCCGCCTATGAACTGGACGTGGCGCTACGTTTCGAACAGGTGTTTTATGACAGTTTACGCGCCGATGAGCGTAGCACGCTGGCTGTGGTCTGCTTTGCGTTGGGGAATTGGGTGGGCGGCTTGTTTACGACGTCCTGCTGCTGGCATCTGGCGCGCAAGGGTTATCCGCTGATGGTGGCGACGCCGGGCAACAACAAGGCGGAAATCTTCCGGGTGGTACGCGAGTTGGCCCCGCATTTCGAGCAAATGGTATTGCTGGGTTATCCGCCTTTCGTTAAGGACGTGATCGACGCCGGTACTGCTGAAGGTATCGATTGGGCGAGCTATAGACCTAAACTGGTTTTTGCGGGTGAGGTGTTCAGCGAGGAATGGCGTAGTTTGATTGGGCAACGTATCGGTTCGATGTCGCCCTGCCTTGATTCGGCGTCACTTTATGGCACTGCCGACGGCGGTGTGCTCGGTAATGAAACGCCGCTCAGTATCGCGATTCGCCGCTGGCTGTCAGTGCATCCCGATGCCGCTCGAGCCTTGTTTGGCGAATCGCGGTTGCCGACGCTGGTGCAATACGATCCAGCCAGCCGTTTCTTTGAAACACACGAAGGCACATTGGTAGTGTCAGGGGAGAACAGTGTGCCGCTGGTACGCTATCACATTGCCGATAAGGGTGGCGTTCTGGAGTACGAAGAAATGTGGGATTTTCTGAGAAAACACGGGGTGCATTCGCTCGGCGAATTGGACTTGAAGGATGACTTCAAACCGCGCAACCTGCCGTTTGTTTATGTATTCGGGCGAGCGGATTTTACTGTGTCCTATTACGGCGCGAATATTTATCCCGAGAATGTCACTGTCGGCCTGGAGCAGCCTGACATTGTAGCCTGGGTCACCGGTAAATTCGTGCTGGAAACCCAGGAAACCGAAGACGGCGACAAATATCTGCATATCGTCGTGGAACTGTTGCCGGGCATTGAGCCTGAAACAGCCATGAACCCAACCATCGCCGAATCCATTAGAACGCAGTTAATGCGGTTGAATAGTGAATTCGCTAATTACACGCCCGTTGATAAGCAATTACCGCGAATCACCTTGCGCAGTTTTGCCGACTCTGAATATTTTCCGGTCGGCGTAAAGCATCGCTATACCAGACGATAAAATGTACCCGGCTATAAAACCGAATGTTGTATTTTTACTGATGTTACGCAGAAATTTTCTGCGGTTTAAAAATACAAATTATATGAGTCGCTACCGCGACGGTTTTTAAATCGGGTTCTCGCACCCGACAGCGAGATACTTTCTTTTGCGCCGCCAAAAGAAAGTATCCAAAGAAAAAGCGGCCCGATTACCGCTTCCATCCTGCGCTCCTCGATTTTGTCGGGAATCAGCAGAGAGGGCTTCCTGCCCTCCTGCTGACGCGCGGCTTCCATGCCTCGCCCCTTTGGGCTGATCCCGACAAAATCTGCGGTGCTCAGCGCGGCAAACGGGACTTAAACACGTTACTGCGTAACGTTAAATTTTTACTGGAAATACTCCACCGGGTTACTGGCTATTTCGCGCGCGGCCAGGAATTGGGCGTAATAATTGCGCGAAGCAAACCCAAACAGCGGACTGTTATAAGCCTCGACGATACGCACAAAATCGCCGCCGACCTGGCTTTGGGCCCGTTTCATACCGCCGATGCCGTGGTTGTAGGACGTAATTGCGGTAGGCCAGTCGCGCAGTTTGCCGTAAGCGTAACTCAGGTAGCGAGCCGCGCCAATGGCTGAAGCAACAGGATCGAGACACAGATCAACTCTCCCGCCGGGCATAAACGTTTTCGCCGCCCCTTTGGTGAATTGCCACATGCCTATCGCTCCGGCGGAGGATCGGGCATAAGGTTGGAACGAGGACTCAACATGCGGCAAGTAAGCCAAATCTTCCGGTAAACCGGCATCGCGGAAGATTTTTCTAAATTGCTGGTCATAGCGGCGACTGATCTCAAGCCCTTTTTGGAAGCGTTCTCGGGTACCACGCTGCGAACGCACCCGTTCGGAGGCACCGCTTAATACATTATTGAATCGCCTGCCGCCGGTTTCCAGTTTGGCAATCAATTGCCGGTCATCAGCATTCAATGTCGCGTTATAGCGTACCTTGCTCTCCAGATCGGATAACCGGAATTTCCAGAAATCGCGGCGTTGTTTGACCATTTCCTTTTGTTCCTTTGTCAGGGTTTCATCGACATAGCCGGGCAACACCATCACTTCGTATACCACATCCAGATAACGATCATCGTGAATGGCAATATCCGAACGCCGCCACTCCGTGTAGGTTTTACACCAGAACTTTACCGCCGGCTCCAGTTCGCCCGGCTTTTGAAATACGCCGGAGCGGATCGTCGGTCTGGGTCTATAGCTATTATGCGGCGGCGACGGCAGAGGTGCAGAGGGTTGGGTAATGGTTTGATATACCATGGTTTCATCAGGTCTGACTGTAGGCGCAGTACTGCTACAGGCATTCAACAGAAACGCAATTACCAGCAAAAGGAAAATACGCATAATTAATCGATTGGGCTAATTGAGTTAAGCGTTGATCGGTTTTGATGATTGTTCTTGTTCATATCCCGGTTAATTTGAACACAGATACTGATCGAAAATGAACAACCGAAACCTAACGCATCGATGGAAGTGATTTTTTACTCCAAGTGCTCAACTTGAGTCAAGAAATTCATATTTTTCACATCATAAAATTTGGCGTAATGTTATTGCTTGTGATAACTGGCTGATAAGATATTAATTACACAGTGGTATTATCTTACCTGATTATAAAAATGCTTCAGCAACATCGTCATACCGGCATGGACTGCCGGTATCCAGGTTGCATGGATGTAATGTTTGTAAGCCTTCCATAGCTTCTGGGTTCCGGCAGTCCATGCCGGAACGACGTAATTTGAGCTTTAGCTGAAGCATCTTGCTAATCAGGTTATCTTATTGTTTTTAATAATACCGCCAACGCGAAGCCCTTCCACTATTGAAACAGGCGTGTAAACATGACAGTCCAGATCAATATCCACCACTTTTTACTTGTTTGCTTGCTGGCATGGATCAACATACCGTTAGCATTGGCAGCAGATAATTCATGCGCAGAAACCGGTGAGACGCACATCTGGATATCGCCACTCAATCCGGGAGCTGATGGGCAGGTCAGGATTATCGCTGTCTCCACGGATGGCCCGGTATCGGGGCTGACGCTGCTCGACGGCCAGGGTCGACGCATACCGCTACCATCGCGCTCCCGAGGCGGTCCGCCCTGGAGCCGTATCGCCGCTTTCGAAAACTTCAACGCAGGGAACTACCGTGTGCTTGCCGACCGAAACGGCGAGCTTACCGCCTGCCATCCGCTCACCATCGGCAGCTCAGGTACAAAGACAAGCCTCAACAACTGGGGGCTTGCCACCGAAGCCTTTTATTCAGCGTGGATCGAAGAACTATTTGGTGCTTCGCCCGATGAAAACCTCAGCTTCCCTTCCCTGACACCAGTATTACATAACAGCGAGCGCAATTTCCTGTACAACCACCTCGGCCTTAATGAAGACAAGAACCTGCCGCTGACCCCCGATTGCGCCGACCTGCCCTACACCTTGCGCGCTTATTTTGCCTGGAAAGTCGGCCTGCCAATCGCCTTCCGCGCCTGCGGACGAGGCTCAGCCAAAGCACCGCCGCATTGTGGTACAACCGTCTACCACACAGAGTTCACCCAGGGCGTCAATTCGCAGGCCGATTTCAGGAATGTCAGTCGCCAATTGGCCGATGCCGTTCATTCTGGCACAGCGCGGACCGGGCTTGACGACGAATCCACTGACCTATATCCCATCCCGCTCAGCCGCGAAACACTCTGGCCGGGAACCGTCTATGCCGATCCCTATGGTCATGTGCTGGTGTTGGTTGAATGGGTGCCACAGACAGCGGGCCACCCCGGCATCTTGCTGGCCGCCGATGCCCAACCTGACAATTCAATCACCCGCAAGCGCTTCTGGGAAGGTACCTTCCTGTTCGCCAATGTCGCCAGCGCCGGGCCGGGTTTCAAGGCTTTCCGGCCTGTAGCCCGTACCGCGTCGGGCGGCTGGCGGACACTCTCCAATGATGAACTGGTCGACAATCCAAGTTTCACTTCCTTTTCGCTGGAGCAGGATCAACTATCCCCTGACGATTTCTATGCCAGACTGGCCAAGCTCACCAACCCCGACGGCCTTGAGCCGAAGCAGGCTTATGAGGCCACCCTGGACGCCCTGGTGGAACAAATCGAGACTCGCGTCACTTCGGTGGAAAATGGTGAAGCATATTTCCGCAAGAACCCCGGCACTGTTGTGTCCATGCCAAGCGGCGCGGCTATTTTTCAGACCGTCGGTCCCTGGGAGGATTACTCCACCCCGTCCCGCGACATGCGCCTGATCATTGCCATCAATGTGCTGAACAACTTGCCCGCAAAAATCGTAAATCATCCTCAGTTGTTTGTAATGAACGGCAGCAGCCCGGAAGAAGCCAGGGCCGAGATCGAACAATACCACTCAAAACGTATCCACGAGCGCAGCATCCACTATACGCGTTCCGACGGCAGCCCGTGGGAGCTTTCGATAGCCGATGTGCTGGCACGGAAACCGGCTTATGAAATGACCTATAACCCTAACGACTGCGCTGAAATACGTTGGGGCGCAGAACCGGGCACAGAGGAATATTCAACCTGCCGCCGCCACGCGCCAGCGGCACAACACGCGAAAATGGCACAATACCGGTCCTGGTTTCGTGAAGCGCGAAGGCCAGCACGATGAAAGAAAGTTAAGGCACTGAGTTTACCTGGGGTCAGATGCACCCTATAGCCTTGCATTATCGTTATATAGGATCAAGGCAAAGGCGGTAACCCCAGTGCCACCAGAAATTGGTTATGCCGGTCAGTGCTTGTGGCAATGTTTTCCTCTAAATTCACTAACTCGGCATTGACCGCCTGCAAATCAATTTGGGTTTCTGCTTTGGCAGTGCTGATATAACGCGAAATATTCAGGTTGAAATTGTTTTTCTCAATTTCTTCCATTGAAACGCGACGGGCATAGCGATCTTCTTCCTTTCGGTACTGGTAAGTATCGACAATCTTGTCGATATGCTCGGGCAGCAAGCGGTTCTGGCGTTTGCCTTTTTCGAAGTATTCGCTGGCGTTAATAAACAGCACGTCATCCGGCTTTTTGCATTTTTTTAATACCAGAATACAAACCGGGATGCCTGTCGAAAAAAACAGGTTGGCGGGCAGGCCAATCACAGTGTCGATATGACCGTCTTTTAATAGCTTGGTGCGGATACGTTCTTCCGCCCCGCCCCTGAACAAAACTCCGTGCGGCAAAATAATCGCCATAACACCTTGATCGCTTAAAAAGTGAAAACCGTGCAACAAAAAGGCAAAGTCGGCTGCTGATTTGGGCGCGAGACCATAGCTTTTAAAACGGAAATCTTCGCCTAAGGCTTCGGTCGGTTCCCAGCGGTAGCTAAACGGCGGATTGGCTACCACAGCATCGCACTGAAGTTTTTTAGCAGGATTCATTTCGTTCAGGATGTCCCAATCGTTCAGCAGGGAATCACCGTGGTGGATTTCGAACTCGGAATCTTTCACACCATGCAGCAGCATATTCATGCGCGCCAAGTTGTAGGTGGTGATGTTTTTTTCCTGCCCGTAGATTTTGCCGATGCCGTGGGAACCCAGTTGTTTGCGCACATTGAGCAATAGCGAGCCGGAGCCGCAGGCAAAATCGAGTACTTTATCAAGCTTCTTCTTTTTTCCTGTAGCCGGTTCCTGGCTGTCGAGGGTGACGATTTCGGAAAGAATCGTGGAAATCTGTTGTGGCGTATAAAACTCACCGGCTTTTTTGCCCGAGCCTGCGGCAAACTGGCCGATCAGGTATTCGTAGGCATCGCCCAGAACATCGCTGTTAGTCGAAAACTGGGCAATACCCGCAGCGATTTTGCTGATGATGGTGCACAACTTGGCGTTACGATCTTCGTATTTTTTACCGAGCTTTTCAGAGTTGAGGTTAATCTCCGAGAACAGGCCTTGAAAGGTGCTTTCAAAGCTTTGGTTCTCGATGTACTTAAAGCCGCGTTCCAGGATATGCAGCAACTCGCTGTTTTGGGTTCTGGCCAGCTCGGCAATACTGCTCCACAGATGCTGAGGCTCAATCACATAATGCACTTTACGACGCATTTGTTTTTCAAATTCCGCCACATCGTCGGCATTCGCTGCATACCAAAAGGATAGCGGCGAAATATACCCCCTCCCAACCTCCCCCTTGTCAGGTGGAGGAGCTAGCATTCTCTCCCCTGACAAGGAGAGGGCTAGGGTGGGGTTGCTTTGAAAGTTTGGATAATCCGAACCCAGTTCTTTTTGGGCAGCAGCTTCATAATTATCAGACAGATAACGCAAAAACAGAAACGACAGCATATAGTCGCGGAAGTCATCGGCGTTCATCGCACCGCGAAGATCGTCGGCTATTCCCCAGAGTGTGCTGCCTAGTTTGTTTAGTTCTTGTTGGGTCATGGTTATTTCTTACTCGGAATCGGCTGGGAAGGTTGATAGCAAGGCATTGCGCTCCAACTCAAGTTCTTGGCGTAGTTCTTCTTCGCTGGGCAAAATCAGGCGGTACTTGCTGGCGAATAGTTGTTCGCTCTCATGTAACACGGAATAACGTACAACAGATTGATCTTTACTGCCGCACAGCAACAACCCCACCGTTGGGTTATCGTTTTCACCTCGGCGCAAATCATCGTACAGGCGCACATACATATCCATTTGCCCAATGTCTTGATGGGCTAAATGCCCGGTTTTTAAGTCAATCAACACAAAACACTTGAGTAAATAGTTGTAAAACACCAGATCAACATAAAAATCCTGGGTTTCGGTACTGATGCGCTGCTGGCGTGCCACAAACGCAAAGCCTTTGCCCAGTTCCAGCAAAAACTGTTGCAGTTTATCCATCAAGGCTTGTTCAAGGTTGGATTCCAACAATCTGCCAGTATCGGGTAAACCCAAAAATTCCAGCATGACCGGGTCGCGGACAAAGTCGCGGGGATGCTGCACTTCAGTATTCAATTCTTGTCGGGTTCGCGCGATTAAGCCCGCTTTATCCTGACTGGACAATAACCGCTCATAATACAAAGTGCCCATTTGCCGTTCCAGCACTCGAGTGCTCCAGTTTTGGGTGGCGGCCTCTTGCATATACCAATGACGCGCATCCTGGTTATCCACCCGCAGCAGCAGGCGGTAATGGGTCCAGCTCAATTCGGAACGCACTGCGTTCCAATTTGGGAAATGCTGAAAAAATGCACGCATATTGCGTAAATTGCGTTCGTCAAAACCTTTGCCAAACTCACGGGTCAGCGATGCTGCCAAATGGCTTAACAGCTGCTTGCCATAGGCGGCGCGGTTTTGCCCGCCTTGCTCAAACTCCACAATGTGCCTGCCAATACCCCAATAGGTCTGCACCTGCACCACATCCACGCTACGCAGCACCTGCCGACGAGCTTGAGTAATCAGGTCGCGCAACGCATCTAATAATTCAGGCGGGGCGCTGCCGGTGATTTTAGGCGATGGTTCGGTCATGATTGCTTCGCTTGTGTCGTTGTAACGGCGATTATTTCCGGCAAGTCAAATTGATAGCGGTTCAGAAACGCACTTAAAATGTTTTGAAAGAGCTGCTTGGTGTCTTCGCCCATTTCTTTCGGTTCATAAGCCGAGTATTTGCCGTGGCTAAGCAAATTTAAGGCACGGACGAATAACACTTCGTCGTCAACGCCGTGAATGCAGGCGGAAAAATCATTGAAGCCAAAAAAGGTGGCGGTCTTTTCCAGAACGCTACGCAGCATATTGAAGTGATGGGTATACAGCTTGCCGGATTCCGCAGCTTTCTGAAGCTCGGCCAGTATCGCGACATGATGAAAAAAAGGCGTGTCATCGGTGGCCCGCAGGGTGTAGATGCCTGAACCATTACTACGATGCAGAAAATAGGTTTTGTGCGACGTTTTCTTCAGCTCGTTGCACATCACATTAAAAAACAGGCTGTGGTGCGATGAAATCACCGTCTTTACCCGACCTGTTTCGCGCTTGAGCAGTTGCGCCAAATCACTGGCGACAGCAATAGCGTTGTTGTCATCCAGCGACGAAATCGGGTCGTCAATGTAAAAGTATTTCACCCAGTCATAGGCTTCCGCACCATCGAGGGTTAATTCACAAATCGCCAGAAAAATACACCAGATAAAAATATTCTCTTCGCCGCGCGATACCTTGATGTGGCTGGTGTCGCCCTGGGAAAAGCTAATCGTCCAATTTTCGTAATCGATTTTAAAATCAAACTCGGCGTAACGCTCCAGATACGAAAAGATTTTCTCTTCAAGCGCTAACTCTTTAAAACCATCAAAGAACTTGGAATCCGAGTTAATTTGCAGAACGCGCTCGGTATCGTTGCTTAGATCGTTATCCCAATGAAACAGGTCTTCGGTATAGGCATTGAAATACAGCGTGTCTCTGGCAACGCCCCTTTTGCGTTTGCCTGCCTCTTTGAATTCCATGGAAAGACGGGTTTTGCCGGTACCGTTATAGGCGTAAAGCAAAACAAAATTGGAGCCACCGTTGGCGGAATCGCGCAAGTCGTCTCGTAGCCTTTGCGCTAAGCGACGGATGTCTGACAGCTTGTGAACTTTTGGCTTGCTGCTCATTCCTCTATCTCATCAATGGCTGGAACTAGCGGTTGCATCAAATCTTTATTACAGGCATAGGCTTTGAGTGCAGCTACTTTTTTCCCCGACAGAGGAAAAGCCAGATTAAGGAATGCTCCTCCCCCTGATAAGGGGGAGGCCGGGCGGGGGTGATTATCGATCATCAATAACTCCCTTAATTGCTTCGTAAACACCCGCCCTATTATGATTAATTTCTTCATTGGTAAAACGCAACACCCGCAAACCCAATTGCTGTAAATAAGCATCTCTTTGTGCGTCTTTTTGCCCTGCGGCATCGGTGTAATGACTATCGCCGTCCACTTCTATCACTAGCTTACACTCAGGACAATAAAAATCGACAATGTAGTGACCAATGCCATGTTGTCTGCGAAATTTAACACCCAGTTGTTTGCCGCGTAACATTGCCCAGAGTTTCTGTTCCGGCTGGGTTGAGTTATTACGCAGGTCTTGTCTGCGTGTTGTGTATTGGGGAAGGTTGAAAATTTTCGGGTTCATGGGTTATTCACTCCAACCCCACCCCAGCCCTCCCCTTGCCAGGGGAGGGAGCGGCACCGTGGTGTGAATATACTGAAGGTTTGCTCATCCCATCACCTCATCAGCAGCGGGAAAAAGCTGCTGCATCAGGCCTTTTTTGTGGGTTTTGAGGGCGGCGAGTTTTTGGGTTTGGGCGGTGATTAGCTCGTCGATGGAGGATAGGCAATTGGCTATTTTTTGTTGCTCCTCAATGCCCGTTATGAGAATCACAAAATTTCCTATCTTTTCAAGCGTTATTCTTGTTATTGCTTGGCCAGACATAGATTCTTGGATAGTCTTTTGAGTCCTGTCTGCAAGAACCCATTGATAAAGAAACCTCTGTTCAAGGAGTGACGGAATACCCCGAAGGACTGCCACGCTTGATAGTAGTGAAAACTCATAATCAATACTATTGAGCGCGCAGTTTCCTGTATTTGCACCATCTTTGGTCAGAAGTACGTCATTTTTTTTGACGGGGCATCTCTTATACATTTCCCTATGTTCTTCTTCTGAAATAAAAGAAATATTAGACAGATCAATTTCTCCATTTTGTATGTTCTTGGACGTTAAGTACAAGCGGGGGCCGGATTTCGATTTTGGCGAAAAATGTGTCCCGTCCAAAATTCTCTCACATGCGTCACCTAATCGTCTTTCCTTCCACGCCCCAGAATCCCGATACTCAGGAAAGCGTAGTTTGGGGATGGTTTCGCCTTCGGCGGGGAATAGCTGCTGCATCAGGCCTTTTTTATGGGCTTTGAGGGCTTCGACTTTTTGGGTTTGTGCGGTGACCAGTTCGTCAATGGAAGACAGGCAATCGGCGATTTTTTGTTGTTCTTCAGGCTCTGGATAATTAAGTCGAAACTTCTTGATTTCCGCTACAGTTAACTGTTGTTGTGCATTTCCAAATGCAATGTTATCAATATAAGCAGCCAATATTTCCGACTTGCTGTAGGTGTAAAAGTAATCAGCGTTTATTTTTTTTGATTTTATTCTCAAAATAACCATGCCGGAATTAATTCGCATATTATCGTAAGGCACATCTTCAGAATAATATGCGAACTGACCAACTGACCCTCTTGTTGTCAGCACTACATCTGCTCGCTGTAACTTTCCTTTTCTTAAAGCTTCATCTTTTTCTTTTGTAATGAATTGAACCTCAACAAACTTGAAGCCATTTTTAGTTACATTTTTTGCGGTTAAAAAAACGCAATATCCAGAACTGCTAAATTCTTCTGCTTTAGGATAGTTTATTCCTCTATCACCATCGATCACATCAACCAACTCCTCGAAAGCGTCCTCATTCCACTCGCCAGCCGCCCGAAACTCAGGAAAGCGCAATGTTGGCACTGTCATGCTTGGCCTCCTGAACAAGCCCACCCTAGTCCTCCCCTTACCTGGGGAGGGAACTGAGGCAAAGCTCCTCCCCCTGATAAGGGGGAGGTTGGGAGGGGGTAGCGCAATAACACAGGCACCAAACCCTTTTTCGCCGGTTCACTCATCGCTCACCCTCCAGTTCCGTTGCCAGCAATTCATGCAATTTAGCCTGTATCAATTTTTTATCCGGCAATTGTAGTTGGTATTGAGCAATCAAGGTCGGCGACAGGTTGCGCGATAACGCGTATTCCACCACTTCGTCGTCTTTGTCGCGGCATAGCAAGACGCCGATGCTGGGGTTTTCGTGCGGCTTTTTGACATCGCGATCCAGCGCTTCCAGGTAAAAATTCAGTTGGCCCATGTGTTCCGGTGAGAATTTACCAATTTTCAATTCAAAAGCCACCAGCGCCGATAGGCCACGGTGGTAAAAAAGCAGGTCGATATAAAAGTCCTGATTGCCGACTTGTAGGCGGAATTGTTCGCCCATAAAGATAAAGTCGCCTCCTAGTTCGAGAATAAAGGCTTTCATGTGCTGGATCAGGGCGGTTTGCAGGTCGTTTTCGCTGTGGGTTTCCGGTAGGCCTAAAAACTCCAGTACATACTGGTCTTTGAAAGTTTGCTGAATGTCGGGATGTATTTCTCTCGCCAGTGGTGAGAGTTTTGCGCTTATCATGCTGCGTTCAAAATAGGCGGTATCGATTTGGCGTTCCAAATCTCTCACACTGAGCCTTTCCTGAACAGCCAGATGCAGATAAAACGCCCGTTCTTCGTGGGTTTTTAAGGTCATGATGAGGCGGTTATGGCTCCATGACAATTCTCGCCACATTGTGGCGAGTTTTTCATCTGTATGATAAGTCTCATAAAACTGCTTCATGCGCCAGAGGTTTTTATCGCTGAAGCCTTTGATGTCGGGGGCATTTTGGGCGATGTAACGTGCCAATTCGGTCACTACGCCTTTGCCCCAGGCTTCGCTTTGCACTTTGTGGCTGATGGTAAGACCGATCTGCCAATACAAGTCAATCAAGCCTGTGTTGGCTTGGCTAAAGATTTTCTGCCGTGTTTGCTGGATGTGTTGCAGCACATCGCTGAACACGGGATTGGTTATGGCGGGTTTATTCATACGCGGCTAATCCTGAAATCTCGCGGCCTTGGGCGAGTTTATGGAACACGGGCAGCAAGTCAGCCATCAGAGCCAGTTCGGCTTGGGTGCGGGCTTTCCAGCCCAGTTCTAACGGTGCGAGCAAGTCACTGAGTTTTTCGCCGTCAAAAATCATGCGATTCATGATGGCATCGACAAAGGCTTGCAGGGCTTGGGGTGCCAATCCGTGCTGTTCGGCGATGACAGCCAAGTCGTTGGCGACTTTCGCGGCTTTGAAGGCTTGGTAGCCGTCGCGGATGGCGTTTTCGTTTAAGGCTTCCCCCGTTTTCAGGCTATTGATATAGGCAATGATGTCGTCGCGCTCTTCCATTAAGTTTGCGCTGGAACTGATGAGGTCAATCAGCTCCTGACGCGTCATTTTTTGTTTGGTGGTGCCTTGAGTGGACTTGGCGATGAGTCCCATGATGTAGTCGTAATCGATCACTGCCGAGGCAAACAGCACAAATTCAAAATCCAGTTGCTGTACGGTGCTGTCGCTACCGCTTTTGTTTTGCTTCTCCCGCAAGCGTTGAGCGGTGTCCAGATACATGCCTTTAAAACTGCGCAAGGTATCTTCAGGCAACAGTTGCACGACTTGATTTTGCTGGTCTTCGTCGAGGTCGGTGTACTGGTCGAGCTGGGTTTTGAGGCGCTGCACTTCTTTAAAGTGGGTGATAAATTCAGCGCGGGCATTGTCGCCTTTCAGGTTAGCGACTTGTTCGGGGGCGCAGACCAAGCCTTGCGATTGCATAAAGGTTTCAAGCTTATCAATGGCGGTTTTGAGTTTTTCGACCACAACCGGGGCGGAGTCTACCAACCAGATTTCTTTGGCAAGGTTTTGGTCTTTGCCGGAAAACAGTTTGATTGCTTCATCGACGGCATCTTCCTGGTAGCGAAAATCCAGGATATTGCCCCAGGGTTTGCTGTCGTTGAGGACACGGTTGGTGCGTGAAAAGGCTTGGATCAAACCGTGGTATTTCAGGTTTTTATCGACGTACAAGGTGTTGATGTATTTGGAATCAAAGCCGGTGAGCAACATATCCACGACAATGACGATGTCGATTTTATGTTTACGCGGATAATCCTGGTTGGAATACTTGTGGTCTTTAATGCGTTGCTGTACATCCTGATAATACAGGTCGAACTCGTTTATGGTGTGGTTGGTACCGTACTGGCTATTGTAGTCGGCAATAATCGCCATTAACGCGGCTTTTTTCTCTTCTGGCGCTTCTTGGTTGTCGGCCTTTTCTTGTAGTAATTCGTCTTGCAGTTGTTTGACGTCGGCGACGTTTTTCGGGTCGCTGTCTTTTGCCAGTGTCTGAGTGGGCGGGGAGAACACGCAAGCGATGTTCAGCGGCTGGAAGCTGTCGTCTTCTGCCTGTATTTTTGCCTGTTGGGCTTTAAATAGACCGTAGTATTCAACGGCGTTATTGATCGAACCCGTGGCTAAAATCGCGTTAAAGCGGCGCGAGTTGGTGGCGGCATCGTGTTTTTTCAGTATTTCTTTGACTACAGCTTCTGGCGGTGGTGTTTCGCCTTGTTTGGGCTTTTTGTGGTTATTTAACCCCCTCCCAGCCTCCCCCTTGACTGGGGGGGGAGAATTGTCCCCTCCCCTGACAAGGGGAGGGTTAGGGTGGGGTTCCTTACCAAAATAATCAATATGAAAGCTCAGCACGTTTTTATCATCAATGGCGTTGGTGATGGTGTAGGCGTGCAGTTCTTTTTCGAATATATCCTGGGTGGTTTTAAAGGAGCCGACTGTGCCTTCTATTTGTTGGTAACTGGCGTTCTCGTCAAAAATCGGCGTACCCGTGAAGCCAAACAATTGCGCTTTGGGGAAAAACTCTTTAATGGCTTTGTGGTTTTCGCCGAATTGCGAGCGGTGGCATTCGTCGAAAATAAACACGATGCGTTTATCCTGTAGTGGCACCAGCCGTTGTTTATAAGTGAGCTTGCCTTTTTGTTTGTGGCTTTGGTTGCGCTTGCTGTTTTCGTCCAGTGCAAGGCCGAGCTTTTGAATGGTGGTGACAATGACTTTATCGGCGTAATCTTCCGATAACATGCGCCGCACCAGGGTTTCGGTATTGGTGTTTTCTTCGACGCAGCCTTCTTGGAATTTGTTGAATTCCTCGCGGGTCTGGCGATCCAGGTCTTTACGGTCAACCACGAACAGGCATTTTTCAATATCGGGGTTATCTTTGAGCAAGGTGGAAGCTTTGAACGAGGTTAGCGTCTTGCCGCTGCCCGTGGTGTGCCAGATGTAGCCATTGCCTCGGTTTTGGTGAATGCAATCGACAATGGCTTTGACCGCATAGATTTGGTAAGGGCGCATAATCATCAGCTTTTGCTCGCTGGCTACCAATACCATGTAGCGGCTCAGCATTTGGCCTAATGTGCATTTGGCTAGAAAGCTCTCGGCAAAATCGTGCAAGTGGGCGATTTTGTGGTTGTCTTCATCCGCCAGTTGATAAATGGGTAAAAAGCGTTCGTCGGCGTTAAAGCTGAAGTGCTGTTTGTGGTTGTTGGCAAAATAGACGGTATTGCTTTCATTGCTGACGATGAACAACTGTATAAAACACAACAGCGTGTTGGTGTAGCCGTTACCGGGATCGTTTTTATAGTCGACGATTTGCTCCATCGCCCGGCGCGGGCTGACCTGGAGTGTTTTCAACTCAATCTGTACCACGGGTACGCCGTTGATGAGCAAAATCACATCATAACGATGGTGGCTATTGTTGGTATTGATGCGTAGCTGGTTGATGACTTCAAAGTCGTTTTTGCACCAGTCCTTGATGTTGACCAGGGTGTATTGCAGTGGCGTACCGTCTTCCCGCATGAAGGTATTACGCTCACGTAGGGTAAGTGCGGCAGTAAAAACGTCGGTGGTGACGATTTCATCACGCAGGCGGGCAAATTCGGCATCGGTCAGATGGACGCGATTAAGCGCTTCAAACTTGTTGCGGAAGTTTTGCTCAAGCGCTTCGCGGTCGCGAATGTCAGAACGATGGCTGTATTTTAGATCGGTCAATTTACCAATTAAGCTTCGCTCGACCCGGTTTTCATTTATGCTCATTGGCAACTTTCAAAAAATGTTCTGTGACTAATGCGGACTGGTGAAATATTTTCGATATATCCATTTTTCTTGTGGGCGTCCACATACGAATATAGCTGCATGTCGCCGATAAGCAAAGCCCCTGACTTTACTCGTTGTAGAGGAGATTTGGGTCACTGGCTGGATTATTGACTTTTCTTCTGCTCTGTTGCCAGAGCTGCAATGTAGAGCATATCTGAAAATCACAGCTTCGTACTTGATTATACTCAGATGCCGTATAAGCTTCACCTATAAGACTCCTAACTGGGAGTTTAATAGCTAACCATATGTCTATCATACAACCTGCTTTGCCTCAATATAATGAGTAGTCTTCAAGGATTTTTCCCTTTCTGTGTATCATCCCGCCAGTGAAGCTTTGTGGCAGAGGTAAAGGCCGGATTGCTATCATTTGACTGAATAGAGTAATTGTCAGCAATAGTGCGCTTTTACCATTATCCCCTTCCTGATTAGTAAGATGCTTCAGCTAAAACTCAAATTACGTCGTTCCGGCAGGGATTGCCGGAATCCAGAAGCCATGGAAGGCTTGCAAACATTACATCCCTGTAATCTGGATACCGGCAGTCCATGCCGGTATGACGATGCTGCTGAAGCATCTTTATAATCAGGTCCCCCTTTATCCACTTTTACTTATCTGTCAAAACTCTAGTAAAATCCCACAGACGAAACAGGGAATGTCTATAATTAAACCGTTAATACAATTTTTACACTTTATATTACTTATCTGATTATGAAAAAACCAAAAACCACCCCCGAAAAAACAGTGTCAAAAGCTAAAGTCGAACAACTTGCTGTTACAGCGGCAGCAACTGAGGCAGCGCCTAAAAAAGCAAGTCCGGCCCCAAAAACCTCTAAAAAAACCGAAACCGTAGCTGCCAAACCGGTTGCGGCTGCACCGGAAGTACCTATGCCAGAACGCATCGGTTTGACCGCAGGCAGCATTTGGCATTACCTGTCTGAGAATGGCGCTACTTCTGTTGCAAAACTGGTCAAGGAGCTTACTGAAGAAGAAAAAATCGTCCAACGCAGTATTGGCTGGTTAGCCCAGGAAGGCAAAATAACCGTTGCCGTGGTTGACCGGGTTGAAACGATAGCACTGACATAATAACTTTGATTATCAGCTGATGTGACGCAGATGAATATGCTGTGTGACATCAGTTAATTCAATAGACAAGCCGGTTATTCAAAGGCTCTTTAGTACTTAATCCTTGCCAGAAAGAGTCAATCAGAAATGGTTATAAGCAAGATGTGGCATAAGAGCCGTTCTCAACAAAAGCAGCATCCAATCATTGCAGTGATGTCTGTACTATTCGTAGCATGTATTGTTGCGTTTCCTCTCGGCGCTGCCGAAATTCCACTGAAAAACGTTTCCCTGATGCCCCTATGGGAGCCGCAGACCCAGTTTGCTGGCTTTTATGTGGCTCTCGACAAGGGAATCTATAAACAGCATGGCATTAATCTCAATGTCCTCAAAGCAGGACCCGGACACTCCCCCGCTGAAGCGCTGGAGAAAGGGTCTGCCGACTTCGCGATTTTCTGGCTGACTACCGCGCTGCAGCATCGCGCTGAGGGTAACGAACTGGTCAATCTGGCTCAAATCATCCAGCGCTCATCGATGATGCTGATTTCAAAAAAAACGGCTGGCATCAAGGCTGTAGACGATATGGACGGCAAAAAAGTGGGGTTGTGGGAAGGCGACGTGTCAATACCGCCGCGTACGCTCTTCGCCAGGTACCGCATTAAGGTCAGGGAAGTGCGGCAGTCGCAAACAGTGAACCTGTTTCTGCGCGGCGGTATTGATGTAACATCGGCGATGTGGTTCAACGAGTATCACACGATTCTTAATTCCGGCATCGATCCTGATGAACTGAACATCATTTTCCTCAGAGATCAGGGTATGAACTTTCTGGAAGATGGAATCTATACACTGCAGAAAACTATCGACAAAGATCCCGCCCTGGTAACAGCCTTTGTCGATGCTTCAATGGAAGGGTGGCGTTATGCCTTTAAGCATCCCGACGAGGCGCTGGACATCGTTATCAAACATATACGCGAAGCCCATCTGCCGGCCAACAGGATGCACCAGAAATGGATGCTGGAACGGATGCAGGACCTGATGAAACCGGTTAATCCCCAAAACACACCCGGCGATCTGGTCGCGCGCGATTACGAGACAGTAGCGCGTGTCATGCAAAGGGACGGCCTGATCCGAAATTATCCCGATTACAACGATTTTGTCTGGAGGGCTGATGCCGGGAAAAAATAGCATCGCCGTTAGGCTTGTTCTGGTCATCACGCTTTTTAATGCCGTCATTTCTGCCATAACGCTCGGCTATAACTATTACGAGTCCCGCGACATTCTGCAAAAAGAGTTGGAAAGCAAAGCCCGCAACCTGGCCATGTCGATAGTCTATCGGGTAGAGGCGCAACTGGCAGCCGTTGCCAAGGTGACAGAGGGGGTAGTCAGATCGCTGGAGACAGGCAAGTATAGCGAGCAGCAGTTTCATGCCCTGCTCAAAACAACCATCGAAACCAATCCCGAAATTTATGGCTTGGCGATTGCTTTTGAACCTTATGCATTTAACGCCAAATTACCCCTGTATGCGCCATATTATTACCATGAAAAGGGCAAGATAGCCCTTAGACACCTTGAAAACGCCTACCTCGACCTTCCTTATCCTTACTGGGATTGGTACCAGATTCCGCGCGAACTGGGCAAGCTCGAATGGAGCGAACCTTACTTTGATGAAGGTGCAGGCAATATTCTGATGAGCACCTGCTCGGTTCCCTTCTACAAGGAAACCAACGGCGTAAAACAACTCCAGGGGATTGTCGGGGCAGACATATCCCTTGATGCCCTGACCGAATACATCTCTTCTGTCAAAATACTCGAAACCGGCTATGCAGCACTGCTTTCCCGCAACGGAACAATACTTGCCCACCCGTTGAAGAATGCCATTATGAATGAAACCTTCTTCAGTATTGCTGAAGCGCGTAACGATCCCTTTCTGCGCGAGATCGGCAGGAAAATGATAAGGGGAGAGACCGGCTTTGTTCATTACACGAGCCTGATGGGTTTCAAGAGCTGGATGTATTTCGCACCTATCCCCTCGACAGCATGGACGTTTGCTGTCGTCTTTCCTGAGACAGAGCTTCTGGAGAATGCCAGGAAAATGAGCATAACGATGGCGGCAATGGGTTTTGTCGGAGTATTGCTGCTGACCCTGGCCGTCATCAACATTGCCAGGACTATTATAAAACCGCTCCAGGTACTGGCGGAAGCGACCGATGAAATAGCGGCCGGAAACTTTGATGTAGCGCTGCCGACAACACAATCGAATGATGAGGTCGGTATACTCACACGCGATTTTCAGGTCATGGAGCAATCCCTGAAAGAATATATCAGGAACCTGACCGAGACTACCGCCGCCAAGGAACGTATCCAAAGTGAGCTAAAGGTTGCAACCAATATTCAGGCAAGCCTATTACCGCGTATCTTTCCTCCCTTTCCCGATCATCCAGAATTTGATATTTATGCATCTATGGTGCCTGCCAAAGAAGTCGGCGGCGACTTCTATGACTTCTTCTTTATTGACGACAAGAATCTGTGTTTCCTGATTGCAGACGTTTCCGATAAAGGGGTTCCTGCCGCACTTTACATGATGGTGGCCAAAACGCTGCTGAAGACTGAGGGCCAGCGCCTGGGAGAACCCGATAAAATACTTTGTTCCGTTAACAATATTCTCGCGTCGGATAATGAAAGCTGCATGTTTGCTACGGTGTTCTGTGCGATTCTTGATATCACAACCGGCGACGTGCGTTTTGCCAATGCCGGTCACAATCCACCGCTCATCATAGACTCACAGGGGGTACGCTACCTTAGCTTAAAGCCTGGATTAATGCTGGGGCCGATCATGGATACAGTCTATGAAACTGAGCGTATCACTTTAAAACCGGGTGATACCCTGTTTCTTTATACCGATGGAGTAACTGAGGCAAGGAACCCGAATGAGGAATTGTATGGCGAGTCGCAGTTACTGAAAACGCTGCAATTTGCCCCCAAAGAAAGTTTTTCAGAAATGATCCACTACATCAGTGCAGAACTAACACGATACGCCAACGGCTCCCCGCAATCAGATGACATCACCATGCTGGCAATAAAAATGTCGGCAAACAATGCCAGTATGGATTATGAAAAGAAGGGAATATGAAAAAAACGATACTGCTAGCGCTGATTATTCTGGCGACAATCGCTGTTCTGGGCGGTTGCAGAAAAAATGAAATCGTCATTACCAGTCTTGCGGATGCAAAAAATGCAAAAATCGGTGTAATGACCGGTTCAACCGGCGAGAGTATCACTATCGCAAGGTTTCCCAAAGCACAGGTGAAAAGTTTCGACGATATCATGGATGCCGTTGCTGCGATGAAATCAGGACAAACCGATGCTATCGTAACAGCCTACCCTGCGGCGCTCCAGGTCTCCAAGAAGAATCCTGAATTGGGCTTGCTATCCGAACCGCTCTCTTACGAGGACACCGCGATTGCGCTCAAAAAAGGCAATAACGAACTACTGACCGCATTGAACCGGATCATTTCCGAACTGAAAAGCGACGGCACGCTGGAAGCGATGAAGAAACGCTGGTTCAAGACCGATTTGAGTCCTTATGAAGAAATTAACATCCAGCTCCCCAAGGAAGGCAAGCCGCTAAAAATCGGGGTCAGCGCTACCCGTGAGCCGTTCAGTTTTGTAGACAAGAATGGGCGTATCACCGGACATGATGGTGAGCTGGCGCGTATTATCGGCAACAAGCTAAATCGGCCAGTCGAATTTTCCAATATGAAATTCATGGCACTGATACCGGCACTGCAATCGGGCAAGGTTGACCTGATCGTCACCGGCATGACAGCAACTGAGGAACGCAGAAAATTTGTCGATTTTACGCAACCTTATTACGCCAATGCGCAGGTTATGCTGGTCAGAAAAAGCTCGGCGGCAAAAGCAGTGTCAGCACCCTCTTCTTCTTTGAACAGTACCGATAGTGATCAGATTTCACAACTGGAGCATCTCGACGGTAAAAAAATCGGTGTTTTGGGTGGTTCAGCAGGGGATCTGGCGGCCCGTAAACACTTTCCAAATGCGACTTTTCAGGTATTTACCGCGTCTGCGGATGCGGCTCTTGCGATAAAAACCCATAAATCGGATGCCTTTGTCTATGACAAGAGTGTGTTACTCAATCTTGCCGAGAAAACCCCCGAACTCGTCATTCTTGATAAAGCAGTGGACAAACTTGAGGTCGCCGCCGCGGTCAGAAAAGACAACACCGCATTGCTTGCCGAAATAAACGGCGTGTTGTCTGAGCTGAAACAGGCAGGCACCCTGAAACAACTGAGAACCAAATGGGTTGATTCAAAATATACGATCACACCGCAGATAACGCCGATAACCGACACTCCCGGTCTTGGCGTATTGATAATGGGGACTTGCGCCACCATCGAACCCTTCTCATTCCAGGCCGATGGAAAACTGACCGGTTTGGATATTGAACTGAGCCAGTTAATCGGTCAGCGTCTTGGCAAAAAAGTCATAATCAGTGACATGAATTTTGAAGGCCTGATTCCTGCCTTGCAGGCAGGCAAGATAGATTTTGCGCTTTCCGACTTTAATGTCACAGAAGAGCGCAAGAAACTGGTGCTGTTCTCGCTTCCGTATATTGAAAATGACATTTCAGCACTGGTCAGGCGGTTTCCTGTCGGACAGGACGCTACTGTCCAGCGCGATGATGCAACTGCCATGCAGGACTCAAAGCTGAAAACCGTTACAGACTTGAAAGACAAGCGGATAGGCGTGTTGATCGGGTCCGCTGATGACACTTATGCGACCAAAAACTACCCTGATGCCACTGTACTTCAATACAAGTCCACCGCCGATATTGTCCTGGCGGTGAAAACCGGCAAGGTTGATGCTGCATTGTTTGATGCCGAGCCCTTACGCGAAATCATGCGTGAAGACGACAGCCTGGGCCTGTTGGGGGATTCTCTGTTTTCGTTTTCAGTTGGCGTTGGTTTCAGAAAAGACAATGAGACACTGAGAGGACAATTTAATCAGTTTTTAGCCCAGATCAGGCAAAATGGTGTATACACGGATATGATCCGGCGCTGGATGGAACAACTCGACACACGGATGCCGGTCATCGACAACACCAAACCGGATGGCGTACTTACGGTCGGGACCAGCGATGTCGGACTCCCGTTTACCGCAGTCAAGGATAACCGTCTGGTCGGCTTCGACATTGAGCTTTCAGAAAGATTTGCGGCCTATCTCGGAAAAGAAGTAAAGTTTGCAAATATGGATTTTGGCAGTCTGATTGCCGCCGTTGCCACTGGTAAAGCCGATATAATTGCCAGCTCTATTTATGTGACGGAGGAGAGGAAAAAACAGATCAATTTTTCCGACTCCTATTACGAGATGGGTACCAATGTGTTCGCTTTGAAGACCAATATTGCTGCCTATGGTGCCGAAGAAACGACTCACGCTGAGACTCTCTCGTTTTTCGGCAGAGTAGCCAACAGTTTTTACAGCAATATCATCCAGGAAAATCGTTACCTCCTGATCTGGGACGGATTGAAAACCACCATGGTCATTTCCATATTCTCGACACTCATGGGAACACTACTGGGTGCGCTGGTCTGTTTCATGCGCATGTCAAAACGGGCTGTTCTGAGCCTGACGGCAAGAATTTATATCAACATCCTCCGCGGTATGCCGATTCTGGTGCTATTGATGCTGATTTTTTATGTTGTCTTCGCATCAGTCAATATTAACCCGGTACTGGTTGCAATTATCGCCTTCGCGATGAACTTTGCCGCCTATGTGTCCGAAATTTTCAGGTCCGGTATCGAGGGCGTAAATAAAGGCCAGACCGAAGCCGGTATTGCCATGGGTTTTACCAAATTCAAGACGTTTGTGTACATCATTCTGCCGCAGACCATACAACGTATTTTGCCGGTCTACAAAGGGGAGTTCATCTCCCTGGTCAAGATGACATCGATTGTCGGCTACATCGCCGTTCAGGATCTCACCAAGGCCAGCGACATCATTCGCAGCCGGACTTTCGATGCCTTCTTTCCGCTGGTCATGGTCGCTGTACTGTATTTCGTGATCGCTTGGATTCTGATGCAGTCACTGGAATATCTTGAACGGATTACCGATCCGAAATACAAACGGCGCAAGGCGACCAAATCATGATCAAGATCGAGCATCTCTCAAAAAAATTCGGCGACCTGATTGTGATGAAGGACATCACAACTGAAATAAAACAGGGCGAGGTTGTCTCGATCATCGGCCCTTCCGGTACCGGCAAAAGCACTTTGCTACGCTGCCTTAATCTACTCGAGATACCAAGCGCCGGCAGCATTCATATTAACGGCATCGATATCCTGGATAAAAATACCGACGTGGCAAAAATACGCCAGAAGATGAACATGGTATTCCAGTCGTTCAATCTTTTTTCCCACCTGTCGGTATTGGAAAACCTGACCATCGGACCAATCAATCTGAAAGGAATGAGCAAGCAGGCAGCTCAGGCCAAAGCGCTCGAACTGCTGCGCCTGGTCGGGCTTGCCGAAAAAGCCGACAGCTACCCGGACGAACTTTCCGGCGGTCAACAACAGCGGGTAGCTATTGCGCGCTGTATGGCTATGGAACCCGAGATCATCCTGTTTGACGAGCCGACTTCAGCACTGGACCCCACTATGGTCAGGGAAGTGCTCTCGGTCATCCGCCGCCTCGCCAGGGAAGGCATGACCATGGCGATAGTCACCCATGAAATGGATTTCGCCCGAGACGTGTCAAACCGGGTATTGTATATGGACGAAGGGATTATCTATGAAGAAGGTCCCCCGGAGCAGATTTTCGATAATCCGCAAAAAGAAAAAACCAGGGCATTTATCAACAGGATTCTCAGTTACACCTGTCGCATCAGTTCACCTGATTATGACCTGTATGCAATGAATGCCGAAATTGAAGCCTTTTGTGAAAAGCAGATCCTGCCGAAGAAAACCGGGTACAACTTGCTGCTGCTGGTTGAAGAATTATTGCAAATCTATAGGCCTTTTCTGTATACAGTAGTACTGGATATAACCATCGCGTATTCAGAGAAAAAAGAGCGTCTTGAGCTAATATGTGAAAGCACTGGAGAAGAGCTCAATCCGATTGACAACGAGAACCTGACTGACGATCTGGGACTGACAATCATCAGAAACCTGACTGAAAGCATTGACTACCTGCGGCTCAACGGCAAAAACCGATTACAATTTCTGATTAAAACTAACTTACTATAAAAAACAGCACCCATGGATTTGCAAACAAAGATAGAAAATAATGCCATCATCGTAACGATTAGCGGTCGGCTGGATGCAGTAACGGCACCCGAATATGAAAAGAAAATTCGCGAGCTGATTGAGAGTGGGAATATTTACATGGTTGTTGACTTTGAACATCTTGACTACATTAGCAGTGCCGGCTTGCGCGGACTGCTGGTTATGGTCAAGCTATTGAATGCAAAAGGTGGTCGGGTGTGTCTGGCGAACGTCAACGAAAACGTCCACTCAGTATTCGATATGTGCGGCCTAACCGCCTTATTCAAGATGGAAAACTCTGTTGCTGAAGCGCTGGCAGCGCTGGCTTGAATAAAGATTTTGTCGAAAAGCTTTATTCCGGTTTTTACCGCGTCCAGTAAAAGTAGCCATTGAAAAACCAGCCAAAAAGACAACCACTAATTTTTGCTTTTAACCACCCGTTCCGAGAAAAATTCCTCTCACTGCGGTAAAACAGACAAACTATGCAATTTGGCATTAGTTTGCAGCGGAGCAGCAATGCCGTTCTGCCAGAACAGCTGCTGATCGCGATAATGCTGTGAAAAAGGATGTCCTGACTGTCCGCCCGGCATTTGAAAGATACCGTTTTCAGGGTGTCCCGGTGATAATACCAACCTTTCGCTAGCACCGTGTCCACTACCCATGACTTTGACGCAGACGCTGGCACAGCCATCGCTTGCAAACGTCGGCATATCCAGTACCTTGCTCAAAAATGACGCCACCTTGCTGAAAGGATGCTGCAAGGCTACAGAATGTGTCTGTCCCCAGGTCAATTGCGCCAGACTGGTTTGCGGATATTGTTGATGCAGTTCCTGAGCAGATTGGCGAATGGTGTCCAGGATCATCTGCTGCCAGTTGCCATGATAACGCGCGCGCAGCACTCCCTGTGGCCGCTGGGTCAGCAGCAAACGTAACGGCGTTTCCATTTCCCGCCAGGCGTATCGGAAATCGGGATCATGCGCTCGGCAGGCAGCCACCACTTTCGCAAACACTTCCTGCGCTAACCGGCTTCTGAATTCGGCTAACAAGGCAGCACCAATACTATTTGTCTTCATGCTGCCATCCCAGGCTTGCAACGCCCGCTCGGCTTCTTGCAGGTCGGTATCCTTATCTTTTAAGTCACGTAGCGAATCCAGCGCCAATTGCTGATAAAAATCCAGCACCGCGCTACGGCTATCCAGTTGGATAGCTAATAAATCCTGCTCCGTCAAACCCTGGCGACCGCGTAATAATTCGGCGATTCGAAACGCGCGATAGCCCAGCGCCCAATTATGCGCGATAACATGAGGATACTCGCTGCCCAGGGTACGATTATTGGCCGTGACAATAAAGCCTTCGGCCGGGTCCAGTAAGCGTGGCAATTCCTCCGGCGGAATATAGCCTTGCCAGCCCAGACTATCATCGGCCCAGGATCGGCTGACCAAACCTTCGAAGCCTATCCGTTTTGGAAAACGCCCCATATAGGTCCAGCCAATATGCCCTTCCCTGTCGGCAAGCACCACATTCTGTGGCGGGCCGCCGGTATGGTTCATAACCGACATCGCCTGCTCGGCAGTTTGCGCGCCATCCATATCCAGCAAGCCCAGATCAACTGCATGCCGTTCCAGAGCCGTCCATTTGATAACAACCGGCTGACCCAGCAATGGCTGATCGGAAACAGGCCCCCACATGGTATCCTGCAAGGTTATTTCAATATCGGGCGCATTCTTGACGTGGATCGTTTCAGTATGCCGGTCAAATTCGCGCCAGCCCTGCTTTGTGCGGTATGTGTCAGGGTTTTCGGGATTGATTTCCAGACGGATCAAGTCCACCAAATCGGCAGTCACATTAGTAAAGCCCCAGGCTACATCCTCATTGGCACCAACCACAACAGCCGGCACGCCGGGCAATGTCACGCCAAAGATGTGATGCTCCTGATACTTTAACTCAGCGCGGTACCAGGTATTGGGAACACTCAAACCCAGATGCATATCGTTGGCTACAATAGCCCTTCCATCTGCGGTTTTGCTACCGGCCGCCACCCAGTTATTGGAACCGGCAACGATATTTTCGGCATCGACGCGATTACTGGCAAGCGGTCCTGCATCATCCGGCAGCGCCGCCAACGCCTGAACCGGAATGGTCTGGCTAAAACGCCGCGAAGCCGCACCACCCACCAATACTGTGGCATAACTGTCGGTGTCGGGTGTCAGAAAAGTCAATAAATCAGCAGGCAGTGCTCGTTCCATAACACTGACCATACGTTCATCCTGCTCCTGGCCGTTTAAAGTTTGGAACATACCCAAAACCACCAGGATACTGTCTTCAGCTCGCCACGGTTCAGGGTGGTGCCGCAAAATCAGGAATTCCGGCGGTAATATTCGGGCCTGTTCAATATAGGCATTAACACCTTCAACATAGGCCTGCAATACCTGGAGCTGCCCGGCGGGTAAATCATTAACGATGTTTCGTGCAATTCTGGACATTTGATAAATGCGCTGCTTGCTGTCCAGTTTAACAGCCGATGTACCGAACAGTTCCGCCAAACGACCGGCACTCTTGCGACGCATCAGCTCCATCTGAAATAAACGGTCACGGGCATGCAAATAGCCCAAGGTATGAAACGCATCCTTTCTGTTGTCAGCCGTAATGGACGGAACACCCAAAGCATCGCTCTGTACATTCCCCCTCGTCACTAAACGCGGCAACGTTATTTCACCATCTTCAGCCGGTAATGATGCCAGCATCAAGCCTACGGTTATGCTCGCGGCAACTATTGCCAAAAGTAACAACGATAAAGAAACAGTTCGTATCATATGCGCATGAGGGGATCTTGAAATAGCTTGAGATTAACCTGATTGTAACCAGGACTTTCATGTATCAGTACGCAGCTAATCCATTTGTGTCCCAGAGCTATCGAAATAACATTGACTCAACCTAAATATTTTTTTAACTCACCAGCCAGGAATCGCACATTTTTACCCTGAAGCAGCGTGTAATGATCTCCCGGTATTTCAATTACTTCAATTCCGCCTGTAACCCATTCAAACCAGCTTTCAGGCTCATGATAGCTGCTAGTGTTTGAAACCAGGGCTTTATCCGCAGCAAACAGTTTAATAGCCCCTGTGTAAGTTTGCGGTTGGTATTGATTCATTGCCAGATTGTGCGTTTTGTATACCTTAAAAAGATCATGAAGCTTTTGCCCACGCAGCCCAGTTGAAGCTGTCAACTGCCCGGCAAGTTGCGCCAGATGTTCGGCCAGACTCCCACCGGATAACGGTAATTGCACCGCCAGCCCCAAATCTCTGGCAAAGCTGGTCAGCAATAACGTTTCCTGATCGCTATCCTGAAGCTTATGCTTGTTGGCGTAATCACGTTCAACCGACTGCACCTGCTTCGGTGTATAACTATCGAACAAAGCCAGCAGGGCTACTTGTTCGCCTGCTTCCTGTAACTGTCTTGCCATTTCGTAGGCAATAACGCCGCCTAATGACCAACCGCCAAGATAATACGGTCCTTGGGGTTGCAGGGTTTGTATCTCCGCAATATAGCAAGCAACCATTGCTTCAATACTGTCGTGAGCTTCCCCGCCATTAAGAGCACGCGCCTCCAACCCATAACAGGGTTGTTGATCGCCTAACAGACTTGCCAGCTCCCGGTAACACAGCACATGCCCTCCAGCCGCATGTATGCAAAACAGCGGTGGCTTGTTGCCTGCTGTCTGAATACCGACCAGCGGCGTCCAGGCTTGATTGTCATGCTGCTCCAGACTGTCGGCAAGTGCTGAAATCGTCGGATTTTGCAACAACTTCGATAAGGATAAATCCCTGCCGAACGCTTTCTGAATCGCAGCCATTAGCCGCACCGCCAATAACGAGTGCCCGCCCAGTTCAAAGAAATTATCGTAAATACCGACACGCTCCACAGCCAACAGATTTGCCCAGATACCGGCAAGTTGCCATTCTGTCTCTGTACCCGGTGCGGCGTAGCGTTGCGGACTTACCGTTTCGATGGCGTATTGCAGCAAGGCATTACGGTCTGTTTTGCCGGTCGGTGTCAACGGCAGTTCGGGTATTGTCACATAAGCGGCAGGTATCATGTAACCCGGCAGTTGCGACTGAAGGGCATTTTTTAACTCGCCTGTTTCGATTGAACGCTCTGTATTCGCGGGCACAATATAAGCAACCAGTTGTGTGTCGCTGTTAATCGTTCTAGCCAACACCAGCGCGTTTTGTACAGTTGGCTGGGCCTTTAGCAACGATTCGATTTCCCCGCATTCGATGCGAAAACCCCTGATCTTGACCTGGTGATCGACACGGCCCAGAAATTCAATATTGCCGTCAGCCAGCCAGCGTACCAAATCGCCGGTTTTATATAATTTGCTATCCGGCCGGAACGGATTATCAATAAATTTTTCCTGTGTCAGTTCAGGTTGATTTAAATAACCCAATGCGACACCCGCACCGCCGATGTGCAATTCACCGGCAACGCCTGTCGGCACCGGATGAGCCAGATTATCCAGGATATAAACCGTTTCGTTCGGCAAGGGGCGGCCGATTGGGACACTTTGGGCAAAACGGGACAAACCGCCAGCATTACTGACATCGAATACGGTGCTGGTAATCGTGGTTTCGGTCGGGCCATAGGCATTAACCAGACGGATACCGCTGAAAGCGCTGTTCCGCCACAGTTCGGCAGTTTGCAAGGTCAGAGCTTCGCCGCCGGTGATAACCAGCCGCAGTGCCGAGGGAATCCGTGTATCGTGGTTTTGGCTGTCTTCAAGTAATAATTCATGCAAATAACCCGGCGGAATGTCCACGACACTGAGACTGTGCTCAAGCATTTTTTCCCGGAATTGTTGCGTAGACCACAGCGTGTTATCCCTCAGTATGATAGTCGCCCCGGTTATCAAGCCGGGCAGCAGTTGCTCCAGAGAGGCGTCAACGGAAAACGAGGCAAACTGCAACAAACGGTCCTGCGCGGTCAGTTGGTAACAGGTTCTGACGGTCTGGCAATGCGCGGCGATAGCTTGATGGGAAACCACCACGCCTTTCGGTTTGCCGGTGGAACCTGAGGTATAGATGACATAAGCGGGTTGTCCGGCGTGGATTTTTGTACCTGACCGGCCAATGTATGACCAGAATTTGTGCCGGATCTTATCGGCAAGACAGAGCTTGCAGTCTGTACCGGAAACAAGCGCCGACATTTTGCCCGCCAGCCCGCTTTGCGTCAGCAGGATTCCGGCGCCGCTATCCTGCACAATCTGCCTGATCCGAGAATCGGGCAACTCAGGGTCTACAGGCACATAAACGCCCCCGGCTTTCATGATAGCCAGCAGGCTGACCACCGCTGCTAAAGACCGCGGCATAGAGACCGCAACCAAAACGCTGTCTTTGACGCCTTGCTTGCGCAGATAGCGGGCCAGACGATTGCTGCGCTTATCAAGTTCCTTGTAGCTTAAGCTGTTGTTTTCAAAAATAATTGCTGTCTGGGCAGGCGTTTTTCTGGCCTGTTCGGCAAATAACTGATGGATAGTCCGGAAAGACTGTGCTGTTTGTACAGATTCCGCTTGTACCTGACTCCATTCCTGGAGAATCCTTGTTCTTTCTTCGGCCGATGCAAACTGGTAATGGCTTATCGGCAGTTCCGGCGCTTTGACAATAGCCGCCAGCAGCCCCAGATAATGGGCCATCATTCTTTGTACTGTCTCGGCGGCAAATAAATCGCAGTTGTAATCCATGTTGACGATAAAACGGTCATCGTCTTCATGGATTTCCAGACCGAAATCATCCGCGCCTTCCTGATGGATACCTTTTAACATTTCCAGTTGAGGAAACGCCTGCTCCTGAACAGCCAGTTTTTTCAAACCCGGCGCCGATGCAAAGTTCTGATAGGCATAAGAAATCTGGAATAACGGCGCGATAGCCGGATCGCGTTTGACTTTCAGGGCATTAATCAGCGTCGGCAACGGATAAGCGGCATGATCCAGGCCATCCGCTACGGTCAATTGGATGCTTTTAAGCAAATCAGCAAAGGTCTGTTGTTCAGACAAGCGGCTGCGTATCACAATCATGTTGATAAAGTAACCGATGACTTCGTCGAAGCGTTGCTGCGGCCGTCCCTGTGTCGGCATACCGACCAGAATGTCGTCCTGGCCTGTATAGCGGTATAAAAAGACCTTAAACGTAGCAAGAAAAACCATCGATAGATTAACTGCATACCGGCTTGCCAGTTGTTTAAGGTGTCCGGCTAAAACCGGTTCCAGAATGAATTCGTAACGCCTGCCCGCAAAACGCTGTACAGACGGACGTGTATAGTCGGCAGGCAAGGTGCAGAACGGCAGTTCACCGGAAAATTGCTGTTGCCAGTAGCTTAAATGCTCCTGACCTTCCGCACTTTCCAGCAGTTCCTGCTCCCATTGTACAAAATCCTGGTAGTTCGCCTCCTGAGCTACCTGCTCGGGTTCCCTGCCCTGAGCATAAGCCTGATACGCCAGACATAAATTATGGATAAACAGCAGTGCAGATCGACCATCGAAAACAATGTGATGTATCGTAATCAGGACAACAGACTGTTGGGTTCGGCAAGGGAAAACATGCACGCGCAACAAAGGGCCTTTATCAAGCTCGAAAGGTTCCTTGCTCCTGTCCCTGACCAACTCCAATAACGCCGCTTCATCCAGTTCTTCGGTATTTTCCTGATGAAAGATGAGTGCGGTTTGTGCAGCTATGGTTTGATGCGGGAAGCCGTTTTCCTCACGGATGACCGCGCGTAACAAGGCATGGCTTGCCAGCATCCAGGCACAGGCCTGTTTTAGAGAGTCAATATCCAGTGCTTGTCTAAACCGGAACGCGATAGGAACATTGTATGCACTCATGCCTGGGGCTAATTTATGCAATAACCAAAGACCTTTTTGGCCTTCCGATAACGGCATATCAACCGACAGCTCCAGGTCATGCGTTTGCTGTAATCGTGTCGTGGCACTTTTATCCGGCTGTTGATCGGCCTTGGCCGAAAAATATTCAGCCAATGCAGCGATAGTTGGATAAACCAGCAAGTCCCGCGCAGATGTCTTAAGCTGGAACCGGTCTGCAAAGCCGCGCATGACGCCTTGCCCGAGCAGCGAATTGACGCCATAGTCGCGTAAATTCTTATGCACATTCACAGCTGCTACCGGTAAACCGAGTACATCGGAAAAACAGGCAAGCAGATATTGCTGCATGTTTTCCTGCATTGATAAATGTCCGGCAAACGTCCAGATATGCGATGCTTTTACCGATGCGGCACCAGTATTCGCCGTTATCCAGTACCGGGCTTTAACGAACGGATAAGTCGGCAATGCGATACGGCGAACCGTTGTGCCTTCATGCAGGGCTTGCCAGGAAATCGTAACGCCTTTGACCCAATACAAAGCCAGCTTGGCAAGTTCTTTTTCCGCCAGCAGCATCTGCAAAACAGTTTGCCCGGCCTGGCCTGAAACCAGCTGCCGTATCTGGGAATTGTCCTCGGTTAAATCGCCGGTAAACAGGCTGTCTGACGATAAAACCACATGGTTATTAACTGCGTTCAGATAATCTTGCAGGTGTTCAACCAGCTCTGCCCTGTCATTCACGACCAGGGCCAGACGCGATTCCATTGCGACACGCCCGACTTGCAGCGTATAGGCAAAGTCCGCCAGATTCAAAGCTGGTTGCGCCTCGATAAATACCAGCATTTGTTCAACAACAGCCTGCAGGCGCTCTGCATTTCTGGCTGAAAATAGCACCAAGTGCGGTACGGTTTGCACAGAATCAGCAATATTTTCCTGATCCATCGTCACAAATTCTTCAACAATCAAATGCGCGTTGGTACCTCCGGCACCGAAAGAATTTAACGCCGCGCGTCTTGGATATTCGCGTTCTTCACTATAACCGTTGTCATCATCAATGCGGATAACAGGCCGCGACCAGGTTTGTAAACCGCGCTGTAAATAAAACGGGGTGTTGCTGAAATCAATATTCGGGTTGAGTGGTTCAGCCTTGATCGATGGTGCCAGTTGGCGATGCTGCAATTGCAAAATGACTTTAGCCAACTGGGAGATGCCGGAAGCGGCTTCGGCATGGCCGATATTCGATTTGACCGAACCAATCGCGCAAAACTGCCGGTCATTGGTGAATTTCTGAAAGACTTTATTCAGTGCGGCCAATTCAATCGCATCGCCCAGCAACGAGCCGTTCGCTGCCGACTCTACATAACTGATGGTGCGAGGATGAATACCGGCTTTGGCGAAATTATCTTCCAGCAATTGCGCCTGGGCATTCGGATTGGGCACGGCGTAACCGTTGGCTTGTCCGCTGTGATTGATGGCCGTCGATTTAATCACCGCCAGAATGTTGTCCTGGTCGGCTATCGCCGCTGATAGCGGTTTTAACAACACCGCTCCGACCGCTTCCGCCGGGATATAACCGTCACCATCGCCAAAGCTGGTACTGTGCGGATGGCTGCCGAGCAATTGCCCCTGGCTCAAACCGATATATTTATCCGGGTGCAGCGTGAGATTAACACCGCCGGCAACAGCCAGCTTGCATTCACCTCGCAACAGGCTTTCGCAGGCGAGATGAACCGCAACGATGGACGAAGAGCACATCGTATCAATCGCGATACTGGGGCCTTGAAAATCAAAAAAACAGGACACCCGGTTGGCGATAGCGCTGTACGATGAAGGCGGCATTACTTTTGTATTATCAATATCGGCGGCGCAGGCCTGGTATTGCTGGTACATCGCGCCGACATAAACACCGACGCGGGATTGATAGCGGTGTTGCAAGGTTTCGCCCAGATTGCCTGTGCCTTCCAGCAGGTTCCAGACGGTTTCCAGAAACAGGCGCTCCATCGGGTCGATGAGGATGGCTTCCTGGGGCGAGATATTAAAAAACAGCGGATCAAACTGATCGACGCCTTCCAGAAATCCGCCCCATTTGCTGTAGCTAAAGCCGGGCCGGTTTTTATCCGCAGCAAAATACTTGCGATAATCCCAGCGTTCTTCAGGGATTTCGGTAATGCTGTCGCGGCCTTCGCTCAGGTTAGCCCAGAATTCGGCCACACTGGCCGCATCAGGAAAGCGCCCGGCAACGCCGATTATGGCGATGTCGGTGCTGGCCGGCGTTTGTTGCCGACGTTGTTGTAACGATTCTACTGTTGAAAACGCCGAACGCATCTGCTTTGCCATTTCGGCTACCGGAACATCGTCCGTTACAGAAACTGATACAGGCGAGTGACGTTCAGCCAAGCTGTGCAGCTTATTACCTGACCATACATTAATTTGCTGAGTATGGTTAGCTATCAAATAGCTATTGAGCGCATCAAGGGTGGGATATTCAAACAACAATGTTTTCGGTAATGAGCCGAAGGTTTTTTCCAGTTCGCTGGTCATGCTCATCACTGCAACCGAATCAATGCCGTATTTTTCCAGCGGCACATCGGTTTCAATGCGGTGCAAAGGCAGCTTGAGCATTGTAACCAGCAGATTTTTCAAATAATGATTGAGCTTTTCCTGCAACTCAATCGATGCTGAAACCACCACAGTTTTGTTTGTTGTTGATGGAATCGGCGTTTCCTGAAGGGCTGCTTGCCCCGGTAACATCGCCTTAAGTCGAGATAATTCCCCCTCCAATACCAACACCTGAGACTGGCCTGTCATCAGGCTTTGATACAAGGCTCGGATACCGGTAGCCGTAGTTAGCGGTATCAAGCCCAGCGTCTGCTTCATCACGTCTTTAAGCGCTTGGCTGACATCCATGCCGCCTTCAGCCCACAGCGGCCAGTTGACGGACAAGGTTAAACCTTGTGGGCGGACTGGGTTATTCGGCTCTGCTAAGGTTCCGCTGACCAGTTTATTGCGATAATCCGCATAAGCATCCATAAATGCATTAGCGGCCGCATAGTCGGCCTGACCCGGATTACCCATGCTTGCCACGGATGAAAACAGGATAAAAAAATCCAGCGCAAGATAGCGGGTAGCCTGATCCAGATTGACCAGCCCCCAAACTTTAGGCGCGAGCACTTCCTGCCATTCGGCTTGTGTTTTTTTGAGGATATAACTGTCTCGTGTCACACCGGCACAATGGATTATGCCATTGAGCAACTCGGCATAATCGGCCTGAATTTCCTGGATTAGATCAAATACCGCCGCTTTCCGGCTTACATCGACAGCCCGGTAAACCACTCTGGCACCCAATGCTGTTAATTCGTCCAAGCGTTCCTGAATATGCATACCTGCTGCGCTTCCGTTAAGAAGAGAGCGACCTGTCAGTATCAACTTAACATTACGGGTCTGTGCGGCGATTTCTTTGGCGAAAATAAATCCCAGCCCCCCCATGCCGCCGGTAATCAGATAAACCCCGCCTTCCCGCCACGGCATTATCACAGGTGTGTCCATTGTAAACGGCTGCCAGACCTCCACCTGACGTTGGCCGTTTTTATAGCGTATGCGCTGATTGCCAATACTTGTGCTGTTTTCTTGTAATCTACTTATAAGCTCTTGCGAACCGGCAGGCGATTCGATGCTAATCAATTGCCCGATAAAGTTCGGATTTTCCAGACCCGCGGTTTTAAGCAGCCCGGCAAGCCCGCAACAGGGCAGGTTATGCGCCAGGGCATCACTGATTACCAGCACCTGAAACAGCACCTTCCCCTGCATTCCGGTCAGAACCCGCCGGATTTCATTGAACAACTGTATCGCGTAAGCCCGGAAGCGTTTGTCCATGTCCGTTTCATCAGTCTGCAAACGCAGACAGGATACGCCGGGTATCTGCAAGTCCATATCCGTACCGCAAAGCACGACATAATGGGCCGCATAGTCTGCCGTTCCGGTTTGCAATGCCGGGGCCTTTTCCTGCCAATCGGGATAAAACAGCAGACTGCCGATGTTGCCTTCGGCAGCAGGTGAGGCAGGCGGAGTATTAATGCGCGTCAACCCATCGAGCACCCGCAACGAAAGCCCTTTCAAACGGACGCAAACCTTGCCCTGCCCGTCACAAAGGTCAATATCCAGTTTCTGTCTTTTCGTATCAGGCCCGTAACCGTCGGCATAACGCAACCATGCCCACATATCTGCTGTACAGGGGTTGTAAATAACCAGCTCATCCAGGGCAAAAGGCAGTGCAGGCCGGGAAGAAGCATTGCCGTGAGTCAGGCCGATACCTGCCTGCAAGGCGGCATCCAGCAAGGCGGGATGCAGGATGAATTGCCCCGGATATTCTGCTGCAACGGCCTGCGGCAACACGAGTTTTGCCAGCACTTGTGGTTGCTGCGGTTTTGCATCGTTAATATAAAGTGTATGCAAGGCCCTGTGTCCCGGCCCATAGACAATCCCCATCGCCTCGAAAGCCTGGTAGCATTGTTCGGCGCCGAGCAGCATGTTGTTGAGTTGAGCCTTTAAGCCTTCAATATCAAGAGCGGCGGGAATGCCTGACAATGATGGATCGCAAACCGCTGAACCCTGGCTGTAAATAATCCGCGCTGATTGATCTTCCCCGGATACCGTGTAGATTTCATAACCGATACCGGCAGGCTTACTGGTATTGGCATTAAGCTGTTCTTCATTTGCAAGCGCGATATGAACGGACCGGGCATCGGAATTGACCACCAGCGGACGCGCCCAGACGATATTTTTCAAACGCATCGGCAATGCCGCCAGCGCTCCTTGCCTGCCTTTGCCAAAACCGCCGGCGTGTTGCACCGCAGCTCTCGCCATTTCCAGATAGGCGACGGCGGGTAACACCGGCTGGCCTTGCACCTGATGATCGCGCAAGAAAAACGCCTGTTTAGTTAATGTGCTGGTATAGCGTTGTCCGGTTAGATCGGAGGTATTTTCATGCAACAACGGATGCAGCATTGTTGTACGGCTGCCTTTATCGGCAGATTGTTTGGCAACCGGTGTTATCCAGTAACGTTCTCTGGCAAACGGATAAGTCGGTAAACTGATACGGTACGGCCTGATTGCTTGCGAATAAAGCTTGTGCCAAGGTATCGCCGCACCTTGCACCCAAAGCTCCAGCAGTTTCGCGTACTGGTGCTGTTGTAGCCAAGCAGTAATGGCATCGCCTATATCTTCGGTGTGTTCACTGTCACCTTTAACACGCGCGTAGTAAATAGTTGCATCCTGGGTATCAGAGGACGCTAAAAACCCAGCTAATTTTTCAGCAAGTTCGTTCAGCGAACCGACTATCAAGCCTAGACGTTCGGTCATAGCTTGTCGGCCTATCTGCAACGTATAGGACAAATCCTGTAGTGAAATATCAGTCCGTAAACCATCAGCGCCGATTTTTATATGCTGAAGCAGTTTGCTGGCATAGACTTGAAGTTGATCAAGGGTCTTAGCCGACAGCACGACTGCATAAGCTTCTTCCTCTACTGGCAAACGGGTTTGGGTTTTGACATATTCCTGAATAACCAGATGGGCGTTGGAACCGCCGGCGCCGAACGATGAAATACCGGCAATTCTGGGCAATGTTTGCCCGTCCCGCACCGGACGCTGCCAGGCGCGTAATTCCTGGTTGACAATAAACGGCGTGGCGGCAAAATCAATATACGGGTTAAGTACCTGCGAATGCAGGGACGGAACGATCTGCCCGTGTTGCATTTGCAGCAGGACTTTGGAAATACCGGCAATACCGGCCGCTGATTCGCAATGGCCGATATTGGATTTTGCCGAACCCAGCCAGCAATATTGATTGTCTTCGGTGTATTTTCGGAAAGCTTTGGTCAAGCCGGTGATTTCTATCGGGTCGCCCAGTTTCGTACCGGTGCCATGCGCTTCGATGTAGCTGACCGCTTGAGGGTCGATGCGCGCCTGCCTTAATGCCTGGGCGATCACATGTTGCTGGGCTTTGGGGTTGGGTACGCTGTAGCCGTTGGTTTTGCCGCCATGATTAACGGCGCTGCCTTTGATGACACCATAGATATGGTCGCCGTCGCGTTCGGCATCGGCCAGGCGTTTTAGCACCGCGACGCCGACCCCTTCGCCGGGAATATAACCGTCACCGCCTTCGCCAAAACTTTCGCAGTGTCCGTGCGTGGAAATGAATTGCCCCCGGCTGAGCATCGCGTACTTGTTCGGATGAATGCTGACATTTACGCCGCCTGCCAGGGCCAGTTGCGTGCGCCCCGCTTGCAAATCCTGACAGGCCAGATGCAAAGCCGTTATCGAACTGGAGCACATGGTATCCAAGGTCATGCTGGGGCCATGCAGGTTCAGCAGATAAGACACCCGGTTGGCAATGCTGGCGTAACTGCCGCTGGTCACCAGCGGTTCGCCAAGCACTGTGGATTCGGCGCCGAACAGTTGGTATTCGCTATACATCACACCGGCATAAACGCCGACCTGGGCAGGCAAGTCTTCCGGTTGCGCTGGTTCTGCCGGTTGCCGTAATGCTTCCGGGCTATAACCGGCATCTTCAAGCGCCATCCAGGCATGTTCCAGAAACAGCCGTTCCTGTGGGTCCATTGTTTCGGCTTCGCGCGGGGAAATATTGAAAAACAGTGGATCGAATTTATCGACATCGGCGATGAAACCGCCCCATTTACTGTTATGTCCGCCAGCCTGGCTACGGTCTTCTGTATAATATTCCTGCCAATTCCAGCGCTCCTGCGGAATCTCGGTAATGCAATCCTTGCCGTCTCGCAGGTTCTGCCAGTATTCTTCAAGGTTTTCCGCCTGCGGATAACGTCCGGCCAGGCCGATAATAGCAATATTTAAAGGCTCGGGTTGCGGCGAGGAAGCCGAATCCAAGTTGCCCAGAATTTGTTCGTGTACTACAGGTATCGCAGGTTGCTCAGTACGCGAAGCAAGATTCTCGTCAGTCTGTTCCGGGATTTTAGATGATTCATCCAGCCTGAATAATGTTTGCAAGCGTTCGCGGTGCGCACCTAAAAAATAGTCCGCCAGTTCATTCAGGGTTTGATACTCAAAGAACAGGGTTTTCGATAATGACCCAAAAGTTTTTTCCAGGGTGTTGGTCAACTCAAGGATCATTAATGAGTCAATACCGTATTTATCCAGTTCCGCATCGGCCTTGATGCGCTGGACAGGCAATTTCAGCTTGACGGCCAGTAACTCGATTAAAAACTGCCGGGTTTTTACCGCCAGCCAGGCGTCTTGACTAGCGGCCATCTGGCTACCAGTAGTATCTATTGCTGATTGTCCCGACGCGTGAACAGGCCGTTGCAGTTCTGTCGCCACTACAGGTTTGAAAACCGATGTCTCCAGTCCGCCTGTTGTATCTACCCAATGACGTTCTTTGGCAAAAGGATAAGTCGGCAAACTGATCCGGCGCGGCCTTCGGGCGTTGTCGTAAAGCTTATGCCAGTCTATCGCCAATCCTTTGGCCCACAGCTCCATTAACCTGATAAATTTGTTATCGCGAAAACAATTATTGACGACTTCCTGCAGTTCCTGATCCGTTGCAAAAGCATTCAGGATATTTTTATTAAGCCTGACTTGACCGACATAAATATCCGCATTGTCACCGCCTCCGTCAACAAACTGCCGGAGTTTTTCTTCAAGTTCGGCAATAGAATGAACAATAAATCCCAAACGTTCTTCCATTGCCGCGCGTCCGACCTGAAGCGTGTATGCCAGATCGGCCAGATTCAATGAAGATTGGGCTTGGCCTGCCGGCAACTCAACATCGGCACCTTCATGATCGAGTTTTGCCAATACCCCGGGCTGATCTTCAATCAATCCGGCTACAATAGCGGCAATCGAGCCATATTTTAAAAAAGCCTTCACCGGTATCGTGATAGCTAAAGCCTGTTGCATTTGTGCCAGCAGCATGGTTTGCTGCACAGGGTCCAGGCCATAATCGGCAAATTTTTCTTCCGGGTTAATATCGGTTGCATCAACCTGTAGCAATCCGGCGACCCATTGCTTAAGCTTCTGACCAAGAACCAATGCCGATTTTTGCGCCGCCGGCCTGACTGCGGCAAGCTTATGTTTGCGGATAAACGCCAATAACCGGGACGCTGATGCCTGCAAACCCTCATCAGTCCTGGCTGACAGAACAATGATCTGCGGGGTCAAGCTTATTGGTTGCGGCTCGTCAGTTTCGGGATATTCCTCCAGTACGACATGCGCATTCACGCCCCCGAAACCAAAGGAACTGACGCCGGCACGTCTTGGATAAATAAGGCCTTGTCCGTCGATGACCGGTTGCCAATCGCGATTTTCGCGAACCAGGTACAAAGGGCTGTCCTGAAGCTGGATGTAAGGATTGACCTCATCGCAATGCAGGTTTTTAACAAGTGTCTTGTGTTTAAGTTGTAACAACACCTTGATGACACCGGCAATGCCTGCGGCCAGTTCCAAATGCCCGATATGGGTTTTGACCGCACCGACTCCGCAATGCGCGCTGTCTATTTGCGGATTGCCGGTGCTTTGATACAGTTCTTTAAACGCCGATTTCAGCGCGTTGATCTCTATCGGGTCGCCCAGTTCGGTTCCTGTTCCATGTGCCTCAATATAACCGATGGTTCTGGGATCAATGCCGGCCCTGCTGTAGGCGGTCTTTAACAATTCAGTCTGGGCTTTGGGGTTCGGTGCTGTCAATGAATTCGCGCGTCCGCCGTGGTTCTCGGCACTCGCCCGGATTACACCATAAATGTGATCGCCTGCGTGTTCAGCCGCCGACAGCTTTTTCAGCATCAGCATACCGACACCTTCACCGCGAACATAACCGTTGGCTTGGCTGGAAAAGGTTTTACAGCGTCCATCTGCGCATAACATACCCGCCTTATTGAAGCTGATATGAGTTTCCGGCACAACAATCAGATTAATGCCGCCTACTATCGCCTGTTCACAATCGCCGTATTTGATTGCCTGTAAGGCCTTATGGATGGCGACTAATGAACTCGAACAAGCGGTTTCTATCGGTTCGCTGGGACCGTGCAGATTCAGAAAATAACTCATGCGGTTAGGCCCGACCGAACCGACGGTTCCGGTGGCACTGTAGCTGTCGATAGCAATCTGGTGCTTGACTATAAGCTCACCGTAGCCGCTGGAAGCCGTAGCAATGAACATCCCGGTTTTACTGCCGGACAGACTGTGAGGCGAATAACCGGCATCTTCAATAACCGCCCAGACATATTCCATCAACAGCCGCTGCTGGGGATCCATCAATTCGGCTTCTCGCGGGGAAATACCGAAGAATTGTGCATCAAAATTACCGACGCCATCGATAAACGCGCCCCATTTAATGTTGGTTTTGTTGCTGTCATGATTGGGATCACCGTATACGGCTTGCCAATCCCAACGGTCTTTGGGGATCTCGCTGACGCAATCTTTACCTGCCTGCAGGTTTTCCCAAAAAGTCTCCAGGTCGTCGGCCATCGGGAATCGTCCGCTCATGCCGATAATAGCAATAGCTTCATCAGAAGCCGTTTGCGCTGGCAATATGGGTTGAACCGAATCAGGCATGAAGCGCTGTTGCGGTTGCACCGCTTCTGTATCGCGCTGCTGAAGCTGCATCGTGACTGTCTCGGTGCTCAACGGTAAACCCAAAGCAGATGTGAAGACAGCCGGATAGTTTACACTGAGATAACGGGCGAATTCAGCAATGGTCGGGTATTCAAAAAAGCTGGTTGGCGTCAGCGCCAACGCGTATTGCTGATTGAGCTTATTCGCAAATTCGGTAAAGCTGATCGAGTCAAAACCATACTCACTTAATTCGCTAGCTGTATCGAGTTCTTCAATATCAAATTTCATCAACTCCGATACCGCTTGCAATAAGGCTTGTTCGATCTGAGCGACCAGTTTGTCGTTATCGATTGCCGGGGCTGAAACAGCAGTAGTTTGCGCCTGGACAACCCGCTCGGGGCGCTGTAGAAGCTGCTCTTTGATTCGAGCTGTTGTGCCTTCCATAACCATCACTTGCGACAGACCGGTAGCGAACATCTGGTAGAAAGCGGTCATGCCGGATGCCGTTTGCAGTGGAATCATACCGGTATTGGCGGTCATCATCGCTTGCGTTGCCGCGTCCATACGCATACCGCCTTCCTGCCAGAGCGGCCACATTATCGAAAGAGTATGTCCGCGCCGTTTATGAGCGGCGACCTGTGCGTTGCGATAATCCGCATAAACATCCATAAAGGCATTGGCGGCCGCATAATCGGCCTGCCCTGCACTGCCCAAGCCGCCTGCCACCGACGAGAACAACACAAAAAAATCAAGATCAAGGGCTTGTGTGGCATGGTCGAGGTTAACAGTGCCTGCGACCTTTGGCGCGAACACCGTTGCCAGTTCCGCCGCTGTCTTTTTAACGATAAAGTTATCCTGCAACACGCCGGCAGTGTGAAGTATGCCGTCGATACGCCCGAATGTTGTTAGCAGGCTATCAATCAAGGCATCAACTTCAACAGCATTACTGATATCCAGTTGCCTGTATTCGATCCGTACGCCCGGTTTTGCCAATTGCTGTAGTTGCTCAAGTTGCGCCTGGTTTAAACGTGAGCGTCCCGCCAAAATCAATACCGCCGCGCTGGCAGTATCGCTAATCTCTTTAACGAACAACCGGCCCAAACCGCCTGCACCGCCGGTAATCAGGTAAACGCCGTTATTTTTCCAGACCGGATAAACCGTTGCCGACAGCTCGACATCATCCAAAGCCATCACTTCACGATTGCCGCCCCGATAGCGAATCTGCATATCTTCAGGTGCACCGCTGTTGTCCCGTATTTTATCCAGCAAGCCTTGTTCAGTCTCGGCTGCATCGACTTCAATAAGTTGCCCAAAAATACCTGCATGTTCCCTGGCAACAGATTTCAGCAATCCCGACAGACCGGCAAAGAGCTGACCTTCACCCTGCGCCGGAACCAGTATCTGGATAAAGACAGAGCCATTGAACCTGCCGTCGAGCAAGCCTTTAATCGTAGTAAGCACCTGAACGGCAATATCCTGATAGCGAAGCGGCAACGTTGCCGCTTCAGTTGCCAGCCGCAGACATCTGGCATTATCAATACCGGCGGCAACGGTTTCAGGCTGGATTTGATCGAGTCCATACAGCATAACCACATGCCGGGCATAGCTGGGATGCGCCGATGGTGGCACTATGGCAGCAGTCTGCCAGACTGGCCGGGACATCAACAGACAGGGTGTTTTGTCATCCGCCCTAGGTTCTGAATCAGCAACACGCGATGAAAAACCCTGCATACGAACACAAACTTCACCTTGTTCGTTGCACAGGTCAATGTCCAGTTTTTGCACTTTACCTTTACTACCGCCTGGGGCATGGCGTATCCACGCCCAGAGTGCTGTCGGCAATGGCCTAAGTATTTGCAGTGATTCCAGTGCAAACGGCAGGGAGGGTTTAGAGGTCGAAATGTCGGTTTTATTGCCGGTCTGGATAGACGGCAGCGTATAACCCGATCCGAGCAGCAAGCCGATACAAGCCTGCAAAGCCGAGTCCATCAGGCTGGGATGCAAAGTAAACTGGTCGAAACTATCGGCAACAAAGGCAGGCAACACCAGTTTTGCCAATACCTGAACTTCGTTCTGGGAGAGATCAGGACGGCCAAAATATAGCGTGTCTATACCTTGATGTCCTGAGCCGTACGCCATTGTCAAGACATTGAATGCAGCGTAACACTGCGCCCCACTCACACTGTGTTGCGTGCCGGGCTCAGCGGTTATGCGGCTCCGTAGCGTGACTAAATCCAGCAATACGGGCTTATGATTGACATCCTCATCATTCAATACCGCAACGCCCTGACTATGCACCAGCTTGTCATCTTTATCAGATCCACTGTAAATCTGATACCTGATCTGTGTATCGGAGTCGGGATACAAACCAATATGCAGTACCCCGGCCTTATCGTCGAACACATAGGGCCTTGCCCAGACTACATTCTGTAATCGTATCTGGCCCTTGTCTGTTGATTGCTGTACCGCACTCAGCGCCATTTCCAGGTAAGCAACACCCGGCAACATTTTCTTGCCCATCATGACGTGGTCGGCGAGAAAAAATTCTTCGCCGCTAAACTGCGAACTAAAGCGTTGTCCAGACAATATCGAGGTGTTTTTCTGTAACAGCGGATGCAGTTGTCCTGCACCATGAACTGAACGTCTGCTGTCGCGTTTGGCTATCGCTTTTTGCGGTATCCAGTAACGTTGTCTGGCAAACGGATAAGTCGGTAATTTAATCCGGCGTGGTTGCCTGCCATAAGCTGCATCCGCGTAAAGCTGTTGCCATTCCAGCTCTACACCTTTTACCCAGTGAGTCGCCAGTTCCGCTAGCTTTTCGCTTGACGGGCGGGGATCCATATTCAAAGGCCTTTGTTCCAGAACGAGCCGAGTTTCTTTATGCTGCTTGATATTGGCTCTATAAAGACCGTTGACCGTCTCTTCCCTGCCTTCAGTAACAGCTTTGAGCTTTTCCACAAGCTCGGAGACAGACTCGACAATCACCGCCAGACGCTCTTCCATCGCTTCACGGCCAATTTGCAGCGTATACGCTATATCAAGCAGTTGTAAAGTAACTGCTCGCTGTCCTGCGCTTAAAAAAGCGTAAAGGTTTTCAACCTGTTCTTTAAGTCGCTTGTCGTTTTTTGCGGATAGGACAATTAATACCGGGCCAGTCGCCGTATAATCACCAAACGTTTCGTTACAATATTCTTCAATGATTACGTGCGCATTTGAACCACCCGCACCAAATGAGCTGACCCCGGCGCGTCTCGGCTGTTCCTTGCCGTCGATAACAGGCCTCTGCCACACCTTGCCTTGCTGCATGATATAAAATGGGCTTTGCTCCAGCTCTATCAGCGGATTGATTTCAGTGCAGTGCAAAGTCGGGTACAGGTATTTATTCTGGAGCGCCAGCAATACCTTGATAACTCCGGCGATACCGGCGGCTGTTTCGGCGTGACCGATGTTGGATTTGACTGAACCCAACCCACAATAAGCCGTATCCGTCAAAGCCAATCCGCTTTGTTCCAGTCGTTTGGCAAAAGCCATCTTCAAGCCGTTGATTTCAATCGGATCGCCAAGCGATGTACCGGTACCGTGACACTCGATATAGCTGATACTGCGCGGGTCAATCTCAGCGCGTTGCTGCGCTTCGGCAATCAGGCTGGCCTGGGCTTTGGGATTCGGTGCGGTTAGCGATGTCGATAAGCCGCCGTGATTTTCCGCCGAGCCGCGAATCACCCCGATAATCGTGTCACCATCGGCCTTCGCTCTGGACAATTTCTTCAACAACACCGCGCCGATGCCGTCACCACGGACATAACCATTGGCCTCGCTGGAAAAGGTTTTACAGCGGCCATCCTCGCAAATCATGCCGACCTTGCTGTACATGACGTGCATGTCCGGCGAAATCATTAGATTGGCACCGCCCGCAATAGCCATCTCGCAGCCTTCATGCTGGATACTTAAAATCGCACGGTGCAAAGCCACCAGTGAGCTTGAACAGGCGGTGTCAATAACCTGGCTGGGGCCGTGGATATTCAGCAAAAACGACAGGCGATTCGGGCAAAACATGTGCCCCAGGCTGGTCAGGTGCATGGCTTCCATTGCCCCGGCACGATCAATCAGATGCGCGTAATCCTGTAAATTGATGCCCATAAACAGACCGATTTTTTTATCGGAAAATGAGCGCGGCGCATAGCCTGCGGATTCGATCAGTTTCCAGACACACTGGATAAACAAACGGTGCTGAGGGTCCATCAACTCCGCTTCTCTTGGCGACATGCCGAAAAACAGCGGATCGAAATTATCAATATCGGGAACAAAGCCGCCATACTTGACGCGGGTAAATTCCCCCTGCTGAGGATCACCGAAAACCGCCTGCCAGTCCCAACGCTCAGGCGGCACAGTCCTAATGCAATCATCGCCATGCCGTAAATGCTGTTCGAATTCCTCCAGGTTGGCGCTATCGGCAAACTGGCCTTCCATCGCAATGACCGCAATCGGCTCGTAAGCATATTCAGGCACTTCAGGCTTGTGTTCGTTCTGCGGCGCTGGCTGTGTAGCGTTTATAGAAGACGGCTGTTCAGATGTTATCGCTCTGTATTTAGCCAGCCAGCCTTGCACTTCGGCATCCAGTGAATCGGGATCTGGTTCCGCATTGTATAAAGCCTCATCGTCATCGCCGGTATCAGGCGAGTTTTCTGTATAGCGTGCAATTATTCTAGTGTGATAACGCTTGAAAAGTATCGCCGCCAATTCTTCAAGATGTCTGGCTTCAAAAAACAGCGTCGGTGCAATCGGCAAGTCCAGCAAATCGGAAATCCGTTTCATTATTTCCGTGACAATAATCGAATCCACGCCATATCTGGCCATGTTTTCTTTACTGTCCATGATTGCCAGCGGGATTTTCAGGACAGTAGCGGCAATTTCGATGATTTCTTGCGTAAACTCGCGTTGGCTTGGAGATTTCTCTGTTGCGGGTGTTGATGGCTGCAAGCGGGTATCGATCAGTGATTCATGCGTACTATCAACTTCCGAAATCGAACAATGCCGCGCCGCCTGGACTTGCGACAGCGCGGCATCAATCAGTTCGTTATCCAGGTACTGCTGCATTAACGCAGATAAATCATTTGATTCTTGCTGTTTCATTGCCAAATAAGCCTGTGCTTCAGGTTCGTGACTGTTTGTTCCTTTGTAATAGCATCTTCGCAAATCAATCGCAAGTCAAAAATCGGGTTATGCTTTGGGTTACCGTTTTTATGGGATTTAAATTAACGGTAGAGACTGACCCTTCATTTCGGCATATAAACCCAGATACAAATTACCTGTAAAGCGTCACCAACAGGATTTGATATTTTAGGCTTAGCAAACTTGATTTCGATTAGCTTTTCATCTGGTTATTTCATTGCTGCCAGGTATCACCGCTCATCCAGCATATCGCGATAAGCCCGGGCGCATTTTAGGAATTTCCAGAAATCAACTTCCCATAAATGCCGACGCGAATCGATGTAGTAGTCTTGTCCAAGATCAGGATTATCGGTGCGTTTGGCTTGCAGAAACTTTTGATAGCCTTTACTGTTTTCCTCATAGGCGCTGATATAACTGCGCACAAATTGGCCTTGCAACCTTAGCCCGTCACCCAGTCCGGCGGCGGCATTGACAAAGCCAAAGAAAAACAGGTTGTCAAAATGCCGGGGCATGATGTGGATAAACAAATCAGGTAAACCGGCTTTCCATTGCAGGTATTTGGCATCCAGGAACGGAAAATCGCGGTCATAGCCGGTCGCGTAGACCAGCACATCCACATCGGCTTTGGAGCCGTCCTCGAACAACACTGTCTTGCCTTGAAAAGAGGCTACATCACCTTTGGGCTGAATGTCGCCGTGGCCTATGTGATAGAGGATTTGTGAGTTCATGATCGGGTGCGCGGCATCCAGCGGGTAATCCGGTTTTTTCAAACCGTAATCGCTACCGTCAAAACCGGCCAGTTTGAACACCTGCTCAATATAGGCCATCGTTTCTTCCTTGCTGGCGAATTTATTGCCCAATTGCAACATCCATTGCGGTGTCGGCTTGCCGCCGATGAACTTGGGATAATAATAGTAGCCGCGGCGGGTGCTGTGATAAACCTCGGAACCGTGATGGACGGCATCGACGGCTATATCGCAGCCGGAATTACCGGCACCCACTACCAGCACGCGTTTGCCGCGAATCTGGTCGGGCGCTTTGTAGTGCATCGAATGCAGAACTTCGCCGGTGAAAACACCGGGATAAGGCGGGTCAGGATAATGCGGCAAGCGTTGTGCGCCGTTACAGACGGCAACAAAGGTATAACGTTGTATGTCACCACTGGAAAGTTCGACTTCCCATTCATCATCGACCGGCTTCAATTGGGTAACGCTGGTATTAAATCGTGCTTTGGGATACACCCCAAAGGCACGGGCATAGGAGCGGAGATAATCCAGCATCATTTTATGATTGGGATAAACCGGATAATCATCAGGCATCGGAAAATCCGGCACCTGAGTATTAAACTTCGGTGAAATCAGATGTAAAGAAGGGTAAACGCGACCGCACTGCCCTTCCCCATTCCAGACCCCGCCGAAATCCGCTTCGCTTTCGTATAAATCGTAATCGATGCCGCCTTCGTTCAATTCCCTGCCGAGACCGATACCCAATGGCCCGCCGCCGATAATGCACAATTTAACCGGTTTTCGCATATTGCTATGTGTTCCCTTAACTTAAATATTAATAGCCATCAACTTGCTTTTAGTCCTGAGCGTCAGCTCTTGCAGATAAAGACAAGGCTTCCCGCTTGCATCATAAAAAGTCACATCGTATTTGTTATCCCGCTTTAAGCGATTGCCGGGCGTCAGGTGCATGACGGTTTGCCCGGATAACATGCCATCGACGCTGATTTGTTTCAACGCGAACGGCAATAATAATTCATCGTGATTATTAACCGGCTGGCCCCGGAATTGCGAAAAAAACAGCAGCAGTTGCCAAGCCGCATTGATAAATACCGGCTGAAACAACTGCTTTCTTACTGCATCATCGACATAATCCGGGAGTTTCAAGATTGCGAATAATTCGATATTGTCACAGTAAACATCGTGAATGGTGTCAACGGCGGTATCGGTTTTGCCGATAAAGCGGCTGATAAAATTTCGAAATAAGCTATTCGTATGGGACTGCGTCAGTTTTGACTGAATTGCTGCGAAGTCTACCTGTTCCACCCGTAGCCTGGTCGACGCACCCAGAATAATCTCGCCGACATGACGGGTTATTGGCTGCCTGTCCTCGGAATTGACTTGATAGATGATATCGGTAGCCATTTTGTGCAGGGTGAGATTAAGTTCGTGCCGATTGCCGTTTATTTGCCGGTATGGCGACGCCCATACCAGGTTTTTCAAACCGGTAATTTCCTGTTCTATAGCCAGTTCAGCCGCTGTTCTTGCCATTTCCAGATAGAACAATCCAGGAAAAACCAATTGCTGCCCTGCGCCATAGCGGGTCATAAACGGTTCCTCACCGCTAAAGGTACTGGCAAATTGCGGCTTATTTAAACTGGATCGATTGTGATGAATCAATGAATAGGGTTTTGCTATCACGCTATTTTCTTTTGGCAAAAAAACAGCCCCCTGTTTTTGTTCGGAAACCCAGTAACAGCTTCGGGCAAAGGGATAAGCAGGCAAATGAATACGGCGTGGTGCGTTATCGCCGTACAGACTTTGCCAGGCTATGTCATAGCCCTGACAATACAGGTCAGCCAGCGCATGGAGGTTTTCCTGGTACTGTTCGGCCGACCCGGCATTACGGTTTTGCTGCAACAACTCGGTAATCATCCGTTGCATGGCTTTTTGCTCAGTAAACTCGCGCGGCACCTGACCCTGGAAAAACTGCGGCAGTTTTTCTTCAGCCGATTTTTGCCCGATATAAACTGCATGATCCATATCCTGAGCGATGATCGCGCAGCGGTGCTGGAAGTGATGCCGCCCTTCCAGCAGGGTGTAGCTGATTTGATACAGGCCTTGTTGTTGTGCCGTTTCAGTTTGCAGATAAACAACCATATCGCGGATTTTTTCCTGCAAGGCTTCTTTTGTCTTTGCAGACAACACCAACAGATAACAGGGTAATGATTCCATTGTTGCTGGAGCTGCGCTATGGCTTTGGACAACCATGTGTGCATTGGTACCGCTCATGCCGAACGCACTGACCGCGCCGATACGCTCTTTACCGCTACGATTAAGCCAGGGTTTGGCGGCTTTATTGACAAAAAACGGGCTTTCCTGCCAGCGGATATAATCGTTTTTCTGCTCGCAATGCAAACTGGCAGGAATCGTTTCATGATGCAGCGCCTGCACCAGACTTATCAGACTGACCAATCCCGACGCGGCAAAAGTATGCCCGAAATTGGTTTTGGTTGAAGTAAGCGCGCAAAAACCCTGTTTATCGGTGCCTTCCTTAAACGCATCGTAAAGCGCATTGATCTCTACCGGGTCGCCCAATTGGGTTCCGGTGCCGTGCGTGACAATGTAGTCAATATCTTGGGGCCGGATACCGGACTTTTGGTAAACATCCTTGAGCAGTCCGGTTTGCGCAACACCGTTGGGCGCGGTAATGCCGTTGGTTTTACCGTCATAATTGATGCCGCTGCCGCGAATCACGGCATGGATCGGATCGCCATCAGCCAGGGCCTTGGACAAACGTTTCAGCACAACAACAGCGACTGCTTCGCCCGGCACCATGCCGTTGGCGCGTTTGTCGAACACAAAACATTTGCCGTCTGGCGACAACATGCCCGCCTGGGTCATACCGACATAGGCTTCCGGCGTCACCATCAGGTTAACGCCGGCTGCCAGCGCGACATCGCATTCGCCGTTGCGAAGACTCATACAGGCTTGATGCGTAGCGACCAGCGACGAAGAACAAGCCGTGTTGATCGCCATCGTCGGACCGTTGAAATTCAGGAAATAGGCCAGACGTGCCGCCAAAATACTGGTATTACCCGAAGTCAGGCTGACGTCTTTCAACCGCCGCTGGTAACCCCCGCTTTCTTCAACGCCGACAAACATACCGATTTTCTGTTTGGCAATATGCCCGGCTCCCAGACCGGCATCTTCCAGTGCTTTCCAGGATTCCTGCAACAAATGTCGCTGCTGCGGGTCCATCAATTCCGCTTCCAGCGGCGAAATTTCAAAAAACAGGGGATCGAATTCAGCCAGGCCGGGAATACAGCCGCCCCATTTACAATTGGTTTTGCCGGTATCGTGCGCGGCATCGCCAAAATATTCGCGCCAGTCAAAACGGTCAGCGGGTACTTCCTCGACAGCATTTTTGCCGGTCGCCAGGATATCCCACATTTCGTCAATATTGCGTGCCTGCGGAAAACGTCCGCTCATACCGATAATTGCAATCGGCTCAAACTGCTGGTTTGGTTGGGCATAAACCGTTGCAGGCGTAACTTGGGTAAGCGGCTCTTCAACAGCGGCCTGAGCCGGTGTTGTTGCGCCGGCATGTTGATAAAAATCAACCATCGTTTGCCGATGTTCGCTCAAAAAATAGCGCGTCAATTGCGCCAGGGTCGAATGCCCGAAAAATACCGACGGCGTAATATCCAGCGCATAATGCTTGCTGAGTACGCGGGCAAATTCCGCCAAACTTATGGATTCAAAACCAAAATCCGCCAGATTGCTGTCGTTATCAAGGCGGTCACGGCTTATTTTCAGCAATTTCTGGACCAGTTCCTGCACATCCCGGTTGATGCATTGTTCAACGCTTAAACCTTGCATTTCAGTGCGTCTGGCTTTGCCAGGCGTGGCTAAAGCAGCAATCGGAGCGGTATCTGCAATACGATTATGCCTCTCTGCCATGCGCCGGATACGGGCCGTATCTCCTGCCAAAACCAGGTGTTGCGGATTCTCCTGGGCCAAAAGCTGTGCAAACAATGTCATTCCCTCCGCCGTTGCCAAGGCTCGTTGCCCGCTGGATTGCAGGTAAAGCTGCGTTTGCTCCGCTTGACCCAATTGCATCCCACCCTGTGCCCATAACGGCCAATTGATTGCCAACGTTTTTCCTGTGCATTTTGAGTCGTTACGATGCCGGGCGTAAGCTGTTTGAAAGCGGTTGGCGATAGCATAATCGCAGGAACCGAAATCACCAAAAATCGCCGATGACGACGAAAAATAGCATATAAAATCAATATCTTCTTCAGCAAACACTGCATCCAGCACCAGAGTGCCGTCAATTTTCGGTGCAAGGACACTGTGGAACTGCTCCAGCCCTGTCTTCAGTACACTGGGCGCACCGGTAATACCGGCAATGTGAATTGCTCCGGTGATCGTGCCGAAACGCGCTCTAGCCTGCCGCATAACGGCCTGCATATCTGCGAGACTACAAACATCGGCCTGTATATACAGCACTTGACTACCCAAATCCTCCAATTGCCGTAATTTTTCGGTCTTTGTAGTATCAAGAGAAGAACGGCCTATCAAAACCAGATTTGCCGTGCACGTTTTTGCCAGGTATTCGGCAACCATCAAGCCCAAACCGCCGCAGCCTCCGGTAATCAGGTAAGTCCCGTTGGTTTTTAAAACGCTTCCAGTACACGGTTTAAGCTCGGCTTGTTGCAATTGGGCGATATACCGACGGTTATGCTGATAAAAAACGCTACGAGTTTTCGATACTTGCAGTTCAGCCCACAACGTTTGCAGCCAATCGGCCAAAACAGCTTGCCCTTGTGCAGCCTGATAAATAACCGCCATGCGGGTATCCGGCAGTACCATCCCGAGAGAATGCTCAAAGCCTGACCAGGATTCCAGATAACACCGTTCCGGTACGTCACTGAATTCACCTGTAAGCAGCAAACGTCCAACCTTGAGTTCTGCTGCGGCAAGCGTTTGCAGGATATGAACAATGCAGGAGAAGTCGCGAATATAACGTGTATCGGCCAGCGGCCATAAATACAGCATGGCATCGATGTTTGGGTACTTATCAGCAATGCGCGAAAACACCTGTTGATAGCTGTCTTTGTCGGCTATCGCAACAGGATAGGTATAAGGATCATATCCGGCAACATTCTGCTCAGGTATGACAAACAGTATATGAGACTGCGGGGACAGGGCCTTAAACCGGGCGCTAACCACCTGGCGGTCATCGCCATGACCCAGGAAGCAAACCACTGTGCTGATTGCGGCCGCAACAGGTTCCGGCAAAGGGCATTCCTGCCAGACTTCTTCAAACACCAGCAAAGATTCATCGGATACTGCGCGTCCCTGCTCGGGATTTATTGCTGCTAATGGTGGCTTGGCTTGACCGCTTTCAGGTATCCAATAACGTTCGCGGGCAAAAGGATAGGTGGGCAGGCTGATGCGGCGCGGTTTCGAAACTCCATATAATTTGTGCCAATCCACCGGCAGACCCTTCACCCAGGCCTCCAATAGCCTGTCGTTCTTTCCTTTACTGAACCAGGCATCGACAGTGGCAGCCATATCCTCATCGGCGGAAAGCGTGGCAAAGGATTGCTGCCGGTTTTTTACTTGTCCGTAATACCAGCTTTCGCTGGACGGCTGTTGCCCGATAAAGGCTTGCAGTTTTGTTTCCAACTCGTTTATGTTGGCTGCTGTAAAGGCCAGGCGTTCCTCCATCGCTACCCTGCCAACCTGCAAGGTATAAGCCAGATCGGGCAGGTTCATAGCGTTATCGGTTTCCCGGATGAACGACAACAACCTTTGCGCCGCTTCTTTGAGACGCTCGGCATTTTTCGCCGACAAAACAATCAGCGCCGGTGAATCTGTCGCTGATTGTTGGCCACAGCGTTCAGCAGAATCGATATATTCTTCAATGATGACATGCGCATTCGAACCGCCGACCCCGAAACTGCTGACTCCGGCCCGCCTTGGCAGCGGCTTGTTCCGGGCATCCAGCAATGCAGGCCATGCCTGGCTGCCCTTAACCAGATAAAACGGCGTCTGCCGGCATTGCAAATAGGGATTGGGTTCCTGTAAGTGCACATTACCTGGAATAACGCGGTGCTTGAGCATCAACAGCACTTTAATGATGCCGGTCACACCGGCAGCGGCTTCCAGGTGTCCTATATTGGTTTTGACCGAACCCAAACCGCAATGCGCTTGATCAGCTATTGGCAAACCGCGTTGCTGGTAAATATCCGCAAAAGCGGCTTTCAGGGCATTGAATTCAACCGGATCGCCCAATTCGGTACCGGTACCGTGCGCTTCAATATAGCTGATGGTCTGCGGATCGATCCCGGCACGGGTATAGACATCAACCAGCAAGGCTTTTTGCGCGGCCCCGTTCGGTGAGGTTGGCGACGCCGAGCGGCCACCGTGATTTTCGCCGCTGCCGCGAATCACGCCATAAATTCTGTCTTCATCTGCCAGCGCTTTACTTAACGGTTTTAAAAATAATGCTGCGACACCTTCGCTACGCACATAGCCGTTGGCGCGTTTGTCAAAAGTCATGCAGCGTCCGTCCGCACTGAGTATACCGGCCTGGCTGGACGCGATAGTAATGCGCGGACTGGCAAGAACATTGACGCCGCCGACCAAAGCCGCTTCACAGCTACCCTGACGCAGGCTTTCTATAGCCCGGTGCACGGCAATCAGCGAACTGGAACAGGCCGTATCGATGACCTCGCTAGGGCCGTGAAAATTGAGCAGATAGGAAATCCGGTTCGCAACCATGAACGGGAATGGTTCTGCCGGAACGTTGACATCGCCGCGCAACTTGGCTTCATGCCATAAATCCTTGTAATCGGCCGTCGCCACTCCGGCAAAGATACCTATGTTTTTGCCGGATAAAGCACTGGCAGGATAACCGGCATCTTCTATCGCCGCCCAGACCGTTTCCAGAAACAACCGAAATTGCGGGTCCATCGCTTCCGCTTCCACCGGTGAAATGCCAAAAAACAATGGGTCAAAGCAATCGGCATCGGCAATAAAGCCGCCCCATTTCACTTTGGTCTTGCCGGGTTCCTGATGCGGGTCGCCATAATACGCCTGCCAGTCCCAGCGGGATTTGGGCACTTCGCTAATCATGTCCTGATTGCTTGCCAATTGCTGCCAGAATTCATCCAGACTGGCGGAACCTGGAAATTTGCCGCTGATGCCGATTATCGCAATAGCTTCCGGTTGATCGTCATTTCGCGACTGAGCGTATGGAATCCGGGGCTGAATAAAGCGTGTGCGATTATCCGGCTGGCTGAATACATTATTTGTCTGCCTGAATGGTTCCGCTGCCTTGACCGATTGGCCGACTGGTTGTACAGCATGTTTGTCCAGCAAGGCTTGCAGATGATTTTGAACCAGATAACGGCTAAGTGCTGCCAAGTTAGCCAACTCAAAAAACAGCGTCGGCATTAAGGCCAGCTTGTATGACTTATTCAGGCCGTTGGAGAATTCGGTAAAGCTGATCGAATCAAAACCATAATTTGATAAATCGCGTTCCAGGCCGATTTTTTCCAGTGGAATTTTTTGTATCTCGGAAACCAGGCGCACCAGCTCCTGGTTGACTGCACCGAGCAACACACCGTCATCATGTTTTGCAATACTTTCCTGCTGCTCTACATCTTGGGCGTACTCCGCCGCCGTAACAGCATTGGCATTCGGCTTAAACGCCAGCAACCGGGAGCGGATAGCAGCCATATCGCCATAAGCGACCAAAACCTGGCTATATGGCCCACAGAGTGCCTGCTCGAAAGCATGGATACCGCTGGACGTATCCATAGCCACCATGCCGGTCGCCTGTTGCATCAGTATTTCATTCGCTGCCGCCATGCGCATACCGCCGTCCTGCCATAATGGCCAGTTCAGCGACAGGGTTTTACCGTAGCACCGGCCTTGCCTGACTTGCTGGTTGCGATATTCGGCAAATCCATCCAAAAAGGCATTCGCACCCGCATAAGCGGCCTGTCCAGGATTGCCCAACACCCCGGCAATTGACGAGAACAACACGATAAAATCCAGTCGCAGGTCGGCAACCGCCGCGTCAATCGCCAATAGGCCCGCTATTTTAGGACGTAAAATACGCTGAACATCGACAACCGACTTATTAAGCAAATAGCCGTCGTCGATAACACCGGCACTATGAATAATACCGTTCAGGCGGCCATATTTTTTTAATATCGTTGCCAGCAGAAGCTTAACTCCGGCAGGATCTGACACATCCTGTTGCACGTAAATAATGTTTGCGCCTTGTTGTTGCAGGTCTTCCAGAATTTTTTCCTGCCCTGCATCCAGTGCAGACCGTCCATTCAATACCAGCGTCACTTTTTTAACAAGCGTCAGGTAACGGGCAAACAATAGCCCTATTCCACCCATGCCGCCGCTTATCCAGACGACATCGCCTGCTTGCAATCCTTGTATGACATCGTCGCTAGGCTCTAAATCGATTTCCTTGAGTTTAAGGACTTCCCGTTCACCTTGCGCCGAATAACGAACTTCCACCTCGCCATCTTGAGCCTGAAGTTCCTCGACTATGAGGTCGGTCAAGACCGCTATATCATGATCTTTAGCAGGCAGGTAATGAACAACTTTAGCCGCCAACCTGCCGTGTTCCAGGTTCGCTGTTTTTAATAAACCCGAATATGCGCCATGTAAAACGGATTGCAAATGCTCAGGGATCAATACCAGCAAGGGCTGCACAAACCCGCCCCGGTTTTCAATACAAGACTTGAGCAAGTTAAATACGCGTAGAAAATTAGCCTGGATACCGCCGACAAGGTCGTTACCGAAATCAGGCAAGGTTTCTATCTGTGCCTGCGGCCAATACTGTTGCAAAGCTTTAACTAATTCGGCGTCGGCTTCGGCCAAAATAAAAACAGGTTCGATTTTACAATCGCGCTGGACAGTTTTAGATAAGGCCTGCTCCCGCCACTGCGTTGTCGCATAAACCAGTCCGGTTGCCGGTTTGTCTTCAGGAAAAACCATCGTAAAGCCTTTAAATAAGGCAAGGATTTCGCCATGTTGATCGACTAACGTAATATCTACTTTTTTTATCCGGCTATAGCCGTGCGAAGCAGCTTTCTCCGCAGAAGTCGCATGAACATAAACCCGTTCCGGCAGACGATTATAAATACGCAATTCGTCCAGACTGAACGGCATCGGCAAGGCGCTTTCGGAATCCCGGAGCAGTGCCCAGACTACAGCCGTTAAAATCGCTCCGTTCAGCAAGCTGGGATGCAGCTCATAAGCCTGACTGTTTGCATTCAGATGACCGGGCAGCTCAAGCTCCGCCAGCGCCTCTTCAGCATTGTAATAAAGTCTGTCGATACTGAGCAGGCCGGCGCCGTGGGTAGATTGCAGGAGCTTATCGCAATCGGATTTGCCGAGTGCGGAAGAACAGCGCGAACGGATGGACTCAATCGCCAGCGTACCGCCCCGGCTGTTAGCTCTATCATCTTCCGCCAGTAGTTTGCCCTGACAAAAAACAACAGGGCGTTCCGAAATTTCGGCATTTGCCAAGCTGATCGTAAAGGAAAATTGCCCTGCTTCTTCGTGCAAGCGAATATCCAGACTGTTGTTCTGTTGCACCAGCATCGGCTCGGGCCAGACAACCTGCTTCAAACCAACGATTGACTTACCGCTGCGATAAGCTCCGGCAGCTCTCGCCATCTCCAGATAAACCGCGCCCGGCAACATGCCGCTATGGTCTTTCAGGAAAAATTCGCTGCCGCTAAACGTCGTTATGAACCGGGCTATTTCCGGCGTTGAATGGTCATTGTGCAACAGCGGATGCAGCGGAAGATTATGTTCCAGAACCCTGGATGAAAAACCCTGCATCTGTACGCAAACACGGCCTTGATTGTCACACAGCTCTATGTCGAGCTTCTGCAACTTATCTCCCGCCTGCCAGTCTGCGCTGCGGCGAATCCATGCCCACATTATTGCCGTGCATGACGAAGTAACAATAAGTTCTTCCAGGGCATAAGGCAGTAAGGCCTGACTATTTGCCACCCCCTCCTCCAGTGCCAATGCTATTGATGCTTGCAAAGCGGCATCCATCAGGGCGGGATGCAAAATGAATTGATCCAGCGTACCTGCCACAGCGGCAGGCAGGATTAATTTTGCCAAAACCTGTCCATTGCCTACCTGGACAGAAGCAATGCCTTTATGTCCGGCACCATAGTTGATTCCCATAGCAGCAAATGCTGCATAGCATTGTTCAGCAGAGAATTGACTGTGATTGATGTCGGCTTGCAAGCGCGGCAAATCCAGCCGCCCTGCATTCAAACTACTATCAAAAACAGCGATGCCCTGGCTATGAACAATATGGGTTTCCGTGCAAATTTCATAGCGGATGCGGGCGCTGTCTTCTGCAAACAAACGGATATGCACATCTTTAGAAGATTGGTTGACGGCAATCGGTTTCAGCCAGAGGATATTTTCCAGCCGCCAACTGCCTGGGGTGGCAGCCGACCCGCCTGTCGCCTGTTCGGCAGCCGCACGCGCCATTTCAAGATAGGCAACGGCAGGCAACACTTTTTGTCCCTGCACTAGGTGATCGGACAGGAAAAATTCAGAGCCGTCCCATTTTGAACTGAAACATTGCTGATAAAGCGTTGAGATATTTTTATGCAGCAAAGGATGCAGGTAAGCATTGTCGGAACCAGACGATGGTGCGCCTACCGGATCAGGTTTCCAGTAACGTTCCCTGGCAAAAGGGTAAGTAGGTAAATGAATACGATGTGGTTTGGCTTGCTGATAAAGCCCCGGCCAGTTGATGGCAATACCCTGGCTCCAGGCTTCTGCCAGCTTTGCCAGATCCGTTATCTTAAGCCACTCGCTAATTTGCTCCGGCCTATTGTTAGGGTGCTTTTCTTCAGCTACTCCGATCCAGCACGAGTTTGTCTTAGCGCCTGTTTCAATATATGCAGCCAATGAATCGGCCAATTCAACAAGACTATCGATAACAAAAGCAACGCGAAACTCCATAGCCTCTCGGCCAATCTGTAGCGTATAGGCAAGATCGGTGAGCGTCACTGCATTTTCAGAACGGCGGATAAAAGCGAGCAGGTTTTCTGCTGATTCCTGAAGGCGCTCGTGATTTTTGGCCGATAACACAACCACAGCGGGTTGCCTGCCTATAGACCCTGCAGTGGGTTTATATTCGCCGTCAATGATATATTCTTCGATAACGAGATGGGCGTTCGTACCGCTATGCCCGAAAGAATTGAGCGCTGCCATCAGCGGTTTGCCATCTGTTGATTGCCAATCCGTCAACCCAGTCGCCGGATAAAACGCCGACTGCTCAAATTCAATCAGAGGATTGAGTTGTTTAAAATGCGGCAAGCCCGGAATTTTACGATGCTTTAAGGACAGCAATACTTTAATCAAACCGATAGCGGCGGCACTCGCAGTCGGATGACCGATATTGGCTTTGGCGCTACCTACTGCGCAATATTGCGTTTTGTCGGTAAACTGCTTAAAAGCACGCACCAGGGCATTGGCTTCTATTGGGTCACCCAGCCTGGTACCGGTGCCGTGGGCTTCTATATAACTGATCTGTTCGGGGTTAATGTCATAACGCCGGTAAACCTCGGCAATTAAGGCTTCCTGTGCCAGCCCGCTCGGGGCGGTGATGCCGTTACTGGCACCGTCCTGGTTGGTTCCTGAACCTTTAATCACGCCATAAATCGGATCGCCATCATTGACCGCATCAGCTAGCCGTTTCAACACAACCATGCCAACACCTTCCGACATCACCATGCCGTCAGCCGCCGCATCAAACGCATGGCAACGACCGGAGAAAGACAGCATTTCGGTCTGGGATAGGCCAATCAACGGTGTCGGCCCCATTACGGCAAATACGCCGCCGCTTAAGGCAATATTGGTTTCGCGGCGACGCAAACTTTCGCAAGCCAGATGAATGGCTACACCGGACGATGAGCAACCGGTATTGACGACAAATGCCGGACCGCGCAAGTTGAGAAAATAAGACAGGCGCGAGGCATTAATCGCCTCGGAAGCGCCGGTAAAGGTTTCGTGCATATAGCCGGTAGGTTCAGCACCGACGAATATGCCCGTTTTAGAATCTGCCAGCGTTTTCGGGTTATAACCGGCATCCTCCAGACTTTTCCAGCTTTCCTGAAGAATCAGCCGCTGATGGGGGTTCATCGATTCGGCTTCGCGCGGCGAGATATTGAAAAACAACGGATCGAAGCAATCGCGGTTTTCCAGGATGCCGCCCCATTTGCAATAGCTTTTCCCCGGCTGTTTGTCAGGACTGTAGTGTTTATCCGGGTCAAGGTAATGCACCGGCAATTCGGTCACGCAATCGCGGCCTGCAACCAGATTTTGCCAGAAGGTTTCGACATCGCTTGCACCGGGAAACTGACCTGACATACCTATTACCGCAATGTCATCGATTTTGTTATCAGGAATGGTTTCCAGACTACAGTAAGTAAATTCATCTGCACTGCGTGAGGCTGGAGTATCACTTAGTTGAAAAGATTGCCTTTGCAACCCGAATCTTTCCGGTGCTGACTTTTGTTCAGGAATTGCCGGTGCGGAATGTTGTTCAACAGGCGATGACAAAGGCGGGGGATTTACGAGGATACGCTCCCGATAAGCAGTCGCAATATGCCTGGTCAGAAGCTCGACGGTCGTGTAATCGAACAGGATTGTCGTATTCAGCTTGATGCCAAGATGCGCATTCAGTTGCTGAATAAAATTGACACCCAGAATCGAATCTATCCCGTAATCCGAAAACGGCACATCCTGTTCAATCGTATTTTCGGCAACGTTCAATGACTGCGCCAGACTGTCCAGAATCAGTTTTTGCACCGCCCCGGTAATAGCTTGCCCGCTGTCTTGCATAGTTACCGGTTCCTGAGCGGGAGCCTGCACAGTATCGGCGGTTTTTGGGGTAAGCGGCTGTTCGGCCAACGGCGGCGCGGCAATTTGCTGGCGTACAATACCATCGCTTTCTGCAACGATAATTTGTTGCCCCAACCCGTGGGCGGCGGCTGCCGGAAATAAAACGGAACGGAAACCTTCCTGTTCCAGAACCGTCCGCCAGGTTTCAGGATAAAGGCCAGGGCTGCCGGGAATCCGCAACGCATCGTCTTCAGCCAGAGACCAGCCGTCGATCAGCCCGAACAGTATCGATGCAAACACGGTTTTATCGCTGATCTCGTTCAAGATCAGAATACCGTTGTGCGCCAGCGCCGCTTTGGCATTGCGCAAGGTGTTGCGAATATTGCGGGTGGCATGCAACACATTGGTGGCGACAGCAATATCATAGCCACCCAAATCAATGTCTTGCGCAGTCAGCGGTTCTTCGATATTCCACAAGCGATAATCCAGGTACGGAAACTCATCGCCATAACGGGCTTTGGCGTGAATAAAAAAGGACTTGGAAAGATCGGTATAGCAGTATTGGCCAATGCTGTCCTGCACCGCGCGAAGGTGCGGCAATAACGTAGACGTAGTTCCACCGGTGCCTGCGCCTATTTCAATGATGCGCAACTTCGCTTGCGGGTCGTTTTGAAGGCGTTGCCGGACATAGGACACCGCCAGTTCAGCCATCACGGTATTAAAATAGTCGCAAATACTATTGTTTTTATATAGGCCCTCGATTTTTTCCATCGAACCGTTCGGAAACAGAATATCGGTAACCAGAATCGTGCCACGTAATATTTGCGGCAGTTGTTGCAGGCACTCATGCACCAGTACTGCCAGTGTGCGCGTTTCCGTCTCTTGCAGAAAACCGGTTTTTGCTATTGCCCAATCCTGCCATACCTGCGCTTGCCCGGCTAAAGCAACTCCTGTACGGATTTGCACCCGCTCGCCTTGTTTATCGATATAGCCGTTTTCAGCAAGAATATTCAGGCACTCGCACCACCAGCGATCATATTTGTCCAGTACGCCTGCCTGTTTGCGCAACTGGTTTATATCTTCAAATTTGTTCGTGATTAATCCCAACGCGCGCAATTCGACAAACAGTAATTTTGCAATCCAGGCGTTAAGTTGTTCTGTCGCCTGGTTTGCCGAAGGCGCTTGCGCTTTCGGCAAATAATCCTTCAGACCGTCCATGCAGGAAATGCTGTTTTGTGGATAACATGCTGTCCATTCATTCAGGTCAATTTGTTCAATCTCTTGCGGTTTGCTGGTTTTGGTAAGCGCTAATTGTGCCAGCGAGCCTGTTAAAAGCAGTGATAAGGCTGCCAGACCTTCCTCCGGCTCAATCGCCTGTACGCCGCGCTGTTCTATCAGCGCCTTGACCGCTCCGGAAATCCGCGTCCCGCCGCCAAGCTGCCAATAGCCCCAGTTCATGACTTTGACGGCGCAAGGCCAGGTCTTGGCAAGCTGATGGGCAAACGCATCCTTGAACGTACAGGAAGCGGCGTAAGCGCTCATCCCTGCGGGTCTGGCAAAGGCGATCATTGAGGAAAAAAACAGCACAAAATCCAGAGGTTCATGCTGGAAAACCTGGGCGATGCGAACGCTGACATCGAGCTTGGTCGCAAGAATACTCTGGAACCTTGCCTCATCCATAGTCGCCAGACTCTGGTCATAATCGCCCAGAGCCGCGTGGATCACGCCATGAATGGCAGGGTGTTGCTGTTTAATGTCCTGGTAAACTTTTTGTAAAGCAGCCAGATCTCGGGCATCAGCGGCGATATAAACAGGACGAGGACCGAGTTCGGCCAGACCGTCCAGTTGCGCCTGAATCGCCGTATCCAGCTTACGTCTACCAATCCAGATAATCTGCGCCCGATAATCCGTTATCATCATCCGGCTCCAGACTTCACCCAGCCCGCCAGCACCGCCGATAATTACATAAACTCCTTTATGCCGATACGCGGCCGGGGCTTCCGGCAGTTGACGCACCGGAACCAGCCGTTGCCGGAACCATTGCTGTCCGCGGCGGGCGTAACATTCGCCATGATCGTCAAAAGAAACGGCCAGTAAACCGGCCGGCGGAACGGGCGCATTGCGTTCAAGATCGAGCAAGCGAATACGCCAATACGGATATTCCCCGGCTAGGCTACCGACCAGCCCGTGAACTGCCGCGTGAACCGGATTAACCGTATCGTCATCATGTACGGCCTGCGTTTGTGTCGTGATAAACGTCAACGCCAGCGGTTTGATACCATAACCTGAAGCCAGCAAGGCCTTGACCAGCCTGAAGACCTGGATAACGCCTTCGTGCCGGGATTCAATGATGCATTCGTCGGTTACCGACTGGACAGGGCCGTCCGGCGCAACCCAGACAATATGGGCGAAAGGCTGCAAACTTGTCAGGCCCGCGGCTATAGCAGCAACGCTCTCTCCGACCTGTATCGGCAATAACCGGACACGGGTATCGCTTTGTTGAATAGCGGCATTCTGCTCATCATTACCGCCGATAATGATTATGGCATTGTCGCTGCCGGAATAAGGGAGCGGTTTATCAGGCAACATGACGGCATCCCAAACCGGGCGCAACATTGTCAACTCTGCCTGCGGCGCCGGCTCTTCCGGTAAACCGGCAGGCAAGGGTGCGGTATGTGCAGCATGGGAAATGTTATCGAACCAGAAACGTTCTTTGGCAAACGGATAACCCGGCAGGCTGATGCGCGAAGGTTTGCCGTCACGATACAGTTGCCGCCAGTCAATCGCCAAGCCCTTGACCCACAGCTCCAGCAATCTGGCGAATTTTTTACGTTCTATCCATTTACCGAGCGCTTCCTGCAATTCCTCGTCATCGGCAAAAACCGCAATGGTATCTTTATGGCGTTTGACCTGTCCCCGGTAAACGCCTTCTATATCGTCCTGGGCGGCAAGAAAGAGACCGAGTTTGTCTTTCAGTTCGTCCAGCGATTCGACCATCAGGCCCAGACGCTCTTCCATCGCTTCACGCCCCGTCTGTAGCGTATAAGCGATATTTTGCAAATGCCCGCGCGATGCGGTCTCACTGTCGGTATTCAGATAATCCAGCAGATTTTGCGCGGCAGCGTTAAGCCGGTCGGAATTTTTGGCGGACAGTACAATGGCAACCGGGCCGTTATCGGCGCCGGAGCCGGCATGGCTGTGACAATATTCCTCAATAACCAGATGCGCATTGGAACCGCCGGCGCCGAACGAAGACAACCCGGCAAGGCGCGGATATTCCTGCGCTGCGCCGTCAAACTCAAGTACCGGACGTTGCCAGTCGCCGAGCGTTTGCTGCACGACAAACGGCGTTTTGGCAAAATCAATATTGGGATTTAAGGTTTGCGCATGGATACTCGGTGCCAGCAGGCCATGCTGCATTTGCAATATGATTTTGGTCAACCCGGCCATGCCGGCGGCGGCTTCCAGATGGCCGATATTGGCCTTGACCGAACCGAGCGCACAGAAACCGGTATCGGCTGTGTCTGTTCGGAAAGCGTGGCTAAGACCGGTTATTTCAATCGGATCGCCCAGTTCCGTGCCGGTGCCGTGCGCTTCCAGATAACTGACGCTACGGGCGTCTACACCGGCTTTTTCCAAAGTACGACGGATCAGTGCTTCCTGTGCCTTGGGATTGGGGACAGTATAGCCGTTGGTCTTGCCGCCATGATTGATGCCGCTGCCGCGAATAACAGCATGGATATGATCGCCATCGGCAACAGCTCGCGACAGGCGTTTTAGCAACACCATGCCGACACCTTCGCCAGGGACAAAACCATTCCCCCCCTCGCCAAAGCTTTTGCATTGGCCGTCTGCGGACAACATATAAGCCGAACACAAACCGACATAATTGGAAGGATGCAGGTATAAATTCACCCCGCCTGCCAGCGCCAGTTCACATTCGTTAAGGCGTATATGCTGACAGGCTTCGTGGATGGCCGTTAACGATGATGAACACATCGTATCCACCGGCATACTTGGCCCTTGTAGATTCAGGAAATAGGAAATACGGTTGGCCGCCGAACTGAACGAAGTGTGCGGATAAACAGCCGGACCCTGTTGAGGATGGGCAGGGCCGTATAAGTCAAAACCGGTTTTGGTGATACCGACAAAAACCCCGACTTGCTGCTGGTAATCATGCAACAGGGTTTCCCTGGTATAGCCCGCATCTTCGAGCACCTGCCAGGCGCATTGGAGCAACAGACGTTCCTGCGGGTCGATGCCAAGCGCTTCGCGCGGGGAAATATTGAAAAACAGCGGATCAAACTCGGCAAAACCGTTGAGGAATCCGCCCCATTTACTGTAACTTTTGCCTTGAATTACAGCTTCTTTCTGGTCAGGATGGAAAAAATCCTGCCACGGCCAACGCTCTTCAGGAATTTCGGTAATGCAATCCCTACCGGCTTGCAGGTTCGCCCAGAATTGCGCCAGATTGTCGGCTTGCGGATAGCGGCCGCTGATGCCGATAATCGCAATCGGCTCTTGTATCGGCAGGTTCCGGGAATAAGGCACTGATTGTTGCTGACGGTAACTTGCCGCACTTAACGGTACGGACGGCTTAAACCCGGAGGCTAATGGCGTATTTGGCGCAGGTTCCCGGGATATAGCAGCTTGATCGGTAATTCCGCACCAGATCCTGCATGCCTGCGGATAATCGGCAACCAGATAGTCGGCAAGTGCATTCAGGCATTGGTATTCATAAAACAAGGTCTTGGAAATATCGCCGAAAATTGCCGCCAATTGCTGATTCAATTGCACAATAATAATCGAATCTATACCGTAACTTTCCAGCACTTCCCCGGCGTCAATTTTATCCACCGGCATTTTTATCGTGGCAGCCAAAAGCTGTTTAAGCTGGTGCAGGGTTTTAGTATGAAGCGCCTGTTCATCTGTCAAGGTTGTCATAGCGGTGGTACCCATCTCGGCTTCAATCTGATCTGCCAATAAGACTTGCCTGAACCGGGCCAGATCGCCGAATGCGACCAGCGCCTGGTTCTGTGCCGAAACCAGGCAATCGCAAAATGCCTGCATCCCGGCGGCTGCCGGTAACGGCGACAAGCCAATGGTCTGGCGCATCATCTTTTCGTTGACCGCATCGACTTGCATGCCGCCTGCCTGCCAAAGCGGCCACCTTATCGACAGCGTTTTCCCCTGCCGTTGCCGTCCGCTCACCAAATCATTGCGATAGTCGGCAAAACTGTCCATAAAGGCATTTGCCGTTGCATAGTCGGCTTGTCCGACACTGCCCAAAACTGCGGCTATGGACGAGAATAAAACAAAGAAATCCATATCCATCAAGCGCGTGGCGTGATCCAGATTGACCGTCCCCGCTACTTTAGGCGCGAGCACGGCATTAAATTCCGCCGCCGTCTTGTTGAGAATAAAATTGTCCTGAATAACACCGGCGCTATGTAACACGCCATTAAGCCGCCCGAATTGCGCGCCGATGTCCTGGATCAAAGCTTCCACTTCTGCCGACTGGCAGACATCGCATTGCCGATAGACAATCCGCTTGCCCGGGTTTCCCAAGGCATCAATACGCGCTTGCTGCATCTGATTCAAGCGCGAGCGGCCCGCCAGAATGATCGCCGCCTGTCCGGTTTTTCGGGCAATTTCTTCGGCAAAAATCAATCCCAAACCACCGGCTCCACCGGTTATCAGATACACGCCATTGTCTTTCCAGGGAAGTTTGGCGCTATCGGCGCTGACAGGCAATTCCTGCCAGACCTGCACCTGCCGCTGTTGCCGGTGATAACGGATATGGGCGTCGTGCGGGCATAGCGCGTTGTCATCGAGCCGCTTCAGTAACTGATTGGCGTTTTCGCCGGATTCGACTTCCATAATCTGGGCGATGATATTCGGATATTCCAGATGCGCGGTTTTCAGCAAAGCGGACAGTCCGCTGCAAGAAATTTGCCCGCAATAAGCAGGAATCAGCACTTGCAAAAGCAGTTTGCCTCTGGGTTTTTGGGTGATGATATTTTTAATGGCTTCAAAAAGCTGCACCGCGACAAGCTTGTAATGCTCCGCCGGTAACTGGCTTGCCGCGTGCAGGCGAATGCAGGTTGCGCCTTTTATATGGGCTTCGATTGCCGCCTGAGGCAATGCGTCGATGCCGCAGACTATCACCCGGCGTTCGGTATATTCAACAGAAGCCGCTAGTTCCGGCAACGCTTTGGCTTGCCACAGTGGCTGAACAATAATCAGCCCGTCGGTTGATCGTGAAGAAGCCTGGCTGGTCTGCGTTTGGCTGGCAAAACCGGAAAATTTCAATGCCTCTTGCCCGTCAACCCAATAACGCTCTTCGGCGAAAGGATAAGTGGGCAAACTGATACGACGGGCTTCGCCGCTTTCATACAGATGTTGCCAATCAACAGTAGCGCCGCCCGCCCAGGCGGCGGCGATTTTTTCGGATTGCCTTTCTGCCAACCAAAGCGGCATTAACGCCTGAGCATCCGAATCCGCAAAATGAACGTTAGCGCGAACCTGTTTAATATCACCCTGAAAACAGTTCGGTATCGACGAAACGCCGGCGATATATTTTGTTAATCCATCAATCAGCTCACCAGACTGGCGGACAACAAAAACCACGCGATACGCCATCGCCTGCCGTCCGGTTTGCAGGGTATAAGCCAGATCCGCCAGTTTGAGTGTTGTTTGCTGCCTGTCATTGTTGAGAAAGTTTAGTAACTTATCGGCATAAGCCTGTAATCTTTCGGGATTCTTCGCCGACAGCACAACCAGGTAATCACGCTCCGGCACGGCAGGATCAAATACAGTTTGTTGTTTTTGTAAGGCGGGGGCTTCTTCAAAAATGGCATGGGTATTGGTTCCGCCTATGCCAAACGCGCTCAAACCGGCACGTCGCGGCAAACCGTTGTCGTTCCAGGCCGTCAAACTGTCATTTACATAAAATGCGGTGGACGGGAAATCAATCGTCGGATTCGGTTGCCGGTAGTTAATGGACTGCGGGATCTCGGCATGTTTCAGGCTTAACGCCACTTTGATGCAACCGGCCAGGCCCGCCGCCGTGTCCAGATGGCCGATATTGGGCTTCACCGAACCGATGGCGCAAAATTGTTTTTGCGCCGTATAAGTCTGATAGGCTTCATTCAGCGCCATCACTTCGACCGGATCGCCCAATTTTGTTCCCGTCCCGTGCGCTTCAACATAGCCTATCGTCGCAGGATCGATACCGGTTTTTTGCAGCACCCCGGCAATCACTTCCGCCTGTCCGCGCACGCTGGGCGCATAAAACCCGGCTTTATCGCCGCCGTCATTATTAATGCCGATACCGCGTAACAGCGCATAGATATGATCGCCATCGGCTATCGCATCCAGCGCTTTTTTCACGGCAATCACTGCCACACCCTCGCCGCCCACCAGTCCGTCGGCAGAGGCATCAAAGGCTTTGCAATGGCCGTCGCTGGAAAAGTTCATGTCCGCTTGATAAAGATGCCCGATGCCGGGAATCGGAAACAGATTGGCGGCGCCGACCAGCGCAACTCTGGCTTCGCCGACCTGCAAGCTTTGGCGGGCCAGATACAAGCCGGTCAACGACGAAGAACAATTGGAATGCACGGCAAGACTCGGCCCTTTCAAACCCAGTTGATAGGAAATCATCGTCGGGATGGTGCCGCTCTGGTTGCCTATCCAGGCGCTGTAATCATCGGCAGCATCCACGGCATGGGCATTATGCAGCAGCGTTTTATAAAAACCGTTGCCGGCCGACATGAACACCGCCGTATCGGGAATTTGTTCAAGGGTATAGCCCGCATCTTCAATGGCCTGCCAGGAATGCAGCAGCAACATGCGCAACTGTGGGTCCATAAAGACTGCGTTTTTCGGCGAGATATTAAAGAAGCCGGGATCAAAAAACTCCTTACCGTCCATGCTGTACTGAAGCGGGATAAAATCCGGATTGCTTAGCAAATCTTCCGGGACGTTGTGCTGGCGAAGCTGTTCCTCGCTGATTACCGACGCGCTTTCCTTGCCGTCGCGCAGGTTAAACCAGAACTCATGATGGTTTTTCGCGCCGGGCAACTGGCAGGAAATGCCGATAATCGCCAGACTGTCTTGATAATAATCGGGATGGGCGGGTTCGGGCGAAACCGATTCAGCCTTGCTGTCAAATGCTTCCTTACCCGGATTTTCGCCGCCAGCTTTTTTCAGGTCAGTAATATAAGCACTGATACTTTGCACAGTGGCGTATTTGAATAAATGGGGCGGGGTAAAAGCCACGCCAAAAGTCGTGCTGATGCGTTTTGCCAGCATGACCGACAACACTGAATTGCCGCCGACTTCAAAGAAGCCGTCGGTGGTGCTGATGTTATCAATGTCCAGCAAGGCCTGCCAAATATCCAGTACGCTTTGTTCTATCGCCGACTGCGGCGGCAGCGCCTGCCCTGCCCTGCCAATGATGACCTCCCTGTCCGTCAGTTGCTTGCGGTCTATTTTGCCGTTCGGCGTCAACGGCAGTTTTTCCAGGCCAATGAATAAAGCCGGAACCATGTAATCAGGCAGATAAGCCCGTAAATAATCACGCAATTGCCCGCTGTCAACTTCCTCATTGTCTGTTGCATAGTAGGCAATCAGTTGTGCTCCACCTGCCTGTTCCTTGGCAATCACGACAGCTTCGCCAATTTTCGCGTGCCGGTTGAGCAAAGTTTCTATCTCACCCGGCTCTATACGGAAACCGCGGACTTTGACCTGAAAATCAAGCCGCCCCAGATGCTCGATAACGCCATCGTCTCGCCATCGCGCCAGATCGCCGGTTCGGTATAACTGTGTGCCGAGATTGAACGGGTTGGCTATAAATTTTTCGGCGCTAAGGCCGGGATTATTCAAATAACCATAAGCCAGGCCATCACCGGCAATGCACAGCTCGCCCGGCAAACCCATCGCCGTAAGCTGCAACTGTTCATCGATAATATAGATTTGCGTATTCGCAATCGGCTTGCCGATAACGATAGGCTTATCTTGCCGGACGCGGGCGACGGTAGACCAGATAGTGGTTTCCGTCGGGCCGTACAAATTCCATGCCTCACTGCCGGTATCAAGAAAATGTTGCCTGAGCGTAGCCGGGAGCGGCTCGCCGCCGCAGAGGATTCTGATCTGCTCCTGATTGCGCCAGCCGTTATGAAACAGCATCATCCAGGTCGATGGCGTCGCCTGCATGATAGTCGGTTTTAGCCGCTGTATTTCCTGTTGCAGGCGTTCGGCATCGTTTGCCTTGTTGCCGGGGCAAAGCAGGCATTGCGCGCCTTTAAGAAGCGGCAAAAACAGCTCAAGACCTGCAATATCGAAGCAGTAGGTAGTTACGGCGAGCAGTTTGTCGCCCGAATGCAAGCCCGGCTGTTCGGCCATCGAGAACAGGAAATTGGTCAGCGCACGATGCGGAACCATGACCCCCTTCGGCTTTCCGGTACTACCCGAGGTGTAAATAACATAAGCCAGATGCTGTGGCTGAACCTGCCTTTGCAATGAAGGTTGCTGTAATGCCTGTTGTTCAATACCGTCCCAGTCCCTGTCAAGGACAATCACGGCACTCGTATTGCCGGGATGCGGCATTAATCCGGCGACTTTATCCAGCAAAGCCGATTGCGTGAGTATCAGCGATGCCTGGCTATTGTCGAGAATATAAGCCAGACGTTCAGTCGGATAAACCGGATCAAGCGGGATATAAGCTGCACCTGATTTAAGGACTCCCAGCAAGGCGACCAACATATCCAGCGACCGCTCAACACAAATCGCCACTAATTGATCTGGCTTCACGCCACGACCTTGCAGGCACTTTGCCAGCAACGTGCTTTTCTCATCGAGCTGTGCGTAGCTTAATGATTCATTTTCAAAAACAACAGCAAGCGCATCGGATGTTTGTCGCGCCTGCTTTTCAAACAGTTCATGGAAACAGTGCGTTTGCGGATAGGCTATGCGGGTATCATTCCAGTCATCAAGCAGTGTTTTTTGTTCTTGTGGAGAGTTGAGGACATATTGCCTTGGCAACCAATCAGGATGTTCAATAATTTGTCCGATCAGTCTGACATACTGCTCCAGCATCCGCGCTACAGTCGATGGCTTATATAGGCTGGGGTTATATTTCAGGTTCAGCACGAATCCTTCGGCCCGCTCATGGACTTCAAGCACAAGCTCATATTCGCCTTCCTGATGGAGTTGTTCAACAAATGTTACCGGCAATGCATCCCGATAGCGATGCTGAAAAGCGAGTAGATCATTTGCTGAAAAAACATTCTGGTATTCGAAAGCTGCCTGAAAAACCGGGGATACATCCCTACTAACCGGAATATTGAGTTTACGAACGAGCACCGGAAAAGGATAAGCCGAATGATCCAGCGCATCGACCATCGTCAGTTGCAAAGTCTTAATGAAATCTGCAAAAGTCTTGCTACCCAAATCCTGGCTACGGATAGGCAACATGTTAATAAAATAGCCGACCAGCTCATTAAACTGTTCCAGGGGTCGGCCTTTTTCCGGCATACCGATAATAATGTCCTGCTGGCCGGTATAGCGATGCAACAATATCTGGAAAAACCCTAAAAACAGCGTCGATAAATTCATCCGCTGTTGCCGGGCAAAAGACCTGATGCGCAGGCTCAGCTCAGAAGCCACCGTGACAGTATGGACTTGCCCCTGGAAAGCCTGGGCCTGGGAACGGGGATAATCAGCAGGAAAGTTTAGCGTCGGCAGAGTGCCCGCGAGCTGTTGTTGCCAGTAGGCCAGGTGTTTTTCGCCTGCTTCGCCCGACAGCAGGTCGCGCTCCCACTCGACAAACTGCCGGAAATCTGAAGCGGCGGTCTGCAATACCGGCTTTTTACCCTGAACAAGCTGCCGATAGGCATCCAGCAAGGTAGTGACAAGCGGCAGAAAGGAACCGCCATCAAAGACAATATGATGCACTGTCAGTAACAGGAAATAGTCATATTCGGAGCGTTTGCACAAATGGAAGCGTATCAACGGCCCGGTATCCGGCACGAAAGGCTGCTTTGCCTTTTGGCGCAAATACTCGAACACGGCATCGTCTTTCAGCGTTTCGATAGTCTCTTCTGTAAAGTCCGGGACTTGTGCAGGCTGCGTTTTCAAAACCCATTCACCGCCGGCTTCCTGAATAACGCCGCTCAAAACGGGATGCTGGGCCAGCAAAAAACGGCAGGCTTGTCGTAGTGCTTGTGTTTGAACAGGCTCGGAAATACGAAAACATAACGGAATATTGTAGGCCGTCATGTCTGGCACCCATTGCTGCAAAATCCATAACCCCTTTTGCCCTTCCGAAAGCGGGAAAGTTATCGACGAATTAAGGCTTGTTATGTCTGGCGTATTCTCGGGTGATCCGGTATTTGCATTTCCCTGGGTCTTTGCCGCATCGATTTTTTCCGCCAGATATTCCGCCAGAGACTGGACGGTCGGATATGCCAGCATATCGCGCCCGGAAACGTCGATAGCAAAGGTCTGGCACAAGCCGCGCAACAGTTTCATGCCGATAATTGAATCAATGCCGTAATCATACAGATGGCGGTCAAGTTTGATCTGGTCACGGGGCAATTGCAGCGCTTCGGCCAATAGGGACAGCAAATAATCCTGTACTTGCCGCGTTGCAGATTGCCCGATATCCGGCGCAACCTCAAGCTGAGGATGTTCAGTTAGCCAATAACGCTGTTTTGCAAACGGATACACGGGCAAGGTGATCCGGCGCAACGATTTGCCTTTATGCAAAGCTTCCCGGCTAATTTCACCGCCCTGCACCCAACAGGCAGCCAGTTTTTCCAGATCGGCGCCGGCCGGGGCTTCCTGTCCGCAAAACCGGCCTTTTGCAGCATCTTCGGCATTGCCGCGATAAATAATGATGCCGGGAGCTGTATCCTGTTCGACTGTATTAATAACCTTTTTTAAGCCGCTGATGAGTTCGTCCTGATTCTTGACGACGAACGCCAAGCGACAGGCCATTGCATCACGTCCGACTTGCAGCGTATAAGCGAGATCGGCAAGTGTTATCGTTTTATCCAGGATGAATTGATAAAGCTGTCCGGCCATTTCTTGCAAGCGGTCTTCATTTCTGGCCGACAGCAGGATCAGCTCAGGCTCGCCCGGTGACACTGCGTAATTTATCGGCGCTGTATGCGGGGGCGGTACATTTTCAGCATACTCTTCAATCAAAATATGCGCGTTAATCCCGCCCATGCCATAGGAATGCAATCCGGCCAGGCGCGGCGAACCGCTTTGCGGCCAAACCTCGGTTCGGGTGGCAAGCCTGCAAGGCATGTCTTCCGCAGGCAAATCGGGATGGGGCTCGGTGAAGTTGAGAATTTTATGAATGGTATTGGTCTGGAAACTGCGGATGATCTTGAACAATGCTCCCAAGGCAGAAGCAGATTCCATGTGGCCTATCATGGGCTTGACGGTACTGATACGGCATTGCCCCGGCGTTAAATCAATGCCTTGTTTTTTTGCCAGTTTTTGCAGCGCCTGGTTGAATGCCTGCCACTCGACCAGATCGGCCAGCGGATTGCCCATGCCCTGGGCTTCAATATAACCGACTTGCCGGGGATCAACATTAGCCTGTTCATAACAATCTGTAATCAGGCCGATATGGCTATGTATGTTCGGTGCGGCTATCGAAGCCCCGCCCTGACCGTTGTAATTGACGGCGGTATTTTTGATGACGGCATAGACATTATCACCATCGGCAACGGCTTGCGAAAGCGGCTTTAATAGGACACTGGCGACGCCTTCGGCGCGCAGATGGCCCTGGGCATCAAGACCGAACGACTGCACCGAATCGACAAGACTCAGTTGCCTGGAGCGCGACAGCAAGACAAACGGCTGTGGCCGCAATAAAAGATTGGCGGCTCCGACCACGGCTTGACTGATCTCGCCGGATCTCAATGCACTAACCGCACGATGCAGCGCTACCGCGGCGCCCGGACATTGCGCATCGACAATTTCACTGCTGCCGCGAAAATCAAAGTAATAAGAAATCCGGTTAGCCAGCAGGCAGTTCTGGGCATACGAATCTTCGCAATCAACGCCACTCTCATTGAGCAGTTGCTGGTAATCGTTATCCTGAATGGCAATAAAAACACCGGTTTTGCTTTGTTTAAGCGCCGCCGGTGCGTAACCGGCGTCGCCCAGCGTATGGTAAACCGACATCAGCAATAAACGCTGCCTGGGGTCTATCCCGGCTGCTTCGCCCGGTAAAATATTAAAAAACTGTGGATCGAATCCGGCAATATCAGGAATAAAGCCGCCCCATTTGCTGCGGCTTTTAGTCCGGTCTTTACCGTCGGGGTCATAAAATTTTTGCCAGTCGAAACGGCTGGCGGGGATTTCTTCAATCAGGGAAAGGTCCCGGTCCAATGCCGTCCAGAACTCATGAACTGACATGCTCCCTGGAAAATAACCGGATAAGCCGATGATGGCAATCGGCTCCGGATCCCTAGAATGCCGGGGAACGGAAAAACAGGGCTGTACCTGTGTGCAGTCGGCGGGGGGCTTCAGGCTTGCTTTGGCTATAGCCTCATGGATTCGTTTTAGCTCTTCTTCGGTAGTCATTACCATCGCTCTTAAAAGATCGCATTAAATCAAGTGTTTTGACTAAAACTACAGTCTCCTGAACCCACAACATCAACAGTATTTCCTTAACACGATGATGCTGTCTTGTTTTCAGCCGACAATATCATCGGATCCCTCGTAACAGCTATTTATTAAAATACGGGGTTATGATTTCTCATATTAAATCGATAAACCTGTTATCAAAAGCAGTAACGGTATTCAAAGTTTAAAATCGCCGGTGTTTTCACAATTTTCTGGCTGTAACCAGTATATAACCTAAGTTTTCACTCATGTATTCAAATACATAAATCCAGTCTTCTATTGATTTCTGAGTCGCACCACTCGCCAGTATTTGCTGTTTATGCGCCTCGATAGTTTCCTTGAACTTCGGAACCAGGGGTACCATCACATTTTCGGTAATGTCCCAAATATCGACCAGCTCAAATCCTGTTTCTTTTAATAAATCAGGATAGTCTTCTTTAGGTATAAAACTGGAATGGATATGCTCTCTGACAAATTGCCTGAATGCTTCTGTTGTTGTCGGTAAAACAGGCAAATCGGTTAACAGCAAGGTCGCACCGGGTTTCAATATCCGGCTGGCTTCACGCAGGGCTTCGCGATGTCCCATGTGAAAAATGGATTCAAAAAACCAGCCGCCATCATAAATCTGGTCATCACACGGGATATTTAAGGCATTGGCATGAATAAACTTTATCTGGTCCTGCAAACCCTCGGCCTGGGCGCGAAAGGTTGCATTTTCCTGCTGATATTGACTGATGGTCACGCCATCGACATAACAGCCTTTAGCCTGGGCAAGCTTGATCGCAGGTACACCCACACCGCAACCCAAATCGCAGAACCGTTGCCCCGGTTGTACATCAGTCCTGGCTATCATGAGTTGCGCAAGCTTATCTGCTCCATCAGGAAAACTGTCATTACTATTGCTTTCATCCCAGTATCCCCAATGGAGATGACCGCCAAACATAACCGGCCCTAATTGCCCTTCGGGCGAATCATACATCTGCGCTACAGCTTCTGTTTCTGAAATCAAACCTTGCATAACAATCACCTGAGTTTTAAGAGTAGAAATGCTTTTAATTATAGGCGCTGATTCTACAACGTTGTTCTGTATTTTCCATCCCCAACGCCTTAAACTGTTTTTGATATTGAACTTGCCGATATTGGCATTTTCAGGATATCAGATTAAAAGAGCAAACGGGACCGGGTAGCTATATTTTCAACAACAGAGATTCAGGAGAAAACCATGCATGTAACTTACGAACAAGCAGAACAGGCAATAGCGGCAGCAATTGCCGAGTCAAACAGGATTGGTACGCAGATGTGTATTGCCGTTGTCGATTCCGGCGCTGATTTGAAAGCTTTTGTCAGAATGAACGGTGCCTGGGTCGGCAGTATCGATATTGCACTGAAGAAAGCCAAGACCGCCTGTTTCTTCGGTATGAACACTGGACAAATAGGCCAGCTATCGCAACCGGGCGGACCACTTTTCGGTATCGAGCACTCTAATAACGGCTTGATTACCTTCCCTGGCGGCATTCCGATTGTTGATAATGACGGTATTTTGATTGGTGCTATCGGCGTCAGCGGCAGTTCAGTGGAAAACGACCACCAGGTTGCCAAAGCCGGCGTTGATGTTATCGGCCTTGCCGATCTTCCTTCTCATCCATGGCGAACCTGAGTTTAACAGTATATTTTCAGTCAGGCTGTGCTTATTCCGCCAGCGTCGGATATAGCCTGACTGCAATTAATAACAGAACCAGAAACACTCCCAGCATGACGCCGAAATCAACACTATAACCGTAAATGTTTTCACCACCGGTGATTACGAGTCCGCGTAACGCATCAATCAGATAAGTGAGCGGATTGATCTGTGCAAGGACGCGTAGCCAACCGGGCATAATTTCCAGCGGATAGATCGCGTTGCTTGAAAAAAACATCGGCATGGTCAGTAATTGCCCGATCCCCATGAAACGTTCCCGCGTTTTAACAATACAGGCGATAATGAGTGAGAACGTCGCAAAGATGCCTGATCCCAGCATCACACTGCCGAGTACCGCAATAATGACTAGCGGATCAAGCCGGACAGACACATGCATAATAAGCGCAATGATATAAATGACCACGGCCTGCACGATGCCGCGAAATCCTGCTGCAACCGCTTTGCCAAAAACTAGCGAAATGCGCCGCGCCGGACTTGCCAAAAGCTTTTGCACAACGCCAAGGTCGCGTTCCCAGATAATGGCGATACCATAGAAGATACCGCTGAACAGAATGCTTTGCGCGAGGATGCCGGGTGTAATAAAGGCAAGGTAACTCGTTTGTCCGGTATGGATTCCCCGAACCTGAGCCAATACCTGCCCAAATATCACTAACCACAATACGGGCTGCACAGCGCGGGAAATAAGTTCAGTCGGATCGCGGATGAGCTTAATCAGTTCTACCTGCACAATCGCGGCGCTCTCTAAAATAAATCGTTTCATATCGTCATCCCAAACGCTGTGCTGTTCTGCGCGTCTGCGCCACGTCGCTGAAACTTCCGCCTGAATGTGCCAAATCACCGGCATACTGTGCGAATACATCATCCATCGTTGCATCCTTACCAAGTCCGGCGCGCAACTCGGCAGGCGTTCCAACGACACTTATCTGGCCTGCCAGCAAAATTGCCAGTTTGCTGCAAAGCACTTCGGCTTCTTCCATATCATGGGTGGTAATGAGAACTGTCATGCCATACTCGCGTCTGAGCAACAGCAGGCGATCCCATACCATATGGCGCGCTAGCGGATCCAGCCCAATCGTCGGCTCATCCAGAAACAGGATAGCTGGACGATGCAGCATAGCCTGGGCAAGCTCAAGCCTGCGCACCATGCCCCCGGAATAGGTCTTAACCAAATTATGCGCCGAATCGGTAAGCCCCATAAAGTTCAAGGCATCGTCAATTCTTATACTTCGTTCTGTTCTTTTCAGTCCATACAGTCTAGCCAGCAAGAGCAGGTTTTCGTAGCCTGTCAGAGCACCATCGGCGGACAGCATCTGCGGCACATAACCAATATGTCGCCTTACTTCGCCTGGGGATTTAATGATATCGAAACCGCCGATCTCGGCCGACCCGGATGTTGGTGTCAGCAACGTTGTGAGCATTTTGATTAAGGTGCTTTTACCCGCACCGTTTGAACCGAGCAAACCGAAAATCTCATGGTAGGGTACCTGTAATTCAAGATGATCGACCGCAGTCAAATTGCCGAATTTACGCGTTAGCTTTAGCGTTTTGATAGCAAATTTATCAGGGTTGTGAGGTGCATTAGTATTCATCTATCAAGAGGCTCCAAACGATATTAACTACGACGGCCTGCCTGATGGTACTTATTGCCGCTGGGAGATGAGTTCCCTGGCGTACCTGTCATTATTTGAAAAGAACTCACCATACTCGATCAGCCTGTCCGGGTTAATAATTGTACTCTCCCGTTTTATGCTTTGCTTGCAAAGTTCGTTGAGCTCTCTGAGTTACAACGCACAATTGGTTAACCTGTTTTTTTATAATACAGCCGCACTTTTGCAGTAATCTGCGGATCGGTCATTTTGTCGACAGTCTCTACACCTGCAATCAGTCCGCCCAGCCCTTTGCTGACAAGATGTTTTTTAAACTCGCCCTTTGCTTCACCCGGCCCGAATATCAGGATGGATGCTACGCCACGAATATGCGCAATCACTTCATCATAATATTTGCCAAGATGGGCGGTAAATTGGCGGTCTATCTGGTCATCTGCTGAACCCTCTTCTGATGTGGAGTGCCCTGAGAACCGGACATGCTTCTCCACCCCCGATACCAATCGTTGCGATTTTTCTTCGTCGTCACCTGCACCGATAAACACGATGAATGCACTGCGATGATCGATCCAAATACCTGCCTGTCTGTTCATGATTATTCCCTTTGCCGAAATGATATAACTTATGCCACCTGCCCTTGTTTTTCCTTCGGGAAATCAGCCCCTCGGGCGACTGCTTCCCATGCCGCGAATTCTTTGCGTAGTACCTCAAGCTTTGCGATAGCTCCTTCAAAAGCATCGTTGCCGAGCAAAAGATGATGCGGCGGGTTTGCCGATTCGACAGCTTTAACGATGGCAGCTATGGCGCGTAACGGGTCACCGTTTTGTTTGCCTGAGATGGCGCGAACATGTTTGCGCCATAAACCTGCCGTAGCAGCATAATCGGCTATTTGGTGCTCACTTTCATTCGCAGAACGCCCCGCCCAGTCAGTACGAAAACCACTTGGTTCAACCAGCATCACCTTGATGCCCAGTGGCTCCACTTCCTGCCAAAGCGCTTCGGACAAACCTTCAACCGCAAATTTCGTCGCGTTATAGTAGCCCAGTGACGGGAACGAAGTGAGCCCGCCAATAGAAGATAAATTGACGATAAATCCTTTGCGGCGTTTGCGCATGGTTGGCAGTATCAGATGTATCATCCGACTCAGACCAAACACATTAATATCGAACATCCTGCGCACCTGAATTTCTTCACTTTCTTCAACTGCTGCGAAATAACCGATGCCGGCATTGTTCACGAGCACGTCAATGCCGCCGAATTTATCTTCCGCCGCTTTAACTGCGGCCTCGGCCTCACTCCTGTCCGTAACATCAAGCCTGAGTATTAAAGCCTCGCCCTTGTCGGCAAGATCTTTAATATCGTCAGTATTACGCGCCGTTATAACCGTGCGATAACCTAGTTCAAGCACATGGCTGGCGAGCGCCCGACCAAAGCCAGTTGAACAGCCGGTAATAAACCAGACTGGTTTTTCAGTGATTGCCATAGTCGTATTTCCTTTGCTGAAATTATAAATTGCCGATATGGCGATTAAGTCGATCCGAATCAGCTGTTTTGTTTTCACACATCCTTGTAAACTCGCAAGGCCTGAGTTCTTGTATATCAGCGCCGCAAGTTGTCGTTTTAGCTCAGTGCAGCGTGACTATCCGACTGTTCTTTATGTACATTGGCTTCTTCAGCTTTGTTATGCGTCAGGATATTTTTTGCTTTTTCGACTTCTTCCAGTGTTCCATGAACAATAAGGATGAACTTGTTAGCTTTGAGTGCCGTTTCGTATTGGATGATACTGTCTTTGGGTATACCGATACTGGCAAGCGCACCGCCGAGGGCGGTAAGACCACCCGTAAAAAGTGCTGTTTCAAGTGCACTGACTATCCAGCCGACTAATGGGCCGCCGACCATAACCGGCCCGATGCCGGGAATCAGGAAGAATGCAGAACCGAAAACGAGCCCCCAAACAGCTCCCCAAAACAGGCCGAATTTACCCCAGGTCTCAATGCGCTCCCCTGTGTTGTAATAACCGACGACGTTTTCTTCAGTGTTATAGTCTTTGCCGACAACAGATAGTTTTTTCATATCGTAACCGGATTTTTGTAACTCCTTAACGGCAAGTTCCGCGTCAAGATGATTGTTAAAAAGACCGACAGCTGAATTGTGTTTTTGGGACATGGTACTTCTCCGTAAATTTAGGTAAGACATAAACAGCGAACATTCAGGACAAACCAGGAAGATTTATCCTGCAATCTATTACTTCGGGTTTGCAAGTAACTCATGTTCAGCAGCTGTTTTTTCGTGTTCTTTTGCTATTGCATCTTCATGATCAGCTATAGCTTCATGCTGATTCTTCAAAATTCGCTGACCTTTGCCTGCATATACGGCTGCTGTTGCCCGCTCGTGTTTCGCGAGCCCTTCATGATATTCCGCATGTTTTTTATGCAATTCGGCGGCAGCTTTATGCTCCGTCACCGTTGTTGCCGGCCCGGTGATGGCTGAGGGTTGTTCAGGAACGGGGATCGCTTCGGCAAACGAGGGCGCAGAACCCATACCCATAAAAACAGCAAGCGCCAAACCAGGGTAAGCATTTTTATTTATTATCATTTTTCTCTCTGATACGGTAGAAAGCCAATAAGCCAATTTTTACAGATAAAGCGTTGAGGTTATTTTGGAGTTCGCGGACTGATCCGTTATTTGGAAGACACGGTAAATACTTTACAGCTCTATCTGTGCGACTATTATTTCAGTTACCGTGTAGGAGGTCTGTTCGGGAACGTACATAAAATTAGCGAAAAATCTATATGCTTACCGATGAAAGGCCTTGAGCCTGCCTTCAGGTTTGTTATAGTTCGCCCAACTGACTTATTTAGGCCTACTATTAACAAAACCAATTGTTTTAATAAAAACAATCAATTTCCATTCCCTAAAAACAGCCTATAAACTTTAACCCTGCATAACGAGGATGAACGGTAAGGCAATACCGGCTCAGATTTTCCTTGTTTGCGCTTTTATCACACTAAACTGAGGAACTGACTATGGCAAACGAAGGTTATCATGAACCCCTTGATGAATTATCCGATGCAACCCGCGATATGCACCGGGCGATTACTTCACTGATGGAAGAGCTGGAAGCGGTCGATTGGTATAACCAACGGGTCGATGCCTGCAAGGATGCCGAATTGAAAGCAATACTGGCGCATAACCGCGATGAAGAGAAGGAACATGCCGCAATGGTGCTGGAATGGATACGCCGGAAAGACCCGAAATTTGATAAAGAGCTACGCGATTACTTGTTCACCGACAAATTGATCGCCCATTAATTTACATTCTGGAGAAAAACCATGACTTTAACTGTACCCAACGTCGTTTTCAAAACCCGTGTCCGCGATGAAAGCATTGGCGGCGATAATCCTTTCCGCTGGCAAGATGTCAGTACCGATGATATTTTCAAAGGCAAAAAAATCGTTGTTCTTGCGCTTCCCGGCGCATTCACACCGACTTGTTCCAGCACCCATTTACCGGGATTTGAAGCCAAATACCAGGAAATTATCGACCAGGGTGTTGATGAAGTGTATTGCCTGAGTGTCAACGACGCTTTCACGATGTTCCAGTGGGGCAAGCATTTAGGGATCAAAAACGTGAAAATGTTACCGGATGGTAACGGTGATTTTACGCGTGGCATGGGAATGTTGGTGAAAAAGGAAAACCTGGGCTTTGGCTACCGCTCATGGCGCTATGCAATGCTGGTTGATGATAAAACCATTGTCAAAGTATTCAGCGAACCCGGAATAGCCGATAACTATCCAGAAGACCCGTTTACTGTCAGTGATGCAGACACCATGCTGGATTATTTAAAACAATAGTCCCGTTTTCTGAGTACAAATCCATGCTCAAGGAGCAAGGTTTGTACTCAGCCGCTTCGCAAATCAGGCAAAGAGAATTCAAATGACAAATTACGATTATGACCTGTTCGTGATAGGCGCAGGTTCGGGCGGGGTTCGAGCAGCGCGAATGGCGGCAGGAATGGGTGTGCGGGTAGCGATTGCTGAAAACCGGTATCTCGGCGGAACCTGTGTCAATGTCGGCTGCGTACCGAAAAAACTGTTCGTTTATGCCTCGCACTTTCATGAGGATTTTATGGCCGCAAAAGGTTTTGGCTGGACGGTCGGCGACCCGGCATTTTCCTGGCAGCATTTACGCGCACAAAAGAATCAGGAAATAACACGACTACAAAACATTTACGAAAATTTGCTGAACAACTCCGGTGTAACGATTTTTGAAGGCCAGGCCAGCTTGCTTGATAGCCACACCGTGCGTATCGGCGACCAGCAATTCCGTTGCGAACGTATCCTGATCGCCACAGGCGGCTGGCCTTCCATACCTGACATGCAGGGTAAAGAATATATTGTTTCATCCAATGAAATGTTCACATTGGCATCACTGCCCAAGCGAATCCTGATTGTCGGCGGTGGTTATATCGCTGTCGAATTCGCCGGCATTATGCACGGCTTGGGTGTAAAGACAACGCTGTGTTATCGCGGCAGCAAATTGCTGCGCGGCTTTGATGAAGACATCAGGGATTTTGTTGTCCAGGAAATGCGTAAAAAAGGCATCAACATCTTGCTGGATACACATATTCATAGCATCGAAAAAACTGAAAACGCATTCGTTGCCCTGACTGACGAAAACACCCGGCTTGAAGCAGATTTAGTTTTGTATGCAACCGGCAGAACACCCAATATTGCCGGTCTGGGGCTGGAAGCACTGGGTGTGGAATTAGGCAAAGACGGCGCTATAAAAATTAACGACAGTTATCAAACCAACGTTCCATCCCTGTACGCACTGGGCGATGTAACGCACCGGATCAGTCTGACTCCGGTCGCAACCGCCGAAGCAATGGCACTGGTGAATAAACTTTATTCAGATCAACGCACACCCGTTGATTACGACAACATACCTACCGCAGTATTCTGCCAACCCAATGTCGGCACTGTGGGTTTATCCGAAACCGAGGCCAGAAAACGATTCGACGATATTGCGGTTTTTAAATCCGTATTTACACCGATGAAGCATACGCTCTCTGGCTTAGGTGAAAAGACTTTGATGAAAATGATCGTCCGGCGCAGCACCGATCAGGTGCTAGGCATTCACATGGTTGGTTCTGAGGCAGGAGAAATTATCCAGGGTATGGCGGTCGCAATCCGGGCAGGCGCCACTAAAGCTATTTTTGACTCGACTATCGGCATTCATCCGACCGCAGCGGAAGAGTTTGTGACCATGCGAACACCGATATGATAACAATTCGAGATACTACTGGTGCATGGCAAGGGCGTTGCAAATCAAACCATAAAACCCAGGTCAGTAGTATCAAAGCGATTCAGGTGAGGAAAAATAACATCCAGTTCAGTGTCAGTAGCACCGAACCAACGTGCTAATGTGGCTCCGTATTGTTCAATCGAGGTTGTGGGAATCAATCGCCCGTAGCCGGAATCATCCGGGCCATCGATTCTTTGATCGGGAAATTTACCGTAAACATTACCTCCCAGAACCGAACCACCCGCGACTATTTGCACATTACCCCAGGCATGGTCGGTACCATCACCGTTTGAGGTCAAGGTGCGCCCAAAATCGGATAAGGTAAAACTGGTCACATCATTACCTACACCCAACTCATCCATCGCTCCGTGAAAAGAAGCCAGCGCCTGGGATAAATCAGAAATCAGGCTACCGTGACGATTAATCTGGTCATCATGGGTGTCGTAACCACCCTGGACCACATAAAACACCTGTCTTTTGATACCGAAGGTATCCCTGACGCTAATAAGCTTGGCAACCATTTGCAATTGCTGCGATAAACTGCTGCCAGACCAGATCCCTGTGCCGCTGGTGCCGTTTTGCAACGCTGTAATCATAGTCTGGCTTAAATTCATGGAACCTTTAACCGATTTGGCCAGTTCTTTTTCCAGTAAACGACCTTTAGTCAGCGAGATATCCAGCATTTTCTTGAAGGCTTTGGTACGTAGATCCAGGTCGCCGCCGGACGTTACATAAAAACTATCGACACCCCCGGAACTCATATAATAAGGTACGGTACTTGCTCCTACCTGAAACAGGTTATTACCCGCGATGGATACACCCATGGGTAATGGGCTTTTACCATTCAGGCCAGTGAGCAGATCAGCTATTTTGCCACCCCAACCTATTTTCTCCAGCGCATCAAGTTGACAGGACATGCCTTGGTCGGACTGGTCATTGTGAGAAAAGAGCTGGGGAGGCAAATGCACACCATTCAGATAATCCTGCCTTGTAGTGGGTTGCACTAAAGTGCCTACATTCGCCATGAAAGCCAACCGACCGGCGTTGTATAAACTTTGCAAACCAGGTGCCCGGTTACTAACGGCATACTCACCTGACAAGGACGCATTAAGATTTAACAATTGGTCACTGGAAAATGCCAGATTTGTCCGCGCTGTCTGGTAGGTTTTATAGCGGGCCGCATCACCTGGAATCAACACATTAAAGCCATCGTTCCCACCGGCCAGAAAAATGCAAACTAATGCCCGGTAATCAAGTGCTGCAGCTTCTGATACCGCAGCTTGCGTACCTGCTAAAAAACCCAATGCCGCATTCCGGCTACTGGAGCCTAGCGCCGTAGCCGCAGCAAATCGCAGAAAATCACGCCGTGTCCAATGTTTTGAGGCAGTCATGAGAAATTGTCCTTTATCAGCGTTGAATGAGGTAATGGGGAGAACTCATAATCAGGTATAGAGCTTCCAGTGCACGATCTACTCCCTTCCCTGAATACGTCGTGTAATGAATTGAGCGAATGTAATTCAATAAAGCGGTCCTTAAATCGTCACGCATTTTATTACCTGTCAATACCAGATTCAGGTAATCAATCAGCTTCGCCGAGTCTATCGCCCGACTTTTTAAGCCGTTAATATTTATCAGTACATCGTAACGATTAGCATAAGGATTGCCCTGATACCACCAATGCGTGAGACCAAATAGCTCGTTATAAAACCGGGTATTGTTGGCATCGTTAACAAGCTGGAATTCAGGGGCAAACAAGCCTTTGTTTTTTACAGAGCCACTAGGTGCAAAATCTGGCCGGAAAAAATTGAATACGCTGGACGCGGATAAGGCCGCCTGACCGATACTCGATTCTGGATAGTAATAGCGGATTGTCCCATCCACAGAATGACCGTCGAAGGCGCGCCAGAGATGCGTTAACACAATTAGTGGCTCGCGTAATTTGCCAAAATTCGGATTGACTGACACACCGCCCAGTGCTTCTGGATCAAGCAGGACGGCGGTAATAACCGCTTTCATGTCCCCTCTAACTCCTAAACCATTATTATTAAATTTATCGGCAACGCGCTGGATGTACTCAGGCGAAGGATTACTGGTCACCAACCGTTGGATCAGGCGGCGGCCAATAAACGGACCCACATTCCGATGCCGAAATAACCTGTCTATTAATATCTTTAAGTCATCAGCTGCCTTGCCTTGTGCAGGGACAAGGGTTTTGTTCAGCAAAGTTTTCTCGGTCCGATCATGATAGGCTTCAAACGACTTCATACTGATACGCCAGTCATTACCCTCCCAAAATGACAGCGCATCACCCATCGCCCAACCCGTCAATACCTTGGCAGAATTTTCAACATCAGTTTGGCTATAAGTTGGAATGGTATTACCAGCACGTAATAAAGGCGCACCGGACGTTTCCAGTTGCACCAGTCCGATAGTAAATAACTGCATGACTTCACGCGCATAATTTTCGTCAGCGCGAATACCCAAGGCGCGATTAGCCCTTTGATTATGCAACATGGATAAATAACGGCCCATGGCAGGCGATAAAGTAACCCGTTCCAGAATATCCCGAAAATTGCCAAACGCATTACGCACCAGAATATCGTAATAAAACGCCAACGCATTAGGCTGAATACCTGATCCAACATCGGAAACAACAAAAATTTCCGACAAGGCAAAAGCAACACGCTGGCGCAACTGGTCGGGTGCAGTTACAGCATGCCGGAACCACACCTCTATACGGTTTTCCCGCGCATTGTTGTTCTGGGTCTCATTCAAAACGGGGACATGGCACGAGGCTTTCATGGCAAACTGTTCGTTCAGCCAATCCTGAAAAGTCATTTGCCGAATATGGTTCATATCATCCGGTCTGGCGCCAAAAGTTGCCATATTCAGAAAGCGGGCTGACGCAGCCGCAGGATTTACCGGAGGTCCACTAGCATCGGGCGGATAAACAGGGACTGCAAGAGCATTGAAACAACTAGCAGGAGAAACCGCCAGCGCAAAATCAGGAAACAAGACAGCAAGCAAAATGCCTAGTCTCAGTAATGTCGATGCCATTTGGCAACAGCTCATGCTTTTCATGGTGATAGTCCTTTCGACAGTCCAACAGCAACTATATCAATAATGGATTACAACAGGTAATCAAACCCAATGCACTTGACCAAGAATAGTTAACCCTAACTAACTGTCAAGCAGTACTTTTACCCATTACAAAACGATGGCAGAAGGATAAATTCCAAAAATAACCAAACTGCCCGTGAAATTTCATCACATAACAGTTAAAAACAACAGATGTTAAAAAATGCTGATCATCTGAATCTTTGGAAAAATTTGTGAGGATTCTCACAATTTGATTGTTATTTTGAACCTTCTTACTGTCTTTTGGCATTTTCAGGTAATAGCTCTACACTAATTGACGAGAGGGCAAACCTATGCTCTCCGCGTGGAAACAACAATTACATAACACACCCGAGATTATGAAACAGAACACCATCAATGTTTTTTGCAGAACTATAATCCTAATCGCAGTGATTTATATATCAGGGTGCGCCGAAAATATACGCGACGAATCTGCCGATAATATTGTCGGACGCGTGGAGCACCGTTTAATGCCCGATGAGGGTTTGACGTGGTTTGCCCCGGAGTTATTTATCAGCCATTACCGTACCTTGTTTTATGGTTACGACACCATTGAATATCGACTAGCGGCATCCGAACACCCGGAATCCAAAATAAACGACAGCTTCCAAATATTGATTAATGTCAATTACGGTGGAAAAGTCCGGCATTATGACTTCGCCCGGTTTACTGATTTATCAACACGCCCAATCAAACAGCATAACCATGCTGTTGTCCGGTGCGAGATATTTAACTACATGACCTCCTCCTGTTTATACTCGGGCAAGTTCAGCATAAACCTGTCGCGGTCAGACCTAGAAAAGGCGCACCTCTCAGGATTACAGCTATTACTGGCCTCCACAGTACAACAATACGAGCTTATTGACCTGCCCGCGAATTATATACAAGGTTTTCTGAAGGCTCTCGAAAACCAAGAACACAGCTATATCTATGACTGATAATAGCCCTGGCCTGTAATTTGGCATGAAATGTCAACATTGACCTTCATTGGTGATCAGGCAAGTTAATATCCACGTCATAATTATGAAAAGCAAAGGTTTTTTCTGACAAGGCACTTGATCCAGGTCATAACTTATCCAGAAGTTATAGCGATCACTTGATTTATCCCCCAAGCCGGATTTTGGTAACAGTAACTCTGAACTGTCACGGCGCTCTACCCTGATTTCAGGATTAGCTTAATACCGCACTCAGCGCGGGTAATTCCTTTACAACATAGCATCCCCCATATTTATAGAACCGACTCTTTGCCTCGCAACTGTCTTATATGCATCAGTAAAATCAATATTACTGATATATTTGTGACGAACAACACACTAATTAGATATATTTCCGTATGTTTAATAGTGAGATGGCAATACAATTTGCTACGATTTTTAAGGTTTATGAGTGTTTCCGCACAGACAACTTTTGGAGTAACTGAAAAAATACTAAAGAAAATAAGCTAGATTGTTAATTAAATAATCAAAGATTAGCTGCAAAAAAACGAAACCAAAACTGCGAAACGTCGACGGCCCGAGTACGTGTCTACGAAGAGATTAATAAAGATCAGTTAGACACATCAAGGCATGCATCGGTAGAAATCCATTGCTTGGCTCTGAAAGTCGTACTTATCTAAAAAGGGTTTTATATCTATCTATTGTGGTGTTCTTTGTTTATATCTGATGTTACGCATGCGCCCTAAAAAGCATATTTTGAGAATAATAAAAATGACACCTTCAATCTATTTTCTTACATCGCTGCTAGCTACAGTATTCTGCGTCATTGTTTTATATCCCTGTGCTCAAAAAATAGGGCTATTAGATAAACCAAATCACAGAAAGCTTCATCAAAAACCGATCCCTCTTATTGGTGGCGTCGCCATTTATCTAGGCATCTTGTTCACATTATTGATTAATAACATTCAGCTTTTCCATCAAGCGGCATTTGTTTCAGCGGTGTCGCTTCTGGTTTTCGTTGGCCTAGTTGATGACTTCAAAGGATTAGGAGTGAAGATCAGAATATTTGCCCAAATTGCCGCTGTACTGATTATGACCGAGTTTGCAAATATAAAAATAACTGACTTGGGGGATTTATTAGGCACTGGCAATATTGAATTGGGTGCCTTGTCAACAGCATTTACCGTCTTCGCTGTTGTCGGCGGCATAAACGCTTTTAACATGATTGACGGTATAGACGGGCTATCAGGCAGTCTGGCATTGGTTTCAATTACAACAATTGCCGTTCTGGCATGGTTTTCTCATAATTGGCCGATTTATTATTACTGTGTAATTTTGATAGCATCAATACTTGCTTTCTTGCTATTTAATTTACGTATTGTCGGACGAAAAAGAGCCTCAATTTTTTTGGGTGATACAGGCAGCACATTGCTCGGTTTTTCGGTCTGTTGGCTGTCAATTTATGCCTCACAAGGGGAAGACAGAATTATTGCACCAACAAATGTCTTATGGCTAATGGCTATCCCTCTTTTTGATTCTATCAGTGTCATGTGTCGCCGAATGAACAAGGGACTATCGCCTTTTGCCCCTGACCGCGAACATTTGCACCATATCCTGGCCACATTAGGCTATAAAGTTAATCAAGAGCTGATAATTATCGTCATTTTTGCTGTGACATTATCAGTTGCAAGTAACCTGTCCAGTCTTTTTTTAGAGTTATCAGAATCGGTACTATTTTTATCTTTTTTATGCCTTTTTGCTTACTATTATTGGGGTATAAATAACATATGGAATGCTCTTGGAACCATTGAACAAAATGGATCGCTTAACAAAACAAATGAGAGCAGAATCAAATACCTTACAACGATTAAAATACACAAACTAGAATAGCAGAATGATTAATATAAAGGTTTGTCTTTAATTTTTAGTTAAAAAGACCGGTCATAAAAGGGAGCTTCTGCTTGGTAGATTTATGAGTTTAAAAGGTAAAGCAAACCGTAAGTATAAAAAATACCGTTTATTACGCAACTATTGGGTAAGCGTAATTCCTGCTGGTTTATTACTGATCATAGGCGTCTACTTCTATTACGAGATAACCGACTCAAAAGCTGCAACGGTATGGTTTGAAACCAGAGCAGCATCAAGCGACGTAATAGCTCTGCCGAAAGACGACGCTCCACACCAATCCAAAATGGAATGCTGGTATTACAACGGTCTTTTAACAACAGAAACGGGCAAAAAATACAGTTTTCACGATGCGACATTTCTGGTCAATAGTGTGCTGACTCAAATGGTTAACCATGTTTCATTTACGGACTATCAAACTGGTGAGCACTATATTGACCAGCGCAGTTCAGGTGGAAATTCGGTTAGTACGGTCAACCACTTCAGTTTTGCATCGGATGTTTGGAATATGTCCGGTAATAATGGAATTGATGAATTGCATGCGTCGAATGCAGGTTTTGACTTTAACCTTCGTTTGATTAGCACACAAGCCCCGGTATTTCACGGTAAGGGCGGTCTTCTTCAATTAGGTTCAGCAGGCCGGAGTTACTATTATTCGCGCACACGCATGGCTATTTCAGGAACTGTAACAGTAAATGGGCATTCCGAAGCAGTTAAAGGCATTGCCTGGTTCAATCATCAGTGGGGTGACTTTTCAATACCTCAGCTATCGTGGGATTGGTTCAGCCTGCAACTTGATGACAATAGCGACATCATGATTTATCAATTGCGGGATAAATCCAATGCGCCAATACTTTATACCGCAACTATTACTCGAAATGGAAAAACTGAAATCCTGACAAGTAATGATTTTTCGCTAAGCAAAAGTAAAAAATGGACCAGCTCTAAAACAGGTATTAGTTATCCAATCGAATGGCAGATAAGAATCCCTGCTAAACACATAGCTATCACAACCAGAAGCATGCTGGAGAACAGTGAGTTCGATGCAACATTAACCACTTATAACATCTATTGGGAAGGCGCTGTTCAAGTCAATGGAACTCATAGCGGACAAGGTTTTATGGAATTAAGCGGTTATGCGAACAATAAAACTGATCATTTTTAAGCTGCAATAGTTATCCGTTGAATCGCTGCAACTTTGCAGGAACTCAAATTTATTAAGTGTACAGAATTATGCTTGCGAATCGAATAAAAGGACGTATTGTTTTTGTTTCATAACATTCTTGTTGTGTGTATAGGCAATATATGCCGTAGCCCTATGGCTGAAGCACTTCTTAAAAACGCTATTTCCGGTATTAACGGGAACGAGTGCTCGGTTGCTTCTGCTGGAATAAGCGCGTTGGTCGGTCATAAAGCCGATGAGAAAGCTAGCCAGCTTATGATGGCAAAAGGATTGGATATTTCCCCGCACCGGGCTTGCCAGTTAAACAAACAAATGATTCGAAAAGCCGACCTTGTTCTGGTCATGGAGTTGGCTCACAAAACAGAAATCGAAATTAAGGAACCCAGCGCCAAAGGAAAAGTTTTTAGACTGGGTGAATGGGGAAACTATGATATTCCCGACCCCTACCAGTCAGATATAAAAATTTTTGAGTCGGTGTTAGTCCAAATTGACCAAGGCGTAAGTCAATGGATCAAAAAACTTTACCGGTAGGCGCTGAGCTTTCTACCTTATAATAAAAACAATATATTAAACTTGTTATAGTCAGGCGAGATGCAAACATTGAATAACCAAGTACAACATATGCAACAAAAATTTTTACCTGCCATATTGTTGATATTAGCCAATTTGACTGGCTGTACTGTTATTCCCGGCATGCACATGAGTCCATTTTCAGATCAATCCAGTGTCGAAATGCCTGTTACAGAAAATAATGAGACCATTTTAAAAAAACTGAATATCCAGACTATCACACCTCAGATGATCGTTAATCTGGAAAAGAATTTTAATAATAGTAGCTTGGGTTCTGACAACGTGGCCAATCACTATTTTGATTATCGAATAGGTTCCAAAACCATCAAAGGGGTACCCTTCTCAGAAAACCGCCACCAATATTTGGTTGGCCCAAGAGACATTCTCAACATTACTGTATGGGAACATCCCGAGTTGACTATTCCCGCTGGTGAATATCGTTCTGCGGAAAGTGCCGGCAATATTGTGAGCGAGGATGGAACTATCTTCTACCCTTATGTAGGCGTTATCAGGGCTGCAGGAAGAACCGTTGAGGATATACGGACAGAGCTAACTCAAAAATTGTCCAGGTATATTGAGCAAGTGCAGCTGGATGTTCGGGTGACGTCCTATCGTAGCCAGCGTGTCTATGTAGTTGGAGAGGTGAATCAGCCGGGCATTCAATTGGTAAAGGATATTCCTCTAACCGTGTTGGAAGCCATTAATGGCGCTGGTGGAGTACGTCCCGAAGCGGACCAACGTAATATTACCCTGACCCGTGACGGCAAAACTTACAGTATAAATCTGTTATCGCTTTATGAAGGCGGCGATATCAGTCAAAACGTCATACTCAAGCAAGGCGATGTGCTGAATGTGCCTGATAATAAATTCAACAAAATTTTCGTTTTAGGGGAAACGGGAAGCGGATCTGCCGGCAATAGCGGAGCACACAGTATTGTCATGAACAAAGGCCGGATGACCTTAACCGAAGCATTAAGTGATTCGGGCGGGATTAGCCAAACAACTTCTGATGCAGCGCGAATCTTTGTTTTTAGAGGCGGGATAAAAAATCCGGAAATTTTTCACTTAAATGCGAAATCGCCAGACGCATTATTGCTGGCTGACCGTTTCCCATTGCAACCCCGCGATGTGATCTATGTTGATCGCGTTGAAGGCATTCGCTGGAATCAAATCATCGCACAAATTCAGCCGACCATCCTTATGTTAAATGTGTTTAGTAATGCCTCTAAAGTACAAACGCTGGTGGGACAGTAAATGATGCACCCGCTCCTAGATAGAACCAACCAGAAGGTAAATTATCAATTAGATCAAGAAGATGGCGGAATTAACTTAGGTGAATTAATTACAACAATCCTGAATGGCAAGTATCTGATTATCATATTAGCCTTGATCTTTTTGATAGCAGGCACTGTAAAAACACTTTTGGATACACCGATTTACAAGGCCGATGCCATGTTGCAAATCGAAGAAAAATCAAACTCACTTGATGCCTTAGAATCCGTCGCTCCCTTAATGGAAAGTAAATTACCTGTTTTAGCAGAGATAGAAATCATTAAATCGCGCAAGATCCTCGGAGAAGCCGTTAAAAACCTCAATCTGGATATTATTGCCAAACCTAAATACTTACCTGAGATCGGTGAAGCTATCGCCAGGCGTTTTCAAAACCATAATGTAAACCGTCAGGTTTCCGCACCGCTTTTTGGTCTGGAGCAATATGCGTGGGGCGGTGAGGAAATACACGTTGATAGCTTTTCTATACAGGAAAACTGGATCGGTAAACAATTAACTTTGCTTGCCGGCGATCATGGTCACTTTACCTTACTTGATAACAATAAGCCGCTTCTTGAAGGTGATGTAGGCAAACCTGCAATCAAAAAACCAGACGACGATAACCAACCAACCCTGACTTTATTTTTATCATTATTAAAAGCACGGCCCGGCACAGAATTTATTGTTATAAAACAACCTTTGTCAAGTGCTATCAGTCAATTGAATACCAGCCTTACTGTCGTTGAAAAAGTCAAAAACACCGGGATTTTAAGTTTTACACTCGAAGCCAGCAGCCCGATTCTGGCAACCAGGACGCTAAATGAAGTGACCGGTATTTATTTAAAACAGAACGTTGAACAAAAATCCAAAGAAGCTCAAAGCACGCTTGAATTCCTGGACAAACAATTACCGGCTCTCAAAGACCAACTCGAAGCAGCAACAAATGCTTTAAACGAGTTTAGAACCAAAAAAGGCTCAATCGACCTGGATACCGAGACACAACATGTCTTGAACGGAGTGGTAGAAATCGAATCACAACTCACCCTTTTGCAACAAAAAAGAGATGAATTACGGCAAAAGTTTACCGAATCACACCCATCAGTCATCGCCATTGACAAACAAATCGCCCGGCTGCAATCACAAATGAGCGCCAATGATAAAAAAATTGAAGCTTTGCCGGAAACCCAGCAAGTCATTTTAAGGTTATCACGTGACGTTAAAGTCAGCACCGAGCTTTACATGACCTTACTGAACAATGCACAAACCTTAAGAGTCGCTAAAGCAGGAGCCGTAGGCAATGTAAGAATTATTGACGAAGCAGTACTCCCTACTCAGTCAATAAAGCCCAATAAGCCCTTAATCATCGGTATCTCGCTGCTATTGGGCATAGTTTCCGGCTTGGCGCTGGTCTTTATCCGTAAAGCCTTACATAACGGCGTTGAAGACCCTGAGCAAATCGAAAAACATCTTAATATACCCGTTTATGCCACCATACCCCATAGTGATGGGCAAGCAAAACTCAGCGAAAAACTAAAAAAGCTAGGCGCAAAACAGACTAACGGACCCGTTATTCTAGCGCTGGAAAATAGAGATGACCTGGCGATAGAAAGCCTCAGGAGCTTACGAACCACCCTGCATTTTGCTTTTTTGGAAGCGCAAAACAATATTATCCTGATTAGCGGCCCCTGCCCCGGCATCGGCAAAACATTCGTCGCTACCAATCTGGCAATAGTTCTAGCCGATGCCGGAAAAAAGATCCTGTTAATTGACGGTGACTTACGCAGAGGCCTTGTTAACAATAGCTTGGGACTAAGCAGAGGCGATGGCTTATCGGAGCTGATTTCCAATGATATTTCCCTTGAACACGCCATCCGCCACATCGCATCGGCCAACATCGACTTTATCTCAACCGGATCGATTCCGCCTAATCCGTCAGAATTGCTGTTGCATGAGCGCTTCGGACAATTACTGGAAACACTCAGCAAAAAATATGATCACATTATTATTGACACGCCACCGATATTGGCGGTTACGGATACTTGCATCATCGGTCGCATGGCCAGCGCAACATTGATGGTTGTGAGGGCGGGACAACATCCCATGCGAGAGCTGGAACAAAGTACCAAACGCCTTATCCAGGCGGGTGTACACCTGAAGGGGATTGTCTTTAACGACTTGCCCGAAACCTCAACAAAATATGGCTATGGGAAATATGTCTATCGCTACAACTATCAAAAATCTGTTTAATTATTAGTACATTAATTCCAGTTAGCTTATTTTTCAAGGCGTTCGCAAGGTCGAGTCCTCTCTAAAATCCAGAATAACCTACATAAAAAATAGAAAAAATGAATATTAAAATTGGCATTATTGGACTGGGCTATGTCGGCTTGCCGTTAGCCGTAGAGTTCGGAAAAAAATATCCGACCGTCGGTTTTGATATTAACCAACAACGGATTAAGGAATTGCAATCCGGTGTAGACCGTACTTTAGAGACCAGCAATGACGAATTGGCTGAAGCGACGCAACTTAGCTACACCCATGCCATTGATGAAATTTCTCTTTGTAATATTTACATCGTAACCGTACCAACTCCCATCAATGAATATAAACAACCTGACCTCAGCCCATTGGAAAAAGCCAGTGAATTACTGGGCAAGGTCATAAAGCAGGGTGATATTGTTATTTACGAATCGACTGTTTATCCCGGAGCAACGGAAGAAATCTGTGTACCGATATTGGCGAAAGTTTCAGGATTGACTTTTAACAAGGATTTTTTTGTTGGTTATAGCCCGGAAAGAATTAATCCGGGCGATAAACAACATCGTGTCACCAATATTTTAAAAATAACCTCAGGTTCAACATCAGCGACTGCGGGTAAAGTTGATGATCTCTATAAAAGCATAATTACCGCCGGGACTCATAAAGCCAGCAGCATTAAAGTCGCTGAAGCCGCCAAGGTCATCGAAAACACCCAACGCGATGTCAACATCGCCTTAATTAATGAACTGGCTTTAATATTCAATAGATTAGGGATAGACACCGAAGAAGTGTTACAGGCAGCAGGAACCAAATGGAACTTTCTACCGTTCAGGCCGGGCTTGGTCGGCGGCCATTGTATCGGTGTTGATCCGTACTATCTGACCCATAAAGCCCAGGCCATAGGCTATAACCCTGAAATCATCCTGGCCGGAAGAAGGTTAAACGACAATATGGGCTGCTATGTTGTTTCCCAGGTTATAAAACTCATGCTGAATAAACGAATTCATGTCAATGAAGCAAGGATTTTAATGATGGGTTTAACATTCAAGGAAAACTGCCCTGATATCCGAAATACTCGCGTCATCGATATGATTAAAGAACTGAACAGCTACGGTGCCAGAGTTGATGTCTATGATCCCTGGGTTGATAGCCAGGAAACACAGCATGAGTATGGATTTACACCTATCGATAATCCACTACAAGGCAGCTATGATGCGATTATTTTAGCGGTTAAACACGACCAGTTTATCCAGATGGGCGAAGAAAAAATAACCGCCTTAGGCAAAGAAAATCATGTCATTTATGACATTAAATATATTCTCGGAGCCGATCAAGTCGATGGAAGACTTTAAGCAATCCTTCGAGCAGCCCAGAACTAAAAGTAACCTGTTGATTGCGTTAGTGGCAAGCCGTAAGCCAAGCGAACAAGCCAACCAGAATGGAACCGGAAGCTTCTTAAGGAAATGACATGACTAAATACGAAGAAACTTTGGCCCAGTTGAACCAGAAGCCGGAAAAATGGCTGGTAACTGGTGCTGCAGGCTTTATAGGTTCCAACCTATTAGAAACATTATTGAGAAATAATCAACAAGTGATAGGACTCGATAACTTCTCTACCGGACACGCTCATAATCTTGACGAGGTAAAAAACTCCATATCCACCACACAATGGAATAATTTTACCTTTATCGAAGGTGATATTCGAAACCTCGATACCTGCCGAAAAGCGAGTGAATCAATTACCTATGTCCTGCATCAAGCAGCCTTAGGTTCGGTTCCCCGTTCCATCGCCGACCCGATTAACACGAACGAAAACAACATTTCCGGTTTTTTGAACATGCTGGTTGCCAGCCGTGATGCTGGAGTCAAACGATTTGTTTATGCAGCGTCGAGTTCCACCTATGGCGACCATCCCGGCTTGCCGAAAGTTGAAGATAACATTGGCAATCCGCTTTCGCCTTATGCCGTCACCAAACTGGTCAACGAATTATATGCCCAAGTGTTTGCGCGGACTTATGGCTTTAAAAGCATCGGACTCAGGTATTTTAATGTTTTCGGAAAAAGACAAGATCCCAACGGAGCCTATGCAGCAGTAATACCTAAATGGGTAGAAGCCATGATTACCAATAAGCTCGTATACATTAATGGCGATGGCGAAACAAGCCGAGACTTTTGTTACATAGACAATACTGTCCAGGCCAATATTTTGGCAGCTATCACCGAAGATGAGGCTACCAATCAAATATACAACGTCGCAGTCGGTGATCGAACGACACTTAACGACTTGTTCGAATTGATAAGAGCAGGTTTGGAAAACAAATGTCCGGATTTGCGGAATTTCAAGCCTCTTCATCAGGATTTTCGCGCCGGGGATGTGCGGCATTCACATGCTGATATCTCTAAAGCTGAAAAGCTTCTCGGTTATTACCCAAGCCACCCTATTTACGCTGGAATTGATGAAGCGCTGAAATGGTATGTTAACAACATTAAATAAAACCACATTAAAAACCAGAGCAAGCATAAAGATAAAAGCATTGCCCTCCTATTTACGTCAATTTAATAAACATTAAATGTCAAAAAATATACATCCATTATCAGAAGTACAAAGTCAAAACATTGGTGATGGTACACGTATCTGGCAATTTTGCGTCGTATTAAAAAACGCCAAAATTGGTACTGACTGCAATATCTGCGCACAAGTGTTAATCGAAAACGATGTGGTAATTGGCGATAACGTTACTGTTAAAAGCGGCGTACAACTTTGGGATGGTTTAAGAGTTGAGGATAACGTTTTTATAGGACCTAACGTCACTTTCACCAACGACAAATTTCCCCGTTCCAAACAACATCCAGATACATTCCCACAAACTATTTTGCGTAAAGGTGCTTCAATCGGAGGGGGGGCAGTTATTTTACCGAATATAATCATAGGTGAAGCAGCAATGATAGGCGCAGGAGCGGTTGTCACCTGTTCCGTTCCTGATCGGGCGGTCGTGGTGGGTAATCCCGCCCGAATTATCGGCTATGTGGGGATAAACGACAAGTTTAAGCCATTTACCCAAGATCCGAAAAGCACACCAAATACAGGGAAGGACTTTGATTTTTTTTCGTGATACTAATGAAGATGATGCTGCGTTTATTCTTAAATTACACACCGACAGTCAAAAATCCCGTTACCTCTGCGCAACGGATACCGATCTTGAGAAACAAAAATATTGGCTTAACTAGTACGCCAAGAAAAATGACCAACCGTATTTCATGATTGAAACAAGTGATGGCGAATTGCTAGGCATAGTAAGGCTTTATGATGCCTAAAGTGATAGTTTTTGTTTGGGCTGGATACTCAGCCCAAACAGCTACTATGGAATCGGAGCTAATAGTTTATGCCTATGTGATTGATTATTTAAAGTTTCAAGCGACTAATTTCGACGTACGTAAGGAAAGTCAAAGTGTTTGAGGATTTCATGAGCGTTTTGGAGCAAAGAGCATAGCCAGCACTGAACTTGATTATTTTTATACGATTGCTAGCTCGACTATTTCACAATCACAAAAGCGATACGCTAAGTTTCTGCCTGAAAATATTGTAGTAAGTGAATAAAAACACACATCAAAATAAATTTGGAGTTATTGAATGAGTATTGAGTTATGCAACATCCTTGATTTACCAAAAATCCCAGATCCACGTGGCAATCTAACGTTTGTGGAATCAAACAACCAAATACCATTTGATATCCAACGTGTTTATTATCTTTACGATGTACCGGGCGGTTCTGAACGCGGAGGTCATGCGCATAAGGGATTACATCAATTAATTATTGCCATGTCCGGCAGTTTTGATGTGCTACTTGATGACGGAAAAGACAAAAAACGAGTTCATTTAAGTCGATCATATTATGGCTTGTATGTTTGTCCAATGATCTGGCGAGAACTGGATAACTTTTCTTCCGGTTCAGTCTGTTTAGTGTTGGCTTCTAATAAATACGATGAAGACGATTATTACCGTGATTATGCCGAGTTTATGAGGGCGCGGTGGAGCGTATAAAGTTATTTCTCAAAAGCCACCTGCCAATGGGTTCATTTGGCAGGTGGCTTTTATCCGGCATTCGTTCCTCGCCAATTGGGTTTCTAGTCGTTTTATTTAAAAGCCTTTTCGCTACAAAAAAATTAACAGGAAAATTTTTTCCTCTTCGGATAAGAGTGGGTGCTGGACAGAAATTCAAAGTTAATAAGGCTTTAACTTCCAGTATTATGATTGAGGCTAATCTTTCAGTAAATCAATGGGGAGGCTGTAGTCTACCAAGTTCGCTGACTTGCGCTGAAGGTTCAACGCTTATAGTTTCAGGTGACTTTGAAATTGGCCCAGGGGTGCACATCTCAATTGGGCGAAATGCTTCACTAATTTTGAAAGGTCGAAAAAAATCTACCGCTAGTGGAATCACCTGTAACACGAGAATTATGGTTGAGAATGCAATAGAAATTGGGGCCGATTGCATTATCGCTTGGGATGTATTAATTACTGATTCTGATTGGCATGACATAAGAGGAACCGAACGGGTGTTTCCTGTTTTTATTGGTGATAATGTTTGGATTGCCCATGGTGTCTCTATTACAAAAGGGGCATCTATTCCTTCTGGTTGCATCGTAGGCGCTAAATCACTTGTTACTAAAGCAGGGGTGTTTTCAGAGAAATCTATGATTGCTGGTGTGCCCGCTGTAGTGCGAAAAACTGATGTGGAATGGTTTCGGTAATTAAGACAATAGTCGATTTGTAAGCTCGGTGGGCAACGCTTTTCTTCCTACTATTCATGTAGGAAAATAGAGGGAAAACGATAAAGCTGTTTGCGCACAAGGCTAATCAAGGTAAATTTTGAAAAATATATATACAAAAGAGAGGAAATGCCATGCAAGTACAAGCCGTAAAGCTAGAGCAAGGTTGGTTTATTAAAGATCTGCCTGGCTTTGAAGAAATAAAAAGTGATGTTATTGACATAAATGTTGATTTAGCTCCCAATCAATTAAATGGTCTTGACTATAAAGAGCTAAGAGGCATTGCCATTATGGAAAGATATTTTGAAAAAAGGGAAAGGGAAATTCGAGAGATTAAAAATATAATGGATTTACAAGCAAACAACGTGAGCAATTTGGCATCTTACCAAATCGCTTTATAGAATCAATTGAGGAACTATAAGTGCACCTATTTCTCGTATTACGAAACAGTGAAAATGGTTAAATATTCAATCGGATCTTGAGGAGATTAACTATGTACGCTATAGAATTCGAAGCAGATGTTCAAGATGGTGTGATTAAAATACCCAGTCAATATAAAGAATTTTACTCAAAGCATATCAAAGTCATTGTGTTACTGGATGACTCAAAAACGATAAACCCGCTTGAAAAAACACAAGGAGAAACGCGCCAGTTTTCGGATGAATATATTAATGAGCATTGGCGTGAGCTGATCACGACAGGTTTAAGCGATTATGATGAAAATTATTATAAAAGCGATCAATATAAGGAAGACCGTGGTGCTTATCTAATGGAGAAATATAAGTGATTCCGGTTATTTTGGATAATAACATCATCATAGACAATCTTGCAGGTAGGCGATCAGATGGTTACCCCCAATCTAAACAAGTTTATGAGCTGCTGTGTAACCATCAAAACTATACGCCTTATATCAGTTCTTCGTCTTTGGATAATATTGAGTTTGTTTTATTTAACGAACTCAAAAAGACGCTTAATTTATCCAGCAAACAAACGAATATAATCGTCCATGCTGCAATTAAAGATTTATTAACGCATGTAAAAATTGCTAAAACACCTTCCTATATAAACATTGATTATGACGATATAGAAGACTCACTTGTCATTGCATCAGCAAAAGCACTCAATGCCAAGGTTATTACAAGGGATGCGGGTATGGTCAGAAAATATCCTGATATTGCCCTCCATACGGCTGACTTTATAAAACAACATCAAGAAAAAGCACAAAATATTCCTTTTCTCGACCTAAAAGCGGCGCAACAAGAGCTAAGCACAGAGCTAGAACAAGGCTTCGACCGTGTCCTAAATTCCGGCTGGTACATACTCGGCTCAGAAGTAGAAACGTTTGAAGCGGAATATGCGGCTTATTGCGAAGCGGAACACTGTGTAGGTGTTGCCAATGGTCTGGACGCTTTGCATTTGGCATTATTGGCATTGGGAGTTGGCGTGGGTGACGAGGTGATCGTACCTTCTAATACCTATATTGCTACTTGGTTAGCTGTTAGCCATTGTGGAGCAACACCTGTTCCGGTCGAACCTGATCCAAGGACTTACAATATTGACCCAACGCGCATAGAAGCCGCTATAACATCGCGCACAAAAGTTATTTTACCTGTACATTTATACGGACAACCTGCGGATATGGATGCAATTTTGGCTATTGCCAGAAAACATGGATTACGGGTGCTAGAAGATGGTGCCCAAGCACATGGTGCGCGTTATAAAGGGAAGCGGCTCGGCACGCATGGTGATGTAGTGGCCTGGAGTTTTTACCCCGGTAAAAATCTGGGCGCGATTGGTGATGGCGGAGCTATTACTACTAATGACGTAAATATTGCCGAACGAATTAGCACGTTGCGTAATTACGGATCCCATGTGAAATACGTTAACGATATTTGTGGATTCAACAGCCGACTTGATCCTCTCCAGGCAGCAGCGTTACGCGCTAAACTTAAAGTGCTGGATCGTTGGAACACCCGCAGGGTTGAAATTGCCGCACAGTATACATCGGAATTTACCAATACAGGCTTGATATTGCCATTTGTTCCAGAATGGGCGAATCCTGTATGGCATCTTTTTGTAATACAACATCCGCAACGCAATAAATTGCAGCAACAATTAAAACAGGCTGGAATCAACACGCTAATTCACTACCCCATTCCGCCACATCTTCAAGCAGCTTATGCTGGGCTTGGTTTTGGGGATGGCGCATTTCCCATCGCAGAAGCCATTCATCAAAACGTGTTAAGTTTACCTATTGGGCCGCATCTTGATAAGGCCTGTGTTGAAATTGCTATTCAAGCATTGCGGACAACTTCAAAAAATGAGCGATAATATAAACTCCTATCGCCGTATCCTTAAAACCTCATCAATTACAGGTGGCTCCTCAGTCATCAATATCTTGATTGGCTTGTTGCGCACTAAGGTGCTGGCCATATTGCTTGGTCCGTCAGGTATTGGCTTGGTTGGTTTATATACAGGGCTTATGTCTACGGCAACAGTCATTGCCAGTATGGGAATCGGTACCATCGGTACACGGCAAATAGCTGAAGCTATCGGTAAAGAAGATGATGAAGCATTGGCTACCGTCAGACATGCAATGTTTTTGGGAGTGTTAACACTTGCAATTACTGGTGCATTAGTCGTCTGGTCGCTACGCGAGATACTCGCTGTGCACGTCTTAGGCGGAACTCAGCATAGCCAGGTGGTTGGTTGGCTAGCACTAGGTGTCGCGCTCTCTGTCGCCAGCGCATCGCAAGGGGCTATTATTCAAGGGATGCGGCGGATTGCAGATATGGCTAAACTGAGTATTTACAGTTCTATTCTGAATACTCTATTAGGTATTGGCTTATTATGGCAATGGGGTAACCTTGCATTATGGGCCTACATTTTAATTGGGCCATTGTTTAATTTTTTACTGGGGCATTTATATGTCTCCAAACTGCCTAAAACCAAAACTGTAAAAATTAATACTCAAGACTTAGTGGCAGAGTGGAAAATTTTCCTACGCCTGGGGATTCCGTTCATGGCGGCAAGCTTAATGTCAACCCTCGTGCAATTATGGATTCGCGTCTCGGTCAGTAATGAGCTTGGATTAGAGGCTGTGGGACACTTTCAGGCCGCGTGGGCTATCTCTATGCAATATATCGGTTTTGTACTGGCTGCAATGGGAGCGGATTATTATCCGCGGTTGACTAGTATTATCCATGATAAAGCGGCTGCTAGCCGCTTAGTTAATGAGCAAACTGAAGTTGCACTATTGCTCAGCGCACCAGTATTCATAGCGATGATTGGCTTAGCACCTTGGGTCGTGCATTTATTGTATTCATCGGCTTTCTCTCCTGCGATTGAAATATTGCGCTGGCAGATATTAGGTGATGTTTTGAAAGTAGCCAGTTGGCCTATGGGATTTGTCATTCTGTCGGCAGGAGCAGGTAATACTTTCTTTTTCACAGAAACGTCGACTTTATTATTAATGGGCTGCTTAGTTATTGGGCTATTGTCCAGTATGGGATTGCAAATTACTGGCATCGCATTTTTGGCAAGTTATATTTACTTGTTGCCGTTAGTTTATTTTCTGGCATGGCGAAGAATTCAATTTAGGTGGACAAGTACTGTTTTATTGTTATTTATCGTAACACTGGCATTGTGTATTGATGTGATACAGGTATCGCTCTACACAAATTGGGGAGCGGAAACCGCAGTAGTGTTATCCTCTAGTTTCGGCTGTTTTTCGTTGGCACGCTTGGTAGTAATGGGGAATTTGGGAGGGGTACCTGGGCGATTAGCTTCAATAGCTGCTCGTTTGAGAAATGAAAGCCAGAATAAGTAATGAGTGATCATATATTTATATATGAAGCTGTTTTAGCTTTCTCGTAGGCAAACAGTTTTATCGTTTGCGAATAATTAATGACGATAACCCCCCGGCTATGCCGGGGGGTATTTAATAGAATGGTTGCGATGTAACTAGATTTCAGCCAGTTAAGTCTCACCACTTCTGGCATTGGCTTGGAGTTTCTAAATGGCCTCATAGATATGTACGGAGGAATTTAAATGAAATTAAGTATTTGTTGTACAACATATAATCATGAGAAATATATAAGTGAAGCATTAGATAGTTTTCTATATCAAAATATAGACTTTGAATATGAAATTATTATAGGTGACGATGCATCAATAGATAATACTAAAAATATTTTGATTAAATACCAAAATAGATATCCCGGAATCATAAAACCAATTTTTAGAACTGAAAACATCGGACCTATTGGAAATTTTATAGATGTTCTACAAAATTGTAGCGGAGAATATATCGCTTACTGTGATGGTGACGATTACTGGACTAACCCGAACAAAATTAGGATTCAATTAGATGCCTTGGCTGCGTTTCCAGAATGTAGTTTTTCATTTCATAACGTCAATATTGTTGATTCAACAGGTCAAGATATTGGTAGACAAAGTTTAGGAAGGAAGCATGATAAATGGTCTGAAGGAGAAAAAGAAGCCAGATTTATCGTTGGAAGCCCTATGGTTATAGTTCATGCAAATTCTATTCTATTTAAAAAAGAATATCTGGATGTCCCTTTTCTTAGGAGTTTAGGTAAGATTTGTGCTGGGGATTATCCTTTAACTGTAATGCTATGTAGCCAAGGGAATGCATACTATTTTCCTGAAAATATGTCCGCATATCGAAAACATGGAGGAAGTATCAGTAACTCTAGAAATTATAGCCATAACGAAAGTTTATTTAAGGAAATTTTTGAGACTCATTCGAAAATGAATCTGTACTACAATAAAAAATTTGATAAGGAAATAAAAATAAGTTTAAAAGGACAGCTAATGATGAAGGCTGTAGAGGAGCTAGATGAAGACTTTGATCGAGGCAATTATTGGCTTGCCACTAAAAGTTTTCTATGGATGATTTTAAATAGTCAACAATCTCAATATTCTATTAGAGATATTCTATGGTTGTTAAAGCAAAAGTTAAAATCATTAACTAATACTTAATAAATAAGCCAGTAGAAATATAGTTTAAGAATTAGGTTCTGTTGACATTTCATCGTAGCCATAAGAGTACAGAGGCAAATGACAACATCCCCCTGTAATTAATGGCCTTTTTCTCATATCTGGTGGCAATCCTGCGGTAGTGTTTGAGCTTGCCAAACA
>Ga0208754_100039_pt1 | contig 117277 bp, 99 predicted proteins | sample LakWasMet55_HOW8_2_FD_183889 | JGI IMG/M metagenome (GOLD analysis project Ga0208754, IMG submission 183889) | Freshwater sediment methanotrophic microbial communities from Lake Washington under simulated oxygen tension - Sediment Metagenome... | ecosystem: Environmental > Aquatic > Freshwater >... | reverse complement strand
CGTAGCTGATGTTGTTGCTGGCACCATCAGGACAACCGGCACCGCCGGGCTGGTCGGTGCCGGTGCTTTTCAGTACACCCAGTATGTTGGTGAAGTGGCTGGTGCGGATGGCACCTACGGGGTCGGTAACGCTGGTGCTGCCATCGGTGTTAAAAGCGAGGCTGTATTTGCCAATGCCGCCGGTGGCGTGTTCGGTGGATATAGCCCTGCCGGTAGCATCGTATTGATAAGTGGCATAACGCACCCCTTTTTCGTCAATGATGCCGGTTAGGGCATGGAGTTGGCTTACATTGGCGGTATTGGCCAGTTCGCCGTAAATGTAGGTCTTTTGGGGATTGTCGGTTAAGTCGGCGGGGGTATCGTCGGGGTAGGTGACGGTGCTGAGGTTGCCGTTGGCAGCATAACTATAACGGGTAATATTTCCCGCAGGATCAGTGAGGGTACTGATGCGCCCATTACTGTCGTAGGTGAAGTTGAGCTGTCGTCCAAAATGATCAGTTACTCGAATCAACTGCCCTTTTCTTTGTGTTATCGATTTAGGGGTGCTGGCATCACTGTATGTGAGTGTTCGAATCTGCCCTGTACGCGCTTTTATGGAGACCAGGGTGCCTTTCGCATCATAAGTCTCGACATCTTCCGTAGCACCAACAACATATTGCCAGCCGATGGTAGAACCTGATGTATCTTTTAATTCAGTAACGCTATCGGTAATGTCGGCATCTGAAATCCAGCCATTAGCACTGGGAGTAAAAAACAGCAATCTACCATCAGGTCGGTAGACATACATCGCTGTCAACGTGCCGTTGTTAACGATCTTTAGCAACCTGCTATAAGTATGTAACCAGTTTGCTCCAAATGATCCAAGCGACCCGTTGGCGGCTAATTGGAGGCGGTACTGACTGCCGGGGTGCTGTTATAGATACGTTCCAGTCCAAGCGAAGAATCGATCATTCCTGGGTAATCGGTCTCGCGTTGCAACTTATTTCCATAAGCGGTGTAGATGGGATTTCCAGTTAGATTCTCCGAAATTGCACCCTTTTTATTAGTCTCGCAGGATAGAACCGGATATTTTGGGAAAGAATTGGGTTTAATGAGACTACAGGTTCCGGTAACAATTTGTTTGTATCCAGTCGGGCACTCCAATCGTTGGACAAACCAGTTTTGATAAGGACCAACTTGTCGTGGTGTCTGACCCGGAGGAGTTAGCGTGTAATAGCAGTCTCCCGAATTCGACCCATTTATTTCCACACCGATTGGGTTTGAGTAAGTAGGATCGCCTTCCACAAGATAAGCACATGCTTCTGTGGCCGTCGTGTGCAATAGAACTGGTTTGTAATTAACATTGGCATACAAAACCTCCGCGGGGATATCGCCTAGAGTAGCAGCGGCAGAAGACATTACCACAAACGCATAAAGTGTGAAGACAATTAGGGTCGATAAAAGTGCTTTGTGCTGTAACCCATTGTAGCAGTGAAGTTTACTGAAGCTAAGACTCGCTGGTAGGTTCAGCCTCAAGCCGTCTGCCATAATAATTTTTGTTAAACTTCTATTGACAACTTTCCGATAACCATACGGATTACATCTGCAATACCGCTTAACCAAGTAGAGTAATAGACTGCTAACAAAACCGATAGCACCCCATTGTTTGGTAATTGAACGATGTTGCCGGGAAATGGAGTTATTCATTGGGCGAAATTCCTGATTCAAAAACAGATAACAACTATCGCCAAACATCAGCGTCATTTTTTGATGGGAACATATCAGCGTAGTTAAAAGCATGTCAAGTGCTATTTATTCCACGAACTTCTGTAAGCAGTCCATGATATTACCCGCCTGCACAACAGATGATTGCCATCGCTATTTCTCCGGTACGATCAATACTATTTACATCACGTCCCGGAATAATTTTGTTCAAAAACTCTTTAAAACGGCGATAACCAGGCAATTGTTGATATACCAGCAGAGATTGATTAAGCCATGTTGATATATCATCACTCTGCTTAACCTCCCGGCCCGTTATTCAACAGGCTTTTAATAAAACGAATCGTAATTCGGGACGTCAAGCTCCGGCTGTGCTCAGGACAAGGTATAAACAGTCTGGCAAAATAACCGGATCAGGATGATTGGTATGCGAATTGCTTGAACTGGGCATCGTGTTGCCTTCGAATGTCCCTTCTTAAAAAAGCCCCATGTGGATCGTAAATATTGCACTACGCCGCCCTTATACCTTTATTGTGGCGGCTCTACTCATTCTGTTGTCCACGCCGTATGTGTTGCGCAATATGCCGACCGATATATTTCCACGTATCGATATTCCGGTGGTGGCCATGTTGTGGGATTACAAGGGCATGACGTCCAAGGAAATTGCTGATCGCTTGGCCGGTACGGTCGAACGCTCGATGTCTTTGATTGACGGCATCGAGCACAGCGAATCGGTGTCCTATACCGGCGCCTCCGTAATTAAGGTGTTTTTTCACCAGGGCATTGATATTCGTACCGCGCTGGCGCAAGTGATGGCCAGCAGCAATTCGGTCTATCGCTCGCTGCCGCCCAGCACCGCGCCGCCGCAGATCATCCAGTATTCAGCTTCCGATTTGCCGCTGGTGCAATTGGGCATTTCCAGCAGCAGTGTGCCGGAGACGGAAGTCAATGACCTGACCAATAATGTCGTGCGCACGGTTTTGCAAGCCAAGCGCGGCGTTTCGATGACCAGCCCGTTCGGCTCCAAGTACCGCCAGATCACTGTGGATATTGATCCAACCGCGTTGCTTGCGCGTGGGCTTTCGCCTGACGATCTGGTCGACGCGATGGCAGTGCAGAACCTTATTGTGCCTACCGGCACCATAAAAATCGGTTCGACAGAATACGATGTCACATTGAATGGGTCGATTGCCTCCATTCCGCGTATCGGCGATATTCCGGTGCGCACGGCTAACGGTGCAACCACGCTGATTCGTGATGTGGGTATTGTCCGCGATGGCGCGTCACCGCAAACGACTATTGCCCGTCAGAATGGTGAGCGCGGCATCCTGAATTCCATTTTTAAAGTCGGCAGCGTATCGACACTGGAAGTTGTTGATTTCGTAAAAGAAGCCATTCCGACCATGCTTGCCCAGATGCCTGAAGGCATCAATATTAAGCTGATGTTTGATCAATCGCTGTTTGTAAAAGCAGCGATTGGCAACGTGCTTCATGAGGCGCTGATTGCCGCCGCTTTAACCGCTGCGATGATCCTGTTGTTTCTCGGTAACTGGCGCAGCACCTGCATTATCGCGGTGTCGATCCCGCTTTCTATCATGTGCTCGCTGATAGTGCTTTTTTTAATCGGTGAAACGATCAACCTGATGACGATGGGTGGTCTGGCGTTGGCGGTGGGTATACTGGTCGATGATGCTACTGTGGAAATCGAAAACATCGAGCGGCAGATGTTAATGGGCAAGAATCCTCATCAGGCGATTCTTGATGGCGCGGCGGAAATTGCGATGCCGGCATTCGTATCGACCTTGTGTATCTGTATCGTGTTCGTGCCGATGTTTTTCCTGACCGGTGTTGCCCGCAGCCTGTTTGTGCCGATGGCAGAAGCGGTAGTGTTCGCGATGCTGGCGTCATACCTGCTGTCGCGTACGCTGGTGCCGACGCTGGTGATGTATATGATGGCTGACCATCATCTTCATAAGGAACGCCCACCGACTCATTTTGTTGCCCGACTATTCAAGCAATGGCACCATGCCTTTGAACACGGTTTTGAAGTTTTTCGCGGGCATTATGTTGTGCTGCTGAGTCATTTGTTAAATCATCGCCTGCGATACGGCTCTGCTATCTTAAGTTTTTGCCTGTTGTCGCTGGCGCTTGTTCCGTTCCTGGGCCGTGACCTGTTTCCGGCAGTCGATGCCGGTCAGATCAGGCTGCATATCCGTGCGCCTTCCGGTACACGTATAGAAGAGATGCCCAAACTCATCGACGAAGTTGAGCGGGTGATCCGCGAGCGCATTCCATCGGAAGAGCTGGGTGATGTCCTGGACATTATCGGCGGCCCTTACAGCACCCGGAATACGCTGTTTGGCAACTCCGGTACAGTAGAAACGGCCGATACCGAAATCATGATTTCGCTGCGTCCCGGCGAGCACGCGCCGAGCGCCGAGTACATTAAAGATCTGCGAACCGCATTACCGCATCGATTCCCCGGTATTGAGTTCTTTTTCCAGCCCGCCGATCAGGTGAGTCAAACGCTTAATTTCGGTATTCCGGCACCGATTGACATCCAGTTTGTCGGTGGCAAACCGGAAGAAGTTATGCCGCTGGTCGTGGAAACGAATAACCTGTTGCGGCAAATTCCCGGTATTGTTGATGCCCATATTTTTCAACGCATCAATAAGCCGACACTGGACCTGGAAATGAACCGCCCGCAGCTTCAGCAACTGGGCCTGTCAGCCCAAGATCTGGCGCAAAACTTGTTGTTGACCTTGAGCGGCAGTATGCAGACAGCGCCCACATACTGGTTAAACCCGAATAATGGCAATACCGTCAATATCGGCGTTATGGGTAATCCGCTTAATCTCGACAGCATCGAAGCGCTGATGCAAACGCCGGTAGGTGGTGAAAATAACAGCCAGCCGCAACTGCTGGGCAATCTGGTGACGCTGAAACGCTCGGCACAACCCGCAGCCGTGACGCATTTTAATGCGAATAACGTGTTGAACGTCTATGCCAATGTCGAAGGCCGGGATTTGGGTTCGGTAAGTGTCGATATTGACCATTTGGTTGAGCAGATCAGGGCTAAATTGCCGCGTGGTGTTGAACTGGCCGTGCGCGGACAGATCCAGACCCTCAACAGTTCGTTTATCGGACTGGCGACAGGACTGGCAGTGGCCATAGTCTTGTTGTACCTGTTGCTGGTAGTCAATTTCCAGTCCTGGCTTGATCCGACCATTATCGTCAGCGCCTTGCCGGCAGCGCTGGCGGGTATCGCCTGGATGTTGTTTTTAACAGGAACCACGCTGAGCATCCCTGCCTTAACCGGCAGTATTATGTCGATGGGCGTAGTCACGGCCAACAGTATTTTGCTGGTTTCCTTCGCCCGAACCCGGCTGACTGAAGGCGTGACCCCGGTGATGGCGGCGTTGGAAGCCGCCGCGACCCGTTTGCGCCCGGTGCTGATGACCGCCTTTGCGATGATTGTGGGCATGTTACCGATGGCGGTGGGTTGGGGCGAAGGTTCTGAGCAGAACGCCCCGCTGGGTCGTGCGGTTATCGGAGGCCTGGTTTTTGCCACGGTCTCAACTTTATTATTTGTGCCTATTGTTTTTGCGAGCGCGCATCGCTGGCTTGACCGCCGTTATTCAACCCGAGCAACCCTTGTAGCTGAATGAAATTATCATGAGTAATCATCATCCCCCTGTTTTTGCCTTGCCGAACGTCGATAAACCGCAACGAACCCTGGTTGCCGTCAAGCGCGTAGGCATTAGTTTGTTTTTGTTTTTATTACTGGCTGGCGGTTGGAGGTTGGCGGCCAACCAGAGCAAGGCGGCAACCCTGCAACAACGTACCCTGGCTAGCCTGCCGCGCAGCGTCATCGGTGTACGTTCACGCATTGGCGACGCGTCGCGTAAGCTGGTTTTGCCCGCGAGTTTACGAGGCAATACCGAAACGCAGATTTATGCGCGGACTAACGGCTATCTGAGCGACTGGTCCAAGACCATCGGCGATCAGGTTAAGAAAGGCGAATTACTGGCGGTCATCGATGTTCCTGAGCTGGAGCAGGAATTGGCGCAGGCGCACGCAGCCATCGCACAGATAAAAGTCAGGCTGGAACTGACGCGTTCGACCTTGAAGCGCTGGACGATTTTGAAAGAAACCGACAGCGCCATAGAGCAGGAGTTTGACGAGAAGCGTAGCGCCGTCCATCAGGCGGAAGCCGATTTGGCGGCTGCTGAAGTCAATGTCAAACGGCTCGAAAAAGTTGAAGGTTACCGTCGGATCATTGCGCCGTTTTCAGGCGTTATTACACGCCGTGCGCTTGATGTCGGTAGCCTGATCACGGCCGGCACCCAGGAACTGTTCGCGTTGACGCAAATCGACCCGCTCCGCCTGACGGTCTGGGTTCCGCAAGCGTACGCAGATGGTGTCAAGGCCGGTCAGGAAGTTTCGGTACGCCTTATCCAATCGCAGGACAAACCATTGTCCGCGCGTATCGAGCATGTTGCCGGTGCGCTTGACCCCGTCAACCGTTCGCGCCAAGTCGACATTACGCTGCCCAACAGAGACGGCAAGTTGTTGCCCGGCTCCTATGTGGAGGTTTCTCTTAACGTAATCGGTAAAGCCAACCCCTTGCTTGTGCCTGCCAATGTCCTGGTAATTGACCAGGCAGGTACGCGGATTGTCGTGGTCGATGCCGAAAGCCGCATTGTGTTACGCACTGTCACCCTGGGTAGGGATTTCGGGCGCGAAGTTGAAGTCCTTGACGGTATAGCACCAGATGATATTTTGGTAGCCAGTCCATCCGATTTGCTGATCGAAGGCGAAAAAGTGGGCGTAGTAGAAGTGCAACAGCAACCAAAGGAAAAGGGTGTCGGTAAATCATGATGCCACAGCCTGCTTATGGATACAGTAGATACGCCAGATAATGCAATACCCAATAACGCCGATAACAGCCGCACATATTGATGGTTTCGCCCGGGCATTTGACAGCGTTGCGCGTGAGCTGCGTTATTTAGCTTTTTTCGAAACACCGCCGCGTCAGGAAATGGTCGATTTTGTCCGCCGGAACATTACCGAAAACTGGCCGCACTTTGTCGCACTCGATGGCGACCAGGTCATTGGCTGGTGCGATATTACTTCGTTAGATAGACCAGTATTCAACCACGCAGGCGTTCTTGGGCTTGGCATCATCAGCGGATACCGAGGCCAAGGCATCGGTAAGCGGTTGTTGGACACCGCACTGAATGCCGCAAAAGAGCGGGGATTAAGCCGCGTAGAGCTGACAGTCCGGGAGCAAAACCCTATCGCGATCAGGCTCTACGAAAATGCCGGATTTTTTAAGGAGGGCTTGCATATCAAGGCCGTCAAAATTAACGGGCAATATGAGAATCATCTTTCGATGGCTTTGTTGATTCCTGAAAATGAGTAGCCAGGAGTCGGGTTGTCCGTTTTTGTTGGTGGATTTATCACGTTACTTTTTGATAACTTGCTGGATTTCCCTCATGAACTTCGTGGTGAAATGCTTTTCTCAGGGTGAGTCTCATCAGTTCCGACTTTATTAAACTTCAGGAAGGTTTATGCGAACCCACGCTTTTATGATGCGCTCTGCAATGCTGGCGGTTTTGCTGCTATCCAGTGTTTCCGTGCACGGCGAAAATACAGCCGTTGCCCCCGAAACCGATCCGCAGGTTATCAACAACGTACGGCAGTTGACTTATACCGGCCTGCGCGCCGGGGAAGCCTATTTCAACCGGGACGGCACCCAACTCATTTATCAGAGTGAAAAGGAAGACAACAACCCGTTTTACCAGATCTACACGCTCAATTTGCTGTCAGGCAAAATAGAGCGCGTGTCGCCGGGGCAGGGCAAGACAACCTGTTCCTGGTTTCATCCTGATGGCGAGCGGGTTTTGTTCAGTTCCACCCATCACGACCCGCAACTGAAGAAAAAAGTGGAAGAGGAGTATGCAGAGCGGCGTAATCCGCAGAAAAAACGCTACTCCTGGAGCTTCGATGAACAGTTCAGGATTTATGAGAAAAACCTAACTTCCGGCAAGTTGAAGGTGCTGACGCCGGAGCCGGGTTATAACGCCGAAGGCTCTTATTCCCCCGACGGCAAACTGATAGCCTTTGCCTCCAACCGCAATGCTTACGCCCATCCCGAAAGCCTGAGTGCCGAAGATCGCAAGCTCTTTACCCAGGATCCCAGCTACATGATGGACATCTACATCATGAACGCGGATGGCAGCAATGTGCGCCAACTTACTGACGTCCGTGGTTACGATGGCGGGCCGTTTTTCAGTCCCGACGGTAAAAAAATCACTTGGCGGCGATTTTCAGCCAACGGTCAATCGGCAGAAATCTACACGATGAATATCGACAGCAGCGAGCAAAAGGCGATTACCCGTCTTAAGGCCATGTCGTGGGCGCCGTTTTATCATCCGTCCGGTGATTACCTGATCTTCACGACCAACACTCAGGGCTATGCCAACTTTGAGTTATACATTGTCGATGTGGAAGGCAAGCACGAGCCGGTGCGGGTCAGTTATCTTCCCGATTTTGACGGTTTGCCGGTATTTCATCCCAATGGCCGGGAAATCGTCTGGACGCACAAGACCGATAAAGGCGAAGGACAACTGTTCCGCGCCGATTGGGATGACGCCAAAGCGCGTTCATTACTCGGCCTGCCATCGTCTGGCTTTGCGGTTCGTGTCGGCCAATTCGCCAATATCAACCATGCGCTGGAAATTGCGCCACAGAGCATACAGCAAACTGTTGAGTATCTGGCGCGGCCCGATTTTGGTGGTCGTCAGACCGGCAGCGACTCAGAAAAGCGGGTTGCCGAAGAACTTGGAACCATTTTCCAGCAAATCGGCTTGAACCCGATAGGTGAAAAGGGCGGCTATCTTGCCTCTTTCCCGTTCACTTCCCAGGTAGACCTTGGGCCTCAAACCAAGGCCAGTTGGTCATTGGTCGAATCCGGCAAAACGCCGGAATGGACAGCGCTGGCAACGGGCAAGGATTTTATCCCCTTGTCGTTTTCCAGGGTGGGTGCGGCGAAAGGTGGCGTGGTGTTTGCGGGCTACGGATTGGTCGCTCCGGCGAATGAAAAGACAGAAGCTTTCGACTCTTACGCCAATGTCGATGTAAAAGGCAAATGGGCGCTGATTCTGCGCGATGTGCCGGAAAAGCTTCCCGCGGACAAGCGCGTGGAGCTGTTATATTTTTCAAGACTGCAAAACAAGGTACAGGCAGCCGCCCAAAAAGGAGCCATCGGGGTTCTGGTGGTTTCCGACAAGCTGACCGGCCTGCATTTTGAAGGCGCAAGCACCGCGCTCTCCTTGCCCGTGCTCAGCATCAGCAAGGAACTGGCAGATAAGCTGCTGGTATCGACAGGCAGGAATCTGGCGCAATGGACTGAAGTGCTGGATAAGGGCGTGAAGCAAGCGACAGAAATAAAGACCCGCCAACAGGAACTGGTAATCGATGCCAATATTGACCTGAAATGGACGCACTCCACCGGCTACAACGTGGTCGGTGAATTGCGGGTACCAGGTGCGAAAGAGACCGTGGTTATCGGGGCGCATCTGGATCATCTGGGGCATGGCGAGTTCGGCAGCTCTCTGGCGCATGATGAGGAAAAAAACCAGGTTCACCCTGGCGCGGACGACAATGCGTCCGGCGTTGCCGGTATCCTGGAATTGGCTCACCAATTGGCGGCGGAAACAAAAGCAGGTTTGATTCATCCGCAGCGCAACATTATTTTCGCCTTGTGGTCAGGAGAAGAGCTGGGTTTGCTGGGTTCGACCCATTGGGTGCGCGATTTTACCAGCATAAACAAGAGCAAGAACGCCGAAAAAATAACCGCCTACATCAATCTGGACATGATAGGTCGTTATCGGGATAAATTGCAGGTTCAAGGTTTGGGAAGCGCCAAGGAGTGGAAAGGTTTTTACGAAAGAATTGCCCTGCAAACCCCGCTCAATTTGATCTTGCAGGATGACCCTTACCTGCCCTCAGATTCAATGGCGTTTTACCTGGCAAAAATTCCGACCGTAATGTTCTTCACCGGCTCCCACGCCGAATACCATTCACCCCGCGATGTCGCGTCCCTGATTAATTCAAAAGGCGAAGCGGAAGTGCTCAAACTGGTTCGTCGCAGTATTGATGAGCTGGTTGCCAGCCAGGGCGGCAAACCGTTGCCGATTACCTATGTCAAGGCGGAAAGCAGCCGAGGCCAAATGGCCGGACGCTCGTTCCGGGTGTATCTGGGAACCGTGCCTGATTATACCCAGGAGGCGATAAAAGGCGTATTAATCAGCGGTACTACCAAAAACTCGCCTGCGGAAAAGGCCGGGCTTGCGGCTAATGATGTCGTCATCGAGCTTTCCGGGCTGAAGATCGAAAATCTCTACGATTATGTCTATGCCCTGCAAACGCTCAAGGCCGATAAAGAGACGCATATCAAAGTGCTGCGCAACGGGGAAGTTAAAGAGTTGGCAATTACGCCACAGGCAAAAGAGTGACGATTGTAGAATATCAAGTTCTACTGGCTATCTGGTTGATAAACAGGACGCTACTGCTATTCGATGAGAGGTTTTAAAGAAGTGTCTGCAAGCAGCAAGCTTGCTAAATTAGCCGCTTGAACGCGTATTTCTGGAACAGCGGTAGTTTCCCATAGAAACCCTTTTTGCGGTGGCCCTAAAGTAAAAAGCTGTTCTGAGAGGGTATCTGCGGCATCAATTAACGCTCCATTCTCACCAACCTTAAGACCTAACCCTAATGTATCCGGGCATACCAATCCCTGTGCCAGCAAATTCTTGATCAGTAGGCTTTCCAGTTTTCGGTAGTTGCTTTCCGAACCTGAACAGTTGACTACAGCAGTAACGTTTAAAGTTTCTACTTCATCAGAGTTTCGGCGCTGGATATTTACCTCCACTGTATTCTCTGTTTCGCGGAAATCCAGGGTACGTCCAGAGTGACGAATAAGTTGACCCGAGTTAACAAGAGCTTCCAGACGCTTGGCAATGGCGGGGGCGAGCCGATGGCGGTGTAAATCCCAATAGGGTCGCAAGTGCCTTAGAAATAGCCTTTTCTCTTGTAAGCCGAGACTTTTCCAAAGATTTTGGCTAGATGGCCTTAGCGCATCGATTACCGAACGCCAGTCATCGTTGGTATTGTAAAGATGCTTGCGGATTATCTTTAACCAGGCTCGTGTCCGTGCCGGTTTTGCTTCAGTGTCGATAGCAAATACGGCAGGTGAGCCAGGAACATGCGCTTTAGGCCAAAGACCCCGTCGGGAAAGCACATGAATTTTTCCGCGATAGCCTGACTGGCTTAAGGTTACAGCTAAATCAACCATAGTCAGGCCACTGCCAATCAGTAAGCAGGATTCCGTCTGCAAAAGAGCGGGTATTACGCTTGCTGCCCAAGGATTGCCGTGATAGCGGGGGCTCTCGTAAAAAGTGAAATTGATTCGGGTAGGATTACCTGGCGGGAAATTACCCAAAGCCAGCACGACTCGCCCTACTTGCAATATTTTTCCACTGTTAAAATGCACGTCAACATAGGCTGGTTCGATTCTGAGATCAGTAACTTCATCAAATGTGCGTATCAGCCGGACGCCGGGTAGTACAGACTGCTCAGCTTGTTCCAGAACCCAGGTAAGGTAATCGCCATAAGCCCGGCGAGGCAGGAAGGATTTATCGGTGACAGCCTCAACGCAAGGAGAATCCAGCAAATCTGGCTCATGCGCTTTCGCCCAGCGCAGGAAATGCTCAGGATTGTCAGGGAACGCGCTCATATTGCCTGCGGACACGTTCAACAGATGGCACTCAGCTTCGGTATCGTATGCTACGCCACGAGCGAACTGCCGTGGCGTTTGCTCAATTAAATGCACAATCAAGGGTTGGCAGGCTTGCCTTAGAAGTTGAACCGCTACCATTGTTCCGCTGAACCCGGCGCCGATGATGGCTATTTCGGTTGGACGGCTAAGATCATGCTCCATCGTCATTTTGAGTCTCGTTTTTTTATAAGTCTTATTTTATGAGCTGTTGTAGGTTGTGCCATACAATGCAACATTAAAATCCCCGCTGACTCTCACATTTTTGCCAATTTAAGCCGTTACTTTTTATCCGGTAGAACCAAGTTCTTTGCAAGAGTGCTTAACTATACTTTAAAAATGCACTATAAAGGCTATTTTAAGGAGTGATAAAGGTTGCTAAAAGCTTGCCTGTAAAAGCTGGTCGCTAATGGCGGAACCTAGGCCAAGCAAAAGCATTGCCTATTAGACCTTGTTTAGCCTGAATTTTTATCAACAACGAAGAAATGCGCTACCTTCTATGGCATAATGGCGCAATTTTTTAAATTACAATAACAATTACTGAGGACAATCATGAGTTTTTTTATCTCTGACGCTGTAGCTGCTGCACCCGCCGCCGGTCAACCCGGCATTGAAGGTATGCTGTTCCCACTGGGTATTCTGGTGTTTTTCTATTTTTTGTTTCTGCGTCCACAAGCCAAACGGGCTAAAGAAAAGAAACAAATGATTGCTGCGATAGCCAAAGGCGCTGAAGTCGTGACATCCGGTGGCATTTTAGGAAAAGTTGCTGATATGGATGATAATTTTGTCAAGATCGAAATTGCAGACAACACCTTTATCCAGGTACAGCGGCATAGTATTGAAAGTATGATGCCTAAAGGAACTTACAAAGCGGTAACTAAGAAAATAGTTAAAGTTTAATGTCTTGGCGCGTAACCATTCGGCTGATAGCCGATGGCTAATACGCAGTTTTATTGTTGGAATATCGCATGCAAAATCATTTCCCTCTTTGGAAAAACCTGTTAGTCCTGATTGTTTTTTTAATCGGGCTTATTTATTCGTTGCCGAACTTATACGGCGATGATCCCTCTGTGCAAGTATCATCGACGCGCTCATCCGCTTTATCGCAGGAACAGTCTAATCAGATTGAGTCTGCTATTAAAACTGCCGGAATTGCTGTTAAGGCATTTGAGTTTAACAAGGATCATGTTTTAGCCCGGTTTACCAATACCGACGATCAACTGAAAGTTGCTGATTTGCTCAGAGATAAAATGGGCAGTGATTATACAGTGGCGTTAAATTTAGCGCCAACCACGCCCGGCTGGCTGCGAGCCATAGGCGCTAACGCCATGTATCTGGGCCTCGATTTGCGTGGCGGGGTGCATTTTCTGCTGGAAGTGGATATGGATGCTGCCGTTAAACAAGCTGAGGAACGTTACATTGATGATATCCGCTTGCTGTTAAGAAATGAAAAGATACGTTATCAGTCTGTTGCTAAAGACGATGGCTATATCAAAGTTACTCTAAAGAGTGCAGACGATAAACCTGCTTTGCTTACGCTGCTGGACAAAGATTTTCGTGGACTGGAAGTCACTGAGCCGGAAGCTCAGGATCAAGCCTGGTTAAAACTCTCAGCACTTGAAGAAAAAGATATTAGAAAGAACGCCGTGGCGCAAAACATAACCACCTTGCGCAACCGTGTCAACGAATTGGGCGTCGCCGAACCTGTAATTCAGCAACAAGGTGACAATCGTATTGTAGTGCAACTGCCTGGGGTACAGGATACCACCCGCGCCAAGGAAATTCTCGGTACAACAGCGACGCTGGAATACCGTCTGGTTGATGTAGAGCACGATGTGCAAAAGGCTGTAGAAGGACATGTGCCTGTTAGCAGTCACTTGTATTATGAAAAGAATGGCAACCCTATACTGCTGGATCGTCGGATTATTGTCACCGGCGATCAAATTGTCGATGCTTCCTCAGGTATGGACCAGGATGGCAGGGCCGCAGTATTTATATCACTGGATGGTGTTGGCGCTACAAAAATGGGCAAAGTAACCCAAGCCAATATCGGCAAACCGATGGCAGTGGTATTTATTGAATACAAGGTTGAGACCAAAGCCATCAACGGAGAAAAGGTCCGACATAAAGAAAAAGTCGAGAAAGTCATCAGTGTGGCGACAATCCAGGGTGCATTTAGCAAGCGCTTCCAAACCACCGGTTTAGACAGTCCGCAGGAAGCGCGCAATCTGTCATTACTGCTCCGAGCGGGCGCCTTGGCGGCTCCTGTCGACATCGTCGAAGAGCGCACCGTAGGCCCAAGTTTAGGCCAGGAAAATATCAGCAAAGGCATCAATTCCAATGTCTATGGCTTTATCGCAATCACGTTATTCATGATCGCCTATTATCGCCTGTTCGGTGTTTTTTCCGTCATCGCGTTGGGCATAAACGTATTGCTGTTGGTTGCGGTGCTGTCGCTGCTGCAAGCCACGTTAACGCTGCCGGGCATGGCCGGTATTGCACTGACTGTAGGCATGGCCATCGACGCCAATGTGCTTATCAACGAGCGAATACGCGAAGAACTCAGGATCGGCATGACACCGGGAGCTGCCATTTATGCCGGTTATGAGCGGGCTTTTGCGACTATTGTCGATTCCAACATCACGGCCTTGATTGCCGGCATCGCATTATTCATGCTGGGATCGGGGTCCATCCGCGGTTTTGCTCTAGTGCTGTGTATCGGAATTTTAACTTCCATGTTCAGTGCGGTTATGGTATCAAGGGCGTTGGTCAATTTTGCTTACGGTTCGCAGCGTAAGTTGGATAAATTGGCTATCTGAAGACAATATTTGAGGACTCAATGGAATTTTTTAAAATTAAACAAGATATCCCGTTTATGCGCTATGGTCGGATTACCACGACCATTTCGCTGGTTACCTTTATTTTGGCGATATTGGCATTAGGCTTTAAAGGGCTTAATTTGGGATTGGACTTCACCGGCGGCATCCAAATCGAAGTCGGTTACAATCAGCCGGCTAACCTCGAAGCCGTTCGAAAAGTATTGGAAGACCAAAAAATACCCGATTTTTCGGTGCAGAATTTTGGCAGCGTTAAAGAAATATTAATCCGTGTGCCGATGAAGGCCGAAACCAACGATGCCAAATTGAGCGATGTGGTGCTGGCAAAACTGAAAGAGCAAGATGCCGGTGTCGTGTTACGCAGCGTCGAATTTGTAGGTCCCCAAGTCGGCCAAGAATTGTTTGAAAGCGGCGGATTGGCACTGTTGTTAGTCATAGCGGGAATCATGATTTATTTAGCCATCCGCTTCGAATGGCGTTTCGCCTTGGCGGCCATCATCGCCAACATGCACGACATTGTGATTATTCTCGGCATGTTCGCGTTTTTTCAATGGGAATTCACGCTATCGGTATTGGCCGGCGTACTGGCGATATTAGGCTATTCGGTCAACGAATCGGTTGTGGTATTTGACCGGATACGGGAAAATTTCCATAAGATGCGCAAAGCGAGCGTTCCCGAAATGATCGATAACGCTATCACGACGACGATGTCCCGCACTGTTATCACGCATTTTATGACGCAGCTAATGGTGTTGGCGATGTTTTTCTTCGGCGGCGAAGCGCTGCATAATTTTGCGCTGGCGCTGACTATCGGCATCGTGTTCGGCATTTACTCGTCTGTGCTGGTCGCAAGCCCTATCGTACTGTGGTTGGGCGTATCGAGAAAAGATCTGATGTCGGTAAAAAAAGAAAGCGCTGAAATCGACAATATGCCTTAACGTTAACGGCTAAGCTGTTACAAGAGCGGCAACTAATCGGCTATAATCCCCCGATCCTCAATATAGTACATTTGGAATTTTCTTAAAAATGGCAATCGTGCGCACTTAGTGCTGTCGGACTAAGTGCGCCGGTTGATATTGTTGAAGAAACACTGTCGGCCCTAGCCTGACTCAGGGCAATATTGATAAGGGTTTCCTGCTGGTTGTGCTGTTTATGGCAGTTTTATTCAGGCTGCTTGGCATGATTGCCAATCTTGCCCTGGCGTTTAATGTTGTTATTGTGGTAGCAATTTTATCCATATTGCAAGAGACGCGGATTTGCCCCGGGTATAACCGGGACAATATTCACTGTAGCTATGTCGGTTGATGCCAACGTGTTGGTTTTTGAGCGGATCAAAGAAGATCTCAAAAACGGCAACATACTGTAATCTGCAATATTTATTGGCTATGATGGAGCCTTTGTGACCATTCTTGACTCACATGTCGCGAATCTTGTTGTTGCTATTGTTTTGGTACCGGTTCTGTTAAAAGTTTTGCGGTAACGCTGATTATCGGTATTTTGTCTTCGATGTTCACAGCAATTACCGGAACACGGATGGTGATTAACTGGATATACAGCAATCGTCGGGGTTGAGAAGCTGTCGATTTAAAGAGCTAGTGAGCCAACCCAGCGTTTGGTTCTACGGGGTTTTAGAAATTTCTTGCGGAGATAATTAATGCTTATTACACCTTTTTCACCCGTTGGACTTGTTGTCCTCAGCGTGTTTGTGGTGGGCTTGCTGATGATTATCTTTGAAGTCCAGCTGGCCATGGATAAATTCAAACCCGCATTAATGATGATGTCCACGGTTGCGATTATCGGCATTTATTATTTTATAAGTAGCGATGATCCCGACCGCTTCAAGCCGTTGATTGCGATGCAGGCGGCAACCAAAGAATCGCTGTTCGGCTTGATTGCGTTTATGGCATTCATGTGGATGATCGTAGAAATCCTCAACGAGCGTAACGTTTTTAACGCGATGAATCAGGCATTGATGGATATGGGCTTGGGCGCGCGCGGCTTATTCTGGGTTATGGGCTTGTTAAGTGCGTTATTAAGCCCGTTTATCAGCAGCTTGACGACGACAATGATTTTCGGCAAGGCGATCAGCAATGTGGCTGCCAACCCACGCTATCGACATTTGGTATTGTGCAACACCATAATTTCATCCAATAGCGGTGTCTGGTTTATTGGTACATCTACCAGTCTGATGGTGATTCTGGCGGGTAAAGTGACGATGACCGATTTGCTGATGCTGTTTCCTGCCGCTATCTCAGGCTGGGTACTGAGCGCCTTGGTATTGGACCGGTTTTATCTTAAAAAGCTAGACCTGGATACAGCTCTGAATGCCAATAGCGAACGCGAAAGTATAAAGCCCGGAGGACCTTCGCTGGCCTTGGTTTGTGCTTTTGCCATTGTCAGTGCTGTGGTACTGAATATGGGCTTGCATGTTGATATTGAATTCGCCTTAGGTAGCGGTTTGGGTCTGGTAGTGATGTATATCTGGGTGCTGGGCAGGAGATGTGGCATTGCGATTAACCTGGATGTGCAACTGCAAAAAGTCGAATGGGCGACACTGATGTACTACATCGGTATCATCACCGGCATGGCGGCGCTCAACCATGTCGGCTGGCTGTCTTATGTCCGTAAAATGTATGAGGTTCTGCCATCGACTTGGGTCAATTTTATTTTGGGCATGGTGTCCAGTTGTATCGACAACAACTTGTTGGAAGCGGCAGCGATTATGGCAAACCCGCATCTCGGCGTTGACCAATGGATGCTTAACGCAATGATGGTCGGTATCGGCGGTAGCTTGACGGTAGTCGGTTCATCGGCTGGCGTTATGGCAATGTCGATAGACAAAAGCTACACTTTTGCCACTCATTTACGTTTTTTACCTGCTGTGCTGGCCAATTTTCTCGGTTCTTTTGGCTTGTGGTATTTGCAATTCGAAGTGTTCCATTAAAGAAAAATTAAACTATAAAACAACCAACATAACCTTTATAGACAACCGCAACAGAACACTGATATTTCCGGTTTGCTGACGATTCTACCTATTACCTTCCTTGCTCTGTGAAGAGCATACAAATGGGGATTGATTTCACTGGCGGGACCTTGATTAAGATCGGTTATCAGCAAGCTGCCGATTTAACGATGCTTCGTAACACGCTGGAGGAGTCGGGTATTGTATTTGGCGTAGGCATTCTGGTTTCTGTCGCCGGGTGGTTTGAATGGAAGTTTTCTACAGGCGCGATTATTGCGACAATCCACGATGTTATTGTTATCTTGGGTTTCCTCTATTTTAGGCCTGGAGTTTGCTGACACAGATCGGTTGTTCCTTGAATGATACGATTGTGGTTTATGACTGGATTCGGGAAAACTTTCGGCAATTATGGTATAAATCGACCGAAGAGATCATGAGCATTTCGGTTAATGTGACTTTAAGTCGGATCACTATGGCTTCGTCGTCGGCATTGCTGGTATTGGTTTCCTTGTTTTTCCTGGTGGCGAGGTTACCCATAATTTTTCCATCGTGTTGTTATTTGGCGTATTTTTTGGTGCTTATTTTTCTATCTTTATCGCCAGTCCAGCAGCGTTACTACTGGGTATCAGTCCCGCAGATTTGATGATACCGATAAAAGAAGGCAGCGATCTGGATCATTTGCCATAGCCGGATAACGACTTATCTTCGAAATAACGTTATAATCAGCAGCTTAATATTTATTTACCAATCCGGAGTTTTAAAAAATGGCGATAGAACGCACTTTCTCAATCATTAAACCTGATGCTGTAGCAAAAAATGTAATCGGTGAAATTTACAGCCGTTTTGAAAAAAATGATCTGAAAATCGTTGCTGCAAAAATGCTGCACTTGACCCAAGCACAAGCAGAAGGTTTTTATGCTGAACACAGTGAACGCGGTTTCTTTAATGACTTGGTGAAATTTATGATTTCAGGCCCTGTTATCATCCAGGTTCTCGAAGGTGAAAATGCTGTGCTCAAACACCGCGAAATCATGGGTGCAACCAACCCGAAAGATGCCGCGCCTGGAACGATCCGTGCTGACTTCGCCAGCAGCATTGATGAAAATGCCGTGCATGGCTCGGACGCTCTGGAAACGGCTAAAAGAGAAATCGCTTACTTTTTCTCCGATGATGAAATCCTTGCCAGAACCCGCTAAGCCATCAAATTTGCCTGCCAATGCTTCGAACCCAGTTGTTGCCGAGGCAGGCATCAACTTGCTTAATTTTGACCGGAAAGGCCTGGAGGTGTTTTTTTCAGGCTTAGGGGAAAAGCCATTTCGCGCCACTCAATTACTTAAATGGATTTATCAGGAAGGCGTCGAAGACTTCAACCTGATGACTAATTTAAGCAAGTCCTTGCGGGCTTATTTGCAAGAAAACTGCATTATCGCAGCACCTGAAATTGTTGTTGAACAGATTGCAAGTGACGGTACACGTAAATGGGTTATGCAAACCCATTGCGGCAACCGAGTGGAAACGGTTTTTATTCCCGAAGAAGGCCGCGGTACTTTATGTGTGTCGTCACAGATAGGTTGCGCCTTGGCCTGTACGTTTTGTTCCACTGCCCAGCAAGGCTTTAATCGTAATTTAACAACGGCGGAAATCATCGGACAGGTCTTTGTCGCGCAAAAACGCTTGTCCACAGAAAAAAGAATTACCAATGTCGTGATGATGGGCATGGGCGAACCACTGCTTAATTTCGACAACGTGGTCGCGGCAATGAATTTGATGATGGACGATTTTACTTTCGGCTTGTCGAAGCGTCGGGTAACGATCAGTACATCGGGGGTTGTGCCGGCAATGTACCGTTTGACGCAAGCCTGTGATGTCAGCTTGGCGGTATCGCTACATGCGGTTAGGGACGAACTAAGGGATGAGTTGGTGCCGATCAACAAAAAATACCCGTTAAAGGAACTGATGGAAGCCTGTCGTGATAACGCAAAGCTTGCGCCACGGCGTACGATCACTTTTGAATATGTCATGCTGGCGGGTGTTAATGACTCGATTGAAGATGCCAAGGGATTGATTAAGCTATTAAAAACGGTACCATCAAAACTCAATTTGATTCCGTTCAACCCGTTTCCCAATTCAATCTATAAATGCTCTGACAGCAACACGATTAACCGCTTTAAAACTCTGCTAAACGATGCTGGTATCGTCACGACGGTCAGAAAAACCCGCGGTGAAGATATTGACGCGGCTTGTGGGCAGTTAGTCGGTCAAGTTGCGGATAAAAGTCGCCGACACCTCAAGCTAAACTTGGTGAGTTCTGAACGTGCTGCCTGACATTGCCAAAACGGTTAACAGGATGGCTATTTCTCTGCTGTCGGCGGCCTTACTCTCTTGCGCGACAGCCAGCGAAAAGCACGAGACGGCTGACATTTATTTGCAGCTCGGGGTACGTTACCTGAGTATGAATCGACTGGAGTTGGCGAAAGAAAATCTTGAGCGGGCATTAAGTGTCGAGTCGGATAATATTCGAGTTCACAATGCGCTGGCTTATCTCTACGAGAAAATCAATAAGATCCCGGAAGCAAAAGAAAATTATCAAACCGCTTTGAAGCTGGCCCCCGATGACCTGGATGTGCAAAACAATTATGGGCGTTTTCTTTGCGATCATGGTGAATACCAGCAAGGTTTGGCTTTGTTATCACAAGCCAGTTCCAGCCCTTTAAACGACAAGCAATGGCTGGCACTAACCAATACCGGGCGTTGCCAATTGGCAATGGGGCAAAAGCAAAAAGCCAAGACTTATTTCAAACTGGCGCTGCAATTGAATGATTCTTATGCGCCTGCGTTGCTGGAAATGCAGAAACTCAGTTATCAAAGCGGTGAATTCTGGCCCGCAAAAGGTTACTTACAAAGATACCTGATTAATGCCCAGCATACGCCAGAGACATTGTGGTTTGCCCTGCAAACAGAACGTGCTTTGGGTAACGACGCTCAGGCACAGGAATACCAGAATCTGCTGCTGGAGAAATTTCCCCTTTCAAATGAAGCAAAGCAAATCCGGCCTTAACCCGGCTAACAGGCTGTAAATCAACATGGCACAAATATTACAAGCAATCCGCGGGATGCACGATGTGTTGCCCGAGCAAACGCCGCTTTGGCAATATGCAGAAAAAATCATCAGGGACGTACTCGGTGTTTATGGCTATAGCGAAATTCGCTTACCCATTGTCGAAAAGACCGAATTGTTCAAGCGCTCTATTGGTGAAGTAACTGATATAGTTGAAAAAGAAATGTATACTTTTGAGGACAGGAACGGCGATTCCCTGACCCTTCGGCCTGAAGGTACGGCGGGTTGTCTTAGAGCCTGTCTTGAGCATGGTTTGCTGCATAACCAAACGCACAGATTATGGTATTACGGACCGATGTACCGGCATGAGCGTCCTCAGAAAGGACGGTATCGACAGTTTATCCAGTTGGGCGTTGAAACCTACGGCATGGCGGGGCCTGATATTGATGCCGAGCTGATCCTGCTGATGGATCGGTTATGGAGGAGGCTGGGCATTCGTGAAAAAGTCAGGCTGCAATTGAACTCGCTGGGAACGATTGCCGAGCGTCTGGTTTATCGCGAGCATCTGGTGGAATATTTCAGGGAAAATCTGGCGCAACTGGATGAAGACAGTTTGCGACGTTTGAATACCAATCCGTTGCGCATCCTGGATACCAAAAATCCGGCAATGCAGTCTGTTGTGGCGAATGCGCCGGTACTGATGGATTATCTGGGTGAAGAAACTCTCGGACATTTTAAGGCTGTAACCACAACACTGGATGAGCTGGGTGTGGCTTACGAACTTAATACCCGCCTGGTGCGCGGCCTGGATTATTACAGCAAAACCGTTTTTGAATGGGTGACCGATGAACTCGGTTCGCAAGGAACGGTCTGTGCTGGTGGTCGTTATGACGGGCTGATCGAGCAATTGGGCGGCAAGGCTAATCATGCCGTTGGTTTTGCGATGGGTATAGAGCGACTGCTGGCGTTGATGGAAACGCTGGATGATTTGCCGCTGGCGAAGCCGGTAGATGTTTACCTGATTAGGGTTGGCGAAAAAGCTGAACAACAGGGTTTGCGCTTTGCTGAACAGATCAGGAATGCAATTCCCGAATTAAAGCTGCAAGTCAATTGTGAGGGTGGCAGTTTTAAAAGTCAGTTCAAAAAGGCTGATAAAAGCGGTGCTGAATACGCAATTATCCTGGGTGAGGATGAAGCCGGTAGCGGCCAGGCCAGCATAAAGTTTTTACGCAGCCATCAGGAACAAAGGACGTTACCACAACAGGAAGCGATACAGTTTTTACGCGCCAGCCGGGCAAATTAGCCGAACCCCGAGTATTGCTGCGAGCTGGTTTTGCTTAGCCATTTTTAAAAAATCAAAGAAGAGAATACAAGTGGAAATTTACGATACCGAAGAAGAACAGGTTGAAGCCCTGAAAAGGTGGTGGAAAGAAAACAGCCAGTCGGCTTTTATTGGCTTGGGCCTTGGCATTGCCATTATTGTGGGTTGGAACTACTGGCAGGATTATAAAAAAGACCGCGCTGAACAGGCTTCTGCTTTATACAGCCAGCTTTTAAAATCTTTTTCTGAAGACAAAAGAGATTCTGCAGAAAAATTGGCCGAGCGTGTACAAACGCAATTTGTCGGCTCTGAATACGCTGCATACAGTGGACTTCTAGAAGCCAAAATAAAAGTACAGCAAGGTGACCTTGCCGGTGCAAAACAGCTTCTTGAAAAAATTGCGGCGCAATCAAGCAAGGAGTTGCACAATCTTGCGACCATTCGGCTGGTGCGCTTGCTGATGGCAAATAAGGAATATGAACAGGGCTTAAAGCTGATCAACGCAGTTGATCCTGCTACAACAACCAGCTTTTCATCGCTTTATGACGAACTGGTGGGGGATTTGTATGTTGCTCTGGATCGCCCGGATCAGGCGCGTACCTCGTATCAAAAAGCCTTGGACAATGGTTATCGTTCTCCGCTATTGCAACTTAAAATCGATGATTTGACCGCATCAGAAAAAGTAGAAAGTAAAAAATAATGCGGCTGATTACTTGTTTGTTACTTTGTTTGGCTTTGGCAGGCTGCGCTGGCCTCGATACCGTCAAAGATTCTTTTTCGGGCATCTCCGATTATTTCACCGGAGGCGAAGATAATTCCGATCCGCCCAGTCCATTAGTGGAGTACACACCCGAGATACAAATAGACGTAGTGTGGAAAGAATCGGTTGGCGTAGGTGCAGACGAACAGTCGCTAAAGCTGGTTGCCGGGATTGGTAGCGGTACTATACTGGCAGCAGATAGGGAAGGCTTGGTCCAGGCCAGGGATTTAAAAACCGGTGATCTGGTGTGGGAGGCGGAAACTGAAGTACCTTTTTCCGGCGGACCAGGTATGGGGGCAGGTACGGCAATTTTGGGCTCCAGTAATGCCGAGGTCCTTGCCTTAAACAGCATTGATGGCAAAACCCTCTGGAAATCAACCGTATCCAGCGAAGTACTGGCTGTTCCTGTCGTAGCTAACGGTATTGTTGTAGTACGTACAACCGATGGCTCTGTCATCGCTCTTGATGAAAAAACAGGTGCCAAATTATGGAGTTATGAAGTCAGCGTGCCGGCGTTAAGTCTGCGTGGTACCGGCGCCCCCATTATTGTTGGCGACAATGTAATTGACGGCTACGATAACGGAAAATTAATGGCCTTACGCTTGGCAGATGGTAAATATGCCTGGGAAACCAGTATCTCCATTCCCAAAGGCCGTTCTGAAGTTGAGAGGCTGGTTGATCTGGATGTAGATCCAATAGAAGCCGCAGGCGTTCTTTATGTTGCGAGCTATCATGGCGGCGTTAGTGCGATCTCGGCAGTGGATGGCGATGTGTTATGGCGTAACGAAACCATTTCTTCACATACCGGCCTGAGCAATGACTGGCGGTATCTATATTTATCGGATTCTGAAAGTCATGTCTGGCAATTGGACCAGCGTAGCGGTTCGTCGCTATGGAAACAAAAGGATTTGCATCAAAGACGGCTGTCTCCGCCTGCAGCCTATGAAAATTATGTCGTGGTCGGTGATTTTGAAGGTTATATACACTGGCTAAGTACGATCGATGGCAGACAATTGGCACGGGTTCAGGTTGCCGAAAGTGCAATCGATGCCAAGCCTGTGGTGGTAGATGATACCGTTTATATTTATGCAAAAGACGGCACACTCGCCGCTTTGAAAGCAAGGTTACTTTAAAGAAATGCTGCCCGTTATAGCCCTGGTAGGGCGACCCAATGTGGGCAAGTCCACATTATTCAATTACTTGACCCGTAGCCGGGAAGCGCTGGTTGCAGATTTTCCTGGTTTGACCCGGGACCGTCAATATGGCCGGGTCAAGCACGGTAATCGGGCTTGCCTTGTGGTTGATACCGGCGGTATTGCCGATGATGCCGAGGGCATAGAAAGCTTCTCCAGAAAGCAGGTGCAAATTGCCCTGGAAGAAGCCGATGTTGTGTGCTTTATGGTCGATGCCCGAGAAGGACTAAGTGCTTCGGACAAGGTTATTGCCGATAGTCTGCGGAAACTTGCCAAGCCGGTCATCCTGGTCACCAATAAAGTCGACGGCATTGATACTAATGTGGCGCTCAACGAGTTTTATTCGCTGGCTTTGGGAGAGCCTGTTGCCTGTGCGGCTTCGCATGGCAGGGGTGTTCCTGAGTTACTGGAAAAAATCTACCAGCTTTTGCCGCCCGAAGTACAACCGATTGTTGAAGACAGCAGCAGGGGCATCAATATTGCCGTTGTCGGACGGCCCAATGTCGGCAAGTCAACGCTGGTTAACCGCTTGCTGGGTGAAGAGCGGGTTATTGTCTTTGATGAACCCGGCACAACCCGTGACAGTATCTACATCCCCTTTGAACGCAACGGCAAGCAGTTTACGCTGATTGATACCGCCGGTATGCGCCGCCGCTCAAAAATCGCTGAAACCATTGAAAAATTCAGCGTTATCAAATCCCTGCAAGCGATTGAGAAAGCGCATGTGGTGATTTATCTGGTTGATGCCAGCGAAGGCATTACCGACCAGGATGCGCATTTGCTGGGTTTGGTGCTGGAGGCGGGCAGGGCACTGATTATCGGCCTTAATAAATGGGACGGCTTATCGACAGAACAGAAGGAAACAGTTAAGCGGCATCTTGATGTCAAACTATCCTTTCTTGATTTTGCCGAGAAGCATCCGATTTCCGCGCTGCATGGCAGCGGCGTTGGCAAACTGTTCGATATGGTGGGTAAGCTTTATGAATCGTCGATGCTTGATATGTCTACTCCGACCCTGACAAGAATCATCAAGGAAGCCACCGACGCCCATCAACCGCCCTTAGTGAATGGTCGGCGCATTAAATTGAAATATGCCCATCAGGGTGGACGCAACCCGCCTGTAGTAGTCATTCACGGCGTGCAAACCGACGCTTTGCCCGGTTCCTATAAACGCTATCTGGTGAATTATTTCCGCGACAAGCTCAAGCTGGCAGGAACGCCGATACGGCTGGAATTCAAATCCCCTGTTAACCCGTTCCACGGCCAAAAAAGCAAACTGACCGATTGGCAGGTAGAAAAGCGCAAGCGTTTGTTGAGCCGGGTGAAAAAGAAAAAGGAATAAAACTTTCCATAAATCGTAGAGTTGTGGGAGCTGCTTTTAGCAGCGACTGTCGCGGTTAAAAGCCGCTCCCACTCCAGTAAGCACTAAGGAGCAATTAATGGCTACAATCAGTTTTCAAGGCAATCCCCTGCACACTTCCGGCGAATTACCTGCTATCGACAGCAAAGCCCCCGATTTTACGCTGGTAAACGACAAGCTGGCCGATGTCACGCTGGCTACTTATGCGGGCAAAAAGAAAGTCCTGAACATCGTACCCAGCCTGGATACGCCCACCTGCGCCGCCTCAACGCGAAAATTCAACCAGAAAGCGGGTAATCTGGACAATACGGTTGTGCTGGTTATTTCTGCCGATTTGCCGTTTGCACAGGATCGTTTTTGCGAAGTAGAAGGCCTGAAAGAAGTGATTCCTTTATCGACATTCCGCTCAAATTTTGCAGAAGACTATGGCGTAAAGCTGGTTGATACTTTTCTTGCAGGCTTAACGGCCCGGGCGATTGTCATTATTGACGAACAGGATAAGGTTATTTACACGCAACTGGTTGCCGAACTGGCTGACGAACCGGATTACGAAGGCGCATTGGCGGCGTTGTAATAGGGTCTTGAAAATTCTTCTGTAAGCCCTATGGCTAAACTGAACCCTCAACAACAAGCTGCTGTTAAAGAGATTAATAACCCCTTGCTGGTACTGGCCGGCGCTGGCAGCGGCAAGACGCGGGTCATTACCGAAAAAATCGCTTACCTGGTCAAGCAAGGCATGGCGGCGCGTAACATCGCGGCGGTCACTTTCACCAACAAAGCTGCTAGAGAAATGAAAAGCCGCGTATCAAAATTACTCGACGACAAGCAGATACGCGGACTGCGGGTTTCCACCTTCCATGCTCTGGGGCTGGATATTCTGCGTGCGGAATATAAAACGCTGGGCTATAAATCCGGGCTTACGCTGTTTGATGAGCAGGACAAGAACACGCTACTGCGTAATCTGGTCAGCTATGGCGCGGCTGACAGTGACAATATCGACGGCGTGGCCCTGCAAATCGGGCAATGGAAAAATGCCTTCGTTACCCCGGAACAATCTTTGTTCATCGCTTCAGCCGAGCAACATCCGGCGGCAAAACTCTATGTTGACTATACCCGCAGCCTGAAAGCCTACAATGCCGTCGATTTTGACGACCTGATCCTGATGCCCGTATTGCTGTTCCAGCAACACCCGGACATCCTGAGCAAATGGCAAAACAAGATACGCTATTTGCTGGTGGATGAATACCAGGATACCAACGTCACCCAATACCAGTTGGTAAGATTAATCGCCGGTAATGTCGGCAAGTTTACCGTGGTCGGCGACGATGACCAGTCGATTTACGCCTGGCGCGGCGCACAACCGGAAAACCTGGCCCAATTGCAGAAAGACTATAGCCGCCTTAAAGTCATCAAGCTGGAACAGAATTACCGTTCTACCGGGCGCATCCTGAAAGTTGCCAACCACCTGATTGCCAACAACCCGCATGCGTTTGAAAAACGACTCTGGAGCGAACTCGGTTACGGCGAACCGCTCCGGGTCTTAAGCCATAAAGACGAACTGGTTGAAGCCCAGCAAGTCGTCTCGGAAATCATCCACCATAAATTCAAAACGGCCAGTCGTTACCAGGACTACGCGATTTTATACCGTGGGAATCACCAATCCAGATTGTTCGAAAAAAGCCTGCGAGAAAACAACCTGCCGTACTTTATCAGCGGCAGCACCTCGTTTTTTGCCTACTCGGAAATCAAGGATATTCTCGGCTACCTGCGCTTGCTGGTTAACCAGGATGATGATGCCGCCTATTTGCGCGTCATCAACACCCCCAAGCGCGAAATCGGCCCGACTACCCTGGAAAAACTCGGTGCTTACGCCAACGAACGGCATATCAGCCTGTTCGCTGCCAGCCGGGAACTGGGATTGACGCAAAGGCTATCGGAAAAATCGGTACAGCGCCTGGGCAAATTCCATGACTGGATACTCGACACCGCCGACCGTTGCGAGCGCGGCGACACCTTTGCCGTAATCGAACAGATGATAAGCCAGATTGGTTACGAGCAGTATGTAAGGGAAGAAAGCAAAACCAAAGAATCCGCCGAGCGGAAAATGAAAAATGTCTACGAGCTGGTTGAATGGCTTAAAAAGATTGCCGATAAAGAAGCCAGCGGACAGAAACCCCTGGCGGAAGTGGTTGCCAAAATCATGCTGATGGACATCATGGAACGCAATCAGGAAGAAGATGTTAACGACCAGGTCAGCCTGATGACCTTGCACGCCGCCAAGGGTCTGGAATTCCGGCATGTGTTCCTGATCGGCATGGAAGAAAACATCCTGCCCCACCAAAACAGCATCGACACCGGCAATATCGAGGAAGAACGCCGCCTTGCCTACGTCGGCATTACCCGCGCCCAGCACAGCCTGACCTTCAGTTACTGTACGCATCGCAAACGCTATGGCGAAATAAGCGAATGCGAACCCAGCCGCTTTTTAAGCGAACTGCCTAGCGACGACCTGGAATGGATCAACAAAAAACAGCTAAGCCCGGAAGTGATAAAAGAGCGCGGCAAGGCCAGCCTCGCCAACCTGAAAACAATGTTATCGTAATTACCCAACCAATCGGTTAGAATATCGCCCCTACGCGCCCGTAGCTCAGCTGGATAGAGCGCAGCCCTCCGGAGGCTGAGGTCAGAGGTTCGAATCCTCTCGGGCGCGCCAATCTCCAAATCCCCTATTCAAACATTTCCGCCAAACCAATCCGTTGTCATGCCTAATGAAGACTCAGGTCTCGAAAATGGTGGATTGCTAGCGCAATCCACTTTACAAATCAAACACCTTACGAGTTATCATGCTTGGACAAAAAGTAGCCTCCGTTTACATGGAGCCTTTTCGTATGGAAGTCATCTAATTATCAACAACTTATTTCAAGGTGCAGACCATGAAAAAATGCCCCGATTGCGGACATCGCAGCCAAACCACCGATTTTCGCTGCCCAGAATGTGGCAGTTACTACTCCAAAATTATCGAACTAATAGACCAAACCGCCGAAGAAGAAGCCCATTACACCTGGCAAGCCCGATGGCAGCGGGTTATGGATGCCGACCAGAAATGGCCTGCTATACAGCTGGAATTAGCGCAAATCAGATCAGAATTATCGCCACAAGCATCGATGGTTTTAATTGTGGTGTTTATGTTTGTTTTTGCTTTGGTGTTTGCTATTTAATGCCGTAAGGTGCTATGCCCGTTGGTTATTGCGCCTCCTGATTACACCTTACCGCGTTTATCAAAATCATAAGCTAAATCAAAAGATACTGCCCAGTCCGGCGGATAAATGCCCCGCTCAACAAAGCGGTGAAAGCTGGAATATTGCCAATCGGCTACTCGTTCCACCCAGCCATGCTTTACGGGATTGTAATGGATGTAATCAACATGTCTGGCATAATCCAATTCATCGCGCAGGGCATGTTCCCAAAAACGGCGTTGCCAAATTCCCCGTTCATGACGTTTAAGACGCACATAGGAACGCTGCTCGGTGATCGGCAATTGCTTGGAAAAGGTTTTTTTAATCGCCCGCCAACGGCCTGAAAAATCATCGTCGCCTTCAGGTAAAGTCAGTATGCAATGTAAATGTTCAGGCAATACCACAATGGCATCAATATGAAAGGGGCGTTGCTGTTTAACCGTGCGGAAGGAATAACGCAATAGATCGATGTGTTCAGTTAACAGATGTTTTTTTCGCTCCAGCAAATTAACAGTGAAAAAATAACATCCACCGGGAACGCGATAGCGGGCATAGTTAGACATAAATCCCCAAACGGCAGAACAAAGTAGGGTGTATAAGCGAAGCGCCATACACCGAATTGTGAATAGACAAAATAGCCATGTAGGGTCAATTTATGGCAGAAATGAATGACGGGGAGCGGTAAATCCGTTTGCAGTGATTGGCAATGCCGATGCGGTGTATGACGCTTCGCTTATACACCCTACGAGCTTCGATTCAGACTGCCGAACCAGCGATAGTCAGCGCTCGTAACTGTGAAAAGACCCTCGAAGAATAGGTTTCCGACAAATCCGCCTGTTGTCCATTGTGTGTGTAGCATGTGGTAGGCTTTCACCATTCTTTGAACTAACTCCGGGCTATCAACAGCAGGCTGTATGCCATAGCGAGCGGCCTGGCAAATCATGTTGGCCAAGGCTTCTGATGACTTTATCTCACTCTGTCTGCTGTGTCGCATAAACTCAGCATATCCGATGCGGTTGTAAGCTTCAATGGCCGCAGCTGCTTTTTCACGGGTGCAGTGAGTTCCGTTTGCATACAGAGTTGGCCAAGTCAAGTCCCATATTTGTTGTGCAAGTTTTTGCGCGTTCTGAGCTGATCCGATCATGGCTTGGGTTCCTACAGTCGACGAGAATAGCGTGAGCGAGAGCGATTGTGACGCCCAACGTTACGGTAAGGGGCGCGCCGCTAACGAAAGCTAAACGAAGCCACCGAACCTTGATAAAAAACGAAACTCCAAAATCGCCAACGGGCGGCGCGTCCCTTTGACTGACTTGTTAGCTTAGTGTTAGCCCTGATTGTTCATTTCACTTTTACGGTCAGATACAAAACGCATGAGCAAAACCTGAAATTGCCCAATGAACGTGCCAAGGAATTTCAAAGGCAACCGCGTTTCAAATTGATAACTGCGCCTGTCGTCTCGATCGCGGAAAAGAACATAGTCATTGGGTTCAAACTCAACTTGTGCGTGCGCTACCGAATTTCGTATATGTCTAATAAAATTTACTTCCGGTGAATCGTCAGGGTAGCTCGTAACAGTGTCGGTTACAACGTCCTTGAGGAAATCGTTAAGCTTTTCGTATTCTGCTGAGTACTTCTCCTTCAGAATTTCTCTTGGAATGACAAGCATCGCATATAGCGCCATTAAGGCTGCGCCCTGGTTATCAACGCCTATCTTGTAGAGTTCCTCTTTTATGACAGGCTGCCCGAACGTCATGTCCTGATAAAAGCCACTTTCCATGAACTTATTGTTTTTTAACTCAGCGATTAAGCTCGTGGTGTAGTAAGCCTGGAGTATTAGATTATCTGCGTGAGTGATCATTTTGCGCCTTGGCTCGATAGTTACTTGATTGGTTCAGGTTGCATAGCTAACGTAGAGCTAACCGAGCGCGGCCCGGAAAGTTGAATAAACAGAACCGCATTATAACCGCGCTCCGGTTGAGCGCCATGTTAGCGCTATTCGGCATTAAGAATGAGCTCCGACATTCTTGCTGCTAGTTGCAAGTACCTATCAGCTTCGTCTTGATTGAGACTGAAATCCGATAGGTGTGCTGCCTGATTACGTAGTCTACGCATGTGATCAAGCAGCTTGTCACTGCCTGTTGGTAATTTACCAAGGCGCACAAGCTCTTCAACAAACAGATGTGGGTTTACACGAGGAATAGTTGCGCCTTGTACGAAGCCTGATTTGCCCGCCGCTTCCTCAACTAACACCCAAGCCTCCAGAATCGCGGCACGGGGTGAAACATCGGAAATGCGGCGTAGCTGCTCTAGTTTTGAAGTTAATTCCGGTCGAGGTGGTAATGATGGGGTGGATTTTTCAATTGCAATTGCTTTTGCTTCTGCCTCAGCGAGACCACCTTCAAACTTGGCTTCAACATCTTTGTATTTGAACTGGGACATGCGTTGGAGCAGCAAACGTAACTCTCCTTTGAAGAGGTACGCGATCCAGATCACGGCAATGGGCCATGCAATGCCAATTAGAAGCTGTACTAGTAATTCCATGGTTGTCCCTGTATAGCGCTAACGTTATGGTAAGGGGCGTGCCGCTTGAGCGTAAACGAAGCCGCCGAACCTTGATAAAAACCAAAACTTCATAACCGCCAACGGGCGGCGCGTCCCTTTGACCGACTTGTTAGGCTTCGGAGCTTAATTTAGCTAATTTCTGATTAGTTGAAATTATGATTTAACCTGATACTTTTCCACGCTCAATTTTACGACAAGCGGTTAGGTCTTAATTGTTTTATCTGCTCAAAGCATTCTGGAAAATCTATTGTAATTGACATTATTCGCACAGTTGCATTTGCCTGTTTTTTAATGGCGTTGGCTAGTTCTAGCTCTGTTAATTTACATTCAGGTTCGCTTGGTTTTAAGAAGACATTTGGATGAGTTTTACAAAACTCCAGTAGTTCTTGAAAAAAAACAAGGGCAAAGTTATTTGGTATGACTTCATTCTTAGGTAACAAAATTTTTACGCAGTTATGTAATTCACCGTTGGATGGATCAGAGGCATAACCAGGTTTGGAATTTAGAATAATACCTGAGACGGGGCTAATGAGACGAATAGGAGTATCTTTTGGGAAATTAAATAATGATGGGGAGCGATCCCTAGCGTGAATTGTTTCTATTACATCGCCTCGATTTATCCAATCATAGTAGCTGATATTGCTGCTAGTGTATCCTGAACCCGCATTCGTAATCCAAAGTGGCCTATCGAAATCGCTTAAAATACAAGGAAATATGACCACTTGGTCAGAAAATGTAACAGTTCGTCCTAGCTTGTCAGTCAATTCTAAAGCAGCTTTTAATAAAGGATAACCGCATTGAATACAGGATGATGCCTTGTCAGATACTTTCGCATTACATTCTGGGCAGGATATTAATGCCATAGTTTTCTCCCATTTGCCTAACGTAGAGTTGAGGGGGCTGCGCGGCTTTTTGCGCAGCTCCCCTCGAACGCCGGGTTAGCCCACTGCGTTGGGAACCGGCACATAGTGTGAAACGATTGGGAACGGTTCATAGAAGTGGTGAAGAAGAGCTTTCCATTCTTGGTACTGCGGTGATTTGCGGAAGCCTACTTCGTGGTCTTCGAGTGTTTTCCAACGAACCAGGAGAATGTATTCGTTCTCGCGCTCGATGCAGTTTTGCAGTTCATGCGATACATAGCCCGGCATTGAAGAGATGATGGCTTGAGCTCGCCGGAACGAAGACTCAAAGTCTGCTTTCTGGCCTGGCCGAACATGTAGGGGAGCGACTTCAAGAATCATGAATTTCCGGCGGTGCTAACGTTCAAGGTCAGGGACGCTGCGCGGCTTTATCGCGCAGCGTCCCCTGCACCGCAGGGTTAGGCCAAGGCGGCAATTCAGTGTACAGACTACTCGTCATCGCGCTTCACCGTGGCATCAGCGCGAACACACCCCAACCCAGATATTCGCGCGTGTAAGCGGCATAGCGCTCGGGTTCAGAGGTCAGTTGGGCACGAACCTCTTTGGCTAACTCGTCGCCCGGATTGGCTTCAAGCCAGCGGCGCATGGTGAGCCACTTGGCCGCCTCGTATCTGTCCCAGCCGTCCTGGTCAGCCAGAACCATTTCAACGACGTCGTAGCCAAGGTGGCCGAAAGACGCGAGAAGTTCTGGGAGCATGAGAAAGTCGGAGATTGAGTTGGCAAGACACCCCTTGGCAACATCTTCCGTCGGCGGTAACTGCCGCCAGTAGGGCTCGCCGATGAGGATAATCCCTCCGGAGCGCAAGCTCCGCGCCAGAAGCTCGATAGTGCCGGCAATTCCCCCGGCGATCCAAGTGGCACCGACACAGGCTGCCACACTGGCCTTCTCGTCAGAGACATAGCCGGCAGCATCGCCATGGATGAACTTGACTTGATGGGCGACGCCGAGTTCTTCAGCACGGAATTTCGCTTGCTCGGTGAACAACTGGCTCATGTCGATGCCGGTGCCGATGACGCCGTGATCGCGTGCCCAAGTGCACAGCATCTCCCCCGAACCGCTGCCGAGGTCGAGCACTCGGGCACCGGACTCCAGACGCAGCGCCGCGCCGAGAGTGGCGAGCTTTTCGGGTGTGATCGGGTTGTGGATGCGGTGAGCACTTTCGGTGATATTGAATATTCGTGGGATATCCATTGTGGAAAAAATTTCCTTACGGGTGTGAATAGATTCGGTCAGGGTCTAACGTAAAGTAGACATCCTAATTGACGTAAAACATTACGTCTTTCATTTGTCTATATTTTTTTTAAAAAGTAAAATATCTTCTATTTCAAAATTTTGTGAAAATTTAGCATATCCTAAAATAAATGCAAGGCACTTCAAACGTTTTATTAGCGCAACCACCTAAACTTTTGGACCAAGTGCGGACAAAAATACGGTTTAAACATTACAGCATCCGTACCGAGCAGGCTTATACGGACTGGATTAGACGGTATATTTTACATTTTGGCAAGCGGCATCCGCGTGAGATGGGCGCGGCGGAAGTGGAGCAGTTTTTGTCACATTTGGCGGTGGTAGGCCAAGTATCGGCTTCTACACAAAATCAGGCGCGTTCGGCGTTGTTGTTTTTGTATAAAGAGGTTTTGGGGATCGAGTTGCCGTGGTTGGATAATGTTGAGCTGGCGAAAACCGGCAAGCACTTGCCGGTGGTGCTGACCCGCGAAGAGGTGCAGGCGATTTTGTCGCGACTGACGGGTACGCATTGGTTGGTTGGCAGTTTGTTGTATGGCACAGGCATGCGGATTATGGAGTGTCTGCGTTTGCGGGTTCAGGATGTGGATATGGCGCGGCGGGAAATTTTGATCCGTAATGCCAAAGGCCATAAAGATCGGGTGACGATGTTGCCCAGTTCGTTGGTAATTCCTTTACAAACGCATTTGGCGAAAGCAAAGGCCTTGCACAATCAGGATTTGGCGCAGGGCTTTGGCGCGGTGTATTTGCCTTTTGCTTTGGAGCGTAAGTACCCGAACGCCGCCAAGGAGTGGTTATGGCAATATGTATTTCCGGCGGCAAAGTTTTCTACTGATCCCCGTTCTGAGGTGCAACGTCGCCATCATATCCAAGAACAGGGCATCCAGCGGGCGGTCAAACAGGCGGTGCGTGATGCGGGCTTAACCAAGCGGGCAAGTCCTCATACGTTTCGGCATTCGTTTGCCACGCATTTGTTGGAAGGCGGCTATGACATCCGTACGGTGCAGGAGTTGTTGGGGCATTCCGATGTACAGACGACGATGATTTACACGCATGTGCTGAATAAGGGCGGTAAGGGTGTAACAAGTCCATTGGATTTGCTGGGTTAGTTTTCGGGGTTTGCTTGATATAACTCCCAAAGCCGCGTACTAACAAAATAATAAATATTCCAAAAAAATCAATGCGCCTCATCCCAATTCCCGCCAACCCCCACATCCACCACCAACGGCACTGCCAATTCCGCTGCCGCGCACATTAGCCCGCGAATCTTAGCAATACAATCCTCCAAACACTCCTCAGCAATTTCAAACACCAGTTCGTCATGCACTTGCATAATCATTTTAGCGTTGGGTTGGTCGGTTTGTAGCCAGTGGTCAGTGGCGATCATGGCGCGTTTGATGATGTCGGCGGCGGTGCCTTGCATGGGGGCGTTGATGGCGGTGCGTTCGGCGTATTGGCGCAGGGCGGCGTTGCGGGAGTTGATTTCCGGCAGGTACAGGCGGCGACCGAACAGGGTTTCGACATAGCCTTGCTCGCGGGCGAGGACGCGGATGGTGTCCATGTAGTTTTTAACACCGGGATAACGGGCGAAATACAGGTCGATGTAGGCTTGCGCTTGGCTGCGGGTGATGCCGAGTTGTCCGGCGAGGCCGAACGAGGACATGCCGTAAATCAGCCCGAAGTTGATGGCTTTGGCGGAGCGGCGCAAGTCGTTGGTGACTTGCTCGGGCGCGACGCCAAACACTTCGGCGGCGGTGGCGCGGTGTACGTCTTCGCCGTCGGAAAAGGCTTTCAGCAAACCGGCATCGGCGGACAAATGCGCCATGATGCGTAGTTCAATTTGTGAATAGTCGGCGGCGACGATTTTATAGCCCGCAGGCGCGATAAAGGCTTGGCGGATTTTGCGGCCTTCTTCGCTGCGGATGGGGATGTTTTGCAGGTTGGGGTCGGATGACGACAAGCGTCCGGTGGCGGCTACGGCTTGGTGATATGAAGTATGCACGCGTCCGGTGTGGTTATCGACTTGCTGCGGCAGTTTGTCGATGTAGGTGGATTTGAGTTTGCTTAAGCTGCGGTATTCCAAAATTTGCTTGGGCAAGGGGTAATCCAGCGCCAATTCTTGCAGCACCGATTCGTCGGTGGACGGTTGGCCTTTGGGGGTTTTTTTCAGTATCGGCAGTTTTTGTTCGTCGTAGAGAATTTCCTGGATTTGTTTGGGCGAGCCGAGGTTAAACACCCGCCCCGCCAAGTGGTGGGCGTGTTGTTCGATGCTAATCAGTTGGCTGGCAAGTTCCAGGCTTTGTTGGGCGAGCATGTCGGTGTCGATCAACACGCCGTTGCGTTCTATGCGCGCCAAGACGCTGAGCAGCGGCATTTCCATGTCGGTGTACAGGCTGAGCAAGCGCGGTTGTTGTTGCAGTTGGCTGTGCAAAACTTGATGCAGGCGCAAGGTGATGTCGGCATCTTCGGCGGCGTAAGGCGTGGCTTGTTCGATGGACACTTCGGAAAAGCCGATTTGTTTTGCACCTTTGCCTGCCACGTCTTCGTAGTGAATGGTATCGACGCCTAAATATTTTTTCGCCAGGTCGTCCATGTTGTGCTTGCCGGTGCTGTTGATGACGTAGGATTCCAGCATTGTGTCGTGGGCAACGCCGCGCAAGGCAATCCCGTGGTTGGCGAGGACGTGGCTGTCGTATTTGAGATTTTGCCCCAGTTTGGCTTTGTTGGGGTTTTCCAGCAGCGGGCGCAGTTTTTCTAAGCAGTGGTCGCGGTCGAGCTGGTCGGGTGCGCCGGGGTAGTCGTGCGCCAAGGGCAGATAGGCGGCTTCGCCCGCTGTTACCGCAAACGATACGCCGACGATGCGGGCTTTGCTGTAGTCGAGGCTGGTGGTTTCGGTATCAAACGCGAACAAATCGGCGTTTGCCAGTTTATCCAGCCAGTCGTTGAAGTGCGCTTCGGTGAGGATGGTTTGGTAATCGCTGACTAGGGTTTCTGGCTGTTCGGGTTCGTCGAGCAAGTCGGCTTGTGCGGGTGCAGGCTTAGGCGTATTACTTGGCGGAGTGTAGGCAGGCGTGCTGTCGAGTTGTTTGATCCACGAGGAAAAACCTAAGTCGCTGAGCAAATGTTTCAATTCCGGCTTGTCTATCGGCTGTTGTTTTAGATCGTCCATGTGGTACGGCAATGCTAAATCGCAACGGATGGTAGTCAGTTGTTTGGAGAGCGGCAATTGCGGCAAGCTGTTGCGGAGGTTTTCGCCAATTTTGCCTTTGATGTCATCGGCATGGGCGATGAGGTTTTCTAGGGTTTGGTAATCTGCCAACCATTTCGCGGCGGTTTTCGGGCCGACTTTGGGAACGCCGGGGATGTTGTCAACGGTATCGCCAATCAAGGCCAGATAATCAATGATCTGATCCGGTCTTACGCCGAATTTGTCGATCACGCCTTGTACGTCCATGCGCGTGTTGGTCATCGTGTTTTCCAGGATAATCTGCTCGTTGACCAGCTGCGCCATGTCCTTGTCGCCGGTGGAAATGATGACGCTGTAACCCTGCTCGGCGGCGTGTAAGGCTAACACACCCAACACGTCATCGGCTTCGATGCCTTTTTCGATAATCAACGGCAAGCCCATCGCGCGGATGATGTTATGCAGCGGTTCGATTTGCACGCGCAAATCGTCGGGCATGGGCGGGCGATGCGCTTTGTATTCGGCGTAAAGTTCGTTGCGGAAAGTATTGCCCGGTGCGTCAAATACGACGGTGATGTAGTCGCTGTGATAATCGGTTATGAGCTTGCGCAGCATGTTGGTAACGCCGTGGATGGCGTTGGTGGGAATGCCTTGCGGGCTGGTTAGCGGTGGAATGGCATGGTAGGCGCGGAACAGGAAGGATGAGCCGTCAACCAGGATCAGACGTTTTGGGGTTTCTAGGGACATGGCAATCAGGGGCAAGGTTTAGGGGCAAGGAACGGGACTCTTTGATTTAATCCACTCATGCTTTGATAAGCTCAGCAAGAAAAGCTTTGAGTACAAGATACCACTTTTCTTGTTTTCTGGCGCGTATCGCTGGTATTAAATCGACTGACACGATAACATTGCAACTAAAGCACGATAAGCACCTCAAACCCCAATGCTTGGTTTTAGTAGGCTAGCGCTAAAATGGATTTTTCACTCGCCTGGCTACACTTTTAAAAGCGTCATACCCATAAAAAACCGTATGCAGCAATACCTGGAACTACTCGATAAAATCCTCACTGAAGGTCACCAAAAAGGCGATAGAACCGGCAGCGGTACGCTGTCTATTTTCGGACATCAAATGCGCTTCCCTTTGGATCAGGGATTTCCTCTGGTGACCACCAAGAAAATTCATCTAAAATCGATTATTCATGAATTGCTGTGGTTTTTAAAAGGCGAAACCAATATTGCCTATTTGCAACAGCATAATGTCAACATCTGGAATGAATGGTCGGATGCGCAAGGCGAACTGGGTCCGGTGTACGGCAAGCAATGGCGCTGCTGGCCTGCTCCCGACGGCCAGTATATAGACCAGATCAGCAACGTCATTGAACAATTAAAGCAAACCCCAAACAGCCGCCGGATTATTGTTTCCGCGTGGAATGTCGCTGATTTACCGGATGAGCGTATCAGCCCGCAACAGAATGTAGCACATGGCAAGATGGCCCTGGCACCTTGCCATGCCTTTTTTCAGTTTTATGTGGCTGACGGCAAATTATCTTGTCAGCTTTATCAACGCAGTTGCGATACCTTTCTGGGTGTGCCGTTTAATATAGCCAGTTATGCATTACTAACCTGTATGGTCGCCCAACAGAGTGATCTCGCGGTAGGTGATTTTATCTGGACAGGCGGTGATGTACATTTATACTTGAATCACCTGGAGCAGGCCAGGCTGCAATTAACCCGCAAGCCCTTCGTACTGCCGACGCTCCACATCAACCGCAAACCGGAAAGCCTGTTCGATTACCGATATGAAGACTTCGAAATCCGCGATTATCAGGCACACGAACCTATTAAAGCGGCTATTTCTGTTTAGTGAAAAAACCTTATTAATGAATATACAACACAAAGCGCACCCCTGGCATGGCATAAAACCGGGGGACAATGCCCCGACGATTGTTACGGCATTCATCGAAATCGTACCGTCCGATACCGTGAAATATGAAATCGACAAAGAGACCGGCTATCTTAAAATAGATCGCCCGCAAAAATTTTCCAATATGATTCCCACGCTGTATGGTTTTATTCCGCAAACCTATTGTGCCGAAAAAACAGCTGAGTATGCGGCATTAAAGTCGGGCAAAGCTGTTGCCAAGGGCGATGGCGATCCGCTGGATATTTGTGTTCTCAGCGAACGTAGCGTCACGCATGGCGACATCATTTTGCAGGCAATCCCGATTGGCGGATTTCGTTTGCTGGATGGCGGAGAGGCCGATGACAAGATCATCGCCGTAATGAAAGGTGATGAGTTCTACCGGCAGTGGAGTGATGTATCTGATTGTCCGGTATCTTATATTAATCGCTTGAAGCATTATTTTTTGACCTATAAACATCTCCCTGAGGAGAAGTCTATTTGTGAAATTACCAGTGTTTACGGGCGGGAAGAAGCCCACGATGTGATTAGACGATCAATGGAAGATTATAAGCATCACTTTGGCTGTGGCAGTTGAAGTCGCTATAGCTGTTACTGTTGAAGAAGCGAATCGGCTTCGCTAAGCAATGCTGGTTTAGGGGTACAGGTAGACTTATCGATTATGCATGGGGGCAGAATAAAAATGCTGCTTTATTTATGGTATCCGGGCATATTACAGGCCCGTTTCTATATGGGTTTTTAATATTGGGTTAGCCGATACTGAAGCCAAATTATCGGAAAAAGATAAATCAAGCGCGGCACAATTTCTCCATAATCCTTGCAAGGATATTAAATAATAGCTTGAACACGAGAAAACATTTAGATTAGAATCAAAATCAGTTTTCGCTCCTAGGTATTTGTCCTAGCTTTAAAAATCAGTGCACTACATGGAAGTTATATCAGATTGTTCCAACGTTATAGGAAACTCACTAATAAGTAGCAGGAGGCATAAACACTATCATCTTTAATCACTGTGATTCCTTATTTTAGTTAATTGAGAGAGAAATATGGTTAATATAAAAGACCAATCGGATACTGTAACCTCTATAGAGAATGACGCAGAAGTTCAAGAGAAGGCTGCCGAAAAAAAATCGGCTCAGGAATTCGATTTAGGCCAATTTAAAAGCTTGCTTGAAAGTGGCCAGTTAGTTGAAATGGAGGTACGGCTTCGGCAGTTTCTGGAATCGCCGGAGCGATCCGTTGATAATGTTTTTCAGGTTGCAGAGCTTTTATTTGACTACAAAAAAACAGATTTGGCCGAGACGGCTTATAAGGCGGTGCTGAGGCTTGACGCAGAAAACAGTTCAGCGCTTGCTCGCTTGGGTAGTATAGCGCTTGCTCGGAATGACGCGGTCGCCGCCGCAAATTATTACCGTAAATTTATCGAGAGCAGCCCATTGCCAGACGATGCCGTATTTATTGGACTCGGTAACGCACTTGAGCAACTGGGTGATTACAAGGAAGCGCTTAATAATTTATCCAAAGTATCTGATACCAAGCCTCTTGGTGTACGCATGGCAAGGTTTAAACAACAGATTGGCTTATGGGACGATGCGATTGATTATTTTGAACATCTTGTTTTTAACAAACTAACGGACCAAGACCATAAGCTGATTGTTGACAGTTTTTTGTTTGCGCAGCGATACGGTCAAAACCGCTTTGCACAGCGAGCACTTTATGTGCTTAGCGGTGCTGCCCAATTCCGGTTTAAATGCGTAATTGACGGTTTTGGCAGCGCGCGGGAATGGCAAGGCTGGTTAAGCGATAAACTTGACCCGGAAAAAGTGCTGACACTGGAGTTGTTGGAAAATAATTATGTTATTGCGAGTTCGCAAAACACTCAAACTCATCAAGCCCGTGGTCCAGGTGGTTTTACACTGACTCTTCCTATTGAGCTACTGGATGGTAACGCCCATACTTTTATACTGCGGGTAAAGGATTACTTTGGATACTTGGGCGCATGGCGGATTGTTACCCCTGCTATTGCTCTGGAGTCAGTCGAACAATCCGAATTTCTGGAAGTCTGGCAGGGTAATCCGGGAATCAAATTAGCCGAACCCGAATTTCGCAAAGAGATGCAGATCATTACAGCCAGCAAGGCTTTTTTAGTTTGTGATTCCGCTTTCTTGTTTAATAAACATACCTTGATTTTAACCGGCTGGGTTGCAAAGCACCATGACCAGCTTAGTCAGGTGAAATTGTTTACCTCTAAATCCATCATTAATGTTGATACCAAGAATGAAATAACTCATCACGCCAGGCCAGACTTATTAGAGCAATATCCATGGTCTTCATCTGATGCATTGGGTTATGTCATTGTTGTCAATAACACGATTACCTATGGTGAAAATGACAGTTTGTCAATGTCTGTTACCTGTAACGGTGGACAGTACCAGAGGATTCAAATATCGCCAAGGGAAGTTTCCTGGGCAGAATTGTCTGAATACATCAGCCAAAACCCGGTCATGGCAAAATCATTGTTTAATCAATTGTTTGCCAAGCTGACTAAAAATGAGCATCTTAGTTTAAAAGAGCTTAAGCATAAGCTGAACCTGAGTAGCTTTTCATCAAATTACCCAAACGCCCAGACCATGGTCGAAAGGCCGGATAGGGGCATAATTGCCGTTGATCGTGCCTATCCCTTAAAAAAGCATGGGATATTGATATTTGGTTGGCGTTTATTTCCAAAACTCAGACCTGAGTCCGTAACCATCCGTAGTGAAGAAGGTGCGGTATTTGACATCACCCACCAATTTTTTTCTGTGATGCGGAGCGATGTGTCCGCAGCTTACCGGGGTAGTTTTCCCAGCATAACCGATGACTGTGGATTTGTGTGCTTCTCGCCGCTGGAAACCTGGCCGGGAGAATTAAGGGCACTGGTTTTTGATTTTGGTGAGCTTGGCGAAGTATGGATAAAACTGCCAACTGAAGCAAGGGAAAAAGAAGGTGTTGATTTAATAAAAGAAATACTAGGCATGGTGCCGTCACCTGATAAAATCAGAAACCAATTATTCGATCTTTTCTCCAAAGGCTTGGGTAAGTCTATTGAGACCCTGTCAGATTTTAAAAAAGTCCCGGACAGTGAGCTGACTATACATCAATTCGGTACGCCACCCGAACATCCTGAAACAACAGTCATTGTGCCGCTTTATGGACGTTACGACTTTGTACGTTATCAGCTCTCCCATTTTGCGGACGACCCTGATTTTCAAAATATCGACCTGATTTATGTAATTGATGATCCTAATATAATCGTACAAACTCATGAATTAGCGACAGTTTATTATCCGGTTTTCGGGGTGCCTTTCAGGACAGTCTCGTATAATAGAAATTTAGGTTATGCAGGGGCCAATAATGTTGCGGCTGGTTTGGCACGCGGCGAAGCCGTCCTGTTACTAAATTCAGATGTGCTGCCCAAGCAATCAGTTTGGGTTTCACGCCTCAAACAGTCCCTTGATAGCCTTACCGATGCGGGTGCTGTCGGGCCTTTATTACAGTTTGCTGATGATTCCATACAGCATGCTGGTATGGCATCCAAGCAAGATCCCCGTTATCCGGGCTTTCTCCTAAACAGTCATCCAAATAAGGGCCAGCCTTGGGGTGGTACAGATGCGGCTTATGAATGTCCTATGTTGACGGCAGCCTGCATCATGTTAAAAAAGCAGGATTACCTTGATTTAGGTGGTCTGGACACAGGTTATGTTATTGGTGATTTTGAAGACAGCGATTTATGTCTCGCTCTGCGTAAGCAGGGTAAGCGACTCTGGTTGGTGCCGGAAATAAAACTGTGGCATCTTGAGCGGCAATCACAAAATCTCGAAAGCATAGCCGGTTACCGACAACTCTTGACGCTCTACAACGGTTGGCGTTTTAAAAAGAAAATTTGGGATGGTCAGATTGCCGACCCCACTAAATTCATTCCATTGGAGGATAAATAATGCGAGTAGCCGTATTTGCCCACGCACACCCTACCTTTAGCAAAGGCGGTGGCGAGTTTGCAGCTTATTATCAGTATCAGGGTGTTAATGCCACTGCCGGAAACGAGGCATGGTTTATTGCTGCCGCACCTGCCAATTTGTTACAGTTTGGTACCCATGTGTCAGCGTTGTCGGATAGGGAATATTTAATATCATCCTATGCGGATATTCCAAGCTTAACAACCCACTTGGCGGTCGATGACAGTAGCGATTTTGCCGCAATGCTTCGTACTATCAATCCTGATATTATTCACTTCCATCATTATGTGAACCTTGGTCTGGAATTGATCCGCGCCGCCAAGCGGATATGCCCAGATGCCCGTATCGTAGTGACTTTGCATGAGTATATAGCCATTTGCCTGCACAATGGACAAATGCTCAAAACCAATGGCAACCTTTGTTATCAGTATAGTCCGAGGGAATGTTCCCAGTGTTTTCCTGATAAAAATCCAGAGTTCTTTTTTCTGCGCGAACGTTATATCAAGTCTTTTTTCAATCTGGTCGACGCATTTGTATCCCCCAGCCACTTCCTCCGTGACCGCTATGTGGCATGGGGTATACCTGAAGATAAAGTCAGGGTAATAGAAAATGGTTTGCCATCAGGAGAAAAAATCCCATTGCGGCAGTTGCGTGAAGGTGAAATTCGAGGTCGTTTTGCCTATTTTGGCCAGTTCACCCCTTATAAAGGGGTTGATATAGTCATGGATGCTTTTGCCAAGCTACCCAAGCATATTAAAAAAAATGTGTCTCTGGATATTTTCGGCTCTGGCTTACAATGGCAGTCAGATGAATACAAGGACAGATTTCAGGCAAGATTGGAAGCCAACAGTAAACATATTTTCTATCATGGACCTTACGAATCTGCGCAAATGGGACGCTTAATCAGAGACGTTGATTGGGTGGTGATGGGTTCAATATGGTGGGAGAACTCACCCTTGGTTATCCAGGAAGCTTTCAAATATGGTCGTCCGGTAATATGTCCCGATATTGGCGGGATGGCGGAAAAGGTTGTTGATGGTGTAGGGGGATTACATTATCGTGCCCGTGATTCTGTATCGCTTGCGACCCTTATTGGATCATTGGTTTCTGATACCAGTAGTGAGCGTTATAGCGCTCTTTGCGCTACCCTTCCTAAGCCATCGACTATTGAAAACCGCGTTGCGGATCATTTGGAATTATACGCTGCTTTGTAAACCTATAGGGTTTCGATAAGTGTTTTGCTGCTAAAGACAGTTTTTTACTATAAAAAAGGCAGTTATTGTTTTTATTTAAAAAACAACAAATATTGAAAAATTTTCTGTAAAATGCGTTCTATTGTGTTGAGGCAATACAAAAATCACTTATTGTTACCGGAAAAAAATAATGTCAAAACAAGGTTTTCTCGAAAGATTTAATGTGCAAATGGTTGCGGGCTGGGTTCCGGCTTCTACAAAAGGAGAACCCGTTCGAATTGAATTTAATGGATATAATTCAGTAACCGTTGAAGCAGATATTGATAGGGAGGATACGGGCGTTGGAAGTTACGGTTTCGCCTGCGGATTCCCTGCTGAATTAATGAACAAAGGGAATATTAAAGTAAGCGTTTATTACAATGACGAAGAAATAGCAAATTCTCCGCAGCAAATTGTTACAGATGAATCTGAGCTACAAAAGGTACTTTACGGAAAAAATGATTGGCTATTTTTAACCAATGATACCAACGAGTCACTGGGCTACCTTACAGGGCATCGGGTCGCAGATGAAAACGTTATATCACAATGGACGGATCTAATTTCCCAGAGAAATGCATTTTGCAGTGATTATGGAATTAAGTGCTACCACTTGATCGTGCCGGAAAAAGAAGTAGTGTATAGAGATAATCTTCCTGATGATTTGGTAATAAGTCCTGATAGACCGGTAATTAAGTTGCTAGATGCACTGGATAGCGCTGGTGTTGAAGGTGTAGTGTATCCTGATTATGATGAATGTGAGAACAAAGAGAGCGATGAGCTTGTTTATTCTAAAGGCGACACTCATTGGACTCATATTGGTGCATACTTCGCCGTTGAAAAGTTATCAGAATTGATGGCTTCGGATAATGTAGGTGTACAGCTTTTGCCGGTAGGTGTTTATGCATTCAAACCTGCTTTTCAAGCTAGCGATTTGCTGATAAAAACAACATTGAGCAACGTTGAGCTGATCAAATATACAGCCCCCGTTTCCCGGAAGATTAGGCAGACATATCATAACGGTACCCACAATACCAATAGAAGAATTGAGTTTATAAACCTTGATGCACCTAAGGTTCGACTGATGTGCTGGCACACTTCTTCTGTTGATTGGATGATGCCGTTTTTGAATGATATGTTCGGTAGCGTCTGTTATATATGGGGGCAGCCCATAGACTGGAAGGAAGTGTTACGATATCGTCCTGATGTCCTTTTAGTTCAATCTAATGAAAGATTCCTGATTAGAGTGCCTAATGATGTAGATTTGGAGTAGTGATAAAGAATATTTGCTTGATAGACGCAAGCAGCTACCGTGGCTTGCTGCTTAAGGTAAACATTAAAATTTAGAGTGCCGCGAAGTTTGGATAATAACAGTAAGAGCTTTAATTCGCGCTAGATATCTAATTTTACAAAAGATTGTTCTTCGTTTCTAAAGCGGGACGGCAATCATAAAATGATAGTACTCATTATTCCTAATATGCTAAATCTTATATAAATTCTGCTGAATCACTTTATAGCTACGATTTAGTAATGATTTTTATCAAAATTGAATTATCTTAAACCTTATATGCAAGGATAAATAAATGTCGTCTCCAAAAAAAGTTATTTTACTTACTACACCGACGAGTGCTACTACTTCTGTTTCTGGTATTTTGAGGGAGTTGAGTCCAAAATCCTCCAAACCCTGCTGGGTAGTCGATCATTATCTGGCAGAAGGGATGAAGCTTGACGATGTTTCAAAAGTTAAAATACCACAAGGCTATGATTTTTACGTATTTAATCAGCCACATTTATTCAATTTTCAGCAAGACTTGAGTGATTTTAAGTTTTTAATAAACCTTCGGGATCCCAGAGATCTTATTTGTAATCAGTATCATTGGGTTTTTGCCCATCCAGTCTCTCAAGGAACGGAAGCTCAGATGGAAATTAGGAGGAAAAAAGTGAGAGAACAAGGTATTGCTGGATTTGCTAAAGAAAGAGATATCTCTTTCTTTTACAGCTCGTTTTTTAAGCTTTATGAAACTGTCCCCAAGGAAGATATTTGCGTTATCTCATACGCTCAGCTCTGTTTACTATCGGATCAATTGATTGATACAGTTGCTAGCTTTATAGGGTCAACATCGTCGGCTGATGAGATTGAGGAACTGAAGAAAAAAGAATTCCCTTCAGCGCTTCAAGATAAACCGAATTGGCACTATGGTCAATGGGTAGGGTCAGACTTGCTTCCAGGTCGGGCTAGAATTGAACTAGATCGCCAATTATTCAAAGAACTAACTGAACGCTATAAAAAAATACTGGAGTTTATGCAACAAGTCGATTTGCCTGAACTATCCGGGGTATATAAATAGTCGAGGTTCTCAAAAAAACCATATTTTGTTTTAAAGCCCATCGGCTAAAACTCATGTGTATCAGGATGGGCAACTATGGAGGTGTTGTTGCCCTCCTTGCTTATGCGCTGTTGGGTATTTTCGATAAACTGATTTATCAATACCTTTCATGCGTAAAATTAGACAATTTTGGACTGCAATTCATAGTTTGCGGGTTACGAATATAGCAATTAGGACAAAGTGTAACTGCCCAGATTTTTAAAAGTATTGATGCATTCTCTCCAAAGTATAGCTTTTTTGCTTTTTGATAGAGCGATTCTGTTGCCAAAATGATGAAGGTGCTTTTCTGAAAGGCTATTATCCTCAATTGTTGCTTTATGGCTCACTTACTGACGGATGTTATGCTTAATTGTTTTAGCAAACTTATCATTGCCTCCGGTTTCTGCAGAGGAGCGATAGCGTGAGATATATTCGTTGGCAAGCAATTTTTTAATAAGATGGCAGAAACGGTAATAATCTTTCGCAAGTTTGGCATATGACGATATCGGGTTTATATGTTTCAAGCATTGGTTCATGAAAGTCAGGCGTTCTATGGAAAATTGTTTTTTTAAATATTCTTGAAAACCAATAAGATAAGTCAAAAAAACCGGCCCCGCTTTCAAAGTATGAATCACCAAATACAATAATAGATTTGTCGATAAGGTAATCCTGATTTGACCAAATCATGATATCGTCGTCATGACCTTTAACTAGCGGCTTGCTATGAGTTAAAACGGGCTTAATTTGTCCAAAAAGCCATGTATCTGCCATTGGAATTAAATTTTTTTCATAAATATTGCCGTACCCGAGGTTTTTGCCAAGATCTCCGGGCAATAATTTCTCCATTAGGATTGGAAATTCAATGTTGATGCTGAGGCCCATGCTTTCCAATATATGACATAGTGACTCATATACGCCATGTATCGATAAATGGCTATCAACTTTTCTGAACGGTACCAAGCCTTTTTCTTTGTATACGGACAGAAGCCGCGTATAAGTATCTATATATGAAGATTCGTGTTTCAATGGGGTTGTAATACTTAAATACAGGGGGCTGGGCGGGGTAATTTCGTATGGGTAATAATCGGTCAATATGCTTTGTTTTTCTGGGAAAATAATTTGGTAAAAAGAGCAATTGTAGTTAGTGCATATTTTCTTTCTGCTTTGAACTAGGTGAACCCAACTGTTCTTTTTGCTATCGTCGACATTTTCATTGTATAGGCTATAAACATTATTGTTTCCAGCAAATAGGAATATGTATCCGTTTTTCCCAATTATTGCGCTATAGTCGTATGAGATAAAGCCTTCATTGGCTAACAAGGGAGTGGTTTTTATTATGTTTTTATCATCATTTTCTGAATGTGATGAATCTTCTTTTAATTTGCCTATTAGACTCGCCGCTATTTTTTCTAATTCAGCTTTTGGAAAATCTTTTATATATTCTGCAATAAATACGGATGTAAATTTATATCTAATCTGATCCCAGATTTCCAGCCTATTTGATTCTTCACCTTTTGTGGCAATAATCGATTCTTTCCCTAAATATATTAGAATTAAATCTTCTGTGTTTCTCAGCTTAAGAATAAAGGCACAGCAACAGTTATTAGCAAAATCTTCTCTTGAATAAACTTGGTATTCAAAATTAACGTTTCCTGTTACAGCTAAATGGTCCACCGAGGAGATTGTATCTCCCTCAATATGATAAGCCCAACCGAATATTTCAATTCCATTTTCCTTAATCCCTAGATTGTCTATTGCGCCTTTTATCATGTTGGTATGTTAATTAGAGATAGAGTTAAAAGCTCTTGTGTATATTGAATGAAAATCTGTTCCATCTATTACCTTCTTCAGTTCTTCGCTGTAATCAGAATCGATACTGTCAGCAAGAATTCTTGTGGAAAAGCTAAGTTCTGCACTGGCTTTTGAGCTTGCGTATATGTATTTTTGTGCATATCCAAGAATTGCTATATGAGCTTCGTTTTTTTCAAGAATGATATTTAACAATCGTACAATTTCACTCTCATCATTAACATCCTCGGGAATAGCTTTTTTTGACTTTAAGTGTTTCAAGACTCGGAAACGGGTAACTTCTGGCCCCAAGTTATCTAAATGTAAAATAAAAAATTGACCAAAGGAACTGGGATCTCCTTGAAGCACGGTTTCTTTTGTATGGAGGTTATGGCCTAAGTGGCCAATATCAAAAATACCGTTAGATATTGATATTGATTTTCCAGAGAAGCAGCCATTTGCAAGCAGATTTTGATCCAATGAGAAATTTATCGGGTTATTCCAGTCCAGTTGATCTCCTAAAAATGCAGGGCATGTAATATTATTGAGCCAAGCGCCATAATAGATTTTTTTCACTGAATTTTTTAGCTCTGGAATAATTTGTTGCTTAGTTAAAACACCATCTTTGTAGCTTACCAAAAATTCATCTGCATCAAGAATCATTACATATTTCGAGTTCAACGATATAAGATGGTAAAAGTCTCTATTACCACGAACGGCGTGAATGTGATCGTAATATTTTCTATAGTCCAATACCATAATAAATTTTGAATAGGCATTAAGTATTTCCAAATGGCGTTCGTCTGATGAGCCACAGTCAACTATAATAATGTTATGAAAGCCAACAATTTCAGCATGATATTGAATCCACTTATCAAGTAGTACGGCTTCATCTTTAACCTTTAAGATGATTTTCAGAATTGTATTTTTACCCTGGGCATAAGTTATTCCTTTAAGTCTGCCATAAGATAACCAATCGTTATAAGCATCAGCCTTTGAATCAAAGGTCATTCCCCTTTCATTCTGGTAAATGTTTTGGGAGAATGTTTTTGTCATGTACATAATTTCACTACCAAATAAACCTATCTGCCTGGATTCTGGATTCTCTAGCAGATAATAGAAAGTATCTGTTATTGGTTTGTTTGGCTGAGTTAAACTTTTTACATGATCCATGTTACGCTCTAAAAAAATAGGCTGATGCTTGCAGTTGATGTTTTAAATAAATCTGTATCTGATTATGTCTGTTTTTAGTAAAAACTATATTAGAAATTACCTAGTAACACCAGTTTTTAAGATGTGGCTCAAATAATTTGCAGTAATAATTAGCTGGTCATGGGTAAAGATTGACTGAATTTTTCAAAAATAACACCAATGCATATAAAAACCCAGGTGTTTAATTTCCGGTTAAATATGATTGAATTATGATGATAAGACCGCTTAACTTATCAGGGCATTGTTAAGAGAGTAAGCCATAAAAATGGAGGTAAACTCTTTGGTGAATGAAAATAAAATTTTGGTCAAAATCCGTCCATTGTTTCCAACAACCATATCGTACAGCTAAATGGAGCAAGCACTAGATCTATTATTCCCAAGTCGTGACAGGGCTTGCCGAATTGATTCTGTAATCATGTCTGTCAAAACGCCGCCAAGGAGGCTCGTCGATTGAGGCAAACAAGCTATCGACAGGGCTGGCGTGTCCCATAATGCGGGAAAGGCAAAAAATTGGGACTACCGTTTTTCTAAGCGGTTTGCGACCGGTTTTTGACTCGGGCGGATACCAAAAACCAAGTGGTCGAGCATATTACTACAACCGTAAAAGACTCGGTTAAACCAGCCGGGAATAATTTGAAGCTAAAAAGTCGCTTAGCGGCTGTCCGTTAAATACGGACTCTACCAATATAGAGCCACCCTCGAATTTATAAACAGGCTATAAAAATAAATGTCAATTATCTTTTCTTCCGATCATCTTGAGGTTCATTATTCAGAAGGTACAACAGATTATTTATTAATTACATTTAATAATTTTGCGATTCTCGCGGATGGGAAAACTTTTTGGGGGCAGAGATTTATTGAATCCGCAAAAATTTCATGTGTGTCTTTCATGGTCAAAGAGCGCTCGTGGTTTCCCGATTCATATATGAGCGAAGCAATAGAGTTGACAAGGGACATACTTGCCAACTACTCAAAAATTGTAGCTTACGGCAATTCAATGGGGGCTTACGCTGCTCTCAAATATGCCTCTCAGCTTGGTGTGACTCATGTGTTGGCTTTTAATCCGCAATACAGCATCGAGCCCGGTCGAGTTAAAAGTGATAACAGATTCACTAGTTATTTTAAAGCTTCGATACATGAAGGCATGGAAATTGTTGCTGGAGATGTTGTACCGTTTAGTTACGTTATTTATGATCCCTCGCGAGCAGATGACAATGAGCATGCGGAGCTGATTGCACAAAATACAGATGTTACATTGGTACCTGTTAAGTACAGTGATCATGTTACTGTGAGGATAATAGGTGGTTATGGTCGGGCTGCACTGTTGATAAACTGGTTGGCCACTACTGATACAAATGTATCGTCTGAACTGCATAAAAAACTAAATAGCTGGAAGAAAGATTTGATTCACTATCGATTATACTTGGCAATCGCAATGCAAAAAGCCCATCCAGGCTGGGCTGTTCAAGTATTGGAATCCATTATGAGGCTTCCTACGTTAGACTCTGCTTCAGGGGCTGAAGCATGCAGGTTGCTAATGACTAGAGGCTATCCCGATATTGCGAGAGGGCTGGCTTCAAAAATGCTGGAAAAATTCCCTGGTTCTGGTGACTTTAGCATTTAGGCATATTTTTATATGGATTTTTCAATATGTTCCAAAGTTAGGGTATGCTGGACTAAACGCGATTGGCGATTTAGTATTTACTAAACGTATCTCGTGTAAAAGGTAGCTCAGAATATCTAAAGTCTTACTGGTAAATCAGGCTTTATGATTACGGCGGACTTTTAAGGTACTTTGATGAATAATGTTGATGGCTTAATCTAACGCTAGAAGTTTATTTTCCTCATTCGATTTTGCTGGAACTACCCTAATTAAACATCTTTCCGCTTCAACGCCCGGAACTTTGAGGGATATAATCGATTTTTCCGTGGATATTTCAGTCAGCTCTTCCTCGGGTATCTGGCCTTTCATTGCTAGCAACACGCCATCCTTGCGAAGTAAATGCTCTGTTAATTGCACTATATCAACTAAGCTGGCGAAGGCTCGGGTGATTGCAATATTAAAAGGTTGCTCTGGCTGATAGTCTTCGACGCGACTATGGGCGGCTGTTACATTTTTAAGTTTTAATTCCAGTACAGCCTGTTGCACAAAGCGGGTTTTTTTTGCATTGCTGTCGAGCAAGGTAAAGTTTTTTCCGGGGAAGCAAACAGCTAAGGGAATACCCGGCAACCCTGCACCAGTGCCTATGTCAATGATTCGCTCAGCATCAATAAAGGGATGTACAGCTAAACTGTCCAACAAATGCAAGCGTACCATATCTTTTTTATCGCGTATTGCTGTTAGATTAAATACTTTATTCCATTTATCAATCAGCTCAATAAAATACAGCAATTGCGCTATTTGTTCCTTGCTGAGGCTCAAATGCAATGATTCTAGCCCTGCAAGCAAAGTTCTTTGGCATTCGTCCATCAGGCACTTTTCTTTTTTAAGTAAACCAGCAACAATGAAACTGCAGCAGGTGTTATGCCGGGAATACGGGAGGCCTGGCCCAATGTTTCCGGGCGCTGTGCTTTGAGCTTTTGGCTAACTTCGTTCGATAATCCGGGAACGCCGCTGTAGTCAAGCGTGTCAGGTAATCGTAAGTGATCGTAACGCAAGGCCTTATCGATTTCGGATTGCTGCCTGACAATATAACCTGCGTATTTAGCCTGAATTTCCACTTGTTCACTGACCTGTTCAGCAATTTCCTCGTCATTTGTCAGAAATGTCAACAAGCGTTGGGCATCAACTTCAGGCCTGCGTAACAACTCCATCAAACTGGCTTCCTTCAGTAATGGTTTGCCCCAAATTTCTTCAACCCGCACAGCTTCCTGGCTTTCGGCTCTGATCCAGGTTTTTTTCAAATTGCCCTGCAATTCGGAAATTGCCTCACGTTTGGTTTCAAATGCACACCAGCGATCATCATCGACCAAACCTAATTCGCGCCCTTTTTCGGTTAAGCGCAAGTCAGCATTATCTTCGCGTAACAGCAAACGGTATTCAGCGCGGCTGGTGAACATACGATAGGGTTCTTGTGTGCCGCGTGTCACCAGATCATCAATCATCACGCCAATATAGGCTTCATCACGCCCGGGGCACCAGCTTTCCAGCTCCTGTACCAGACGTGCTGCATTGAGCCCGGCAATCAGGCCTTGAGCGGCTGCTTCTTCATAGCCTGTTGTGCCGTTAATCTGACCAGCAAAAAACAAACCATCCATATGCTTGGTTTCCAGCGACATTTTTAAATCTCTCGGATCAAAAAAGTCATATTCAATGGCATAACCGGGGCGAATAATTTCAGCATTCTCAAAGCCTTCCATTGAGCGGACAAACTCGTACTGTACATCGAACGGCAAGCTGGTTGAAATACCATTGGGATAGATTTCATGAGTATCTAAACCTTCCGGTTCGACAAATATCTGGTGACTATCGCGGTCAGCGAAACGCACAATTTTATCTTCAATCGAGGGGCAATATCTTGGGCCTATGCCTTCAATTACTCCTGAATACAACGGCGACCGATCCAGACCAGCACGGATGATGTCATGAGTTTTATTGTTGGTACGGGTAATATAGCAGGGAATTTGCCGTGGATGCTGCTCACGTTTACCCATAAAGGAAAATACCGGCACAGGCGTGTCGCCATGCTGTTCGCTCAGCTTACTAAAATCAATGGTGCGCCCGTCAATACGCGGGGGTGTTCCGGTTTTTAGGCGGTCGATGCGGAACGGCAATTCTCGTAACCTGTCCGCCAAAGCAATTGAAGCTGGGTCACCGGCACGGCCGCCGCTATAATTTTCCAGGCCAATATGAATTTTACCACCCAAAAAGGTACCCGTCGTTAACACCACTGCTTTAGCTCTAAAATCCAGGCCCATTTGAGTTTTAACGCCGACAACCTTGTTACCTTCTACAATTAAATCGGCAACGGTTTGCTGAAACAGGGCCAGATTGGGCTGGTTTTCCAGTGTACTTCTTATCGCTTTTTTGTAGAGTTGGCGGTCGGCCTGGGCGCGAGTTGCCCTGACAGCAGGACCTTTGCTGGCATTCAGGATACGAAACTGGATGCCACCCATATCGATCGCCTTTGCCATAATCCCGCCCAGTGCATCGATTTCCTTAACCAAGTGTCCTTTGCCGATACCGCCAATTGCCGGGTTACAGCTCATTTGCCCGAGTGTCTCAAGGTTTTGAGTCAGCAATAATGTCCGTACTCCACATCGTGCCGCAGCCAACGCTGCTTCAGTACCCGCATGGCCGCCACCGACCACAATCACATCAAAATCTTTTTTGAATTTCACAAGCTTTATCTACTCTGAAAAATGCTATATTACAGTTGTCTATATTATAGGAGTTAAAACATGAAAAAACGTAAAAATATGCTTGCATCTATTCCAGTACAAAAACAAGGGAATACCATGCCAGTGCTGTCTTCCGTTCAAAACCCTGTTGCCAAGTATGCTCACCGGTTTAATAAGGCTTGCATTTTTGCCGATAAGAGTAAATACCGCCGTAACCTAAAGCACAGGAAGCAGGAGGCTTCTCCAATTACTCTGGGCAGAGTAATTGGAGAAGCCTTTTGTACTGTAAATCAAGACGTAACCTAAAAAACGGGCGGAGTAATCCGCCCGTTTTTATTTAGAGAACAGCATTAATTATTTATTACCTGCCTTGATGTGTTCTACTGCTTCTTCGGCTGATTTGGTTGCTTTTTCCGCGTGACCTAATTCACCATGGTTAATCGACTCTTCCAGTGATTTTGCAGCGGCTTCGATATGGTTTTTTGATACGCCTTTGGCCACTATTGCAGCAGCCAAAGTGTGTTCTAGTGCCAATTTTGCGTGTTCGACTAATACTGGCGAGTGGCCAGCTTTACCGTGTATCACAGCTGAATTTGCGTGTTCCAAAGCTGCATCAGCATGCTCTTCGGCAAACACGCTAGCGCTCAAACCCAATAATAAACCTGCACATAACATTGTTAATTTTTTCATAAAAATCTCCTCGTTAATATTAAAGTTGCCGGCATATTCATTGTCTGCATTTTTTATTTGATAATGATCTGAAAACAATGATTTTCGGCGGTAAGATTCTAACTTTCATGGAATTTATTTTCAATGTACTGAAAAATCAAATCCAAAAAGTCGGACTTTCATCCTATGATTTTTGTTCCTCTACAGGTTTAATAAGCTAGATTAGGCCACAAAGCCATCGCAGATGGACGGGGATTAAAATAAGGTATTAACCCTACAATTCGACAGGATTTTATTTAATCGACCTTGATTAAATAAAATCCTGTCGCTATAATCCTCTAGCTTTTGCGTTTGGAGTTAGCGGTGGTTGATAGTAAGTTGTCCACTGTCGGCAAAATCCTGGGTTATCAATTGCTGGTCATATCAATAATTACCGTTGGCTTTGTTATTGCAGGCGGATGGCAAGATGCTTTATCGCCTGCTTTGGGTGGGGTGGCTGCTTTTGTTCCCAACCTGTATTTTGCGCTCCGCATCTACAAATCGGCAGGACAGAACGCAAGAAAGATTATAAATTCTTTTTATGTTGGGGAATCGGTCAAATTATTACTGACTGTTACACTTTTTGTGTTGATTTTTCAAATTCCAGGCATAAAAATTTTACCTTTGCTAGCAGGATATGTGGCAGTATTGTCGGTTTTTTGGTTCGCGCTATTGATGCGTTAACCCATGTTTATCAATTTTTAGAGAGGAACGATGGCTAGCGAAGCTCATGCCGCCGAAGGCGCAACCGGTATTATTGTTCATCATTTAACACCGTTACATTTTGGGACAGGTTTCTGGACACTACACCTTGATACGTTGTTCTTTTCGGCCGCGTTAGGTGGTTTATTTATCTGGTTTTTTAAAAATGCGGCTGAAAAAGCAACAGCAGGCGTACCTGGATTGGTACAGAATTTTGCGGAACTGTTAATTGAATTTGTCGATACGCAAATAAAAGACAGTTTTCATGGCCACAGCAAGCTGATAGCGCCATTATCGTTAACTATATTCTGCTGGGTGTTCTTCTGGAATTTTATGGATTTGTTTCCCGTTGACATACTGCCTCTTATTGGCTCAATGATGGGCATCGAATATCTCAGGGTTGTTCCAAGTACTGATCTGAATGCAACATTTGCCCTGTCAATATCGGTTTTCCTGTTAATCATTTTCTACAGTATCAAAATAAAAGGCCCGTGGGGCTTCGCTAAAGAGCTGTTGTTTCAGCCGTTTGGCCCTTGGCTGTTACCCTTTAACCTGCTGTTAAAATTAGTAGAAGAAATTGCAAAGCCTATTTCTCTGGCTTTGCGGCTATTCGGAAATCTCTATGCAGGTGAGCTGATTTTTATTTTGATTGCATTATTGCCTTGGTACATCCAACCTTTATTAAGCTTTCCCTGGGCAATTTTTCATATTTTAATTATTACCCTTCAAGCGTTTATATTCATGGTATTGACAATTGTTTACCTGAGTATGGCACACGAAGACCATTAATTATTGTTCATTTTTACATTTTAACTATACGTTTGGAGAAACATTATGGAAATTGCAGCTTTAGTTGCTGAAGTACAAGGTTTGACTGCAATTGCAGTAGGTTTGGTTCTTGGGCTGGGCGCATTAGGAACTGCCATAGGCTTTGGTCTGCTGGGCGGAAAGTTTCTGGAAGGTGCTGCACGCCAACCCGAATTAGTTCCTTTATTGCAAGTAAAATTATTCGTGGTTGCGGGCTTGTTGGACGCGGTAACCATGATCGGTGTAGGTTTGGCTTTGTTCTTTACTTTCGCCAACCCGTTCCTGTCTGCTGTTCAAGCTGCTGCAGCAGGTTAATAGACCTAACTTTATAACAACAAGAGGAACGCATCGTGAGCATCAATGCTACTCTGATTGGACAAATGATTACCTTTGCACTTCTGGTATGGTTTACCATGAAGTACATCTGGCCGCCTTTATTTGACTCTTTAGAAGAACGTAGAAAGAAAATTGCCGATGGTTTGGCTGCTGCTGAAAGAGGTCATGAAGACATGATCCTGGCTGAGAAAAAAGCCAAAAGCGTATTAAAAGAAGCCAAGCTGCAATCTTCAGAGATTGTTAACCTCGCTCAAAAACGTGCGAATGAAATTGTTGAAGAATCAAAAGACACTGCTAAAAAAGAAGGTGAGCGTTTGATTTCGGCAGCGAAAGCACAAATTGACCAGGAAATACATCAGGCCAAAGAAGGTTTAAGGCAAGAAGTGGCTGCTTTGGCATTGAGTGCGGCTGAACAGATTCTGAAAGCAGAAATTGATCAAGCCAAGCATCAGGACATCATCAGCAAAGTCTCTAATCAGTTATAGGAAATTCCATAATGAGCGAACTTGCAACATTGGCAAGGCCCTATGCGGCGGCAGTGTTTAAAAGAGCCAAGGAAACTGGTGCAACAGGAAAGTGGTCGCTAAGTTTGGCTTTTCTATCGGCTGTGCTTAGAGACGAAAATATTTCTGTTGTAGTCGATAACCCAAAAATAAGTAAACAGGCGTTATCAACCTTGATACTGGATATTTGCCAAGGACAAGTTGATGATGAGGGTGTAAATTTCCTGAAATTGCTTGTTTCCAATAATCGTTTAAGTTTGGTGCCTTCTATCGCAACCCTTTTTGAAGCTTATAAAGCGGATGATGAAGGCTATGTCGATGCTGAAGTAACGACTGCATACCCCTTTTCTGAAGAAGCGAAATCTAGGTTAGCTGAAACACTGGAAAAGAAACTAGGCAAGAAAGTCCATTTGAATGTAACTGAAGATCAGTCATTAATCGGTGGCGTTCTGATAAGGGCAGGTGACCAAGTGATCGACGGATCTATTAGGGGCCAGCTACAACACATGCAAAAAGCTCTAAAGTGAAAGCGAGAAATACAACATGCAATTAAACCCATCTGAAATAAGCGATCTGATTAAAAAAAGGATCGAAAACTTCGATCTGAGCGCCGAGGCGCATACAGAAGGTACCGTAGTAAGCGTAACCGACGGTATTGTAAGAGTACACGGCCTTTCCGAGGCGATGCAAGGTGAAATGCTTGAGTTCCCAGGCAATACCTTTGGAATGGCGCTTAACCTTGAGAGAGATTCTGTGGGTGCAGTGGTATTAGGTTCATACCAGCATATCTCTGAAGGCGATACCGTAAAATGTACCGGTAAAATTCTTGAAGTGCCTGTCGGTGAAGCCCTGCTTGGCCGTGTTGTTGATGCATTGGGTAATCCAATTGACGGCAAAGGTGCTATTGAAACCAATGAAACCTCACCGATTGAAAAAATCGCGCCTGGCGTAATTGCTCGCCAATCCGTCGATCAGCCTGTACAACTTGGCTTGAAATCTATCGACGCAATGATTCCGGTAGGTCGTGGTCAGCGGGAATTAATTATTGGCGACAGACAAACGGGTAAAACAGCTATCGCGGTTGATGCGATTATCAACCAAAAAGGTACAGGGATTAAATGTATCTATGTTGCTATCGGTCAAAAACGCTCGTCTATTGCCAATGTTGTTCGCAAATTGGAAGAGCATGGTGCATTGGCACATACCATTATTGTTGTGGCTTCGGCTTCTGAATCAGCGGCATTGCAGTTTATAGCGCCTTACACCGGTTGCACGATGGGCGAATTTTTCCGCGACCGAGGCGAAGACGCCTTGATTATTTATGATGATTTGACCAAACAAGCATGGGCTTACAGACAGGTTTCCTTATTATTGCGTCGTCCACCAGGTCGTGAAGCGTATCCAGGAGACGTGTTCTATTTGCATTCCCGTTTATTGGAAAGAGCTTCACGAATCAATGCTGCTGAGGTTGAAAAACTCACTGGCGGAAAAGTAAAAGGTAAAACAGGTTCATTAACGGCATTACCGATTATTGAAACACAAGGCGGTGACGTATCGGCTTTCGTACCTACCAACGTAATTTCTATTACTGACGGTCAGATATTCCTGGAAAGTAATTTATTCAACTCAGGTATCCGTCCAGCGGTAAACGCAGGTTTATCTGTTTCGCGGGTTGGTGGAGCTGCCCAGACCAAAATCATCAAAAAGCTGGGTGGTGGTACTCGTCTGGATTTAGCGCAATACCGTGAGTTGGCGGCATTTGCGCAGTTTGCATCAGATCTGGATGAAAGCACCCGCAAGCAGATTGAACGTGGCCAACGCGTTACTGAGTTGATGAAGCAAAACCAATATTCGCCAATGTCAGTCGCGCAAATGGCTGTTTCGCTATTTGCTGCAAATGAAGGTTTTCTTGATGCTGTAGAAGTTAGTAAAGTCCTTGATTTTGAGGCAGCTTTACAGTCATATATGAAATCGGAACACTCGGAATTAATGGCCAACATTAATGCAACTGGCGATTTCAGTAATGAAATCAGCAGCGGTATAAGAACCGCTATTGAAACTTTCACTAAAACACATAGTTGGTAAGGGTCTTCAAATGGCTGTTGGCAAAGAAATACGCACAAAGATCAGTAGTATAAAAAATACTCAAAAGATCACTCGGGCAATGGAAATGGTTGCTGCGAGTAAAATGCGTAAAACAAAAGACAGAATGCAGGCGACCCGCCCTTACTCTAAGAAAATTGGCAGGATTATCAAGCACCTGGCTCATGCTAATCCAGAGTATAAACATCCCTTTCTGATAGCAAGGGATGTTAAACGGGTAGGTCTCATTGTAATTAGCTCTGACCGTGGTCTATGTGGTGGTCTGAATTCAAATTTATTCAGAAAAACGCTGGCAGAATTAATACAATGGGAAAAAGACAAAATTGAAGTAGACGTTTGCACAATAGGCACGAAGGCTTCTGGCTTTTTCAGCAATCTTAAAATCTCTGTTTCAGGTCAGGTTACCAAGTTGGGTGATGCCCCGCATCTGCAAGATATTGTCGGAATCATCAAAATCATGTTGGATGCGTATCAGCAAGGCAAGATTGATGAATTATATGTTGCCAACAATGAATTCGTTAATACTATGACCCAACGACCTGTTTTAGAGAAATTATTACCTGTTGTCGCAGGTGATATTGAAGAAAACTTGAGTGGCCATTGGGATTATATTTACGAGCCTGATGCTAAAGAAGTATTGGATCACTTGCTGACACGTTATATCGAATCCATCGTCTATCAAGGGCTGGTTGAAAATAATGCCTGTGAGCAGGCAGCAAGGATGGTAGCCATGAAAAGTGCTTCGGATAATGCCGGAAATCTTATCAAGGAATTGCAACTGGTCTATAACAAAGCCAGACAGGCCGCCATCACTCAGGAAATTTCAGAAATTGTTGCCGGTGCCGCTGCTGTTTAAGCCCCAGAAAACAACGAGCCTAAGTAAATAACATAAACAAGAGGACAACTCAATGAGTTCGGGTAAAATCGTTCAGATTATCGGCGCGGTCGTAGACGTGGAGTTTTCACGCGAAAATCTGCCCAAAGTATATGATGCCTTAATCGTAGAAGGCAAAAATCTGGTATTGGAAGTGCAACAGCAGTTAGGTGACGGTGTAGCCAGAACAATTGCTATGGGCAGCACCGACGGCTTGAGTCGCGGCCTGTCAGTCAGCAACACTAATGCACCCATTTCTGTACCTGTAGGTAAAGAGACCCTGGGCCGCATTATGAATGTTCTGGGTGAGCCTATAGACGAAAAAGGTGCCATCGGCGAGCAAGTAAAGTGGGGTATTCACCGTGAAGCACCAAGCTATTCTGAACAAGCCGCCGCAAATGAGTTGCTGGAAACCGGCATTAAAGTTATCGACTTGGTTTGCCCTTTCACCAAAGGTGGTAAAGTCGGCTTATTCGGTGGTGCGGGTGTAGGCAAAACCGTCAACATGATGGAGCTGATCCGGAACATTGCAATTGAGCATAGTGGTTACTCGGTATTTGCTGGCGTTGGTGAGCGTACCCGTGAAGGTAACGACTTCTATCATGAAATGACCGATTCCAATGTAATCGACAAGGTATCGCTGGTTTACGGACAGATGAATGAGCCGCCCGGAAACAGATTACGCGTTGCATTGACCGGCTTGACAATGGCGGAATATTTCCGTGATGAAGGTCGCGACGTTTTATTTTTCGTCGACAATATTTACCGTTACACCCTGGCAGGAACCGAAGTATCTGCACTTTTAGGCCGTATGCCTTCTGCGGTAGGTTACCAACCTACGCTGGCAGAAGAAATGGGTGTATTACAGGAACGTATTACTTCCACCAAAACCGGATCGATCACCTCTATCCAGGCCGTTTATGTACCTGCTGACGACTTGACTGACCCATCACCAGCTACAACTTTCGCTCATTTGGATGCGACTGTAGTGTTGTCTAGACAAATTGCCGAATTGGGTATTTATCCTGCTATCGATCCATTAGATTCTACCAGCCGTCAGCTTGATCCTTTAGTGATCGGGCAGGAACATTACGATGTAGCCCGTAAAGTTCAGGGAATCTTGCAACGATATAAAGAATTGCGCGATATTATCGCTATTTTAGGTATGGACGAATTATCTGAAGAAGATAAATTGACAGTTGCCAGAGCACGTAAAATGCAGCGCTTCCTGTCCCAGCCTTTCTTTGTTGCTGAAGTCTTTACCGGTTCACCAGGCAAATATGTATCGCTGAAAGATACTATTGCCGGATTTAAAGGTATTATCGATGGCGAATTCGACTCGATTCCAGAACAAGCTTTTTACATGGTGGGCACCATTGAAGAAGTGCTGGAAAAAGCCAAAGCAATCAAAGGTTGATGTAACTTTTAGGTATAAAAATGACCATGACCGTACATGTAGACATCGTTAGTGCAGAAAGGGAAGTATTCTCAGGCTTGGCGGAAATGGTCTTTGCACCAGCTGAGCTTGGTGAAGTGGGTATTTCTCCACGCCATGCTCCATTTATAACAAGGCTCAGACCGGGTGAAGTCCGGGTAAAAGTGAGTGATAAGGAAAGTTATCCTTTTTATGTGTCTGGCGGCATTCTGGAAGTACAACCGCATTTGGTTACTATTCTGACAGATACAGCGATTAGAGCTAAGGACATTGATGAAGCAGCCGCTCTGGAAGCCAAGGCAAGGGCAGAAGAAGCACTGATAGATAAGTCGGGTAAAATTGATTTGGCAATAGCCCAGGCAGAACTGCTTGAAGCGGTCATGCAATTAAGGACGCTGGACAGACTTAGAAAACGGGGTGACTAGGGGGACCGCTTTCCACCTGACCTGAAATAAAGCCCGATAACGTGTATGCGCTATCGGGTTTTTTTGTTTAATGGGATATGAAAAATGAACATTACCACTATTATTCTTGCTGCAGGTAAAGGTACGCGTATGCGTTCCGAGCTGCCGAAAATTTTACATAAGATCGCCAATAAGCCTTTGTTGAAACATGTTTATGACATGAGTTACCAATTGGAAAATAACAGCATTAAGATTGTTTATGGTCATGGTGCCGAATTGGTAAGGGAAACCCTAAGCTATCTTGATGCCAGCTGGATAGAGCAACAGCAGCAACTGGGCACAGGCCATGCAGTACAACAAGTCAGTGGTCAAATTCACGATCCTGACAAGGTATTGATTCTATACGGTGATGTGCCTTTATTAAAATTAAAGACCGTAAAGTGCCTACTGGCAAATGTGAGCAATAATTCGTTGGCACTGCTTACAGTAAACCTTGAAAATCCGACAGGATACGGGCGAATAGTCAGAAATGTACTTGGGCAAGTGACAAAAATTGTTGAAGAGAAAGATACATCTACAGATGAAAAACTGATTACCGAAGTCAACTCTGGAATTATCGCCGCAAACGGCGCGCAACTAAAAAAATGGTTAGGACAATTAACCAATAACAACGCTCAGGGTGAGTATTATTTAACTGACGTGATTGAAATGGCTGTTGCCGACGGTGTCCAGATCATAACTAGCCAACCGGAAACAGCGGATGAAGTGCTGGGCGTCAATAATCGCATACAGCTTAGCCATCTGGAACGCGTCTATCAACTGGAGCAAGCCAATAAGCTGATGGAACAAGGCGTTACCCTGGCCGATCCTGCACGTTTTGATCTCAGAGGAAGCATTGACAGTCTTGGGCAAGATATTGAAATAGACATCAACGTCATTTTGGAAGGCATAAACAGTATAGGCAGCAATGTCAAAATCGGCGCTAACACGCATATTAAAGATTCTATCATTGCCGATAATGTAGAAATTCTGGCAAACTGCGTGATAGAAAGTGCGGTTGTTGGTTACGGTAGCAGAGTCGGTCCTTATGCAAGACTGCGTCCCGAAAGTGTGCTGGGTAAAGACGTGCATATTGGAAATTTTGTCGAAATCAAAAAATCATCCGTGGCCGAGGGCAGTAAAATAAATCACTTAAGCTATATTGGCGATGCCACTGTCGGCAGCAAGGTCAATATCGGGGCTGGCACCATCACCTGCAATTATGACGGCGTCAATAAATTCAGGACGACCATCGAGGATGGCGCATTTATCGGTTCAGATACCCAATTGATCGCTCCTGTCACGATTGGAAAGAATGCTACGATAGGTGCAGGTTCAACGATCACACAAAACAGCCCCGAGAATCAACTGACCTTAAGCAGGGTAAAACAGATTTCAATTGCAGAATGGCGACGGCCTGTTAAACGCGACAGCACGAATGCGGGTGCTGGTGTGCTATCGGGAACAATTACCGAGGAAAAATCATAATGTGTGGAATTGTAGGTGGTGTAGCACAACGAAATGTCGTGCCGATTTTAATGGAAGGCTTAAAGCGTCTTGAATATCGCGGTTATGATTCGGCCGGACTGGCGGTAATTAGCGGCGATGTAATTTACCGCAAAAGAGCACTGGGCAAAGTCAAAGGGCTTGAAGCATTGCTGCAGGCCGATCCTGTTTCCGGGAATATAGGCATAGCGCATACGCGGTGGGCTACACACGGCAAACCCAGCACAGCTAATGCCCATCCCCATGTCAGCCGCAATACCGTGGTCGTCGTACATAACGGTATTATTGAAAATCATGAGCAATTGAGAGCGATACAGATAGCTAACGGCTATGAATTTACGTCAGAAACCGATACAGAAGTCATCGTCCATGAAATCAACCACGCGATAACCTCTTCAGCTACATTCGAGACCGACGGCTTGTTAAACGCTGTCAAAAAAACCATCAAAAAACTGGAGGGTGCTTATGCGCTGGGCATAATCAGTACTGCTGACCCCAATACCTTGATAGCATGCAGGAAAGGTAGCCCTCTGGTTATCGGCGTCGGCATTGGCGAATACTTTATTGCTTCCGATGTTGCCGCTCTGCTACCCGTCACCCAACGCTTTATCTTTCTGGAAGATGGCGATATAGCATCGATAACCATTGATCGACTGGTTATCTATGATGCCAACGACAATATCGCTAACCGTCCGGTAAAAGAAAGCCTGCTAACGTCTGATGCCGTCGATAAGGGTCTTTACCGGCATTACATGCTGAAAGAAATTTATGAACAGCCTTTCGCCATTTCCCAAACGCTGGAAGGCCGCTTTATCAACAACCGTTTACAGGAAAACGCTTTTGGACATAATGCCACTGAAGTGTTCGATAACATAAAAGCCATTCAAATCCTGGCCTGCGGCACCAGCTATCATGCCGGATTAGTCGCACGCTACTGGTTTGAAAAACTGGCGCGTATCCCCTGCAATATCGAAGTAGCCAGTGAATTCCGCTACCGAAGCCCGATATTGGCAACCGATACCTTAATCGTCACCATCTCCCAATCCGGCGAAACCGCCGACACCCTCGCCGCATTGCAAGAAGCGAAAAAACTCGGTGCCAAATACTCGTTGGCTATTTGTAACGTCCCGGAAAGCTCATTGGTCAGGGAATCCGATATGTCATTAATGACCCGCGCCGGGCCGGAAATTGGTGTTGCTTCAACCAAAGCCTTTACCACGCAACTGGTTGCGTTGATGCTGTTGGTGATCGCAGTCGGAAGACGTTTCCAACTGAATGAAGCCCTGGAACAAAAAATCACCTCCGAACTGTTCAGTTTGCCCGGAAACATTGAAAAAGCCCTGCGCTTAAACGATGAAATAAAATCACTATCCGAGCAATTTGCCGAAAAGCAGCACGCCCTGTTTTTAGGCAGGGGCACACATTATCCGATAGCAATGGAAGGTGCGTTAAAACTGAAGGAAATTTCCTACATCCATGCCGAAGCCTACCCCGCAGGCGAATTAAAACACGGCCCGTTGGCCTTGATTGATGCTGACATGCCTGTTATCACTGTAGCGCCGAACAATAACCTGCTGGAAAAACTCAAATCAAACATACAGGAAGTCAGCGCCCGGGGTGGACAACTAATTGTTTTTATGGATGAAACACTGGTTTCTGCTGAAAACGAAAATGTGCGTATCGTCAAAGTACCACAAGTCGAAAACGAAACCTCACCGATTGTCTATGCTATTCCTTTGCAACTATTAGCCTATCATGTCGCAGTATTGAAAGGCACGGACGTTGACCAGCCCAGAAACCTGGCAAAGTCGGTTACTGTTGAGTGAGGCATAAGCGATGAGCTGCTCGTTAAGTCGCGTGAAAATTTTTCAAATGTTCCAATAGCCTGATTACAGGCGCGGCTTTTTGCGCATCAACTATTTTCTATCCGCGTCCGAATCCCGGCAGGCATTTCCAGCCTGGTTTTATCCCAGCCTTCCATATCCAGGATCTCATCCAGACAGTTTTCCATAAGCTGATGGGCTAGCTTGGTGACTTCGGCAATGCGCTGGTGAACCTGCAAGTGCGTATCGCTTTCGGCTGGTATATCCATACAGCTCTGTTGATAATCAAACAATTTACGCAAGTTGGTAATTTGCATGCTGATATGCACAGGACAAGCACAGGTGTAAAGGGCGGCTTGCTCATTGATGATGGCAAGCTGCAGGGCGGTAAATTTATTTTCCAGGTTCATGTTAATTTCCTCATAATTATTATTTTTAGATGGTGCCAGCCATTTGTTTTTAAATAGTCTCCCTGTTACAAATTGACCGTTGTTGCGGCATTAATAATAACGCCATTGCGCGGTATTAGCGAATGGTGCTTGTTTCGGGCCGTTGCAGGATACATAAATTTAACCACTATAATATTCCTGCTCATAAACCACTTCGATTACCGGAATTTCCCATTTCTCTACCTGACATTTTGCACGATGGTTTTCTTCATTATCATCGCGGTAGCGTCTTAACATGGCAATGACTTTGATAGTTTCAATGCGCGTCCATTTATCTGCCCATGCTTGCTGGGCTTTTTTCAAGAGATTGGCAACGGTGGTTTGTTCGTGTTGCAAAACCAGTTTACCGTTGCAGCAAACACAAAGTTTTTGACACGAGTCAAAACAATTTTTAAACCACCCGTAAAAATGACATAACCTGTCGTTCTCTCATGTTATCGTTTGCCATCATTTAACGAATTGAAACAATACGATGGCTAAAATGACCACTTCCAATACCCATGAAAAAGTCTCGGTGCGCCTTGCCGAGATACTGATAAAACTCAATCGCGGCGAAAAACTCGACCCCCACCAACTTGCCGAGGAATTCGGCGTCACCTTACGCACGATTCAGCGCGACTTACTGGAACGCTTGGCCTACCTGCCGTTTACCAAAGACCAGCATTACTTTATCCTGGAGCCGTATTACCTGGGTAAACTGAGCACTGCCGATATTGAACGATTTGCCAGCCTGTCCGGCATTAAAGCACTGTTCCCTGCCTTAAACGACAGCTTTTTGCGTGAGCTGTTCGATACCCGCATCAGTCAGGCGTATCTGGTTAAAGGCCATCATTACGAGGACCTGTCTGATAAAAGCGGCGAGTTTAAGCAACTCGAACAAGCCATTGTTCAGCATCGGCTAATACACTTTATCTACAAAGGTAAAAACTACACTTCCATTGCCCCGTACAAATTGGTTAACCATAAAGGCATCTGGTATCTGGCGGCTAAAGACGAGCATCAGCTTAAAACCTTCAGTTTTACCCAGTTAAAAGGAATTCAGGTAATTGAACAGGGCTTTAGCCCGGAAACAGGCATCAACACGCTGATTGAAAATGAAGACAGCATCTGGTTTGGCGAAACCAAGCGCGAAGTCGTGTTAAAAATCGATCACGGCGTTGCACCGTATTTTAAACGCCGCAACTTGCTCCCTAACCAGCAAATTGACAAGGAACTGGAAGATGGCAGCCTGATTGTGTCATCACGCATTGCGCATGATGACCAGATTTTACCGTTGATTAAATACTGGATTCCCCATGTCAGCATTATTGCTCCGAAAGAATTGCGCGACACGTTGTTAGAATTGTTATGCCATTATTTACGCAATGACGAAGCCATAAAATAATTTTCAGCCGATGACACAACCTGTCGCAGGGGGTAGGTATAGTTAACTTCGTAACTTTTAAAAGTTGCACCTAACATGTCGTATCCCTTATTTAAGGTCAGAAAGGAAAACATATTTCATCAACACATTAAAAGACAAAATCAAAACATCAAAAACCTCACACATTTAGTAGTGAGCAAATTAGTTACAAAAAAGAGAAAACAGATGAGAATAAATAAACTATTATCGTGCTTTTTAATTGGTTTGTCGGCAATTAGTTCCAGCATTGCTGCCCAAGAAAAACCACTCTTTGTAGGCAAGAAATTTTTTAGCTTTTATGGCGGCAGTGGCTCCGGCCAATCTATCACCATAAAAGCCAATGGCAATACTATAGTAGAAGGGTGTGGGGCTAGCGGCTGTGTCATTGAATATAAAGGAAAGTTTACAAATCCATTGAGATTTAAGGATGGCGGCGGGCTGCTGTTTAAAGATGGTAAGGTATATGCCTTACATGAAAAAGGTGGTATCGAAAAAGATTGTATGGGTGACGACGAGCCTTGTATGTCGGAGCTTTATTGATGTGGGGGAAATAAAGGTAATGCATCCCGGATGAGGGGGAATTTCGTACGGCGTATTACACTTCCACAAATGCTTCCTCTGAGTACCGAATATACACTGTAGTTATTAAAAACAAGTTCAATGGTAAAAGATATGAGTGCAAACGAAAAGTTAATCAATGTACTGAAAAAACACACGGCAAGTGATTTTTATGTGGGAAGTAATATTCCGAAAAATAAACTGAACAATGCTATTGCGGCTTTTCCTATAAGCAATGATGTGCAAGTTTTAGCACTAATCGACTGTACTGTTTTTGGCTCTTGTGATGAAGGTATAGCGATTACTGATTGTGGTTTAGTTTGGAAAAATGATTGGTATGACACATCAAAGTCAAATTTAACATGGTACGAACTCCTAAATAGTAAGATTCGAGTAGATGGAAATAACATTTTGTTTGGGCATGGCATAGGTTTTAGTATGGCTGGTTCTGGAATGAACTCAAAGGTTGTATTTAATTTGCTTGATGCAATAGTGGATTTAATTTTATCTATAATTCAAGATTTTATTATCAATGCCAACACGGAAGGAGCAATGGAATTTATTGTAAAAGAAAAATTTACTCTTGCAGACGCAAATAGCTTAGCAAGTTCTGGAACAATTGAAAATTTGGCTATTGGGTTATTTTATCAAGGTATTTTAGAGCAAATTAAAACTGAAAATAAAAAAAGCAAAAAACAGAAAATTCGTCAAGATATTGGAATTTCGGCAGGCGCAATTGGTAGTGCTCAGAATTATGCAGATAACGTGATTCTCAGTGCTGAACGGGGGCATGGTTTTGCTGCTGAAAAAGCTAATCATCTCCATGATGTTTTTACAGGTAAAGATGCAAAATTAGTTGGTGGAAATAATGCGAAAAACGGAGCAGACCGTTTAGTTGATGGCGTTTCTATACAAACCAAATATTGTAATTCTGGTTCAAAATCTATCGCAGAAACTTTTGAAAATGGAAAGTTCAAATATTGGAATGCTGATGGCTCCCCCATGCAAATCGAGGTTGCTTCCGATATGTATGATTCAGCAGTTCAAGCAATGGAAGACCGTATAAGAAAAGGACAAGTTTCTGGAGTTACCGACCCTGCTAAAGCTAAAGAAATTGTCAGGAAAGGAAGCTATACCTATGCTCAAGTTAGAAATATTGCTCGTTTCGGAACAATCGAAAGCATAACTTATGATGCAGTGAACGGCATAAAAATATCGGGAACAGCAATGGGAATTTCATCCGCTATCTCATTTGCTGTAGCCATGTGGAATGGTGAAAAATGGGATATTGCATTAGAAAATGCTTGTTATGATGGATTGAAAGTTGGGGGTATAGTGTGGGTTAGTAGTTTATTGACTGCTCAATTAGGAAGAACAGGAATAGAACAAGGGCTACGAGGAAGCACAGATTGGGTTGTACAACAAATGGGGCCCAAAGCTGCCACATGGCTCGCTAATGGTTTACGGTCTGGCAGTAACATTTATGGTGCAGCCGCTATGAATAATGTCAGCAAATTATTAAGAGGAAATATTGTTACAGGTGTTGTTACGACATTAGTTTTATCGTCTGTTGATTTTGTGCGCATGTTTGATGGTAAAGTTTCAGGCGCACAAGTTTTTAAAAATGTAACAACAACAGCAGCAAGTGTGGCTGGCGGTGCCGGTGGATGGTGGGGTGGAGCGGCGACCGGGGCTGCTATAGGTTCTGCTATACCAATAATTGGAACTGCAGCAGGCGGTATTATTGGTGGAATTTTAGGTAGCTTTGCTGGGGGAACGGTTGCATCCGCTGTAGCTTTTGGTGTCTTAGATACCTTTATCGAAGATGATGCAAAAGAAATGCTAGGAAAAATTGAGCTTGTCTTTGGGCAACTTGCAGAAGATTATTTACTAGTTGAAAAAGAAGCTAAATTAGTTATTGAAGAATTTCAAAATCGTGACATTCCTGACACCTTGCGAGATATGTATGCGAGCAATGATCGTCATGCGTTTGCAAAAAATATTTTAGAGCCTTTAATAGAGCAGCAAGCAAGAAACCGTAAAAAAATTAACTTACCAAGTGATAAGGAAATAATTAAAAAGACAGGCATTATTATTGAACAATTGGCATAGAAAAAACAGTCTTGTCAGGTCAAGTCTGAACTATTACAGCTAAACAATTTAAAAAATTGTGAGAAACCTTGGTTAACGCCGAAGCGCTCTATGCCAATATTTCGATAATTGAAGATGACAAGACTTTAATCAAACCAGTTTATTAGGGCTAACCGTTGGAAACTCTCAAAATCCTGGGTGTTGCGGGTCACTAGGGTTAAATTCCGGGTGGCGCCAATCGCGGCGATTTCACCATCGGCATAAGTGCATGTTTTTCCGTCCCGTTTTAATCTGGCTCGTTCTTTTCCATACCAGTCTGCGGCGGACTGATCGAACGGTAATATAACCAAGCCGTTATCCAGCAACATATCCAGATAGGATTGAATCCGGGATTTCCTTTTTGATGCTGCCAGCAATTCACAGCCATAGACCATTTCATGCCAGACAATGGCCGCTGTTGCGTATTCACCGTCATGTTCGGCGAAGTTTCTTAATACATTGTTATCGGGTTGTTCGCGGGCGGGTTCTGACAGAATATTGCTGTCCAGCAAATAGATTAATCGTCCCATGTAAAATCACGCTCTTTGCTGGCCGCACGTAACTGATTGAGTTCCGATTCTGTCAAGGCACTGTCGCCTGCCAATTGGCTGCGCCATTGCTGAATAGCTTGATACAAACCTTTATGCTTTTGGGTCAGTTTTTGATAGTTTGCCTCTGATAGCATCACGGCAACGGGTTTGCCGTGCCGGGTCAGATGGATAGCTTCATCTGATTCCAGTTGATAAATTAATTGTGACAGGTTGTTTTTGGCTTGGGCTACGGTACTGGTTTTCATAAGTTAGTTATCATATTATGGCTATATTTATAGCTATAATATGATTTTTGATGCCTGCTATCAAGTGCGATAACCGCCAAGGCAAAAGTTATCAGGCATTTTTTTAAAAACCGTCAGGAGTACAAACCCAGGTTTGTATTCCACCCTACACCTTCTCAAACAAAGCCATCGATTCCACATGCCCGGTTTGCGGGAACATGTCCATGACGCCGGCTTTAACCAGTTTATAACCCAACTCATTGACCAGAATACCTGCATCGCGGGCTAGCGTGGAGGGGTTGCAGGAGACATAGACGATCTGGTCGGGCTGCCATTTTTTAAAATGCTGCAACACTTCGGATGCGCCTGCCCTGGACGGGTCGAGCATGATCTTGTTGTATTTTTGCCTGGCCCAGGGCTGGTCGCTAATATCCTTGCTTAAGTCGGCGGCATAAAATTCAACATTGCTGATGCCGTTATGCCGGGCATTTTCCTTGGCGTGGTTAACCAGCGGTTGGTCGCCTTCGATACCGACTACGCGACCTGCAAACCGCGCCATTGGCAGCGTAAAGTTGCCCAGGCCGCAAAACAGGTCCAGCACGGTGTCGTTTTCATTCAAGTTCATTGTTTGCAACACGCGGTTAATCATCTGCCGGTTAATCTCGTAATTCACCTGGGTAAACATGGCAGGCCGGAATTTAAACTCGATATTCTGATCGGTCAGGGCGTAAGTGGGTATCACTTCCGGTTCGCCATCCAGCGGAACGATGGTATCCGGGCCTTTGGCTTGCAGGCACAAGGTGATATTGTGCTCCAGCTCAAAGGCTTTCATGATTTGTTGGTCGACCTCGCTGGGCGGTTCCAGTACTCGGATGGATAGCACGCATTGGCTGTCGCCGATAGCGACTTCTATCTGCGGGATTTTTTCCCTGATCGTTAACCCGGCGATCATTTCACCCAAAGCCAGCAATTTTGTACCGACTACCGGGTGCATGACGATACAGCTATCAATTTCGGCTAAATAGGGATGCCGTCTTTCTCTGAAACCCACCAGTACGCGGCCTTTTTTGGCGACGTATTTGACGCCCATGCGCGCTTTGCGGCGATAACCCCAGTGCGGCCCTATCAATGGTTGCCATTGTTCAGGCACTTCGACTTTGCCGATGCGTTTGAATTGGTCGGCAAGCAGTTCCTGCTTTATCCTTATTTGTGCAGACGATTCGACATGCTGAAAACTACAGCCGCCGCACACGCCGTAATGCGGGCATAAAGCATCAACCCGGTCAGCCGCACGGCTTAATAGGTTAACGACTTTACCTTCTGCATAATCCTTGCGGCTTTCGGTATAAACAAATTCAACGTCTTCGCCCGGCAAGGCTTCATCAATAAAGATGACTTTGCCGTCGACATGCGCGACGCCCCGTCCGTCATGGGCCAGCGATTCTATGGTGACTTTAACCGGAGTTTCGGGTAATGGTTTTTTTCTTGATCTTTTTCTTGCCATGTTGTTATTTTTGCTTCCAGCTTCTGCCTGTTTGTGCCATTTTTAGATAACGTTGCTATATGGATTCTGGCTTTAATTGGGGAAAATACCCGTCGATAAATAACGATCCCCGCGATCACAAACGATCACGACAATCAGCGCATTTTCGATTTCGGACGCTAACTTTAAGGCCGCGTAGACCGCACCGCCTGAGGAGACACCTGCAAAAATACCTTCTTCAGCAGCTAAGGCGCGGGTGGTGTTTTCCGCCGCCACTTGGTCGACATCAATAATCCGGTCAACGCGGCTTGCCTGGTAGATTTTCGGTAAGTATTCCTGGGGCCAGCGCCGGATGCCGGGGATTTTAGACTCGCCTTCGGGCTGTACGCCGATAATCTGAATGTCGGGGTTTTGTTCCTTAAGGTATTTTGATGTGCCCATAATCGTGCCGGTCGTGCCCATCGAACTGACAAAATGGCTGACTTTGCCATAGGTATCACGCCATATTTCCGGCCCGGTGCCTTCATAATGGGCGCGCGGATTATCGGGGTTGGCGAACTGGTCCAGTATCCGGCCTTTGCCCTCGGCTTCCATTTTTCTGGCCAGGTCAATGGCCCCTTCCATGCTGCCCGCCGCCGGAGTCAGGATAATTTCAGCGCCATAGGCTTTCATCGATGCGCGGCGTTCTTCGCTCATGTTATCCGGCATAATCAGGATCATTTTGTAGCCTTTAATCGCCGCCGCCATCGCCAGCGCAATCCCGGTATTGCCGCTGGTCGCTTCAATCAGACAGTCACCGGGTTTAATCTCACCTCTTGCCTCGGCATGTTTAATCATGCTGAGCGCGGGCCGGTCTTTTACTGATCCCGCTGGGTTATTACCTTCCAGCTTGACCAGGATAGTGTTGGTGGTATTACCGGGCAAGCGCTGGAGCCTGACCAGGGGCGTGTTGCCGACAAACGATTCAATGGTTGGAAAAATCATGGCAGTCATTATGAAGTTAAAGATAGGTAAATTATCCCATAAAATAGAAAGCACAAGGCCACGTTAATATCGCTGGATCGTTATGTTTGCCAAATAACCAGGTTCTAATTGCCGATAAGCAAGCTTTATACTATGTTGAAACCTGATTTTTGACTAAAACACATTGCAGATCATGAAATTATTTTTGATTACCTGGCTATTGCTGATGCCGGGCTTAAGTGCCGGGCAAGTTTTTAAATGCACGGACAGCACGGGAGCCGTAACCTATACCAACATCGGTTGCAAAACGCCCAACGGCAAAGCTATCAACGTAGAAGCTGAAGATAAAAAAGGTCTGGAAAATAATATAAAGTCATGGCAAATAAATGCCCGCTCCGTGCTGACCTTGGTCAAGGCGGAATTGAGCGGATATTTTTACTACATCGTATTTTCTATCTACTTGTTGATGAGCTTACGCTGCTTTCTGGCGTATCAGGAAGACAAAAAGTATGCCCGGATAGACCTGTGCCGCATCCCGGAAAATACCTTGCATTGCTATGAGCTTTTAGGCGGTTGGCCGGGCGGTTTTATTGCCCAGCGGGTATTAAGGCATAAAAACAGAAAGCTATCCTATCAAGTTGTTTTTTGGCTGATAGTTGCGGTGCATGTGGTTGGCTGGTTTGACTATATCGTTTTGGATCAGGCGTTGCTGAAACAGGGTTTCGATTTTGTCAGTTCAGTGGTTTAACGGCATCTAATGTTCTGCATCGTGTAAAAACAAGAGGCCTTTGCTAAAAACTGATAAAATTTGCGGTTTTCAACAGGCCATAAACAGGTTAGTCCATGAAAGCTGATGACATAAATAAAGTAAAAAACTATCTGCTTGATTTACAAGACCGTATTTGTAACGCACTGGAAGGTGAGGAGCCGGATGCTCGGTTTATTGAAGATTTGTGGGAGCGGCCTGAAGAGGGTGGTGGCGGCAGAACCCGGGTAATATCGAACGGGCAAGTGCTGGAACAGGGGGGGGTAAATTTTTCTTTTGTCTCCGGTATTAGTTTACCGCCTTCCGCTACCGCTAAACGTCCCGAGCTGGCCAATCGCAAGTTCCATGCAATGGGCGTATCCCTGGTCATTCATCCCAGAAACCCTTATGTGCCGACATCACATGCCAATGTCCGGTTTTTAATTGCCGAAAAAGCCGGAGAACCGACTATCTGGTGGTTTGGCGGTGGTTTTGATTTGACGCCGTTTTATCCTTTTAAAGAAGATGTCATTCAATGGCACAAAACCGCAAAGGCTGCCTGCGAGCCTTTTGGGGTCGAGGTTTATCCGAATTATAAACAATGGTGCGACGAGTATTTTTTCCTTACCCATCGCAACGAAACGCGTGGTGTAGGTGGGCTTTTTTTTGACGACTTGAATGAATGGGGCTTTGAAAAATGCTTCAGCTTTATGCAAAGTGTCGGCAATCATTATATCGACGCTTATCTGCCTATTGTGCAGAAACGCAAAAACACGCCCTACGGTGACAGGGAACGTGACTTTCAATTGTATCGCCGGGGTCGATATGTTGAATTTAACCTGATCTATGATAGGGGCACATTATTTGGCCTGCAATCCAGCGGCAGAACCGAATCTATTTTAATGTCCCTGCCGCCTGTCGCTCATTGGAAATACAATTGGCAACCTGAAGCCGGCAGCCCGGAGGCAGTGCTTTATGAAGAATATCTGAAGCCTAGAAATTGGTTGGGTAAGTAAGCCGAGTTAGAATGGACAATTAGCGTTAACCGAAATTTTGAGGTTAAGCATCTCACTATAAGAAGCTCGGTCATTAAGTGCATCATTCAGTCACTGCACAGGTGTTCATTGCAACACCTGTTTTTGCTGGCTGCATCGGTTCTTGCGCTTTAGCCAGGGTTGTTACATTGCATGGCGCTGCTGAAGCGTATCTGCTCAATCGACAAAGTTCAGAGAACATTGAACCGCAAGCCGGATAAGCGAAGAGGTTATGTTACTGAGCGGAATTTACGACGAGAAAATGTGTGTGCGGTTCCACGTGATAGTTTTCTGTGCAAACGTTGTATTTTGCGACCAGTGATGGTCCGCTGCAGAGGCTCTGCTATTTGTTGCTTTGGAGGATGCACACTGTTGGTAAGTGATGCCTGCCCACGTACACGACGTTCTTTTGGGCCGAAGGGTTAAACATGAAATCGGCAAGTTCAGTCAAGGCTTACGGGTCAGTGGTGTTTATCATTTCCAGAATGTCAGCGCTATATAAAAGCCTATTTAAACGGTGGCTGGAGCGTTTTCACGGAGCCGCGACTCAATTCCGGTTGACGAAGTGTTTTTGTCAGCATCACCAAATTCACCGTAAATGCTACTCAATGCCGCCGTGGTGAGTTTTCAATATTTAACGGAGACATCGTCTAAGCTAAGGATCATAATCAAAACTGGCTAATTCATCTTTTAATTGAGTCGAGAAAATTTCCTTAACATCCTCTGGTAATGCATGTTTCCAGTCATTAAGGGATTTAATGGCATCGATTGACGTCATATGATGACTGAAAGATGAAAGACCTGCATGTAGTTTTTCCCTATCGAATTTAATTTGCAGATAATCCTCCAAGTCGTCTAATGCAGCTGAAAAATGGCTTATCAAATCTTCGTATAAAATTTTAAAGTGTGACTCATTGTTTTTTATTTTTATTAGATCCTTCATATTCTTACTACGCCTAGCGCATAATCTGGTCGCAAATTGCTCGGGTGTTTCGCCATCTTGCCAACCAAAACCGAGTACTTGTCTTTGTTTATTAAATCTCATTATTGAAAGCATCTCTGCTCGTGGGTCACGGAAAAGAAAGATATGTTTACAGTCAATCAGGTCTTTAATTATCGGGTAAATGATTGGTGGCATTTTCTCTGCATAATAGCGGCTTGATGAGACTTTTTTTGCTTCGGCTGAATAACCTGCCCATAGCGCTTTTAAAACGAGCGGAGTTGATTTTTCCGCTTGCGCCAAAAACGTACAATTGGTTGAAAAGGGGTAGCGACCAATGCTGTTGAGGTCATTTCTGTATAAATCGCCACCATTCGTTATCGATTCATTGGCGGAAGTGCAAACTTGTGCCAAGCGCAACAAGTACAGAAGATCTCGTGATTCAAATGGATATTCTTTGTGGAAATAAATATCCTTAGAACAGGAAAGTATATACATTGCCAAAGTCGTACCGGAACGTCCTTGAGCAAAAGTTATTATCGGCGTCAAAATATCGTTCATCTTTTCCCAGGCTCAAAGTATATGAATTCAGCTATAAAGAGCAAATTAGCGATCAAACGCCAGTTTTTGGCAAGTCCGGTAAAATCGTTTCCAATCAGAAAATAGATCTTAAGCTTTTACTTTGGACCAATGCTGACAAACCCAATATTGAAAATTCTCACGCATTTTTAAATCCGGAATCTGCGTCAATATATTATCAAGCCATTTTCTTAAATCTGTCTTTTCAAGGAGTAACTGGTTTCGCTTTTTAAATAAGGCCTTGGCTTCATCGTATTCACTTAATTCAAAATGTAATGATATTAATTTAAAAATGACCGATGGGTCAGGATGTTCATTACACATTTTAATTAAGAAGTGCTTTGCCTCGTTGTTCCGGTCTGTGTCCAGTAGAAGTTGGCTATAGTCAATAACAAACTCTGGACTTTTTAGATTCAAATCCAAAGCTTTATTAAAATACTCTTCAGTCTCTTTTAACCTGCCAAGTTGCTTGTAAAGCTTACCCAGATGATAAAAACATTCAGGGTTTTCTTGCTTCTTTGAAGCAGCAATCAGAAGAAAGTGTTCGGCTTCTGCTGTTTTATTCTGAGCCATAAAAGCGAGGCCTAAATTTTTATAAGGCTGTACGGCTTCGGGATTCAGGGCAATGGCAAGTAAACAACAGCGTTCTGCTTCCGCAGGATTATAAACATTCAGGTATATTAAACCGGCAAGCTCCCAGCATTCTGCTGTTAAAGGCTGTTCACGCATAAAATCCGGAAGCAGTTCCAGGGCCTCCCGGTATTGTTTTTGTTCTATATGTTTTCTTATCTGCTGTTCAAGTGATGGATGTTGATCTAATTCGGTTTTTGTTGCGTAATAGGTTTGGTTATTAAACCTCTGTATCTGGCGATTGATTTCGGCATTAATGTCGATGGGTTTTTCATCAATTACCTTATCGGGTTCGGAAGGAGCATCGGCAACTTTAATAAGAGCTTGCCACAGGCTCTCCATTTCATCGATCAGTTCAGGGCTTATGCCACTGATATCGAAAGCATGAATGTTATTATCGGTAAATTCCGACTTAACTCCACCTTTATCAGTGGAATCCAGGTTTAAGTTAAACTTGTTATTTAATGCTTGTACTAAAGGAAATCCAGATAGTATTGCCTGTTGAGGAATCAATAAGCAGTGTTCTCTGTGCTGCTTAAAAAAAGTCAATAATTTTTTATTGTATGCCAGCCATAAACGGGCGGCTAAATCACCATCAAGCCAAAACGTTAAACTTCCGGCAATAAAATTTGCAGGTATGTCCACATGGTTTAAGCTTAAAACTTTGGATTGACGGCTATAAAGTGAACGAATACATTGGCTGTAGTGGCGAAAAATAAAAAAATAACAACCGTTCTGTCCCAGAATATGTGACCAGACATCCAGGAGTAAACAGGCTCTGGGATCTTTAAAGCCCCATGCATGTTGATCCTTATTTCGATTAATAACCAACTCAACAAGGTTCTGTACGTCGTGCTCGTTTGGCGCAAGCGGCTGGCTGCCGTCGTACAGCCAGGATGTATTATGGGCAGCCAATATTGCATCATGCAGGCCTACTATTTCAGTGTCTTCAAAATAACCAAATGGATTAAAAGGATCACCGGGCATTAATTTGTCACCCAGGTATAAACCGCCTTCTGCGATAAGTTTTCCAGCCATTGACGTTCCACTGCGGTGGAAACCCGTAATAATCAAAGTCTTCTGGGGTCCAGATTGTATAGTCTGAATATTAGCATCCAGTGGACTACCTCGTCGGCCTTCGTTTTTGCCGTGGGCAATGAAATGATAATAAGGGTCATAGTCTTTTTGCTCTGAAGCAACCTTAATATCTGAATAGCTATCCAGGTAAAATTTTCTATCAAAATAAGCGCTGGGTGAAAATCCATTTATTCGAAAATTGGCATCTGCATTAGTCAATTGCTGTAGATAAAAAGTCAAAGGATCATCGTTTAACAACCCTTGTGTTTCATGTACATAATCATTATCAAAATATTCATTAGGTTGTACACCGATTTCGTGGAAATGCGATATGTAGTGCAGCAGAGGATTACTAAGCTGATTGTTTTCCAGATAGTGTTTTCGATACCAGTCGCAATCGAAATAAGGGTTTGGGTTTGGCGATTTTTCTGAATAGCCCCCTGAATAACGGAAAAAATGCACCAGCGGATGCTTTACGCTGTAGTAAATGTTTTCGATATATTTATACCAATCGGTATCGAACAAAATATGGGGGGAGACATTGCGGCTTTCGGGATGCGTCAGAAATTCGCTTAAAGTGCATGAGCCTGTTTCTATTTGTAAAATGTGACGGACTTGCTGGCTTAGTGTTTGTAGCAAGGGAAATTGTTGGTCAAAGGCCCGCACTTTCTGCCAAAACGTTAAATTTTTAAGTGTCCACAATCTGCCTTTGACACTATTAATTAACTCGTTTTCCAGATTTAATGGCTCTGTTTCAGTTAATTCTCCGATCAGTTTTTTTAATTGGACAACCATCCATAAAACTTCAACGGCGAGCCAGTCGGGCAATTGCTCAAGCGAGCCTAGTCCATCCAGTGTTTTGAGTAAAGCGAATGGTACTGTCCAGTCCTTAAGCGTGTCGGCTCTATCAAACAGCTCAGGTAATACCCCGATTAGTGATGGTCCCTGGTCTTTGTTTATATTATTGAACAGCTCAATTGCAGTATGCGGTGCAAGCGCAAGGACTAAAAGGTTAAGTTGCTTTCGGTCATTTTTTTTCTGAACAGCTTCAAAAAGCGAAGAAGTTATATCGTAAGAATTTTCCAAAAAACCGTGTTCACGCGCTAATTCCAGTAGCGTTATCAATATGTTTTGTTCTGAATTTACCAGAAAAACCTGCTGGTAAGTGTCAAACGCCTCTTTATATTGTTCAAGTTGAAGCAAGTCTTCAGCCAAGCGGCAATTACTTTCGTAGCTGAGGGCCTGTAGCTTAGCCAGCGTATGGTAAGCGTCCCGCGATTCTTCCCAATGGCCGAGTTGGTGGGCAACATCCGCCAATGATTGCCAGATAATAGTCTCTGCTGGTTTATATTTGCTCAAGTCCCTAAGCAATTGTAAAGTGTCGCCAGTTGGGTCGGCGAGGAGGTCTTGAACAGGCAAATGGTTATTTATTCGCGTCAAAGCCTCAATCAATAGGTTATTAGGGCTGTTTTCTGACTTTTGATGTTCAAAAGTACCTTCTGATTGACCTGAATTTATCATGCGAATATGACCTTATTGTATCTAAGAGAACCTTGTTATTTCTTGCTTTGTTCAATTAATGCGCCTAATAGGCTTTGTGATTCCAGAATGAAGTCAGCGACATCCCTGAATACACCTTCACCACCCTTGGTAGCGGTAACAATAGCGACATTATCTTTAATATATGCTCTCGCGTCGAACGGACATGCGCTTAAACCCGCTCTCACCAGAATAGACAGATCTATAATGTCATCACCAATATAAGCAATTTGCTTATCATTCAGCTGATATGAATTTTTGAATGCGGCATATTCGGACAGCTTATCCTTGACTCCGTGTTGATGAAAGTTCAGTTTTAGTTCGGCGCAACGGTTTTTAACGACTTGAGAGTCCCGGCCTGTAATAGCACCTATTACAAATCCAAGCGATTGCAAATGCGATATTATTTGCCCATCTTTAACATTGAATCTTTTTATTTCATTGCCGCTGTTGTCATAAATAATCCCACCATCAGTGAGAACTCCATCGACGTCAAAAAGAATTGCCTTTATTTGCTTTGCTTTTTCTGTCGCATCATTGACGTTAAATATCATTAGGTAAATCCAGTGGTTTTAAAATGGGCTTCAATAAGCGGGAGTGGATTTTATCATACATGTTTTTTACACTTGTAATCCCGCAAAAATACTTGCTCGGCTATTTCTCTACGGTTACGAATGATAATTTTGTTATGCCTGCGTGTTGTACGGTTGCCATAACTTCAGCGACTTTCCCGTAAACGACATTCTTGTCTGAATATAAATACAAGCTGGTGTCGGGTTTTTGTTTCAGTTCATTCTTCAAGGTCGTTTCCAAGGCGGCGAGATCAGCGATCGGGCGTTTGTTCAGACTTATTTGTCCCTGTGCGTCAATACCGAGTTGCAATGATTGGTCTTTGGTATTGGCAACCGTTTTGGTTGTTTCCGGCAATGCTACATGCACTGATTGGGTAAGCAATGGCGCGGTCACCAGCAAAATGATGACCAGCACCAGCATCACATCCACTAATGGCGTGACGTTAATATCGCTCATTGCTTCTTCGGATTCTGATTTGGGTTTGAAAGCCATGGTTATTTTCCGTCCGTTGCATCCGCACTAAAGGCAACATGCATAAAACTGACAACAAAGTTTTCGAGGCCAGCCCGTTGTAATTTGACGCGGCGCAAGAAAAAGTTATAGGCCAGTACCGCAGGCACGGCAACCGCTATACCTATGGCGGTTGCGACCAGTGCATCGCCGATCGGTCCGGCCACTACATCCAGGCTGGTTGAGCCGCTTTGGGTGATTTGTCGCATGGCTTGCATGATACCTAAAACGGTTCCGAACAGACCGACAAACGGTGCAGTACTGCCGATGCTGGCAAGGATATTGAGCCCGCTTTCCATCAAATGTTGCTCTTTCTGCATTTGTACCAGCAGGCAATGTTCAAGCAAATCGGCGGGGATGCCACAATATTTGAGGCTCTTGGCCTCAGTTCTCCGGCTTTCGTTCAGCCATTTAAAACCTTGATGGGCAATTCTGGCTTGCGGGCCTTTGAACGCGTTAACCGGCAACGATTCGGCAGTTGCCAGATCGGGAGCGTCCCAAAACAGTTTGTTAAAATTACGGTTATAGCGGTTGTCTTTTGTGAACTGCCATAACTTGAAAAGAATCAGCGTCCACGTTACCACAGAGAAAACCAGCAAGGTGTATAAGGTGCCGTCAATAATAATGGCAGGCGCAATTTGGTAAGGCATTAATAAGGTCTCCGGTTAGTCGTTAAATTTAAAATTAATGAGCTTTGTTGCTACTCGACCGGGTTTTCCGGGAGTAAACCGCCATTTTTTAGCATTTGTCAGAGCCGCTTCGTCAAGCAAATCATGGCCACTGCTTTTTAATACTGTTAATTGCTCAACATGACCATCAGCAGAGAATTGAAATTTTAGCAGGACACTTCCCTTCCAGTTTCGGCGCATGGCAATCGGCGGATAGGCAATCTCGGGACAATCAACACAAGCGATATGCTTGTCCTCGTCATTCTCTGCTGTGCCGGTACTCTTTTTCGCTGCATTGCTGGGTGCCGTATCCGTTTTTGGGCTTGGCGTTGTTGCATTGGCGCTGGCGGGTTGTGCATTCGCTGGCACAGGGATAGGCAGGGCTGGCATTGCAGCAAGCGTATCGGGAATCGGTTGCGGCTTAGGCAATTCCAGCGTTTTGCGCAGAACAGGCGTTTTTTTCCTGGGAGGTAATTTCGGCTGGGGTTTTTCCAGTTTGACCGGTTTATTTTCCTTGGGTATCACAGGTTGTTGCGACAGAGGTTTTGCTTCCGGCAGCGGTGCTGCCAGCATCGACACTTCAATAATTACAGGCTTTTCCTGTGGCGCAGGGGAGACTGGTTTCAGTAGCCAAAGCCCTGCCCAGAGGTGGAGTAACAGCACTAAAACCAGAAGTAATGCGCCGACGGAAAGCGTCTGTTCTTCGCCCATTAAAGCTTCAGATAGGGAATGTATTTTTACCATTATCGGAATGATGCTGTATCAGACCAAAAAAATTGAGTTTTGAACGACTTAAAGCGCTTTAATAAATACATGCGGATTATTATCTTACAAATATCATTTATCTTTATTAATGCTGCCTTTGGAAGCTTGAACTTGTGCATGTTTCAATTTTTAACCCGGCTCACCACATAAACGCCAGCCAGCACAAACAAGGTACCCGTCAATTGCGTTATCGTAATAGCTTCATCCAGTAACAGATAAGCGAGTCCTAAGGTCGCTATCGGGCCGGTGGTGCTGATGATTGATGCCGGCCCTGCGCCGATCCTGCGAATACCTGCGTTCATAAAAAACGCCGGTAATACGGTAGAAAAAATTGCCATAATGAATGCCAGGGTATACACACGCTCCCATGCAGAAGGCAAAGTGGCTAGTGTAAAACCGTGCTGTACAGCAAAATGCGCGAGGGTTGCGATGCAGGCAACCGTCATGCTGTAGGCGGTAAAACGCGCTGCGCCTATGCTTTGGGTCATAACCCCGCTGCCCATAACAAAACAGGCAAAAGCAATTGCGCTGCCAAGCACCAAGGCTGAACCCAGCCATACATGCGATGATTCCAGCGACAGGTGTTCGATAAAAACCAGCACCATACCGGCATAGCTTAAACCTAGAGCAATACCAACTCGGGCAGTGATTTTTCGTTTGTGCAGCAGGGCTGAAAACAGTACCACAAACGTCGGATACAGAAACAGGATAACCCGCTCCAGTCCTGCCGAGATGTATTGCAGCCCGATAAAGTCCAGGTAACTTGCGATGTAATAGCCGATCATGCCCAGCGCAACTATCAGCAGCCATTGTTTTGTATCTAACGGTTGCCCTTGTGATTTTTGGCTGTTCCAGACCGCAACCAGCAAAAAAAATGGTAACGAAAATAACATGCGTAAAGCCATCAAGGTAATGGCATCAACTTGTACATTAACCGCATAAGCCAGTTTGATAAGAATTGCTTTGGCTGCAAAGCCGAAGGCCCCCAGCAATACCAGGCAAAAGCCGTAAATATTGTTACGCTGGCGAGTTATGGTATTCGTCACTGTATTTCAGTCTCATCAGTTAAAGCGGTTAGGTTATCGCCAACCCGGATCAAGCCGCCGGTTAAAACCTGGGCAGTTAATCCGCCATGTCCGCGCATCGCGTTATAACCACCCGCGCCTAGTACTGTTTCCATTCTTGAGCACGGGTGACAATATCCGGTTGTTTTAAAAACGGCTGTACCGATGCAGAAATGCCGGTTTTTTAATGCCAGCAAATTAATGCCCTTAACCACCAGATTGCGGCGTAATAGCTCAGGATAAACCGCTTTGCCTGTTAAAGTCTCCAGTACAGCGAGATGTTCCCATTGAATCAATGTTACCTGCCGCTTACCGCTACTGCCGTTATAACGGTCGCCGAGCAGGCCTGAGTGTTGATCGGCGAGAGCCTCTTCAACGGACAGCATGGCTTCGCCACGTGCAGGTCTTAAACCTATCCAGACCAGTTCACCGGAATGGGGAAAGGTTTGGGTTAGTTCACTGACAGTCAGGTTGTTCACTGGTTTTTTAACTGTTTTATCAGTGTGTTAATTGCGGCTTCCTGAGTCATAATGCTTTCGCACAAACGGAATTGCTGTGCTGCCCGTTGCAGGTTCTGTTCAGGCTCTGAAACTTTAAAATAACGATTGCCTTCCAGATAATCGGTGTAAAAGCGGATACCCAGTTCAAAAGGAATCAGCCTTATCGCAGGATATAAATAATCGTAGTCATGGCCTGAGAAAAACGTCCCGGCTTCGCTTAAATAGCCTTTTAAGATATTGGCGCAAATGACCAGATCAAATCCTCCTGTTGCCGGATTATGACAACAGGAGCGCAAGCAGTCACCAATATCGTAATGCGCCAAGCCTGGCTTGACGGTATCAAGATCAATAATACTGATGGCTTTTCTACTGTGTTTATCAAAAAGGAAGTTGTTCAGTTTGGGATCGCCGTGGATAACCCTTAATGGCAACAAGCCCTGGTGTTTTGCTGTTTCCAGGTCATCGATCATCGCTTCAAAACGACCGATGAATCTGGAGCAATAACGGTCCGGTTTTATTGGTGTTTGTGATAAGACCAGGTGGTGGCGGCTTAAGTAATCAGGCGCGATGTGGAAACCGGGCAAGGTATCGTGCAGTGACTCGGGGTTCAGGTCGCTGACCAGGTGATGGAAATGTCCCAGTGCAAATCCTGTTTGCCAGGCTTCATTAACGTTGCTGACAGTTTCCAGGCTTGTGCTGTTTTCTATGAAATCCAAAGCTCGCCAGAAGCCGCCTGTTTCATCCTGAAAGTAAGGTTCGTTAGCCGTAGTGCTTAGATTTTCAGGTATTTTTAGCTTAACGGAAGCACTGGATTTTGATTTGATGTGGCGATTAAGCGTTAACAGGTTTGCGGTAATCTGTTCAGGGGCTGGGAAGACCTGCGGATTGATGCGTTGCAGAACGAATGCATAGGCTCCGGCATTGGCCAGAAAAGTATCATTGATAAGGCCGTTGCCCAGCGGGTTTATTTGGGTAACGGTATCTGCAAATTGTCGGGCGATGGGAAGTAGTGTGTTCATCACAATAGTATCAATGTTGTGCAGGGTTGACTAACACACTCGGTGACACAGCAAGAACAGCCCCTGCATTAGGCAGATTCTCTGGCTTTTATTAATTCAGTCAAGATTTTCAGTGCTTGCCCTCTGTGGCTCAGGGCATTTTTAACGCTTGTCGGTAATTCAGCCGAAGTGCAATTATACTCAGGCACCCAGAACACAGGGTCATAGCCAAAGCCATTGTTTCCTGCCCGGTAATCTAAAATCCTGCCTTCCCAAACGCCATGGGCAAGCACAGGAAAAGGGTCGTATGCATGCTCCATAAACACCATGACACAGATGAAACGCGCCGTGCGTTGTTCATCCGCTACACCTTGCAGTTCCTGCAACAGTTTGTCCAGATTGTCACGATCACTGGCCCCAATTCCTGCATAGCGGGCAGAAATCACTCCGGGCGCGCCGTTCAAGGCATCTACAACTAAGCCGGAATCATCGGCTATAGCAGGCAGCTTGCAATGCAAGGCCACGTTCCTTGCTTTTATAATCGCGTTTTCTATGAAAGTAGCGCCGGTTTCTTCCGCTTCCACAACATTAAACAAGGATTGCGGAACAATAGGGTGACCGTCAAGGATGGCCTGGATTTCTCTGATCTTGCCGACATTACCGCTGGCCAGGACAATTTGTTGCGATCTGGAAAAATGTTGTGAAGCCGTTGAACTCACACATCCAGTCCCAAGGCTATGCGCTGTTTTTCCAGCAACTGCTTGATACCTGCATCAGCCAGCGCCAGCATGGCGTCCAGTTCTTCTTTTCTGAATGCATGGCCTTCCGCCGTGCCCTGGACTTCAATAAAAGCAGAGGCGTCATTCATTACCACATTCATATCGGTTTCGGCATTGCTGTCTTCGGCATAATCCAGATCCAGCACCGGCACACCGTTATAAATACCCACAGAAACCGATGCAACCTGTCCATGCAAAGGACTGGATTTGATTTGCTTGCGTTTGAGCATTGATTGCACGGCCAGGGACAAGGCGACGAATCCGCCGGTAATCGATGCAGTACGTGTACCGCCGTCAGCTTGCAGCACGTCGCAATCAATAGTGATGGTATGTTCACCCAAGGCTTTTAAATCAACCGCGGCCCGCAGGGAACGGCCAATCAGGCGCTGGATTTCCAATGTGCGTCCGCCCTGTTTACCATAACTGGCTTCGCGCCCCATACGACTATGTGTTGACCGCGGCAACATACCGTATTCGGCAGTAACCCAGCCTTCGCCTTTGCCCTTAAGAAAACGAGGTACGCTTTTGTCAACACTGGCATTACAAATCACCCGGGTGTCGCCAAATTCAACTAGAACAGAACCTTCTGCATGTTTGGTATAGCCGCAGCTAAATTTTATCTCTCTTAGTTGATCTGGATTGCGTCCGCTAGGTCTCATGAGTATTCCGCTGGATTGAAAGCCGCACAGTATACCTGAGTTATTTAAGTTTTGTTTACCTGCAAGCAATTACCGTACGGACAATAGCAGTCAATGTCGGGTGGATGGGTGTTTGAGGGGTTGCTGTTTCAATGTATTGCCAGATACAGGATCTGATTCCGGCGTATTGACATGCAGGTTTTGAGGTAAAGCCTCGCTATGGCTTTATGTAGATAGTTCTAGCGTCCATGCGTAGGGGGAGTTTGGGTAATCAGTGTTTTTCAGCCGGAGTGCTGGTGGCAGGACCTATTCCGGAAACCTGAATAATGGTTTCTTCATCCTTGGCACCGTCATAATGGATTTTGCCGCCATGATGAATAACATAGCTGCCTGCTGGTACAGGTACGGTATTGTCGGGATCGTATTTTTCACCTGTGCCTACCCACCAGGTACCGGATATGACAACAAAAAAACGGTCATTGGGATGGAAGTGTGGACGGCTCATGTTACCCGGCAGCCATTTGATGCGCATGACGTAGGGTCCCGGTTTATCTGGGTCACCAAACAATACCGCCCGTTCACTGGTTCCGGCAGCGTTTTTCACCCACTTGATCTCTGAAGGGGTTTGAAACTCCACCGAGCTATGGTCAAGTTCAGCGGCACGAGTTGATGGAGCAGCCCATAAGACACTTGTCAAAGCCAACGTAAGTATTCGAGACGCGTTTAACATTGTTTCTTTCCAAAATACTGTGTTTGTAGTGCCGGTATGCTGATTTTGTAATCAGCATACCGGATAAAATTGCCTTGATCTTAACAAAATGAGCGGGCTTGCACTCACTCACTTTGTTGTTTTTCCGGTCTATCTGGCCGCTCTGGGCTGGCCGATTGCAGTACGCAGATCGACAATTGTAACGACACGAGGACCATGCAATGCAGCAATCTGGTTCACATCCAGGTGCAATTTTACAATGTTCTCGTACAGATTGACCGAGTACGGATTGGGTGATGCCGGTGGCGGTACGCTGGCAGCTGTTGGCGTGAAGGCATCCGCTTCAATCAGTATTTTCTCAGCCGGCAGGTAAACCAGCAAGAACGCATCGTTGTGGCTGTTGCCGGCGATTGAATGCAGCTCGATTGAACGTTTGCCGTCCGACAGTACACGTTTATCGGTAAAGGTTTCGAAGTGAGCGGTTTTGTTGGATTTTGCCAAGCGGTCAGGATTAATGGTTCTTGGTGCTGCCCAGACTTTTTCATAGAACGGCTGGTTCAGCTCGGCGGTCACTATTGTTGAGCCTTCGTCGACAAAGGTACGCAGGCCGCCGGAGTGGTCGAAATGGGCGTGTGTATTTATCAGGTACTTGATAGGCTTGTTAGGTATAGTTTCCTTGACCTTGGCAATAACGGCGAGAGAGCGGTCTTCATTCAGAGGCGCTTCAACGACAACGACATGGTCGCGCTGTTCAATGGCGACGCTGTGGTGTGTGCCGCCGGTAAGATAATAAACGCCATCAGCAAGACGGCTGACTTTTACAGGCGGAACCGGAGCATTCCTGGCTTCATTAGGTACGGTAATATCGACAACAGGGTTCAGTTTGACGTCTGACACATTCAAATCCAGTACCGGATAACCGCCCTGAAGCCGCTTGATATGAGCCGGGAATTGAATGCCGCCGAAATCCTTGTAATCGGAATAGCGGGTTTCGACCAGAGTATCGCCAAGGATAGGGTTATCAATCAACGTTTCAACGCTTTCAAGCTGATGGTTGGCATTGATAAAGCCTGCATAACGGTATTTGCCGCCAACGGTAAAAGATACGTCAGAACCGTTTTTCGCTGGTGTTGTTGTGGCGTGGTTGGCGATAGCCGCTTTCAGGAAACCTTGCGGCGTTGACCATATTTCGGCATTGCGTTCTTCGACTGCCGCAGGTTGTGCGGCTGGAACGGGTGCACTACCTTGCGGAGCGTTGGCTGGGACAGCAAGGTTCCAGGCATAAGTGCCGCTGACATATTGATCCGGTTTTTGCTCAACCGGGGTAGGGCGGTTTCGTCCCGCTTCGATGGTTTGCTTGCGGGTGATTTGTACGCGTGCGCTGGAAGTATCGTAATTGATATCGGCTTTATAACTGCTGACATCGAATTGCGGCCAGGGCAAGGTTGGGTTCGGTGCCTGACCGAACTGGAACCAGTATCCGGTACCGGAAAACTCAATGGACTTTGTGCCGGCAACGCCAAGAGCGTCAGTCGCTGATTGTAATGCTTGCGGATGCAAGCTGGCGCACCCGGCAACCGAAAGTACGGTTGTCAGGCCAAAAAGTGGAAGCTTTAAACTACGCATGTAAACTCCTGGGCAGTGGTAGATTAATAATGAAAAGGAACAGCAATCAGTTCCCTGCTACGCAAGACGCGTACCAGTAATTATTTATAACCGCCAGTGCATGTGCTCAGGTCTTTGCCGCTGGCATTCGCCGGTGGATTATGCCGGGCCGAAAAAGCTGTGGTATGGAAATGCTGTTGAGTAGGCAGCAGTTACTGTTGTTAGGCTGAACGCAGGAATACAGTTTCTGCATCTTGGTTGTGTTCAGCCTAACAATAGCAAATTCACAATGATGCCAGCCTCAGTCCATACTTTTTGCACACTTGTTGTTGATAATGAAGAAAAAAACAGGGGTGCAAGGCATGTATAAATCAATCCGGGTAAAATTATTTTTAACCATGCTGCTGACAACATTGCTGGTTGTGGCAGGCATGTACACGTTTATGCGTGTCTCGTTCGAGCGCGGTTTTATGGTGTTTGTTGAATCCCGGCATCAGGAACGTATAGATAACCTGATTGAAGTGCTGGCTAACTATTATGTAAATGACCGGGGCTGGCATAAACTGGCCAAAGACAAAATGTTATGGGCAGAGTTATTATTGCAAGCCAATGCCCATACCCATCAACGTCCACCGCCCTGGATCGCAGAAATTTTTGCCGGCCCCCCCAATCAGTGGCCGCCACAATCGCCGGAGGAACATTCCAGGTATCGCTTGGTTCCTTTTGAAATGCGTGTCATGTTATTAAATCCTGATAAAAGCATCATTTTCGGTCGTCCCGAAAGTTTGCGGAAATTGTCGTTGCATCCGATCCGCTACGGTAACCAGACGGTCGGTTTTTTGGGGGTTTTGCCTGGAAAGCCGTTGAACCAGCTGGGGGAAATCCGCTTCATGGAGCAACAGGCACAATCGTTTGTGTGGATTGCCGTTATTATGGTGTTGCTTTCCGCAGGTCTGGCTTTATTGATAGCCTATATTCTGGGCAGACCGCTCAAACGTATTACCGCCGCGTCCAAAGCTTTGGCTATAGGGCTTTATGACACGCGCTTACCCGTTGATTCCAGAGATGAATTGGGGCAGTTGTCACGCGATTTTAATGATCTTGCTGCTGCCCTGGAACAGGCGGAACAGACGCGGCAGCGCTGGGTGGCGGATATTTCACATGAATTGCGTACGCCTCTATCGGTGCTCAGAGGTGAACTGGAAGCCTTGCAGGACGGTGTGCGACCGCTGACGCGCGAGGCGATTGATTCCCTCTATGGCGATGTCATGCGCCTCAATCGTTTGGCCGAGGACCTCTACCAGTTATCCTTGTCCGATCAGGGTGCTTTAAGCTACCGCAAGCTGTTGGTTAATCCGATAGCCATTTTGCAGGAGGACATTAATGCTTTCGCACCGGAATTTGAGTCCCGCAAAATTTCGGTAAAGCTGGATAACCAGCTGAATGAAAATATCAGGATTCACGCCGATCCTGATCGCCTGTCACAGCTGTATCGAAATTTGCTGAATAATTCCGCCCATTACACCGATAATGACGGCCAGCTGGTCATTACAGCGTGTCGGGATGCCGATAGGCTAATATTGAACTTTCAGGACAGTGCGCCGGGCATTCCTGAGCCGTATTTGGCAAAATTATTCGACCGGTTTTACCGTATTGAAAGCTCGCGTAATCGCAGTCTTGGCGGGGCTGGCTTAGGCCTTGCGATTTGCCGGAATATTGTCGAAGCCCATAATGGGCATATTTCCGCCTTAAGTTCGATCTTGGGTGGCCTAAATATTCGTGTGGAACTGCCTGTTTGATTATGAGCACAATACCTGCAAGCAAGCGTATTCTGATTGTCGAAGATGAAATCAAGCTGGTTCGCCTGCTGGAGGATTATCTGCGTAATGCCGGATTTACAACTTATAGCCTGGGCAACGGCCTGGAAGTCGTACCTTGGCTTAAAGAAAACAGTGTCGAATTGATCTTGCTCGATTTAATGCTGCCCGGTCGTGACGGACTGGAGATTTGCAAGGACATTCGCAGTTTTAGCACGGTGCCGATTATCATGGTCACCGCCCGCATCGAAGAAATAGACCGCTTGCTGGGTTTGGAGCTGGGGGCTGATGACTATATCTGTAAACCGTTCAGTCCGCGCGAAATCGTTGCCCGCGTTAAAGCGGTGTTACGTCGCACCCAGATGCTCGCCGCACCCGCATTATCAAGTGCTCTTGAGCTTGAACCACAAAGTTTTCGGGTTGTTGCCAACGGCCGACGATTGACCTTAACTTCTGTTGAGTTTCAACTGTTGCAAACGTTGCATCAACACCCGGATCGGATTTTTTCGCGCGAGCAATTAATGGATCGTATCTACCAGGATCACCGCATCGTATCCGACCGGACTATCGACAGCCACATCAAAAAACTGCGCAAAAAACTGGCCGATTTGTTGCCCGAAGTGGAATTGATTCATTCGGTTTACGGCATCGGTTACCGTTACGATCCTCAACCGAGAACTGTCAGCGATGAATTTACGTCATAGCTATGCAATTGCCACAATCTTTTCACATTTACTTCATTTTACTTACGCTATTTGCCGGTATCTTATGCATCAAGGACGGCGATCTCCGTTCTGTAACCATCTATTTTTAACAACCGAGGTAAATACAATGAACAAAAAATTGATAGGTCTGGTACTGGCTTTAAGCATCCCGTTAACGGTAGTCGCTGGTCCCTGGACTGAAGGTGGCCCTGACGCGCATCATGGAAAAAGAATAGAGCATTTGACCAAGGAGCTGGGTCTTAACGACGATCAGAAAGCCAAAGTTGAGGCCATCTTCAAGGAACAAAAAGAAAAGTTTAAAGCAATACATGAAGAAACCCAGACGCGTTTGAAAGCAGTTTTAACGCCTGAACAGGCAAAAAAGCTCGACGAATTACATGCTCGCCGCCCCAAAAGAGGTGATGCTCCGCCAGCACCCGGTAAACCCGAATAATTTTCCAGGGTAGCGACTTGCCTGTCGTGGCAACGTTTCCTTAGAGATTTAGAGAATAACCCGGTTTTTTAAATCGGGTTATTTCTAATAGTTTGCATTACATCAAGTTGGCGGTTATAGCCGTTGTTGTGGTTTCTTCAGCTTTAAGTTCGACATGATTACCCGGTGCTTTTGAGTAGATTTCTTATTAATCATCAGCTTGTCTCGCCCTGACGTCGGCGACTTTTCTCATAATCGCTTCGATGTAAACCCTGGCGTCACCTCTTGTTTTGATTTTTTTAAAGTTCCCAATAATCTCGTCTCTGTCATCAGCAATTCCAGAGGAAAGCTCAAGTTCTGTTTTAAGAGCAATCGCTAAAAAGCCCGGTAAATTGCCGGTTTCCGGAATAAGCTGTTGTTCAATAGTGGTTCGGGCTGCATCGGTAAGGCGGAATTTAGCGGTGGCTTTGGTTTTTACCGGATTATTCAGGGTTGTTGGGCAATCTGTTCTGGGTGTGGCAAGCGATAGCAAATGCATAACATCATTGGCATTAGCATCTCTTTGTGTCAATGGACTTAAGCCAAAAAGCTTTTCAACCGTAGCAAGCACCGAAGCATGGTCGTAGATGGTATGGTCAACCGTTGTTTTTGCTATTAATGGCGAAACAATGACTGCAGGCACCCTGACGCCATATTGCTCGAAGTTAAAGCCATATCGATTATAAGTATCGGGGCTGTTGTCGTTCGGAGCAGTAACAGTTCCGGGGGCGACTGAATCATAAAAGCCGCCGTGTCCGTCATAAGTGATAATCAGCAGGCTGGAATTCCACAGCGGTGAGTTTCGGATCGCTTCATAGACATATTTGACCAGACTTTCACCGCCATAAACATCGTCCATAGGGTGTTGTGAAGAACCGCCTGCATAGCTGCCGCTGGTAACATCACCGTAATTCGGTTCAATAAAGGTATAGCGATATGGGTAACTGCCTTGCAGGTCTGAAGCGAAATGGGCAAGAGAGTAAATATCCTCCAGCAAGCTAATGCCGCTGAGCGCACCTACCTGCGGAATTTTACCAGCGAATGAACCATTTTCCGGGTCATCGGTGAACTGGTTTACATTATCATTATAGATACGCCATGGGATATTAGCGTTATCGAGCGCTTCATAGATGGAGCCGTTCGGGTAAATAAAGCCGTTATCGGGGGCTTCCCATAGACTCATTTCAGCCGTACTGGGACTATGGTCCAAGCCGGACGACGATGCGCCATGTACGAAGAAGCGATTTGGCCAGGTTGGGCCGGGAATAGATGAAAACCACTGATCGCATAATGCAAATTCGGTAGCCAACTGGTAGAGAACAGGCAACTGCTTGGGCGTATCAAAGGCTGACATTATGTTGCCAATCTCTGAAGCCGATGGTGCCGGGCCTTCTGTCGTTGTGGTGGCGTAATTATTGGCGAAGCCGGAATTATTGATATTCGGATAAGGCCCTCCTGATGGATAGCTTGCACCTGCACCGGCAAGCTGTTCGACAGCATCATTAAACTCGTGGCCCGGATCGGTGGGCATACTGACAGGAGCGCCGCTTTGGACCGAGTAGGTATTGCCGTTGTAGTTGTTTGAATTACCGGTAGTGGCCGCTATGATGCCGGGTATGCCGGACATCGCAAACATATTGTCGAACGAATGATTCTCCAGCATGACCACGAACACATTCGTAATAGCTGAATAAGGCCCGGTATAAACCATGGAGTTGCTGCAAGCGCCGGAGTCCTCATTGATGTTGAAGGTAGTCGAGCTAACTGAAAAAGTTAAGTTTTGTCCGGCATCTTCATGCTGTAACTGACATTCCTTCCATTCAGGATTTAACAGGGAGCCGCCGCTGGTGTATTCTCCGGGTGTAGAGCCGTCCATCACAGAAAGAGAAACCCACCAGTAATCTTCTATGACATAAGTGCCAAAACCCGTTTCAAAATAAACGGTTAAAGGGCCAACAGTTACTCCGGGTGAGGCTATCCAGCTTCCGCCTTGTGTGCCGTTGGAAGAATTTTGATGGTAAAGCTGAATCCTTGCATTACCGTCAGTTGAATTAGTAATGTAAACCGCTGCTGATTGTAAGGTAGTCATAATATTACGGTATGGTCTGGCTAATAATGTGGTTTATGGATTAACAGGTTAATCCGTGGTTAGTATAGATATGATTGGTGGCTTGTATCATCGATTTTGTCACAATACTTAACAAGAAATAGTAAGCAGAACTTATCAGCTCCGGTCTTTATAATTTTAAGTCTTGCTTGAGTTCCATAACCCCAGTACTCCAGCGCTAAAAACACCTTATCGAGCACCCGGATGTTCGCGGCAGCTAAGGCCATAACGATAATACTACAATCCAGCTTGCGGATTAATTTGGAACCCTGTTTAATATTTCGACAGTCGGGTTCAGTAAAAATACGGTAACTTGATGTCGTTTGTGGCTGCAATTCTCCAGTCTGGAAAAATAATCAGTAGGATAAAAAATGGTTCGTGCGGGTATTATAGGTGGAACGGGTTATACCGGGGTTGAGTTGTTGCGGATTCTGGCTTTGCACCCGGAGGTTGATGTGACAGTGGTGACTTCGCGTGCCGATGCGGGTTTGCGGGTGGATGCATTGTATCCCAGTTTACGGGGTTACATTGATGTCGTGTTTAGCGCGCCGGAACTTGATAGTCTGGCAGACTGCGATGTGGTATTTTTTGCCACCCCGAACGGTACGGCGATGTTGATGGCAGAGCAATTGCTGGCGCGGGGCGTGAAAGTGATCGATCTTTCGGCGGATTTCAGGTTGAAGGATGCGCAAGAGTGGAGCCGCTGGTATGGTATGCAACACGCGTGTCCTGATTTGATCGCTGAAGCGGTTTACGGCTTGCCGGAAGTCAATCGTGAAGCGATTAAAGAGGCGCGCCTGATTGCCTGCCCAGGCTGCTATCCAACGGCGGTACAATTAGGTTTTTTGCCGCTGGTTGAAAATGAACTGGTCGACGTGCAGCATTTGATCGCCGATGTTAAGTCGGGTGTCAGCGGAGCCGGGCGTAAGGCAGAGCTGGCCACATTGATGAGTGAAACCGGCGAAAGCTTTAAGGCTTATGCGGTTAGCGGTCATCGGCACTTGCCGGAAATTAGTCAGGGACTTGCGCTGGCTGCCGGAAAAGCAGTTGATTTAACCTTTGTACCGCATTTGACACCGATGATACGCGGTATTCATGCCACCTTGTATAGCCGGTTGCTTGCCGACGCGGGTGATATTCAGGCCTTGTATGAGCAACGTTATCGCGATGAGTTGTTTGTTGATGTGTTGCCGCAAGGCTCGCACCCGGATACCCGCAATGTGCGCGGCAGCAATAACTGCCAGATTTCAATACACCAGCCGCAAGGCGGGCAAACGATTGTGGTTTTATCGGTCATTGATAATCTGGTTAAAGGCGCGGCAGGGCAGGCGGTACAGGCCATGAATCTGGTGTTTGGCTTAAGGGAAGGGCTTGGTTTAAAGATACTGGCGCTTTATCCTTAACAGTTGCTGGTGGCGTCACCCATAAATCTTGACTATAAAGCTGGGTATAGTCATAATCCAATCAACTTTAATTTACAGGGTTCTATTTTTATGGCTAATCCAATTATTTTTACCGACAGCGCTGCTACCAAAGTCAGTGAATTAATTGCCGAGGAAGGCAATGATAATCTCAAGCTAAGAGTTTATGTCTCTGGTGGCGGCTGTTCAGGTTTTCAGTACGGCTTTACCTTTGATGAGGAAGTCAACGAAGATGATACCAGCGTCGAGAACGGCGGTGTTACGGTGTTGATTGACTCAATGAGTATCCAGTATCTGGCAGGTGCCCAGGTTGATTATAAGGAAGACTTGTCAGGTGCGCAGTTTGTTATCCGTAATCCTAATGCCACAACTACCTGTGGTTGCGGGTCTTCTTTTTCGGCTTAAAATTTGTTGGGCGGTTCAACGATCCTTACTCAATATTAATGAATCGCCCTGCATTTTTCCCCTGATAAATACCCCCCAACACTACAGAGCTGCCCGCTCCGGTCACTTCCTTGAGATTACCCGCCAAGTTGTTCAGCGTCTGCCTTGCCAGCCAGGCAAAAGCCATTGCTTCAACATGGTCAGGGTGAATTCCGTACTGTTCAGTTGATTCAACGGCGCAGGACAGGTTCTGTTCAATCAGCTCCAGCAAATAGCTGTTGTGAATGCCGCCGCCGCAAACCAGCACCCGTTCGGTAGCAGGAGCGTATGTTCGGATAGCATCACAAACCGTTATCGCCGTTAAATAACACAGGCTGGCCTGAATATCTTCCGCCGCATAGTCGGTTACGGTAATCTTTTGATAAACCCAGTCCAGGGAAAAATATTCCTTGCCCGTGCTTTTCGGCGGTGCAGCCTGGAAATAATAATCCTGTTGCAATAACGCGACCAAGCCATGGTTGATCTTGCCGGTTTTTCCCCATGCGCCATTTTTATCGAATCCAAGACCGTGCTGTTTTTGTATCCAGTGATCCATCAAGGTGTTGCCAGGCCCGGTATCAAAACCGATAACAGTTGCTGGTTGGTTTGCAGGCAATACGGTAATATTGGCAATACCGCCTATATTAACGATGCAGCGGTGTTCGTTAGGATCGCTAAACACCGCCTGATGAAAAGCCGGAACCAAAGGTGCACCTTGTCCACCGACAGCAATATCACGCCGTCTGAAATCAGCAATAGTAGTAATGCCGGTTTTTTCGGCAATGATATTGGGATCGCCTATTTGCAGCGAAAATGGCAGAGGGCCGTCCGGGGCATGGTAAATGGTTTGACCATGATTGCCGATAGCCTTGATAGAGGCAGCGGCAAGACTGGCTTTTGCTAGCAGGGAATTGACGGTTTCAGCGAATAAATGACCAAGCTGGGTATCCATAGCGCCGTAATCTTTTAGGGCAATCAGCCCGTTAGCTTGGCTGATGTTCTGGAGTCGGTATTTGATTTCATCAGGAAAGGGCTGGTATTCAAAAGCAATGAGATCGGCTTTATGATCCTTAAAATTTACAAGAGCGGCATCAATCCCATCGATACTGGTTCCCGACATCAAGCCGATATAAAGCTCAGCCATTTATTCTTGATCGGTATTGCTACCATACTGGCTTTTTGCAAACAAAGTCCGGGCTTTGGTTTGATAAAGCTGAGCCAGTAATGGCCGGGCCTGGGACTTGAAGTTGGCAAGCAAATGTTTTCCCAGAGGCAGTGAATGTTCCTGATTTAAGGCTTCAGGGTTACGATGCTCACCATCAACCCGGAATTCATAATGCAAGTGTGGCCCAGTCGCTAGTCCGGTCTGGCCTACATAAGCAATCACTTCACCCTGCCTGACAGAATCACCCGTTTCCAGGCCATGCTTGAAATCAGAAAGATGGGCGTATAAGGTTTCATAATGCTCGCCATGACCAATAATCATGACTTGGCCATAGCCGCCCTTGTTACCAAGGAAAATAATTTTGCCGTCGCCGGCAGCTTTTACCGGTGTACCGGTTCGTGCCGCATAATCAACGCCTTTATGGGCACGGATCCGGTTCAGGATCGGATGTCGGCGATGCGCATCAAAATGCGAACTGATGCGGTCATAGTCAACCGGCGTACTTAAAAACGCCTTGCGCATGGTTTTGCCTTCAGGGCTGTAATAATTCACATTGCCCAGCTTATCCTTATATCGTACAGCCGTCAGAATTTTCCCCTGAGTGACAAACTCTGCAGCGACAATTTGACTGGAACTCTGGCCATTGTTCTCATAAACAACGGTGAACTGGTCGCCCCGGTGTAAATTGTTCGCAAAATCAATATCCCAGGCAAAAATGCTGGTGAGTTGCATAATCAAATCGCCTGACAATCCGGCGTTTTGACCTGCTACATAAAGTGAGGAATTGATAATGCCATGAGTGCTGACCAGGTGCAGGGGCGTCTCATCTTGAACGGGAGCTTCATTTTCGGCTGTTGTATCATCAGCAACGACCTGATCCTGGCTGCCTATTAACGAATGTATACGGGTGTTGCTTGCCGTCGGCTGGAGGGTTAATTCTTCATCCTGGACGTTTTCGATATGACTGGATTTTCTGGCAATGAATGAAGAGTGTTTTTTTCTGGAGTGGCTGACGCGAAGCAGGTGTGATTTTCTTTGCCCCGCCGATCGTTTGGAGGCGGCGCTGGCAAGATGGGTAACGTGAGTCTTATGAGCGTGTTTCGTATGGCTAGCGGTATTACGGGAGTCTTTTTTGACGCGCTTGGCTGTGATAACGACATGCTTCTTTACATGCGCATGAGACGATTTTGCATAACTATTCGTGCCAGCAATAGCTAAACTTATACCGATTAATAAATGTGTATAAAATTTAATTTTCACGAGACGACGCTAACTAATTGAAAAATATTAAAAAATAATATAGCTAAAATTTTCATGATTCCATTCTAAAGTTTTTTTTTGATTTTGCCAATTTATAGATTCATTAACACGTGATTTAGGGTTCGAACTTAAGCTATTGTTAATATAACAGCCTGGCACTCGGGCTGTTTTTACAGGTAAGTATAGAGCTTGCCTTATCACCATTACTCGCATTTTATTGTATTATTCGGGTTTTAAATTACAGGTAGCAATTATGATCGATTATGAAAGCAGCAAAAAAGCCAGACGCATTGCTTCGGTGTTTTATTTGTTAATTATGGCGGTATTGTTGGGTGGAACTTATCTCTCGCAACAGCAAAAAGAAGCTGCTAAAAAGGCAACACAAGCCGTGCAATTGTCCGAAGAAACTCCGGGCGGTTTCTCTGAAACACCTGTCCAAAACTGAGGGGGCCTGTTGTTTTGTTGAAGGGTGCTATGCATATAACGCGCTGTTAATGCGAAGAATAAATTGAGTGCCCTGGACAAGCTTAAGGTATTCAATGCTGTATTTAAGCCGCTAGGCTTGCTTGGGCACACTGGCTTTTTGCCGTATTTCGGATTGTGTTCCTGTGCTTCGGCTCCGTTCAATTCGGCGCGGGTTTGGCGGACACCGGCTTCCAGTTCGTGCACCGCAAACTCGGTGTTTTTTATAAAGGACTGAGTGCCCGCGCTCTAAAGCCAGATGATTGGCAAGAGACAATAGTTACGATATTTCGTGAGCCAGATAAAGTTTGGCTAAGCATAAAATGATTTGCCGAGCGTATTCAGATAATATCGCATTAACATTGGCTAATAGCACTGGCGGCAACAAGGTTGGATCAGTGGACCAGGCAGGCATCAAAGCATTATTTCAGTAATGCTTCAAACTCTCCAATCGGCACAGGCTTGCTGAACAAATAGCCCTGATATAGCTGACAGCCATGCTGTTCCAGAAATGCGCGTTGCTCCTCCGTTTCCACGCCCTCGGCAATGACTTCCATTTCCAGATTGTGAGCCATGCCAATGATGGTTTGCACGATGACGGCATCAGTGTGTTTAACGCCGATGTTACGCACAAAAGACTGGTCGATCTTTAACTGATCGAGAGGTAATTGGGTCAGGGAGGAAAGTGATGAATAGCCGGTACCGAAGTCATCCATGGAAAAATGTACACCATACTGCTTTAGCGTATGCATCTTGGCTATAGTGTCTTCGATGTCATCCATTACTATAGTTTCAGTAAGTTCAAACTTTAGCCTGCTTGGATCGATGGCAAACTTCCTCAATAAGGCGATGACTTGTTCGACAAAATCAGGCTGATAAAACTGGCGTGCGCTAACGTTGACAGCAAGTACCAAGTGTCGTGCGAGAGGGTCCGGTTCCCATGACTTAAGTTGGGTACAGGCCGTTTCCAGCACCCAAAGTCCGATAGGTACGATCAGCCCCATTTCCTCGGCCAACGGAATGAATTCAACAGGCGAAACCAGGCCACGTAACGGATGCTGCCATCTTATCAATACCTCAGCTCCAAGAATATGACCCGACTGGTTTACCTGCATCTGATAATAAAGCCGTAATTGATTATCTGCCACGGCACTGCGCAGATCATTGCCCAATGCTGTGCGAACGCCCAGTGCAGCCTGCATGGCAGGGTCATAGAATCGCAGGGTATTACGTCCGGCGTTCTTTGCCTGATACATCGCAGTGTCGGTACGTTGCAGTAAATCACCCTCGGTAGTTTCGTGGTTACGAAACAGGCTTATGCCGATACTGGTAGAACAATGGTATTCGTAGCCTTGTAGCGAAAAAGGCAGCCTGATACTGGAGAGTATCTTGTTGCCGACAGCTTCGGCCTGGATGGCGGCTTGTGAAGGAATATCGCTTAATTCCTCCAGAATGACGACAAACTCATCGCCGCCCAGCCGCGACACGGTATCGCCTTCGCGCGCGCAGTTTTGCAGCCGTGAGGCGGCTTCTACCAGCAACAGATCGCCGATATTATGGCCCATGGTGTCGTTGAGGGTCTTGAAGTTATCCAGATCGATAAACAAGACAGCGCCATGGTTGTTATGACGCGCGCTGGCAGTGAGAGCCTGTTGCAGGCGGTCGTGCAACAGGCGGCGATTCGGTAAACTGGTCAGCGGATCATAGAAGGCCAGATGCTCTATTTCGTTCGCGGCCAGCTTGCGCTGTGATTCGCGGGCGAAGTTATCGAGTGCAAAACTGATATCGGTAGCCATTTCAATCAGCAGGTTACATGCTGCTTCGTCAAAGGCATTGACTTCGTCCGAGTACAAGACGAAAGCGCCAATAACGACATTCTTCTGGTGCAGCGGGAGTGATGCGGAGGCTCCCCATCCGGCCTTCTTGCCGCGCTTTTGCCACGGTATAGTGATGGGATCATTCATGAAATCCTGACACCAGAATGGCCGATTTTCACGAATGGCGGTGCCAATAGGTCCACGCCCGTAGCGGTTATTGGCGGATGCCGAGATTTTGAAATCCTTCAGATCAAGGGTGCCGTTACCGAAACTGGCGACTGGCAACACTCTCAGTGTTTCTCTGTCAATAAGGCCGATAATCGCCGTATTCATGCCACCGAACTGGACTGCGGCACGACAGACCTGCAGAAATAATTCTTCTTCGTTGGCACTGTAGACGATAGCTTTGTTGCACTGGCTCAGCGCAGCATAAAGGTGTATGTGCCGCTGAATCTTTGCATCTGCAACCTTTCGTTCGGTAATGTCACGGATATTACACTGAATGACTTTGATGCCGCCGCATTCGTAACTATTGCTGACGAATTCAACCTGGATTTTTGTCCCCGCCTTGGTTTTGAGCGGCAGGTCATCATAGCGGGCATAGCCTTTCGCTTGCAGTTCTACGAACATTTCTTTGCTCTGTGCAATATCTGCGAACGGACCCACTTCCCACAGTTTTTTACCGAGGCACTCTGTGTGCGAATAGCCTAGCATCTTGATTAGAAAAGGGTTGACATCCTCAATCTGGGCAGTATCAGCGTTAAGCAGTAAAATTCCGTCTTGAGCTGTTTCAAATAACCGCCGGTAGCGGCTTTCCGATACCAGCAACGCGTCACTCGCGCTATTGTTGAGTGTATCGGTATCGTATGATTGAGGTGATGGGCTTTTCACAAAGAGTCCCTTTTATAAGTTTGCCGACTGTGCTGCATATGTTGGAAGCGAAACTATAATACTCTTACCTTATAGCCAACACTGTGCGGTAACTAACATAAGAAAGGCGTTCCACAGAGGTTAAGTTCAGGCGAAAAGCTATTTATGGTTGCCGGTTAGTTACTTTATAGTTTGGCGCACTAAGTATGTCAGAGCTTATTTGGCTGTGTGGGGGGGTTAAGCTTTAATGACCATAAAACCCATGCAATCTGTAACTGGTTTAAGTTTTATTGTGTGGCATTTTTAGCCTGATACATGCCTTGATCGGCTTTGTGGATCAGGGCGTTGATTTCTAAAGCGTCGTCGGGATAAAGGCTGATGCCGATGCTGGCTCTGATGGTAATGACCTGATCCTTAATCAGGCAGGGTTGGCAAATCAGCTCGTGCAAATTGTCGGCAACCCTTTGCGCATTTTTAAGCGAGCCTACGTCTTGCAGAATGACCAGAAACTCGTCACCCCCTAGCCGACCGGCATAGTCGCTCTCGCGGATGGCTTTGGGGATGCGCTGGGCGACGGTTGTCAGTAATATATCCCCCGATTCGTGCCCAAAAGTATCGTTAATTGCCTTAAAATCGTTTAAATCGAGAAACAGGATCGCCAGTTTGGTTGCTTGGTGTGCGGCAATAGCCAATGATAGTTTCAACTCATTAAAAATCAGCGTCCTGTTCGGCAATGAAGTCAGGCTGTCATAATGCGCGGCTTGCTCGAGTTTTTGTTCCAGGCGCTTGTCTTCTGTTATATCCCGGGCCATGCAGATGATAAAACCGGATTGGTCGTGTTTGCCTTTAAAGGGGGCATTCAGCCATTCGCACAGGATTTCGCTGCCGTCTTGCTTGAAGTTGTGGTTCTGGTGTCGCGCAATGGTGTGCTCTGTATGTACGGCTGCCAGGACTTTTTCAACTTCAGGACGAGTTGCGGGCGGGATTATTACCATAATATTTTTCCCTATCATATCGTCAGCGCGCCAAAGAAAGGTTTTTTCGGCCTCGGCATTCCAGCCTTGTATCCGGTTTTGGTCGTCCAGTACGATCAGGCTGAGCGGTGCATGATCGAACATGGTTTTGAGCCTTGATTCATTGATACGCGCTGAGCGGTAAAAGTGAAATAGAACTGTGGAGAGTATCGCTAAAAGTGATAGTCCTGCTGCTGCGAAGTAAAGCGTGGTTTCCAGTTTTCTCAGGTCGATTTCGCTGTTAGGAAAATACAGCATGGCCTCAACATCGAAACGCTCAGGCAATAGCCCTAGCTCATGATAGGTCTGGGCAATATGTTGCCAACGCCCCTTGCTCATATAGCCGGGGTCGATCAGTTCCGGTTGCATTAGCTCATGCATCGCTTTTGCCTCAAACTGCAAATGGTCTATGCTGTGCCGCTGTGAATAGCGGTCGTAAATCAACCGGATTATTTCGTCAGGATTTTGCATGGCATAGCGCCAGCCGCGCAGCGTCGCTTCCCTGAACGCCTTCACTCTTTGGGGATGTTGTGCCAATTCGGCTTCCAGCGTGAAGAAGTTGTCGCCATAAAAGTCGATGCCGCTCATTCGTGGGCTGAACTGGTTGTAAGTTTGTCCCTGCTGCTTGAGCTGATAAAGCTCGTCGGTAATATACACCGACATGGCATCGGTTTTGCCGGATAGCAAATCGTTTATATCCAGGCTGTGATGCTGCAGGTTGAACGCTTTTTGAGTGAAACCTTCCTGGAACAGATAAGCAAATAATTCTGACGATCCCGGTTCGATCATCACCTTGCGGTCCACTAATTTGTGGATGTTGTCGATTCCTGATGAGGTCAGGGTAATCAGGCTCAAAGGAGAGTGCTGAAAAATGACACCCAGCACCACAACTGCATCGCCGCGATAGCGGTTTAAAACCAGTTCGCTGGTGCCAACACCGAAATGCGCACGGCCTGCTACCACTTCCTGCGCAGCATCAACTCCAGGAGTCGCTTCAACAATAGTGACATCAAGCCCGGCTTCCTGGTAAAAACCTTTTTCCTTGGCTGCGTAGTAACCGGCGAATTGAAATTGATGTTTCCATTTCAATTGCAGGGTGACGGGATCCAGTTCAGTCGACCAGACCGGGTTTACAGCCAGTGAACAAGCAATTAAAAAGGCATAGATAAGAAGTTTGCACCCGTTGAGCATCATCGTGTTCGCCAATGTCATTAAAGCAAAGGAGCCGCTAGTCCAAACAGAATATGGAAAAAACCATTGATCAACTGTTTCCGGTTATTTTCAACTTCTGTATCCGCGAACGCAAGGTATTAGGATTCATAGCCAGCACTGCGGCGGCGTCTTTAGTGCCGGAAATACCCCAGTGGGTTTCCCGGCGCTGAAAATGTTCATGAACCGTGCTTTTTAATCCGTAGTAATTCGGCAAGAACGTTGATTGACAGCCGGTTTTGAGGACATAGAAGAAGCGTTCGGAAACCGATTGGTTGAATACTGCTTGGCTTCCGGCGTTTGAAGCGTTCCAGTAAAGGCTCAACAATTTCCTAAAACTCATCTGAAATTTCCTGATAGCTCATAATTCACAAACATTTTGATAAATTAGTAGATATATTAAATGGTTATAACAGTCACAACAAGTTGTGCCGGACGTCCTGTTAATCAGCGTCCAGCAATGTTTTGAAAAAAATTTCGCCTCCCTGTTGAAAAATCTCAATCTTTCTATCGGCCCCGCCATCCCTGTTACCGGCTTAGACAAGGCGTCAAGGGATTGATACCGGTCGCCTTGTTGACCCTGACACGCAGCCGACTGTAAGGTACGATCAGCTTACCTGCCATGACGTCTTTTTCCGTGAACACAGCCATAAAAATCTCTTTCCTGCACAAACGCTCGTGATCATAAATCACATGAATAGCACCCTTAGCTGCTTGCACACCGTCGGGATAGGTGACATTAGCGCGCCCGTCGAGCAGTAAACCACCTTTCCAAGTATGTCCATCGTCCTCGGAAAGATAAGCTTTTAAGTGCGAATGTCCTCTACTTCCTACTCCCTGATTATGCCGCACCAGTAACAGGCGACCACTATTCAGCCGTCGTATGAAAAACCGGGCGGTCACCGCGTGTGGAATAGCACTGGCCTTCATCTCAGGCCAGGTTTTTCCTTTATCGCTGGAAACACTTTCGCCAATGCCGGTGAAAGAATTATTGGGCCTGTGAAACTTACCGCGCACTAACATCCAAAGCGTACCATTTTTACGTTCGATGAGCATGGTTTCATCCGCGCTACGCGACGGTTTAGGAATGTTGGCCGCTCCCAACTTTCTAAAAGTATGGCCGTGGTCGGTTGAAACAACGACTTTTGCGCCGTAGGCCGTGTACCATGACGATATAGGTAGCAACCACCGGCCATCTTTTGCAACCGTGGGTTTGTTTAACATGGCACCTTCAAATATTTGGCGGGGTTTTGACCACACCTTGGAAAGCTTACCGGAATCTGTTGTCGTGATAGCGAATATGACAAAACTACTTAATGCTCTATGTTTTTGTCCAGTTAGCTCTTGCGTCCAAAAAAGCCAGAGTTTGCCTTGTGGATCATGCCAAAGGCAAGGATCGAAAGCACGTACCGGTCTGCTGCCGTCAGGGTCGAGTACGAGCACTTGTTCCCAAGTTTGCCCATTATCACCGCTGGTTGAAAGCAGAACATAATTTTGCATATCCTCAGTGATACCACCGCCATACCATGCTGCCCATAAGCGGCCATTCGGTGCACGCTCAATACTGGGCATTCCCTGATACTTCCGTTCGCTGCCACCATACGATGGACCGGGAGAAAAGTTCGGCTTAGCAGGTATAGCCGCCGGATTAGCTTCTGCGATAGCCAGCGAACACATTGCTGCTATGAACAGCAGGAGAGTAAATAATTTCCGTTTCATAGGTCAGTTTATCTTGGGGTTGAGTAATTACTGTTAGTAAGAGGATATCAGGCACACAAGATGCTCGGTAACGGCCTCTAGTCGCCGAGTGAGTATAAGAGCGCATGCCAGATGGAGCAGCGTTAAATTAGGTGGCTTTCTTATTAAGCGTAGCGGGTCTTGATAGCCTGAAATTCTTTCAATCGTGCAAAAAGTGCGCTCGACCACTCAGCATCAGGCAGGCTGAGTGCGTCTGACATCCTTTTGTTTCTCCTCGCAAGTTCGAGGGATGTGCTGTGTGTAACTATGACTTAGCGCCTTACTCTCAAAGCGTTTCATATCGTAAGCTTTATCCAAACAGAGGTGAGATTTTTCATCCGTGGCCTTAGTTTTCGGCGTGGGCAAGGCACGACATTTGATAGTAAGTAGCCGCCCTAACCAGTTGTCATGGACATTGGCACCCGTCAGTGCCATGCCAAATTGATCTACCCAGAGGTGAATTTTACTGCCACTCTTACCACCACATCCGTGGGCGTTCTGCCTGCGCCTTCCTCCGACAAACGATTGGCGCTTAGGGGTCGCTGAAATTTCCTGATAACGTATAATGTACAAAAATAATGACAAATCAGGAAATTATTTAACATTCTTAACAGCCAACACAAGTCGTACCAGATATTCTCTAAGTCCGGTCAACTGCTCGCAGGCACAGTTCCAGATGACAATCTGATGGCGGGTATTCGGGGAAAAAGCAGGAGCCGACATATAGTGCAATAAATGCCCGGCGAAGGTGTTTGTTGTCAAATCCTTCAAAATAGCCTTTCTGGCAGGTTTAACGGTCATTGGCTCTAATAATAGCACTATGATCGTTTGGTGTGTTGCCAAAGGTCTAAGGAGCATTGCAGTTTTATACGAGTACTTGAGCTATGACTTCACGCAAGCGGGGGAATTTGGGGGCTATTCGGAAAACCTGTTTTTGTTATTTTTTAGATAATCCAGCATGGTATCAACATCACTTACGGAATACGGATCATCGGGACAATTATCGATTTGGCCGGGTTCGCTGAATGATTTGATAATCTTTTTGTCCCCGACATACATCGAGTAACGCCAGGAACGACTGCCAAAGCCCAAGTTGTCTTTTTTCACCAGCTTGCCCATCGCATGGGTAAATTCGCCGTTTCCGTCGGGCAGCATTTTTGTGTGTCTGATGTCCAGATGTTTGCCCCATTGATACATGACAAAGGCGTCATTAACACTCACGCAATAAACTTCATCAACACCCAGTTCGATCAGTTCCCGGTATTTGGTTTCATAACCAGGCAGGTGCTTACCTGAACAGGTCGGTGTAAATGCACCGGGCAGTGCCAAGACAACGATATTTTTGCCTTTAAAAATATCGTCGGTACTGACATCCTGCCAGCGGAACGGGTTGTCACCACCGATACTTTCATCGCGAATACGGGTTTTAAAAATCACATCAGGTACGGTTGAGAGCATATTGGCATTCCTCAGCGGCAATAAAAAGCAGCGTGGACAAACGGGAGTCCACGCCGGTGTTGTTTAATAACTATTTTGCAGCTTGAGGCCTATACCGTTTCCGTGTCTAAAAGCCGTTCCAGCGTATCAATATGCGCTTGTTGGGCAAGCAGCAGTTTCGTTTCAATCAGAGAGCGAAGATCTGCAAGCAGTTCAGTATTCTCAAGCGCTTGCCGGTAATCTTCCGCGCCGCTTTTTTCGCCTTCCAGCAAAGCCTTTAGTACGGACTCTTTACCCAGCAGATTAGCGCCTCCCAGGACTATTTTTGCCCAGGCTCCCCAGGCTCCCGAGTTCTCGGGGGGTGTTCCACCGAGGTAGCTGATTTGCGCCTGTAGATTGCCAACTGCATTTTTATGGTCTTCATAAATCGGCAGTAAGGACTCGGATTCACCCAGTTCGGCATCGGCCTTGAGTTTTTCCAAAGCTTGTTGATAGGTTTCCGTTGCTGATAATTCATCTTTCAGCAGTTTCTCGATTATTGTAATGTTGTGCATGATAAATTCCTCGGTGACTATATGTTGGTTATGGATAACATTATTCAGCTTAAGCGCTGACGGACTCTTCCTCTGTAGAGGAAATATCTTCTGCATGCGCCTGCTCAAAGATTTTTTTCGCTTTGTCACGTTCTTCGCCGCTGCTGGCATGAACAGAAATCAGGATACTGCCGCTCTTGATTTTTCCTTCATAGCGCTTGGCTTCATACTCGGGAATGCCCAGACCGATTAACGCGCCGGTTAAACCGCCGGTGGCCGCTCCTACTGCCGCGCCGCTCAATGCTCCCATAATAGGGCCTGCCGCTATGAATGGACCGACGCCGGGAATCGCCAGAGCGCCGATTCCGGCCAATAATCCGAGTACTGCGCCGGCACCTAAGCCGACTGTCCCGCCGATAGCAGCACCTTCCGGTGCTTTGGTATGTTTTTCGTGGGCAAAATCCTTGGTCGAGGATTTGTCGGGAAACAATACCGAGATATCGTTATTTGAAAAACCGGCTATTTTCAGATGATTAACAATAATTTCTGCCTGACTGATATTTTGGGCGATACAAAAAACTGCTTTTGACATGACGTTCTCCTGGGCCTTTATGGCGCTTTAATTTCGATTTGATTATCTACATGCACTACGCCGGGCGTGTGCTTGGCGATTTTTTTGATTTTTTTGCGTTCAGCCCTGCTCTCGACAGGACCGCGTAAGGTCACAACACCATTACGGGTGATGATTTTTATATTCTGCGCATTGATGGACAGTGATTTATTTCTGACCACGGCTTGACGTATGGCAGTGGAAATCCCTATATCAGCGTCGGTTTCTTTTTGGTCTTCCGGGGTTAGTGTCGTGTTGTTCTGGTCGCGGGCGTTGAGTTCGGTATTTTCCAGGGCCGAGTTCACAGCCATAAAGATGGCGGCATCGTGTTGCGCTTGGACTGCGCCGGTCATTGTTATAAAGCCGGCGGCCAATACAAACATAACTGACGGTAATCGTTTGGACATGGTAATCTCCTTATATGGGGTTTGTTGTTTCGATTGTTTGTTAATGCGTGTTGCTGTACCGGCAACACGCCTGACCGGTTAGCGATTTTGCAATGCACGACTTAACAGGAAGCCGACACCGATGACTACGCCAACCGCTATGCTTAAGGCCGTCACCGGATTTTCATGGATTTGACCGCGGCACTCCCTTACAAATCGTTTCTCCATTCTCATCAATTGCTCACCTTTTTGGCTTAGCGCTCCCGTGGCCTGGCTGGTTACATCGGCAGCTTTGTCGATAGCCTCATGAACGCCTGATTTAATGTGGTGAACAGTTTCATCAATAGCGTCGGTTTTAATTACTGCTTTCATAATGCTTTCCTTTAAAAAGTGGGATGGTTCGGGTGATTTTTAAAACCCAGGGGGATTAAAAAAGCTAATCAGTAGTGATACCCGTTGTATTGTGTGTTGTTTAAATGGCTACGGTGAATGAATCCGCAGTGCCGGGTGGTTAATGATTAAAAACCACATAAATAATGGCCAGAACAACCACCGGAATACCCAGCAGCCAGCCTATAAAATATTTACCCATGACGTGTCTCCGCTAAAAAATCGTAATTGTGGTCTGTTTGTTTATCCTGGCTTGCATTCAGGTATTGCCAAAAGACAGCTTGGCGCAAGTCAGTGGATAGCTTAGCGAGAAAGTTTTATTGAGTCGGTACGGTGTCGCACTTAACGGAAGTAACCGTTTTTTAAGTTCTGAAGACTTTGATTATGGACAATTATTTGGCCTTAAAAGCCGAAATTAGCCGTGCTGGAGACAGCAGGAAGAGAAATCAAAAAGCGAACATATCTATTTGTTGCCAACAGGTGTTAAGATGAAGAATGCTTTTTAAATTAGTCGGTTAATTTCGTGAGAAACCTTTGTGTAAACCCGAATACGGTCTGTATGACTCAGCGTCTTGTGAACGCGGAGCCTGATGGTAACTGAGAGTACATCTGCTGTTTTCCCGATTGTCGGTATTGGTGCTTCCGCCGGCGGTTTAGAGGCGTTAGAAGAATTCTTCCGCCACACACCTGCCAATAGCGGTTTGGCTTTTGTGCTGGTTCAGCATCTTGACCCCAACCATGCCAGCCTGCTGACAGAAATACTGCAGCGTACCACTGCCATGAAAGTGATAGAGGCGCAGGATCAACTGTCAGTTGCAGCCAATTGCGTCTACGTCATCCCGCCCAATCGCGATATGGCGATTTTTCATGGCAAATTGCAGCTAAGCATACCGAATGAGCCACGCGGTCAGCGCATGGCGATTGATGCTTTCTTCCGTTCACTGGCTGAAGACCAGCAGGAAAATGCTATCGGCATTATCCTGTCCGGTACCGGTACCGATGGTACGCTGGGTTTACGCGCCATCCTCGGTGCCGGCGGGGTTACACTGGTACAGGAGCCGGCATTGGCCAAATACGAAGGTATGCCATCCAGTGCCATTCAGGCGGGTTATGCCACCCATATCCTGCCCGTTGAAAAAATGCCGGCGTTATTGTTGTCCGGTATCCGTAATTTTGTTGCCCGCCCAGAAACCCCCGTTGCGCCTAAAGCGACGGGTGGTATAAACCGCATCCTCATGCAATTGCGGAGCAGCACCGGACACGATTTTGCGCTGTACAAGAAAAGTACCATTACCCGGCGTATCGAACGCCGCATGTTGCAGCATAATATTGAAGATACCGAGGTTTATGCCCGTTATCTAAAGGAGAATCCTGCCGAAGTACAAATCCTGTTTAAAGAGCTGCTGATTAATGTCACCAGTTTTTTTCGCGATACCGAAGCGTTTACGGTACTGGAAAAGGATATTCTGCCAAATCTCTGCAAGGATAAGCCTGATGGTTATGTTTTTCGGGTCTGGATTCCGGGCTGTGCTACCGGCGAGGAGGCTTATTCCATCGCCATACTGTTGCGTGAACTGATGGACAGGACACAGCAACAATTCAAGGTGAAAATGTACAGTACTGATCTTGCTGATGAAGCCATCGGCATTGCCCGTGCCGGCTTTTATCCGCCCAATATTGCCCAGAACGTTTCCGCGGAGCGGTTGCGTCGCTACTTCATCAAGGAAGACGCAGGTTACAGGGTGAAAAAAGAGATCCGCGAGATGGTGGTCTTCGCCATCCAGAATGTGATTAAAGACCCGCCGTTCACCAGACTCGACCTGCTCAGTTGTCGCAACCTGATGATTTACCTGGAAGCCGCATTGCAAAACAAGCTGATTGCAACGTTCCACTATGCGTTAAAACCCGATGCTGTGCTGTTGCTTTCGCCCTCTGAAAGTATTGGTAACCATACCGAGCTGTTCGTATCGCTTAACCGGAAATGGAAGTTCTATAGCGCAATCCATTCAATGAGCTCTGCCCGGACTTTAATGGCGAACGTATTGTCCTGGACCACAGAAACAGCCAATAAAGCGCCCGAGGAAGCGATGGTTAAACCGAAGGAAACCAACTTTGCCGAACTTACCCGCAGAGCGCTGGTGCAATACTTTGCACCCGCTTCGATCGTCACTGATCTTAAAGGTAATACGCTTTATGTGCACGGCGACACCGGCAAATACCTGCGTCCGGCACCCGGGCAGGCGAGTCTTAATGTTATTGAAATGGCGCGCGAAGGCCTGGAGCTGGAACTGCGCGCGGCAATTGTTGCGGCTGCCGGTGAAAAGACCGCTTTGTTAAACAAGGAAGTGCAGGTCAAGACCAATGGCGGCTTCACAACGGCCAGTCTCAGTGTAAGACCGCTTACCGATTCAGAGGGCGGCCATAACCTGCTGCTGGTGAGTTTTCAGGAGATTACCAACCCGGTTGCCAAACGCGTCAAAAAGCGCATTGCAAAGCCGGTTGAACTGGAGCGCGTCGAACAACTGGAACGCGACCTGACATATTTAAAAGAAAGCTATCAAGCGACCCTGGAGGAGCAGCAAGCCTCTAACGAAGAACTCAAGTCCACCAACGAAGAAATGCAGTCAACTAACGAGGAACTGCAATCGACCAATGAAGAGCTGGAAACCTCCAAGGAAGAACTGCAATCGGTCAATGAAGAGCTGATTACCGTCAATTCCGAGCTCCAGGCTAAAATTGAGCAACTGGCCGGTATGCAGAATGACATGAAAAACTTGCTCGATAATATCAATATCGGCACGGTGTTCCTTGACCAGCGCCTGGTTATCCGGCGGTTTACGCGCGAGGCGACCAGGCTTTACCGGTTGGTCAGTTCGGACGTAGGGCGTCCGTTAAGTGACATCAAATCCAATCTTGAAGGCGAAGAACTGCTGACCAAGGCCCGGATTGTGCTGGATACGCTGGTGCCGTTTGAACAGGAAGTACATATCCGTAACGGAGCATGGTATTTGGTGCGTATCCAGCCCTACCGTACCCTTGATAATGTAATCGAAGGTGTGGTGCTGACGTTTACCGACATCAGTAAACGTGTTGAGGCTGAAGCTGCCGTGCAACTGGCTCGTGAACTGGCCGAAAATACCATTGATACCATCAGCAAACCGCTGCTGGTTCTGGACGGTCGCTTGCAGGTTGTTAGTGCCAACCGTGCCTTTTACCAGTATTTTCAAACGACGGTTGCAGACACGATTGGTCGCAAGATATACGACCTGGGCAATAGCCAGTGGAATATTCCAGCTTTGCGCGAACTTTTAGAGATCATACTGCCCCGTGACCGGGCCGTTGAAGGCTATGTGGTCGAGCATGATTTTCCTGCCATAGGCCGCCATAAAATATGCTTGAATGCCCGACGTATTGTTGGTAAAACAAACGAGCCGGCATTGATATTATTGACAACTGAAGATATCGGCGGTATGCCGATTAAGGAACATACGATATGAACCAGACGAAGTGTGGGGGTAAATTGGCCAAGTCGTTAAGAGCGGAGGCCGAAGCGATGGTGGGCAGCCTGTCCCCGGAAGAAGCGAAAGCCCAGCCTGCCGAGATATTGCTGCATGAGCTGCTGGTAAACAAGGTCGAACTGGGCATGCAGAATGAGGAATTGCGCCGGGCTAATATCGCCCTGGAAGAGGCACGCGACCGCTATATCGATCTTTTTGAATTCGCCCCGATAGGTTATATCGCTATCAGTCGGGAAGGCCTGATTGTTGAGATTAACCTGACCGGGTCTGTGCTGCTGGGCGTTGATCGCAGCAAACTCATCAAGCGTCGTTTCTCGCAGTTTATTGCGATGCAGGACAAGGATCGCTGGTATCGCCTGTTCCTGAATATGATGGAACATCCCGCTGAAAAACATGAATTTGGCCTGGAGATGCTGCGCGGTGAAGACATGAGTTTCTATGCCCATCTTGATTGTCAGGTCAGGGAAGCTGCGGATGCACCAGCGATGCTACGCGTCGCTGTAACCGATATTAGCCAAATCAAACAGGCTGAGAAGGAATTGCTGATTGCTGCGACCGCCTTTCAATCGCAAGAAAGCATTTTCGTGACCGATGCCGATATCCGTATTATTAAAGTGAACCAGGCTTTTACGAAAATCACCGGTTATAGCGCCGAGGAAAGCATTGGTAAGAATCCGCATATTTTCAGTTCCGGGCTCCACGATGAAGCTTTTTATGCAGCCATGTGGGAAAGCATCAACAGTACCGGGATGTGGCAGGGAGAGATCTGGAACCGGCATAAAAACGGTGAAAATTACCTGGGCTGGCTCACTATCACCGCAGTAAACGGCAATGATGGTGAAGTGCTTCATTACGTTTCTACGCTGACCGACGTTACCCAGTTAAAAGCAGACCAGGAGAAAATTGAACAACTGGCTTTCTACGACCCGTTAACGAATTTACCGAACCGGCGGTTGCTGAAAGACAGGTTACATCTGGCTTTGGCCTACAGTGCCCGGAGCAGGCAGCAAGGTGCACTGCTGTTTATTGACCTGGATAATTTCAAAAAACTGAATGACACGCTCGGCCACGGCACCGGTGACCTGTTGCTGCAACAGGTCGCGCAGCGGTTGGTGAGCAGTGTGCGCGAGGGCGATACTGTCGCGCGTTTGGGGGGCGATGAGTTTGTAGTGATGCTGGTTAATCTTGGCGAACACACTGAAGAAGCCGCCATTCATGCCCAGATTACCGGTAAAAAATTACTGACTGTTTTAAGTCAGCCTTACCGGTTTGGGGAGCAGAACTATCGTTGCACAGCAAGTATCGGTGCCACGTTGTTCTACGATCATAGAGCGGCAGAGGATGAACTGCTGAAGCATGTCGATATTGCGATGTATCAGGCCAAGCACTCTGGCAGGAATGCGCTATGCTTTTTTGACCAGCAAATGCAATTGGCACTGATTGAACGAGCGGGTATTGAGGCAGATTTGCATCTGGCCCTGGAGCAAGATCAGTTCACGCTGCATTACCAGATGCAGGCTACCCACGGCGGTCAATTTGTCGGTGCCGAGGCTTTGATGCGCTGGCAACATCCGGGAAAAGGACTGATTTCGCCGGCAAGGTTTATCCCGGTTGCTGAAGAGTCCGGGCTGATATTGCCGATCGGACAATGGGCGCTGGAAGCGGCCTGTGCCCAGCTCAAAAAATGGGCTGGCCAGTCATCCGGCAGTAACTTGGTAGTTGCCGTCAATGTTAGCGCGCGCCAGTTTTACGAACCTGATTTTGTTCAGCAAGTCCTCGGTACGCTCGATAAATTTGGCGTTGACCCTGGCAAGCTGAAACTCGAGTTGACCGAAACATTAGTGCTTCACAATATTGCTGACACTATCCGCAAGATGAATGCGCTCAAGGATTTTGGCGTAAGTTTTTCGATGGACGATTTCGGCACCGGCTATTCGTCCTTATCCTACCTGACCCAGTTGCCGCTTGACCAGCTCAAAATCGACCAGTCATTCGTACACAATATCGGCATCAAGGCATCGGATGCCATCATCGTGCAGACCATTATCGCGATGACTAAAACACTGGGAATTGAAGTGATTGCCGAGGGTGTGGAAACGGAAGAACAGCGGGTTTTTCTGGAAAACAACGGTTGCTTGTTGTACCAGGGCTATTTGTTCAGTAAGCCGATGCCGTTAGCGGAGTTTGAGACGTTGTTCCATTAGTGATGTGCGATGGCCTGGATTTATTAGCCTTGAGTTTTTCTCTAATCATCCTGCAAGCGTACCGCCAGCACATCGCAGCCGGCATAATGCAGGACGCTGTTGGCGGTTGATCCCAGTAATAACGACAAGCCATGCCGTCCGTGCGAGCCGACTATAATCAAATCAACCTGTTGCTGTTTGGCTATCTGGACAATTTCCTGCTTGGGGATGCCCCAGACCAGCCATTGATTGGTTTGTTGAATATCTAGTCGCTCACCCAGTTTTATTAGCCTGCTTTTCTCTGCTTCCAGCAAGTCATAGGATGAATCGGCATCCAGCGGAATGACGGTACCGTAGTTGGTGTCCGGCATCGGGATGTTATCCAGCACATGGATGAGGCTGAGTTGGGCGTGAAATTTTTCCGCCAGGGATTTTGCTGTTCGGGCAACCTTGTCGCTATGTTCCGAATAATCTATTGCCAGCAGGATATGTTGATAATTAGTCATCAGTTACGCCCGTTGTTATTGAAAAAGGTATCGGTTGAATGACGCAAGTCTTTCTTTTGAAAACAGAAGGCTTGCGCCGGTTCATTGATGATGAAAGGATAACTTTCGGGCGATTTTAAACCTGCCGTCAGTAAAAGTGTGGGGCAGGGTGGGCAAAACCGCATTGCTCACCCTGTTAAAAACAGGTTTAGGCAAAAATATAGTCAGCCAGAACGGTTTGTGCGGTACCTTGCAAAGTACCTATCAGCGTCAGTTCAGCCGCATCGACTCCGGCACCTGCATCGGCGGCGGTAAACTGGAACAACAGGCTGTCGACATTGTTATCAACTACAAACAAGCGGCTATCACCGATGGCATAAGCTGATTCGGCGCTACCGATAGCGGCAGCGGCTGCAACCCTGTCGATAGCGCCGACGATGTCAGTATTAATAATCACCAGTTCAGCCAGCGTGGAAAAAGTACCGAGCAAGTCAACGGCGATGCCGGCATCAATGCTAGCATCACCATTGCCCAGCTTAATGTCGCCGGATAGTTGCAGTTTATCAACACCTGACTCGAAATCCAGTACAGTATCAACGCCGCCTGCCAAGGTATTGAGCACAAACACGTCAGCACCTGCGCCGCCGGTCACGGTGTCGGCACCGGCAGCGCCGTCGAGAATGTTGCTGCCTGTTTTGCCGAGCAAAATATTATCGAGGCTGTTACCTGTAGCGTTAACATCTGCAGCACCAGACAAGGTAAGATTTTCAACGTTGTCGGACAACACATAACTGACGCTACTGATCACGGTATCAATACCTTGGCCTGCATTTTCGACGATTTTATCGGTGGCCAGATTAACAATATAACTATCGTTGCCGTTACCGCCGGTCATGGTATCAGCGCCACCGCCGCCATTCAGGGTATTCTTGGCGGAGTTGCCTTGCAAATTGTTGGCTAAGCCGTTACCGGTGCCATTAATCGCATTCGTCCCTGTTAAAGTGAGATTCTCAATATTATCGCCAAGCGAATAAGTGACCGCGCTTTTTACATTATCTGTACCTTGACCGCTATTTTCTATGACTGTATCGCCAGTATTATCGACAATATACATGTCGTTACCGGCACCGCCGGTCAAGGTATCAGCTTCAGTACCGCCGTCCAGCAAGTTATTGCCGACATTGCCTGTCAGGCTGTTAGCAAGGGCATTGCCGGTACCTTTAATTGCAGCGCCTGTAAGAATAAGCTTCTCGACATTATCGGTCAGCACGTAGTCGATGGTGCTTTGTACAGTATCGATACCTTCATCTGCGTTTTCTTCTACAATATCGCCAATATTATCAACAAAATAAGTGTCATTACCTGCTTTACCTTTCAAAATATCGGTATTGACACCACCATCAAGGATGTTGTCGCCGCTATTTCCGGTCAGGCTGTTGGACAGGTCGTTGCCGGTACCGTTTAGTGCGGCTGAGCCGGTTAGCAACAGGTTTTCAAAGTTTGCCCCCAGCGTGTAGCTAAAGCCTGCCTGCACGGTATCGATACCGGAGTTAAGACTTTCCTGCACGGTGTCACTTGCATCGATAAGGTAAGTGTCATCACCGTCGCCACCTTTTAATAAATCGGCTCCGGCATCGCCATCCAGCACATCATTACCGAGTCCGCCGTCCAGCGTATTGCTGGCGGCATTGCCGGTCAGGCGGTTGTCGAGTGTGTTACCGATGCCGCTGACAGCAGTAAGTTTTGTCAGTAGCAGGTTTTCGACGTTATCTGCCAATGTGAAGTTTACAGCGCTTTGGACGCTGTCAGTGCCTTGACCGCTGCTTTCTATAATGACATCGCCAATATTGTCGACGATATAAGTATCGTTACCGGTGCCGCCGCTCAGTGAATCGGCTTTCAAGCCTCCATCCAGAGTATCATTGCCTGCCAGCCCGAATAAGCTGTTGATTGCGGTATTCCCGGTGAGGTAATTACCGAGTTCATTGCCGGTTCCGCTCGTTGCTCCTGGCGTTAATGCCAGGTTTTCTACATTGGCAGCCAGGGTAAAATCGACGCTGGCAAGGACGGTATCAATCCCTGCATTCAGGTTTTCAACGATTTTATCGCCGACATTGTCGACAAAGTACAAATCGTTACCTGCACCACCCTTGAGTATGTCGGCACCTTCCAGGCCGCTGAGGGCATCATTGCCGCCGGTACCTGATAAAGTATTGTTTGCTGTGGTGCCGATAACAAAGTTCTTCAGGCTATCACCGCCTTCCAGTTTAACTTCATTAACCTTGTAAGCCACATCATAAAAATGATTAGTGACAGTGAACTGGTTGCCAGCCGCACCATAGCTGACTACCAGGCTGTAACCGTTACCCGGTGCGAATGAGATACCGGTCAGGTCGAGCAAACCGACGTTGGTAAGCTCGACAGTGTCGTAGCTGTTGTCGGCATCGTAATTGTTGATGGTGTCCTGTCCATCAGTACGGGTAATACGGTAAAGATCCGCCCCGGCATCGCCTTCCAGTGTATCGTTGCCTTGTCCACCGGTCAGTGTATCGTTACCGGCATTACCGATCAGACTATCGCTGCCATCGCCGCCGTTGAGGCTATCACCAAGGTTGCCGCCGTAAATGGCATCAGCGCCTGCCAGGCCGTTGATAGTGTTGGCGAGACCATTAAAGCCGGATAAGCTGTCGTTGTTGGCAGTGCCGTTGTGCTGGGATGCAATCTGGTTCACTTTCCAGGTGATATTGTTCGAGAAGGTGATATTGTCAACCCGGTAATTTATATCCGTACTGAAATAGGCATACAGGGTTAGCTGGCTGTTCGCGCCGTACTGTAAAACCAGGTTGCCGCCCTGATCGAACACGGCCTTGATCTGGGTGGAGGCAACATTGGTGAGCTTGACGGTATCGACACTGTTGTCGGTGTCGTAGTTATAAACGGTATCCTGACCGTCGGTACTGGCAATCAGGTAAGTATCGGTACCGGCGTTACCATACAGACTATCGTCGCCCAGTCCGCCGGTGATGGTGTCGTTGCCTGCATTTCCGTAGATAACGTCGTTACCATCGCCGCCATTGAGATTGTCAGCGAAGTCGCCACCATAAATGGCATCATTGCCGCCCAGGCCGCTGATGGTATTGGCAATGCCATTAAAGCCGTACAAGCTGTCGCCGTTGATCGTGCCGTTGTGCCGGGGGGCAATATTGCTGATAGTCCAGGTGGCATCGGTAAACTGGAACTTATCGATGCGGTAATTCACATCACTGTTGAAATAATTTTCAACCGTCAACTGACCGCCTGCCCCGTATTGCAAGACCAGACTATGGCCGGAATCAAAAACCGCAGTGATACCTGCAGCCGTTACATTGGTAAACTTGACAATATCAACACTGCTATCGGTATCGTAGTTATTGATATAGTCCTGACCATCGGTTTTGGCAATGGTGTAAATATCAGCACCATTATTGCCATACAGGGAATCATTGCCTAATCCCCCGGTCAAGGCATCGTTCCCGGTGCCGCCAGTCAGGATATCGTTGCCGTCACCGCCGAGAACAGTATCGTTGCCATCACCGGCATCCATATTGTCATCGCCGGTTTCGCCGGTAATAGTGTCATCACCGGCATAACCGTAAATCACATCACTGCCGTCGCCACCACTGAGCTTGTCTTTAAGATCGCCACCATAAATGGCATCATTGCCGCCCAGGCCGCTGATGGTATTGGCGATACCGGCAAAGCCGTACAAGCCGTCGCCGTTGATCGTGCCGTTGTGCCGGGGGGCAATATTGCTGATAGTCCAGGTGGCATCGGTAAACTGGAACTTATCGATGCGGTAATTCACATCACTGTTGAAATAATTTTCAACCGTCAACTGA